>Ga0075163_10000720_pt1 | contig 43556 bp, 34 predicted proteins | sample JI1023141ADNA_FD_71478 | JGI IMG/M metagenome (GOLD analysis project Ga0075163, IMG submission 71478) | Wastewater effluent complex algal communities from Wisconsin, to seasonally profile nutrient transformation and Carbon sequestration -... | ecosystem: Engineered > WWTP > Effluent > Algae...
ATTATTCAAAGCAAACTTTCAGATGATTTTTTAAATACCCTTAATCCAAGCACTACTGCGCTATATAGGGCTTATTTAATGAATTTGGAAAGCTTGGTAATAGAGGCAAAATCATATGTAGCCCCACCTACTTTAGTAGCTAGTTTGTCTAAAAGGATAAGTAAAGAACATAGAGATGTAAAAAATGATCTTGACAAAACAGCTAAACTTTTAGAAACAAAAGTAAGTAAATTGCCTGAAGGAAAAGAGAAGGTAGAATTAACAGAAACCTGTACAAATATACGTAAGGATGTGGATAGAATTGCTTTTTCCTATAGTCCACAAACTATTGCTGATTATAAAAATTATAAAAATCACTTATCTAAGTTAGTAGAAACAGTAGGGGAAACCCTTCTAGAAAATAATAAAATAGTAATTATGGATAGGACAAATAAGCAGAATTTTGTTTTTACTAATCAACCACCAAAGCCACCAAAAGCACCAAAAGTGTCAATAGAACAACACAAAGGGGCAGGTATAAAAGTCACTATTCCTTATTCTGTGATAAAAGATTCAAAAATTGATCCTAATGATTTGAAAAAGCTTACAGCAATGAAAAATGTGCCAGGTTTTGAGTTTTTAGAAAACCATTTTACAATTCAACCAGATCTTTTTGTTACTGAAGAGGCCAAAAAAGAGGCAGAAGCCAAAAAAGAAGCAGAAGTTTATAGAAAACTTGGGAAAGACAAGTTTTTAGAGTGGAAAAAGGCTAGAGACGCTAATAAAAAGAAAGTAGACGAAAGTAGCCTAGAAAATGTAGAAAAGTAAAACGCTCAGCCTCAAAAGGCTGGGCTAAGCTTAAATGCTTAGCAGTAAAAGAATCAAAATAAAGATCTTAAAGCCTTCAATATAATTTCTAAATAATCACAAATTTAGTATTGCTCACTTATTTGGAAAAACCTACTATCATCAACCTCAGAATAATTTTCAGTTTCTAATTGTTCAACAAGCTTTGAAAGTTCATTAACCCATTTACCTTGATGGTATTGAACGATTCGCCAACATTTCTCAGTATCAAGAAAATAAGCAGTAAATACTTTATAAGGGTTTACTTCTTTTTGAAAAATAAAACATGTAAGCTCTAAATCTGTAGGTGCTTTTACTGAAGGAGCAATCATAGTTACCCGAAAAGGAGCAAGATAATATACATACTTGCTGCCAGTATGATCACTGTGGTTATTCATACGGCCTATTAAGACTAGCTTAATTAATTTTTCTAGAGTTTCTTCTTTAGGTTGTTTCATTTACTATACTCTTTTCCGGAAGGTTTATTACAGGAATCACCTTACACCAATTAGATGCTTATTTACAATCCTAAATACTAAGTTTTCCGGCACCATTGCAAAAAACAATAGCTATTTCAATTGATTGTTAATTTTCTAAAAAAGACAGATATCCCATTAAAGAGGGCAGATAGTCTAAAATAAAATTCTGAGATATAAAAATATTAGTTAACGGTAATTATTTTGTCCTTGGTAAGCTCTTAGCATTTTATTTTTTTCACTATTTGTTAGTAGCACCCAAATCACAAAAGGGATAAAAGATACTATTTGGACAAAAGGGATAAAGGACATAATACAAGCCATTAGCCCTACTGCAAATGCTACCCCACCACCACTATAGCTTGGATTAGCAGCTTTATGAGCATTTTGAATGGATTTTGATAAGCCAGGAAAAGCGCGAAACATCCAATAAATATTAAAAAAAGGTACAAAGAGAAAACCTAATGCTTTGCCTGGGGAAGTGCTTTGGTGTTGTTGTGGAACAGCTTCCCAAGTTTTATAAAGCCAAATAAAAAATAAAATACTTGTTGGTATTGAAAATAATATAGTCATTATTGATGTAACTGCTAATGCTTCTTCATCCCCACCATTTAAGCGACCATCTATTGCTAGAGCCATAAAAAGAATATAAACAGGTATTGATACTAGCCAGGTAATAGACCCTAAAACCGCATAAGTAATAGCTAGTGCTGAGCCTGGTTGTTGTGTGCCACTAGAACCAGGATACACAACTGGCATTGGACTAGGTTGAACTCCTGCTTGATAAAGTGCTTGCCCTTGAGGTGGATAAAACTGTTGTCCTTGGGGTGAAAATCCATAGTTAGCTTGTCCTTGAGGGTTCTGAGGTTGTGCATAAGGATAAGGATTTTGTGGTTGAGGAATATTACTTGGTTGTTGATAAGGATTTGAGCTTGGATATGGGTTTGGAGATATTTGAGTTGGTTGAGTAGGTATTGGTGATAGAGTAGCAAGAACTGCAGAAACTCGGTTAAATACATTTTGCGCTAAAGTTGCAATATTGTTTATAGATAAATTTTGCCCTTCTCCTTGTGCTATATAAAATTTAACAATTACAGTTTTTACTCTAAATAGATATATATAGCTTGTTATTTGAGCCAGCCCCATATCAACTTTACCACCAAAAACATAGCATTCTGTTCCAACTGAAGGAGCAGTTTGTAAATAAGGCATATTTTCAGAATTAATTTGTAAGGTTTGTTGATGATAAGCCATAGCCATATCTTCACTAGGAAAAACCCAGCGAATATCTACTACACGCTCTATTACTGAGTTAATAGGTGCTTGCCAAGCTAATAATCCAGAACGCAGCCCATAACAACGACGAAATGCTTCATCATTTGGATCTGCTCCTCTCATACGGCTATCTTGTGTAGGTTGGAGTCCTGAAGGTAGTTCTCTTGCTTCTAAAAAGAGTTGGGCATAGGTTTGATCTGTAATTGATTGCATATAAAATTTTCCTATTATCTCTAGCTGGTTATCTTAGTTATAGCACTTGCTTTGCAAGGAAATTTACCATACATCCCCTCTAATTTAACAGATTTAAAATATTATTTTAATTGGTTAACTGTTCTAAACTTATAATATCTATGTAAATATTTCTTTATACTTATAGTTTTATTTGGTACTAGTATTTGCTTAAATAGCTAGTTTTTACTCAAGATTCTTGCTTTTCTCCAAATTCATTAATAGTTCTATTTAATTCATCAAAATTTATTGGTTTAGTAATAAATGCATTCATTCCAATAGCAAAACATTTTTCTCTAAATTCTATGGTTGCATGTGCTGTCATAGCAATAATTGGGATATTACAATTTTTATTACCAGCCACACCTGCACGGATCTTTTCCGTAGTGGTTAAACCATCCATCTTTGGCATTTCAATATCCATCAAAATTAAATCTACTTCTATATTACTTAATTCTTTAAGTACTTCCTCGCCATTAGTTGCAACAATCACAGTATGAGATAATTTTTGTAGTAGTTTTACAGCTACTTTACGATTAATTAATTCATCTTCTGCTAAAAGAATTTTTAACTTTTTACTTGGCTGTTCTAGTAACAAAGCTTTTTTATCAGTAAAATTTGTTTTTACTTTACTTTCCTCTGATAAGAGCAACGTCAAATCAAAAGAAAAAACACTACCCTTACCTAACTCACTTTCAAGTTTAATGGTACTGTTCATTAATTCTATTAACTGTTTACAAATAGCTAATCCCAAGCCAGTCCCTCCATATTCTCGTGTAGTAGAATTTTCTGCTTGGCTAAAGTTTTCAAATATCCGATCCTGTTTTTCTGGACTAATTCCAATACCAGTATCACTAACAGAAAAATGGATAGTTGCTTGTTCTTGTGTTGCTATTTGTACTTGATTTACTGTTACTGTAATAGTTCCTTTTTCTGTAAACTTAATCGCATTATTAATCAAATTAACTAATATTTGGCGAAGCCTAATAGCATCTGCTTTAACATATTTTGGTAAATTCTCAGATTTATTTAACTTTAGTAAGAGATTTTTTTGACTAACTGGAAAACTAAACATCTGTATTATATTATCAAGCAATTCTACTAGGTTAAAATCTACTAACTCAATTTCTAGTTTTCCTGCCTCTATTTTTGATAGGTCTAAAATATCGTTAATTATACCTAGTAAATGTAGTGATGATTGGTTAACAATTTGTAAGTTTTCTTGTTGTTGTGGGTTTAAATTTGTATCTAGTGTTAGGTTAGTCATTCCAATGATGGCGTTAATTGGTGTTCTAATTTCATGGCTCATTTTAGCCAAAAACATTCCTTTAGCTTGGCTTTCCATTTGTGCTTGTTGTTTAGCTAATACTAATTCTGCTGTACGTTCTCCAACTCTTGCTTCTAATTCTTTATTCATTGCTTGAAGTGTAGTATTTAGCTGATTTTGTAAGAATAAAGCCTGTTCTTTTTGCTCTAATGTTTCAGTTTGTGCTTTAACAGTTTCTTCTTTAAGCGTATTTATCTGATCTGCTAGAGCTAATGAGAAAAACAAAATAGTTAGAATAATACCTAATTGATATCCTTGTTCAATTATTGGATTGCTAGGTAGTAAAGAAAAAATAAACGCAATTCGAGTAAAAACAGGTAAAGCCAATGGCAGCCAAGCTAATATATAATAACGAGTTTGAGGATATCCCTTTTTCCAAACTAATAAAGAAACCACAATACAAATAAAAGAAGCAACTATACTCAAAGTACTTATTATTTTTGTGAGTAAAATGTAACTAATAAAAGGAATTGTGAGCAATAAAATAAAGAATAAAATGATTAGAGCCAAAATAGCTTGGTGGCCTTGAGGAAGGATTTTTTTAGTTTGTAAAAAAGTTACAGTAAACTTTAAGAAGGTAATAAACATTAAGATATTACCTAAAGGAACTAAAAAAGGAGCAGAGCTTGTTAGGGTAGGCCAGCCGTATTGTTGCCCCAAACCATCAAATGAAATTTGAAATAATGTGACACTAAGCAGAAATAAAACATAATATAAATAGCTATTTTCTCTTAAATGAGAAAAGAGAAATAAATGATATCCTGCCATTATTAATAAACAGCCATAAAACAAGCCTCTTAAAATATAATCTAGTGATTGGTTTTGTAAAAAAAGCTCTAAAGGTTCAATTGTCAAGGATATGACCATTGCGGCTTGGCTGTTATAACGCAAATAAATAACTTGTTCTTGCTCATCAGGAAAAGTTAAATTAAAAACTAGTAATCTAGATTTAATATCTCTACTAGTAAAAGCTAATAATGTTCCTAGTTCTATATGCTTAAAATCAGCACTATTAGTCGATTGATAAAAGTCTAAATAGTGTGTATTGGGGTAATTATTAATCAGCAGCCATTTTTTGTTTAAATCACCAATATTTTTAACACGAAACCTGACCCAATAAGTAAAAGTAGTAAAACCATAATTAGGGACAGATTTATCACTAGCAATAAATTTATTGTCATATTCTAAGGAACTAACTTGTTTGATAGTTAGCTGATTAGTTGGGTCTGCTAGTATTTCTAAGTGTAATCCCAAAGGGTATTCTATTATGTCATTGTTTAAGATTAATGTAGGAGCTTTAATAGACAAAGCCTTGTTGTCAATATTGTTTTGGCAATACCCCAATACCACCAGTAATGAAAGTGTTAAGCAGATGACAGACAATAATTTTACTGTGAATTTGAGCATATATTTAACAGGAGTGAGTTTGAGATAAGAAAAATATAAACCCTTTGTTGGAAAGTAGATAATAGACTTCTTGCAAAAGTAATAAATATTAAGCCAAGTAGTAGCGAAATGTCTGTAGACCAGTGCGTAAGCGCTGGGTAATCAATGAATTAACTTTTATAGCCACGCGCGTGGCTTAAGAATAAATAAAACAATTTATGTTAAATTTAATCTTACGTCGCTACGCGACTCTAGATTCTAACTAACTGGTAAAATAGGACTTACGTCCTACGCTACAGATCTTACGTCGCTACGCGACTTTTAGAAAAAACATTTTTGCAGGAAGTCTAATAAAGAAACCACAACCAACAACCAACATTCTAGAAATTATAGCAATGTTTTTAGTGAAATGGGGGATTTTTGCTTAGTATTTGAACCAGAATAAAAATATTTCTTATAAACCTTATGTTCTTGACACAAAAACCTTAAAGGTTATTTTATAGGTTTTTGTGTCAACTTTATTTCTGTCTATTCTTCTGCTAAATCAGTCTCTGTTGTGCCATTGTTTATTTGATAAAGCCGTAAAGAACCATTACCAGGGGCAAAAAGTAAACTAGTTTTTCTAGATTTACCAATTACTGCAACTATTGGATCACCAGGAAAAGAATCTAAGCGAATTGACCAAACCAAGCTTCCATCTTGGGCATGTAAGGCTACAATTTGCCCATCAGCAGTACCAAAAACAAATTCATCTTGCCCATTATTATCAAGATCTATAGAAATAATGTCTGTAATAGGTTGGAAAGGGGTTTTAGTAGTAAGCAGTCCAGTAAAATAATCATAAATATAAAAAGCATCACTTTCTCCAAAATTGCTACCAAGCCTGTCAAAACCAGTTTTACTACTAACTTGTGCTAACCCCAACAATAAATCAGTTGCTTGACGTTGACTAGGCTTACCATTAATGGTTTTAGCAAAGTTCCATAATAGTCTACCCTGATCAGTAATTTTCACTACTGTTCCTGGGCCAATTAATAAAACTTCTCCATTGCCTGATAAAATGGGGGTAGAATTAAAGTCTCCTCCAAAGCTAGCAACATTAATTGGGCCAACTAATTCTCGACCTACTCCACCATCAAGGATTCGATAGAGGCTATCTGAAACAATATAGATATCATCCTTTCCATCTTGGTTAAAATCCCTTACGGAAGCATTATTACCAAAAGTAAAAACATCAGACCGTGACCATAAAATTGATCCATCAGAACCAGAAATCATCATTGAGCGATCACGAGGAGTAGTAAGAAAAATATCTATTCTGTTAGCTAGTCCAGAAAAACGCCCTGTAGTAATAGCAATATTAGTATTAGCTGAAATATCAGAAAAAGTAACTCCCCAACGTTCAACTACTTGTAAGTTTTTGCTGTCTACACTACCACGAGTTTCATAAACACTAAGTCTTAAACGACCATTGTCATTAGTAGTAGTAATGATTTGTGGACGGCTTTTATTATTTGCATCTAATGACTGAATTATAGGAGCAGAATTACCTGCAAATGATCCTACTGTTACTAAAGTATTAATTGTTTCATCTAGACTAAGAACTAATATTCTACCAGAGGGACCACGAACTAAAATTTCATTAGCACGATCCATATCAAGGTCTGCTACTCTTACTTGAGAACTAAAATTAGAACCCACTACAACGGCTGTTCCTAGCATTAATAAGCGCTTACGCAAACGTTGATAAATAAATAATTCAGAAGTGATTTGACCATTAATTTCTTGGTTAACTAGGAATTTTTCATTATTTAATGTTGTATTTAGAATTGCTCTAACCAAACCTGGGCGAGCAATATCTAAATCTGTTTTAACTTTTAATTTTTGTTTTCCAGTACCTTGATCCATTACAACAAAACGTTCTTGGAAATTAACTCCTTTAGTGATATTAGCAGAATAAGTTAAAAACCGTGGTAAAGGGGTGTCTAGTATTAAAGCCTTACTACGTCCTTCATCAGAACTACCTGCTTTAATAAAATTAGCAATCGTAGTATTACTACGATCAAGTAAATACATTGCTGTAATAGGCTGGGCAGAGTCTAAAAAGAAATAGCTAGTATTTATTACTGTAGGGCGGTAAAGTTTTAACTGAGAAGTTAGGGTTAAACTAGGAACAGCAACGTTTTCTAGACTAGCAAGTAGTTCTATTGAACCATCATTATTTAAGTCATGTAAATCCCAAACATAACTACCTCTAATTGTAGTTAATAACATAGGTTGTCCAGGATTAATTAGGTCACCATCACCTTTGTAGACACGTATTTGCTGTTCTTGGCCATCCCAGAGATTAACAATTATTTCACTACTTCCATCATTATCAAAATCTTGTATAGCTTTAAGAGGTGCACGTAAAACTTGTGAAGCAGGAAAAGTTGTTCCCCAAAGTCTTTTAATAAAAGGAGTTAATTGAAGGACAGTAATAGCAGTCATTTTGTTATTTTCAGCTAAAGCAGGAATATCATCTGCAATAATAATTGCTTCTAAAATATTATCCTTATTAACATCTGCTAAGGTAAGTAGGCCATAATGTCGGCCTTCAGGATCTCCTTCACGAAAGTCTAATTGTTGTTTTAATTCACCATTACCAGAAAAAACCATTAATCTAGGACGACCTACTACTACTACTTCTTGTGTACCATCATTATCAATATCACTAATAGCAAATTGTGGAAAATTAAGTTGACCTCCAAATAGTTGAGTAATAACAGGGATAGCATAAAGACTGCCTTGACTAGAGAAAAAGTAGCCATGAGCATCTTGTTGGGTTTTTGTATGATCAGGAAATACAATAATTTCTTTGCCAAAGCGCTCAGAAGAAATATCAGCTATTTTTATATAAGTGCTAGATAAAGTAACAAATTCTGGAAATTGATATTGCCAACGCAAACTACTATCAGCATTTATAACTAATAAAATACGTTGAAATGAATCAAAACCAATAAGTTCTGGAGTAGAACCATCGTTGTCTAAATCAATCACAGAAACAAGATCTGTTAGGCTAAAAAATTTGTTAATTAAAACAGTTCCATCTTGGCTATTAACCATTAAACGGCCTTGTTGTAAATATGTGATTTCTGGCAGTTTATCATTATCAAGATCTGCAACTAGTGGTTGTATTGTTCCACCGCCAAGCTGGAATTCTAAAAAATTATTAGGGCTATTAGCTGGAGTTTTTGTTAATGTATGCCCACTTAAAGCTACATCCCCACGAAAGCGCGGCCAATCCTGAGCTTGAACAATGTTAGCTGATAAAATTAATAGAAATAAAAAAGCGGATCTAATTATAAACCAAAGGGTTTTATAACTTTTCATACCTTATCTCCCATGTAAATTTAGGATATGGGTAAAATGTAGCTTTTAGATGCACAATATCATCATAAGGTTCTAAAATGGAAAATAAAATTAAAGGTAGTTAACTAATTGGATATTCTGGGTTTATTTCAGTAGTACGAAAAGGTAACTCAATTGTAAAAGTAGATCCAACCCCATAAGTACTTTCTAAAGAAATATTACCATTCATTAATTGACATAAGCGTTTGGTGATAGAAAGACCAATACCTAAACCATTATGATTACGAGTTGTAGAGTTATCAACACGCCCAAATTCATCAAAGATTAAATTTACATGCTCAGGTTTTATTCCTATTCCAGTATCAGAAATATTAATTAAAAAACGTTTTGTGTTAATAGGTTTAGCTTCTATAGAAATTTTTCCTATACTGGTAAATTTAACTGCATTAGAAAGTAAACTTAGTAATATTTGTTGTACTTTGGTAGGGTCTAGGTATAAAGCAGGAAAATCTTGAGAAATAGAATAAGTAATATCTACAGGTTTATCCTTTGCCCAGCCTTTTGCTTGAGAGAGTAAATTATCTATTAAACTTTTTAAGGAGAATAATTGAGGATATAAAGAAACTCGTCCTGCTAAAAGAGCAGATAAATCTAAAATATCATTAACTAAATTAAGGGTATCTTGTCCACTTTGGTAAATAATCTTAAACCATTCTCTATGTCTATCAGTTATTTTATCAATAGGGCTATTTATTAATAGTTCAGCAAAACCAATAATTGCACATAATGGGGTTCGGAGTTCATGAGTAGCACAATTAAGAAATTCTGTTCCTAGACGGGATGCTTCTTGAGTTTTTTGGTAAAGGGTTTGTAGCTGTTGGTTTTGTTTTTTTAGGTCTTCATAAAGGCGTGCTCGCTCTATAGCAATAGCTGCATTATTAGCAAAAAACCTTACTACTCTTAAATCATCTTCACTAAAAGCATTAGTTTCAGAGAGATTATCAAAAGAAATTACTCCTATTACTTTATCCTTTACACATAATGGAGCATCTACCATAGATTTAATAGGAGCTATTTCAGTTTGAGAAGGGAAAAAATGAGTTCTAGGATCAATAGAAAAATCATTTACAATGGTAGGTTGACGGTGTTGAAAAACCCAACCAGCAATTCCATTATCTAAAGATAATTTTAAGCCTAATACCTCTGAACTGTAGTTATATACTGCTCTAACTTCAAGTTGATTATCAGCTTCATTATAAAGAAATAAAGAGCCTGAATCAGCTGAAGGGACTAATTCTATAGCAGATTGAATTAAGGCTGGCAAAAGCTCATCTAGCTCCAAAGACTCTGCCAACCAAGCAGATACTTGCAAAAAACCTGCTAATATATCAAGAGATTTAGTCATTTATAGTAAAATCACACTAAGCGCTAATATATAGTATTTGTTATTATCCAATAACAATAAAACTAATAAGTTAAAAAATAACCTATTAGTTTTATTTTGTTAAGAAACCTGTTTTAGTAACAATAAAGTTACCAAGTTGCATTACTTAGAAAACGGTTCTATTAATTTATTAGTATCTGTTAAAGATATCTTATTAGTTTCAATATGTCGAATTAGTTGTTCAAGTTTCTTTATTGTCTCGCTAATAGCTGTAGAGTTGATTCCATCACGCTCAGCCCAAAAAACTAATTCTCTAAATTGATCTATTTGTTTGCGTAAGTTATTTAGTACAACAGTTAAAGCCGTTTCAGTTGCTTGGTTTTGTTCAAGTAATTTTTCACGGCTAGTACGCTCAGGTTGTATTTTTAATGTTGATAACTCAGAAATTTGTTTTGCTTCTTTAGAGAAATGATCTTTAGCTGAACCCCCAATAGTATTGGTAAAAGAAGCATCTTTTGCTTTTTCAGAACTAAGCCGTTTAGTCTTATAGAGGTCATCTCCTTGATCAGGTTTTGCTTGAGCTTTAAGTTTAGCCTCAGCTTTTTGTTTTTTGCGCTGGGCTTCATCTTCTGGATCAAATGCTGCTAAAACCTCAATATGGGTAGTAAGACGAGTTACTTGTTCAGGTGGTCTTAATCCTTGGCCTTCAAATTTTGCAAGAACAACAGTAATATTGTCCTCACCACCACGCTGTTTTGCTAGCTCTATTAATTGTTTACAACATTCTTCTATAGATGAAGTGCTTTCTACATATTGTAGTATTTCTTCTGCCTTAACTTTTCCAGTTAACCCATCAGAGCATAAAAGTAAAAAGTCTCCATCAGTAAGTTCTATTGAACTTACTGCTACCTTAATTTCTGCATTACAGCCTAAGGATTGTAAAATTATATTACGACCAGGAGCGGTTTCTGCTTGTTCAGGAGTCATTAGACCACGATTAACCAAAATTCCTACTAAAGACTGATCTGTAGTAATTTGTTTGATCCTTCCAGAATGGATAACATAACCTCTAGAATCACCAACCTCAGCAATATAAGCAACATTTTGTTCTATCAAAGCAGCAGTAATTGTTGCTCCCATACCTCGTCTTTCTGGATTAGATTGCCCTTCATTCCAAATTAAACTATTAGCTTTTTCTACTGCTTGTACTAAGCGTTGAAAAGGATCAGCAGTGTTATTACGGCGTAGTAATTCTACTCGCATAGAATGTACTGCCATAGAAGATGCTACTTCTCCACAGCTAGCACCACCAACACCATCTGAAACAGCTAATAATAGACGATTTTCTGGCCCTTTATGATTAATCCGCTGTGGGATAAGAAAAACACGTCCTGTTGCTAAATCAGCAATCAAAAAATTATCTTCATTATTAGTTCTTACCATTCCAATATCAGTAAATCCTGCTACAGTAGTAACAATATTAGCGGTTGAGTCTGTCATTTTCACCCCACAAACTTAGAATTTTAGCACAAGTATATTTGCTTATGGTTATTGTTCAAAACGGAAAATTTGCCTACCTATTAATACAATATTTCCATTCTTAAGAATTAACTCTTCTTTAATACGTTTGTAAACACCATTTTTTGATTCTTCATCAACAAGAAAATATCTTTGATCTCGCCGTACAATACGAGCATGATAGCTTGACATATAATTATCTTGAGGAAATGTAGCATTACCTTGAGTACGGCCAATAACGAACTCGTCTCCTGTTATATCATAAGTTTCATTCTCTCCGCTATCCTTCATTAACCGTAACTTAGGGTGACTAAGCTGAGAACCCATAGCTAAAGTGTTAGTCAAAGCATTTAGGCAAGAAATACAGTTTTCTAGATTTTTAGGGTTTGCTTCTCCACAAACACTACAAAAAATTAAATCTTTTAAGGATCCTTCTAAAGGTTTGTTTGATAGAGCATTTTCTGGTAATTTAGCTAAATCACTAGAAGGATTAAACAGGGAATGTTGCTTAGTCTTATCTTCAGGCTGTTTTAATAAAGTTGGCTCAAATTCAGAAAAATTTTTTGACTCTTTGATAGAAACATTATTTGCTTTAATAGCAACATTAGCTAATGGAGCACCACAGTTAGAACAAAATACCCATCTAGAGCTATTGTTTGTATTACAAGAAGGACAAATTTTTTCACTTTCAATAGCATTTTGAGGCTTACTACTATAATTAGGCAGATTGGCAGGAAGTGGCAAATCACAAACGCTACAAACCGTAGTTTGAGATGATACTTGTGAATTACATTGAGGACAAACACGCATGGGCTTTTCCTTTTATTAGTCTGCAAGTCTACAATATTAGCACTGGTATTAGGATTTCTGTCCAGTAAAATCTATTAATTATAGCCATTTGATTAAAAACTAAGATATACTCCAAAAAATAAATATTAAATTTATTTAGAGGCGGAAAATGGTATTTCAACTTAAAGAACAGCAAGTAGATGAAGATGATCCATTTGAAAGACAAAGACGCATTGAATGGTGGGATCAAAATATCTTACGTAAATCAACAATGATGATTGTTGGAGCAGGCGCTCTAGGTAATGAAACACTAAAAAACTTAGCTCTTTTAGGAGTAGGAGGGCTGTTTATTGTTGATTTTGATATTATTTCTGGATCAAATTTAAGTCGAACAGTACTTTTCCGTAAACAAGATATTGGTAAAGAAAAAGCTGCTGCTGCTGCTGAAGCTACCCGTGCTTTAGCTTTAGAATCAAGCGCTAAAGTAGAATATTTTCATGGTGATATGGTTTGGGATCTAGGCTTGGGTGTTTATAGAAGAATGAATGTAGCCTTAGGTTGTGTTGATAATGATGAAGCAAGGCTTGCTACTAATCGTGCTTGTCGTAGTGTTGGAGTTCCTTGGATAAATGCAGGAATCTTAGGTCTATCAGGCAATGTTATGATTTTTGGTAAAGATGGCGTTTGTTATGAATGTAACGCTACTCCAGAACAAATTGAAGATGCTCGCTCACGTTATGATAGTTGCGAAAGTGTACGTAAGAGATTTTTACAGGAAGAAAAAATGCCTACAGTACAAGTTACCTCAGCTTTAATATCAGCATTACAAGTCCAAGAAGCAATAAAACTATTACATAATCAACAACCAGCTATTGGTAAACGTATTGCCTTTAATGGGTTAACTAATGGATATTTAGTGATTACGTTACAACCCTTAGATGAATGTCTAGCACATGGAAGTTATGAAGATATTATAGAACTTCCTCTTAGTGCTCATCAGACTACTTTAAAGGAATTATTTTTAGCTATTGAAGAAGAATTAGGTGAAGATGCTATTTTAGATCTAGGACGTAGATTTATATTAGAGATTCGTTGTCGCCATTGTGGTAAAATGCTGCCGCTAATGCGACCAGCACACCGTATTTTTGATGATGAACTAATTTGTGATGATTGTAAAAAAAATACACAAGAAACATATCATCATAGTGCTGAACGAATAGAGGCTTTTGGCAATAAAGTAGAAGATAAAACCTATGTTAAAAGTGTTTCAAGGTTTTCTCGTAAAGAAGCCCCCAAAGAGCTATTAAAACTGACTCTTTGGGATTTAGGGATTCCTCCTTTACATATTCTTTCTGCTAGTAGTAATGATGGTAAACATAAAGCCTTTGAACTAACGGCTGATTGTGCTAAGGTGCTAGGTAGTTTAATTAGCATTTAGAGATTAAAATCTAGTTTGACTAAAATTAATAGCTTTGACTTAAACTAATTTCTATAGCTTCTATTTCAATACTGGCTATTGTGTTTAAATTAGTTTAAAATGCCAAACCGAATACTTGACAATTAACGATTAAACTTTAACACTAGGCTAGTGTTTAAAATTCTTAAGCGCGCAATAAGATAAAGAGGTATTTATGGACTTCATGGCATTTTTGTTTGGAGTGCTTTTCCTTGGCTACCTTGGTATTAATATCTGGGATAGATGGGAAGAACGTAAACATAACCTCTTTACAGAAGATGGTAGATTTCTACGACACCAGTTTCTGAGAGCTTTGGTTTATGCACCAGAACCTACTGTATATTTGTCTGAAAATGCCAAGTTTGCTGTTCAACAATCTAGGGCTGCTCATCGTTGTGAGGTGTGTCATCAACCTGATTGTTTTGATCTTGAAACAAGTTTTTGTCATCGGTGTAATCACCGCACCTTGTGATCCTAAAAAATCAAGGAGATTTTCCCATGCCAGATATTGATGTCACCTTTCGCAATGAGAACAATGGTAAAGAAGTTGAGGTGACAGTTTCCGACGATATGCCTGCAGATGCAATTTTGCGTAATTTGGCGGAAGCTGGCTTGATTCCAAACACCCCAGGTACAGCACTTGTTTATCGTGGTATGCAACTACGACCTAATCAAACACTAGCACAGTTTGGTGTTGCTAGTAGTGATGTCGTAAGCATATTCTTAAACACACGCGGCGGATCTTAAACGCTGTAATTTTTTCGTTGAGGTACCCACCATGGCAACACCAGAAGATGTTAGGCGGGCTCGCCTAGAGGCCGACTACGAAGAAATGAAGTCTATTCGCGGTAATGTCATTAGCTGGCAAGCTTATGGCAATCCCCCACATGAATATATTGTTGGCTTTAATATTCGTAGTTATATTAATACTTCCTTAACTCGTGATGAGCATCGGATAAGAATAATTCTTTCCCCTAGTCACCCATTTGAAAAACCTGTAGTGATGATGCATGAAATGGTTCCAATATTTCATCCACATGTTTGGCCTGATGGAAAAGTCTGTATTGGGGGTTGGGATTATCGTGAGGGACTAGGGTCTTTTGTGGTAAAGCTTGCAAGGCTTTTCCAATATGATCCAGACCTTGTAGATCCTTATTCTATTGCTAACTATAATGCCGCTGATTGGTATTATGCTAACCCTACTTTATTTCCTTCTGATAGACAAATACTACCTGTGCCAGGGCGCGAACCTGCCCCATCACAAACTTTTCAAGTTAAAAAAGTATCAGATTCCCCTAGTGGGGCTGCTACTACTAATCAACCACCTCAACCACCGCCTCCACCAAGACGTACTTTCTTAATTAGGAAATAAAACTATGAAGTTTGTTATTAAGAAAGTTAATGAGGTAGAACCAATTAGGCGGCGTTTACCTGAACTAGTAGATATAGAAGGTGAAGCACCAACAGAGGACTTCCGTATATTTTTATCACGTCAAGCAAGAGAAAAAATCTTTATTGCTGGCTCCCATAACCCAGATGGAGTAGCCTCAATTTATCGCCGTGAAAATGAACGTGGAGGAGTACTATTAGGTAACCTTTACTATGATGAGGTAAATGGTAAAAAAATAACTTATACTGCTGTAACAGATGCTATGCCTGCCGAAGAAGCTCAAGCTGGTTCAACACATGTAGAGTTTGATGGTGGTATGCTTAAAAGAGTTATGGAAGAGGCAAGCGACTACATCCAAAAAACAGGTCAAAATGCTCGAATAGTTGGTTGGTATCATACACATCCTGGATTTGGGGTCTTTATGTCTGGGACAGATCAAAATACTCAAAGACAAATTTATGGTACAGATTGGCATGTAGCTATAGTCTTTGATCCTATTCGCCGGGACTATGGTATTTTTTATGGAAAAGACTCTACTCCTGCAACAGGTTGGGGTATTTTTGATTTAATTGCAGAAGGTTTCCCACCACCAATGAAGCTTAGACTTAGAGTTAATAATGTTACTAATCGTCAGGTAGAAGAAGATTTTGTACAACTTAAAGCTGCTTTATTAGAAGAATTTAGGGAAATGTTTGATCCTATTAAAGATGTAATCTAATTTATTTGGCCTAAGAAATACTCTTAGGCCAAATAGTCAAATATAACTAATCAAAAGTAGTAGTTATAAATTTTCCCAGAATATAGCTACTCATAAGCTTAACCAAAGTTAAAACATTGTTATAAAAGCTACCCTCTCAAACTTAACGAGGTAAAAGCATGACTGATAAACTAGATAGCCCCACTGTAACCGAAGTAGAAATAAATCTTAATGAAACAAAATCTTATGACTCTATTCCTAATAGTTGGTTAGAAGAAAAACTTTCTCAAACAATAACTCCCTTAAATCTAGAACAGCTCAAAAATATTAGTGAACAAATTGATAATCATTATGTTGCTTCAATTGTCTATAAGGAGTTACAAAAAAATCTAACAGAAAGAGAAAAAATAATAACAGAGTTTCAAAATAAGCTTATTGAAACCTATGATAAAGGACAAACTTTTGTTGAACAGCAAAAACTACTAGAAGTAAAAATAGATAACTTAACTAATAAACAAAAAGAATGTCTAAAAGAATATCAAGAAGGTGCTCAAGAATTAGAAGAAGAAGTTATTGAAATAGATAAACAAATCTCTGAGCTAGAAAAACAAATTATTGAACTCAAAAGACGCAAATCAGAAATAGCAGAACAACAAGAAATGCGTTTAAAAAACCAAGATACTACACAATTAGAACTCCAATCAGGAATAGATTCTTTAGAGAAAAATATTGTTACTTTGCAAAAGCAGCATAGTGATTTTGAAACAGAAATTAAAAATATGCCTGCTCCAGAAGACTTAACCTCTTTGGATGGAAAAATAAAAGATCTAATCCATCATATTTGCTCTATTTTTGAAGTTGCTGTTATTGATTCACCAGATAAACAAAATCTAAATACAGAAACCTCACCACCAATTTTTCAACTTGATCCTTGGGCTACGGAAGAAAATCGAGGATTAGCACAAATTTGTATTCCTGTAGGAGTAAAACAAATAATTCTGTCTTTACATATTCCAGGAGAACAAACTTTTGAACGTTATAGCGCTGAACTATATTCATCTAATGGTCGTCGTGTTTGGAATAGTGATAAGTTAGATATTAATGGTCGGGCTGTAGTAATTACTTTTAACTCAACTTTTTTTCTTTCTGATGACTATGAAATGAGATTAAGAGGACGTAACTCTGAACGCAATTACACCCCTATAGCAGAATACTACTTTCATGTTAATAAAAAGTAATAGCATTATTAATATTATTTTGGTTGGTAATAAATATTAATAAATATTAATAGCCTGATTGTTGTCTTAAAATTTATTCTCCAACCGGGAGGTTTAGCAAAAAATGAAAATATCTGGTTGGAAAAAAGCTGCCCTTTATAGTTTTCTTTTTTTAATAGGATTATTAGTTGCTTTCTTTTTTATTGCCCCTGGTCAAGTGGAAGAAAGTAATAATAAACTATTAAATAAACCCCCTTACTCAGCATCTGATAAAGCAAGACAATTACATAAGACATTATTAATAGGGGATTTACATGCTGATTCTTTGCTTTGGGATCGTAATTTACTTAAGCCAGGTATAAGGGGACATGTAGATGTTCCTAGGTTAATAGAAGGAAATGTTGCAATACAAGGGTTTACTGTAGTAACAAAGACTCCACGTAAATTAAATATTGAAAGAAATGATGATAAGACAGACAACATTCTTTTACTTGCATTGTGTGAGCGTTGGCCTATTTCTACTTGGACTAGTTTAACTGAGAGAGCTTTGTTTCAGGCTAAGAATTTGCATAATTTTGCAAAGAACTCACAAGGGAAATTACGGATTATTAAGAGCAAAACAGATTTAGAAACTTACTTACAGGAACGTGAAAAAACTCCTAATATTACAGCAGGCTTTTTAGGCATAGAAGGCGCACATGCTCTAGATGGAAAGCTTAGCAATGTAGATGTACTTTTTGATGCAGGTTTTCGTATGATGGCTCCTACACATTTCTATGATAATGAAGTAGGAGGCTCTGCACATGGCCTAGAAAAGCCAGGATTAACAGATTTAGGTAAAGAGATGATTAAAAAAATGGAAGCAAAAAACATGATTGTTGATTTAGCACATGCTTCCTCAAAAACTATAGATGATGCCTTATCTATTACTACCAAACCTGTAGTAGTTTCCCATACAGGAGTAAAAGGGATTTGTAACAATAGCCGTAATCTTTCAGATGAACAAATTAAAAAGATTGCTCAAACAAGAGGAGTTATAGGTATAGGTTATTGGGATACAGCGGTTTGTGGTAAAGATGCTAAATCTATTGTTAAAGCAATTCGGTATGTTGTTGATTTAGTTGGTGTTGATTATGTTGGGCTTGGATCAGATTTTGATGGAGCAGTTATAGTACCTTTTGATACTACTGGAATAGTTCAAATTACAGATGCTTTATTAGAAGACGGTTTTACAGAAGAAGAGATAAGAAAAATTATGGGTGGAAACCTTTTAAGAGTCTTAAAAGAAAATCTTCCTTAATTATTGTGTTTGTATAAGTTGTGTTTTTTATTAGTGGTAAAAAGCTAATTTTGTTGGCTAGACTATCCTCTAGATTAATAGTAAAATCCCAGTTATTCTTTTTTCCAGTTAAATTTTACATTCCAGAAAATACTAATAGACTTTTTATTAATGTTAGTGCGAAGTGTTTTGTTTAACTTAAGTCGTAAGCAAAACTTGCAATGCTATTTTTAAGTTGGTTTGTCTAAAACTACTTTTAGCAATAATCAGTAATTAATAACTTTGCACTAAAAGCAAATCGTTTTTAGTTAGAATATTTATAGGAGTAAATTATGCAAAAGCAGGATAAAGGTTTTAGTATATTAAGTATACGTAATATCGTGATTTTAATATTTTTTGTTGTTATTACTGCTGGTGGCTCATTTTTAAGCAAGGCTAGCAAACAAAGTCCAAATTTCATTAATTCTGAAGTTTTTGCTTTTCCTGAGAAAGAATTAGAACCAGGGGCAATACAAAGCTATTCTCTTACAGTGACTAATACTGGACAAGCCCAAGCTAGTAATGTACAGGCAAGAGCTAGTATTACAGGTAATTTACAAGTTCTTGATGTTACAGATGGTAAGTTTGATCCTGATAGTAGTTCTGCTATCTGGCATATCAATAGTATTGCACCAGGGCATTCTGTAACTGTTTCTTTTATGGGACGTTTAAAAACAGATGCTTTAGATAATGAATCTGTAGATGTACAAATGTATGTAAGTAGTAAAGAACTACGTGAGCATAAGGTAGAAACACGTACTACTAAAGTCAAGCATTTAGAAAATGGTAAATCAGCTAAGCTTGTAGCTTTTCAAACTGTTAGCCCAAATAATCCTAGACCAGGCGATGAAGTTATGTTGCATGTCATTGTTACCAATGAAGGTCAATTACCTGCAGAAAATGTTATTACTTCTGAACAATTACCAGCAGAACTAGAATTATTACCAGATACAATTCACCCACATTTAAGTAATTTTGCTAGATCAACTGAACCAACTAGCAGTTTTGATTTAGAGAAAAATTCTATAAAAGTTAAAGTTGATAAACTTATGCCTAGTGAGTGGGTTGCTTTAATGTTTAGTGCTCGTGTACGTGCTAATGCTGAAGTTGGCCAAATCACCCCTAAAGCTTTAATTAAAGCCAATAACCCTAATTTTGAATCAATTGCTCCTGTAACATTAGCTGTTATTGAGCCAAATGCAGCTAAGTTAAATGTAACTGTTCAAGCAGATAAAAATATGGCTGGTGCAGGTGATAAAGTTACTTACACAATTCAAGTTACTAATAGTGGTGATACAGCAGCCAATAAATTAAAAATCACAAATAAAATTCCTCAAGGTTTAACTTTGGTGTCAAATAGTTCTACAAGTAGTTGTGGGTTAAAAATTGTTGAATCTGCTGGCCAAGTTCTTTGGAAAAAAGGCACTGTTCCAGCTAATAACGGTAGTTGTAGTGTTAGTTTTCAAGCAACTGTTAATGCTGGTCTTAATAATGGAACTGTAATTACTGATACTGCTACTGCAAAATCTCAATCTATTAATGCATCTGGCAATACTACTACTACAGTCCAAAATGCTGCTGCTTCTACAGCAGATGTTAATGTAATGGATAATTTCTTTTCACCTGCTACTTTAATGGTACCAGCAGGTACCATGATAACTTGGTCACAAAAAGGTAATAGTGTTCATACTGTTACAGGTTCAAACTGTAATTCTACAGGTGCAGGCTCATTTACTTTTAGTTCTGATACACAATTCCCTAATGGTATGCGTTCAGGTGATAAATATAGCTTTGCTGTTCCTGCTAATGCCAAGCCTGGAACATTAGTTTATTATTTCTGTCGTTTTCATGGAGCACCAGGTAATTGTACTTCTTTAGGCCCAGGTATGGCCGGTGTTGTGATTGTAAAATAGTACTTACTATAAAGATGAGAAAGATTAATGTCTTTCTCATCTTTTAGTTTACTAAGATAGATTGATTAGGAGAAAGTTGCATGGATGATTTAGAACAAGCAATACAAGAACTGATTTTTCCAATTATTTTACCGCCAGGCTCAATAATGGTAATGGGAAAAAGAAGAATTCCAAATTTTGATCTTATTTTAGCGCAATTACCTAGTGCTGTAGCCACATTAGTTAATCCTAATGCTACTGCTCCAGGTGGCGGTGCAGATGGCTATTTTGTCCCTCTTAAAGATGGACGTTACTTAAAAATAGCCTTAAAAGATATGGAGATAATTGGCTTGTCTATAGTTAGTACCTAAGGAGTTTGAATAGATAGTTTAGTGAAAAATAGTTTTTAACTAATAGGTTTAATATACTTTAGTCTTAGTTTTATCTTAGTTTTATAAAATGTTTTAAACCTAGTTTTAGAACTAGGAGAATAGATTTAGGAGAAACAATGTCTTATAAAACATTACTTGTTGAAATAGATGAAAATGTTGCAAAAATTGTACTTAATCGCCCAGAAGCAATGAATGCTTTAAGTACTGATTTAGCTGCCGAATTAGTAGAAGTTTTTCAGGATTTATCAACCAATGATAATGTTCGTGCTGTAATACTTACCGCAAATGGTAAAGCTTTTTCTGCTGGTGGAGATGTAAAACAAATGTCTACAATATTAGGAGACGATGCCCCAGGAAAAGTTCGCCTAGCCTTAGATATCTACCATAAATTGATTTTATTAATAAGAGAATTACCAAAGCCTATTATTGCAGCAATAAATGGAGTTGCTGCAGGAGCAGGTTTTAATCTAGCACTTGCTTGTGATGTACGTATAGCAGCAGAAAAAGCCAAATTTAGTCAAGCTTTTATTAGAATAGGTTTAATTCCTGATTTTGGAGGTACTTTCTTTTTACCTAGAATTGTTGGTTCTAGCAAAGCAATGGAACTTATGATGACAGGAGAGTTAATTGATGCAGAAAAAGCCCAGCAATTAGGAATTGTAAATTTAGTAGTAAAAGCAGATGAATTAGATACAACAGCAAGCTTTTTTGCTAAACAAGCCGCTGATTTACCTACCAAAGCCATAGGCAGATTGAAGAAACTTCTAGACTCTAGTTTTAGCTCTTCTCTATCAGAGCAGTTAGAATTAGAAGCAGAGATGCAAATGGAATGTGCTGCTACAGCAGATTTTGCTGAAGGGGTTAAATCCTTTGTAGAAAAACGCCAACCAAAATTCCAAGGAAAATAAGGCTGCACTTGCAGCCTTATTTAATTCTATTTATTTTTATAAAATCTCTTTAGAACCCAGGTGCATAATCTTTGCCATCTTTGTTTTTGTGTTGTCCAGGAGTAAATCCACCTTCATCTATTTGAATATTTCCTATATTAACACTTGCACCAGTAACTGTTACTTCACGAGAAAGTTTATTTAAATTTTCTGATGTTGCTCTTTCATGCCAAACTTTAAGAGTATATTTGCCATTAGGAACATTATTTATCTCGATTTTTCCACTATCATTACTCAGTCCAAAATATGGAGTTTTAACAGCAATAACAAACCCTTTCATTTGTGGGTGAATATTGCAATATATTGGTACAATCCCAGGTCGGTTCATTAACTGATCCCGACTATCTCCTGCTTGATAAAGACCTAAATCAAACTTCTTAACTTCTGAAGGTGAGAAAACATTATGAGGAAATGGATCATCATTAGGAAAGCTAACATAATGACCACTAGGAACTACTACAACTTTAGGGACAAATTTTTTGCCTTTTTGATGAATAGCTGGATAAGGCATAGTTTGTTTAGGGATACGACTTGTACTACCAACAGGCTCTAGCCATATAGCAATATTAGCGGTTTCGTTCTTTTTAGAATTTGCTAAAGTTATATTTGCTTCAACTTTAGCCCCTGCAGGCGCAGAATAACTAATCTGAAAAGTAGAAAAAGATGCTGTTAATAAGACTAGTAGAATCAATAGTCTACTAAAAAAAATGCTTTTATTTGCTTTTTGCACACCTAAACCCAAAATCATATTGCCTCCCATCAAGGGTATCACTATTACGTGCTGAAACACGTACTTTGCTTACATCTGTATACCAAGACCCACCACGCAAAACTTTAGCTTTACCTTTAGCTGGGCCTTTAGGATTATCTTGAGGAGCAGTAGCATAATAGCCTTTTTCATACCAGTCGCTACACCACTGCCAAACATTCCCAGACATATCAAAAAGCCCATAACCATTTGCTGGGTAAGATTTTACAGCTTTAGTTGGTAATGCTTCTTCTTCAACTCCTGCTGAATTAGAGTTACCAAAATTAGCTTTTTCAGATGCCTCACCATTGCCCCAAGGGTAACGTTCACCTACTAAACCTCCACGAGCAGCATATTCCCACTCAGCTTCTGTAGGTAAACGCTTGTCTGCCCACTTTGCATAAGCTATAGCATCATTCCATGAGACACATGTTACTGGATGATCTGCACGGTCTGAAGAAGCATAACGTTGCCAATCATACTCTTCCCCAGCTTTTTCTGCATCTGTTATATATTTTGTTTCATTAATAAATTTTTGAAATTGAGCATTAGTTACAGGGGTAACATCCATATAAAAGGAGTCTACTTTAACATCATGAATAGGGCGCTCATCTTCCCCATCCTCACTCCCCATTTTCATCCAACCCCCTTTAATTAAAACCATTCCTGAATATGTTTTATCGTCTTCTTGACTACCTGGAGGTGCTGGCGCTTTGGTATAAAACTTATTTATCCCTATATAACCACCACCTGCTAATAATGCTAATAGGATTATTCCTAGTAAAGGATATAGCCAAGCAGGTCTTTGTTTTTGTGCAACATTTTCAGTTGTATTTAGTTGTGTGGAATTAATAGCATTAATACTACTAGTTTTAGGAGGTTTATTATAATCACCAGTAGAAATACCACTTACTGGGGGAAATTCTGTATCTTGGTCATATAAGCCTTCACTATGTGCTGCATGTAATAACTCATTTGCAAAATCTCCTGCACTAGCATAGCGATCTTTAGGCTCTTTATTAAGAGCACGAAGAACAGCTTTATCAACGCTTTCAGGAATTTCAGGAACAATAGAACGCATTGAAGGAGGAGGTTCAACTATATGTTTTACAGCTAAGCCTGTAGGTGTTGGAGCTGTAAAAGGTAAACGTCCTGTTAGCATTTCAAATGCTACTACCCCTAGGCTATAAATATCTGAACGTAAATCTATAGCTCCTTCTCCACGACATTGCTCAGGAGACATATAATTTACAGTACCAACAATAGTTCCTGCTCGTGTAATGGAGTTATCTTGTTTACCATCCATTACCATCTTAGCAATACCAAAATCAAAAACCTTAACAATATGTTTTTTACTGCGATCTACTTTTATCATTACATTATCTGGTTTTAGATCGCGGTGGATAATCTTTTTAGCATGCGCATCATCTAAAGCAGCGCAAATCTGTGACATTATATTGGCAGTGGTGCTAGGAGAGAGAGTACCTTTTTTGCGGATTAGTTGAGTTAAATTGTAGCCAGGAACATACTCCATTACTAAATAAAGCATGCCATCAGCACGACCAAAATCTGTTACTTTAACAGCATTAGGATGATCAATTGCTGCTGCTGCTCTAGCTTCGCGTAAAAACCGCTCTACTATTTCTTCATGTGAGGCTAGTTTAGGGTTAATTAACTTAATAGCTACTTCATTATTAATAAAGGTATGTCGGGCACGAAAAACCCCACCCATGCCCCCTAAGCCAAGCAATGTTTGTATTTCATATTTACCATCTATGGTTTTCCCAATTAACCCACCTACATCAAAGTCAGCTAGTTTGGTGTTGTCATCAGCACAAACTTCAGCGCTGTCAGGAAAGGATTTTTGGCATTTAGGACAATATTTCATGAATTATTAATAAAACCTAATGATAATGGTGTAAATCTTTCCAAGCTAACAGTTAATCTATTATCTTATTAGATTTTGTAAATACTTTTGATTCTAGAAGATGTATTTATGTTGCTACTAAACTCTAACCTATTAGCTTAGTTAATTAATAGATTAGTTTATAAACAACCGCTTTATCAGTTATTAATACAACAAAGAACAAGGGTCAATATATCAGAACTGATATAGATAGAGCAACTCGTTTATAAACTCTTTAAAATAAAATCTCCTATTTAAAGCTAACATTATATTTTACAATATAATAGCTAGAGAGATTTTAAGAAGTTTATCAGATCTTTTTGTGCTGTAGAGTTTAGTTTTAAAAATTTATTTCTCGAAGCAGCAGCTTCACCACCATGTGCAGAGACAGCCTTAGAAAGATCTGTTGTTCTGCCATCATGTAAAAAGAATTTCTTAGTAGATAAACCCCATAAAGGCTGAGTACGCCACTCACTACCTAAAGCTATTCCTGTTTGAATCCCATCCCTAAGTTCATCACCCATATCATGTAATAAAAGATCAGAATAAAGGTTAGCATCTTGGTTAGCTAAAACATGAGAGATTAAATCTGGTCGTTCAGAGAGGTTTGCTGTGCGTAAGGTAGGAATATGACACTTAACACAACCAATAGAATTAAAAATTGCTTTGCCACGACTTGCAGAGTCATTTAAGGCTTGTTGAGGTGCAGGAGCAAGCAAAGACATAAAATCAACAAAAGTCTGAGTAACACGGCCATCAAAATCTTCTGGGCCTCTAGCCGTATCACAAACAGATTTTTTACCATTTGGCATACGATTATGAGGAAAATCTGGGCTAGAGATTCCAATTTCTACTAAATATGCATCACCAGTAAAATCTATTAAAGTAGGAAGATGAGCTTTCCATCCAAACTTACCAACCTGAATATTTTTGAAACGACGGCTAAAAACCATATTAGGACGACCACTAATGCCATCTTTATCTCTATCATCAGGATCAGCATTTGCCACAATAGTTGCGTCAGTAATAGCATCAATTAACCCAGAGCCAAAAAGCTGTTGCCCAGCACGAGGAGAAACAAATTGTGCTTTAGTGGGTATATTTTGCGGTTCACATCCTGGAACAGTTTTTTTATTAGATAAAGGTTCTCCTCCAACGCTTTCTAAATCATTATATTTACCCCGAGTCATACGCCCAATACGAAAAGTTATATCGTCAATAGAATCAATAGCTCCTCCTGTAACAGGAAACCCATGACAGGCTGCACAACTAAAATCATTAAATGTCGGGCCAAGACCTTCTTCTACAAGATGGTCACGTTCAAACTCAAATTTACCACTTAGAAAACGACCAAATATTTTACTATCAAGTCCTGGTAAAGGATCTCCTAAGCGAGTAAGCGCCAAGACTGTTGGAGGGTTATTGTTAGAGGTTTGTGCTTGTGCTTGTGCTTTAGGAATTGTGGGAAGCTCAAAATTAGCAAAAAAGACTGGAATAAAAACCAGACATATTAATACTATTAATATTTTAAAGCGTTTCATCACAAATACTCCTAGGTCTTACAAATGGCTTTTAGAAAGAATAGCCAAATCCTACATTTATATGGTTATTAACCTTATTAGGTTCAGTAGTAAAGTAGGTTTGCATAAACCGATATTCTGTAGAAATAATAAAGTTTGAGCGAAACCGATAAAGAATATTACCAGAAAAAGTTCTATTAGAAGCGCGTGAAGTACCTGCTGCTAAATCAAATCTAGTGTCAACTAGGTCTTCATTATAAGGATCATCTAAACCATAGGCTAAATGAATTGCAACATTACTTCTAGCTCTAATTTGAAGTTGTGCCCAACCTCCACGGCTTCGAACTCCAATAGCACGGCTACCATAAAATGGAAATACTATACCCTGGACAATACCACCACCAAGACCACCTAAAGAACGCCCCCAGAAGGCTTCTCCAGTAAGAGTCATTTTACTGGTGATAGGAATAACATAATCTCCTGTAACAGCAACAGCATTGATTGTTGTACCTGGCATTCCATCTCTAGGTGCAACAGCTAAATGTCTTCCATAATGAACCCCTATACCAACTTGAAAAGGTTGTGGGTCAAAAGCTAAATAAGCATTGGTTGGAATAGTTTCTAAATCTCCACGTTGGTAACTAACTCTAGTTTCAAAAGCAGGCATACGTGAGCGTTCTCCTGCATCTGGACGGGTTTCAAATTGAAACTCTGTATTTGTTTGACCATTGTAGGGGGCTAAAATCCCACCTTCAATTGTAAGACGCTCATTTTCACGAGAAAGTAAGCGATAAGCAACTTTAGCTTGAGGCGTCCATGACCATAAGTTTCCAGATTCTGCTAGAGCAGGAAATCCTACCTGAGCTAGTGAAGTAGGGTTAAGAGGACTAACAATAGGATCGTCTTGACCAACAACAAAAGCAAAACGACCAGATTCTAACTTAGCACGAGCTATTCTTAAGCGTAGAGGGCTAAAAGCACGACCGTTATAAACAGGGGGATTACCACCAAAGAAATCTAATTGTAAATCGCCTGATAATCTCCATTTACCTATTTGAGGGGCAAAGAAAGAAAAGCCTAGTTGAGTTTGCCTAATTGTGGCACCAAAGTTTGCTCCATTTTCTAAGGAAATGTTTTTACCACCAAGTAGATAAAGTCCTGTTGGAGGATCATCTGTACCAGCAGTGTTATAGTAAGTATTAAATAACAAAGTACCAGAAAGCTTAACATTAAAACGCTCGCCTGTTTCTACTGAAAGACGACTAGAATCTTTTAGTCGCGAATCATGGGTGTCTACCATGTCCTTTATTTCTAACAGTTTATCATTTAAGCTAGTAAGAGATATTTCCTCTTGAGGTTCATCTTGAGGCTCATCTTGTTGAGGTTCATCTTGAGTGCTGTTTTTGGCTAATTTAGCTAGTGGATAATTGGTTTTATTAGTAGCTAAAGTATTAGCATTAGTTTCTGATTTAACTTCTTTAAGCTCCGCTTCTGTTTCTTGAAGACGTTGGCGGGTTTCTTCTACCTGTTTTTCTAATTCATTAGCACGTCTATTTGCTGCATCAGCAGATTCTCTAGCGGCTTTAGCTTCGGCTTCAGCTCGCTCTATCCTAAGTAAAATAACCGACATGTCTATATTGTTTGTACTAGTTGCAGGAGTACTAGGAGTACTAGATTTTTTCTCTGCTGTTTCTGCTTTATCTTTTTCATCTTTATCACTAGCTAATGCTAGAACTGAAGGATGAAAAAGAGCAAAGACCAGTATCAATAGAGCAAAACGATTAAATAATGTATTAGGAAGCTTTTTTGACATTTTTTCCCCCGAAACATAAGCTTAAAATTTAAGTTTTAGTGCGAAATTCAGTATTTACTTCTTCCAGCATTCGCCAGGCTTGTTCAATGTGTTCACGAGTTAAATTCATTTTATTTTCTAAATCAGGCATACGAGGATATATAGCTCCTTGTACTTGTACCCAATGATTTACTAGTTCAATCTCATATTGCTGTTCTGCTAATATCTCAAGAGAATCATTAAGCAGAAAGCTTAATTTTCTATAACGCTCTTCTATATCTTGAGTATTTGGATAAGCTGATAAATTTTCTAATATCGCAGCATTTTCTTCAAGCACACAAACCGAAGGGTCACTAAGCAAACGAGTTCGTTTGTGGCTTTTTTCTGGATCACGATCTGGATCAAAAGTAAACAGTGGTGTAACACTAGGAGGTCTAGTCAATTCTCGACTTGATGTTTGTGGTAAACCCTCTCCAGAAAGATGAGCAATAGTAACTGTAATATTGTCTTTACCACCTCGCTCATTGGCTAATGCTACTAATTGTTGACAAGCTTCTAAGAGAGAAGATGGGTTTTTAATTATTTGTGACATTTCACTTTCTAGAACATTATTAGAAAGTCCATCACTGCAAACTATCAAATAGTCTTTTTGCTGTAAGCATAATTTACGTACATCTACTTGTATTATTTCTTCTAGGCCAACAGCTTGTAAAATAATATTTTTACGAGGATGCTCAGTGGCTTGTTCAGGCGTTATAATTCCTCTAGAAAGCATTAGTTCAACTAAAGATTGATCTGTCGTAATTTGAGTAGTGCGGTTTTGACGAATTAAATAAGCTCGTGAGTCACCTACTTGAGCAATATAAGCAGAATCTTCTTCAATTAAAATAGCTGTAACAGTAGCAGACATTCCCTTATATCCAGGGACATCTTTACCATAATTATAAACTACATAATTAGCCTGTTCTACTGAGGCAATTAATCTATCATGTGCAGGTATTGACCTAGATAGCCTTGCTAGAGAGTCATTAATAGCATGAACTGTTAATTGACTTGCTATTTCTCCTGATGCTGCACCTCCAACACCATCTGATACAATTAGCAAGAAACTACAATCATCTAAAGTAGTAGTTTTAGTAGTACTAGTAGGGAAGGTTTTACCATTACGAAAGTCAGCTAGTAAGAAACAATCTTCATTGTTTGTTCTTAACACTCCAATATCAGTAATTCCTGCTACGCTGATATATATTTCGTTATTACTCATAAAAGAACAAGACTGCTTTCAGGTTTATAGAGATTGAATGAGGGTAACACCTAAGGTTTAAGTAAGATTTTGGCAACAAATTTAAATAGTGAAAACCCCTCAGAGACAAAATTATACACAGCCTAGATAGGATGAACAACCCTCTTTTTCTTTTTGTTAACAGACCTCTAATACTGATAAAACCCTAGCAAAGTTTGCCGGACAAGCAGATTGGCATTGCTTGCATTTAGAGAGGGCTTACATTATTCTGTTCGCTTATCTCTTTAATCCAATAATTAATTAACACTATTTGAGGTCTATTATTAAATGACAGCAGAACAAGCCGCAGTGGAAGCGGTCAATGCAAAGTTTTATAAAGCATTGGAAAATTGCAATATGGCAGCAATGGAAGAGCTTTGGTTACAAGAAAGCTGGGCGCGTTGTGTTCATCCAGGTTCAGAAATACTAATAGGATGGCCAGAAATTCGGCGTAGTTGGGTATCAATATTTGGTAATACTCATGGAATGCGTGTTTCAGTATCAGGTCTTTTTATAAAAATAGTTGGTGATTTTGCTTGGGTAGAATGTACAGAAAATATTGCTACTTTTTTTGAACAAGGCTTTACTTCTGGACAAGCACAGGCAACAAATCTTTATCTAAAAGTTAAAGATAAATGGTTAATGGTTCATCATCATTCTTCTCCATTGCCTATGGATGTTCCTGATGATTGGAATGATGATATATTACAATAAGGTTTTTGGAGGACTTAATGGACGAATTATTATCAAAAGAGAATTTACATTATCGTGAAAAGACAAAGGAAATTGCTGATCGTTATGTGCGTCCAGTAGCAGCAGAGCTAGATCGTAATGCAGAATATCCTTGGTCAGTTGTACGTGCCCTTCAAGAAGCAGGGTTGATGGGTGTTTGGATTCCAAAAGATTATGGTGGTGAAGGAGCAGGGGTTCTTAATTTATGTATTGTAGTAGAAGAACTTTCTAAAGCCTGTGGTGGTGTAGGGGTAACTTATGCTGTTAATGCGCTTGGTTCTTTTCCTTTGCTAGTTGGTGGTACTGAAGAACAAAAGAAAAAATACCTACCAGAGCTTGCTTCTGGCCGTAAGCTAATTGCATTTGGTCTTTCAGAGAAAAAGGCTGGTTCTGATGCAGGAAGCCTACAAACTCGTGCAACAAAAGATGGCGATACCCAATATCTTATTAATGGTGAAAAGAAGTGGAATACTAATGGCGGTGCTGCAGACCTTTACACTATTTTTACCACTGTAAACCCAGAAAGGGGTGGTCGTGGCATTACTGCTTTTATTGTAGAAAAAGGTATGCCAGGTTTTCGTATAGGTAAAAAAGAAGACTTAATGGGAATACGTTGTGTACCAGTGCATGAACTGCATTTTGAAAATTGTCAGGTACCAGCAGAAAACCTTTTAGGTGGTAAAGAAGGACATGGCTTTAAACACGCTATGATGACACTAGATTTAGCTCGTCCAGGTGTTGCTGCTCAAGCAGTAGGACTTGCACAAGGTGCTTTAGATTTAGCAATTAAGTATGTAAATGAAAGAGAGCAATTTGGTCAAAAAGTTTCCTCTTTCCAAGCTATTCAATTTATGTTAGCTGATATGGCTACTCAAATCGAAGCAGCACGACAACTAGTTTATCAAAGTGCTAGAGCTGCTGATTTAGGTATAAAAAATACTTCTAAATTTGCTGCAATGGCAAAGGTTTTTGCTACTGATACAGCCATGATGGTAACTACTAATTGTGTACAGCTTTTTGGTGGTTATGGTTATTGTAGAGATTACCCAATTGAAAAATATATGCGTGATGCTAAGATTACGCAAATTTATGAAGGTACAAATCAAGTTCAACGTTTAGTGATTAGTCGTGCTCTAATCAAAGAAGCTGCTGGTGGTTAAATTTTAATTTCTTAAGGAGTAAAACTTATGAAAAGCCATCTAGTTCTTAGTGCAGTTGGAACCGATCGAGTTGGTTTAATGGAGAAAATTTCTGGTTTTATTCAAGCTAGAGATGCCAACATTGAAGATAGCCGAATGGCGGTTTTTGCTGGGGAATTTGCAGTTATTATGTTAGTAACAGGCTCAGAAGAAGGTTTAATAAGTATAGAAACCAATCAAAATGAGCTTGCTCAAGAAACAGGCTTAAGTATATTTTTACGTAGACCTTCACAAAAGAAATATGATGAGCCTATGATTCCTTGCCGTTTTACTGCTTCTTCGCTGGATCATCCTGGTATTGTTCACCGTCTTACTAGTCATCTTGCCCAAAGTGGTATTAATATTGAATCAATGGAAACAAAAAGCTATGCAGCACCAATGAGTGCAACACCAATGTTTCGATTTGAGTCAATAATTGCCGTACCAGGTCGTATCAATCTTCCTCTACTACGTATGGATTTACAATCAATTGGCGAAGAGGAAAATATTGATATTGAACTAACTGTATTGCGGGAAAGATAATTTTAGGAAAGTTTAATTAAAAAGGTTGTCATATTTCTAAATAAGCTTTAGAAGCATGACAACCTTTTGTTATTGCTAATAATGGCTATAACCTAACATTAAAGTGAGCAGGAAGTTTTTTACTTACACTACCACGCTTAATAGAGTTATGTTTCTTTTCGCTTACCTGTACTAAATCACCAAGTGCTTCTTCTACATGGTCAGCACCTTCTAGGATTTGCTCTACTGCATGAGCAGCAGAAGCAGAAAATGTTTCTTTAACATCACCTTTAATATCTCCTAGGTCTTGGCTAACACAATCTACTGCAATTTGACCTTCATCTATAACTTCTCGGGCGGCTTCTTCAAAATTTGCTTCAATCATTTTACCTGAGCTAAACATTGTAGCAGAAAGAGTTCCTAAGTTACCTTGAATAGAGCGCCAGCATTGGTCAACTCTATCTGGAGTTTGCCAAAGAATAACAGACATTTTTGCAGGTAATCCTAAAGCTTCACGATTGCCTAAATCACTTTGTAGGGTGTCTGTTACTAAAGATAAATTATTGAAGGTTAATTCTAAATTACTACGAAACTGCTCAGTAGTATTCATTAAGTCAATAAGACTGGTAAATAGTGAACGAAAACCAGCTTCAATACGCTTAAATCCATCTGCATCAGCATTGTTTACTTGAGCAAATCCACCACGAATATCATCTAGACTAGCTAAAAGCTGATGGATAGAGGCTTCAGACATTTCTAGCATTAAGTTAGTTATATTAGAAACATTAGTTAAGCCTTGGCTAAAGTTTTGTTTGGCTTTACGTAGACTTAAGGCTCTAGGGCTTTGTTCACGTACATTAGGGGTAGGAATACGGCTTTGCCTTTTATTCATATCAGCAAGAAAATCATCTATTACCCCACGCATTGCCATTAGTTCTGTTACAGTAGTCTGAAACAAACTATCACCAATATTAAGCATTTCTGTAACAGCACGTTCAACCGTTTGTTCAATATCTACTACTAGTTTTTGTCCCATTTGAGAGATTTTTTGTAATCTATCATCTAAGCCTTTTGGGATACCACTTTCAGTTTGACTAAGTTCTTTTAATTGCTCTATTCCTTCAGCAACTTGTTCAAGACCTTCTTGAAGATCTTGAACACTTTTTTTAGTTTTTTCTTCCATCTGTTCTACTGATTCTGGATCGTCTTGTTCTTGTTTACCGCCTTCTTGTTCACGATCTGTATATCTAGTTTCAGCAGTTTCTTGGGATTGTTGTATTGGGACGGCTTCGCCTTGGTGTTGGATAAGCTGAGTCATATCAGCATTTTGCAAGTTAGGATCATTTAACTTAGTTTCATTTTTAACTTGCTGGGTATTTTGTTGCTGATTGATTTGCTGTTGTTCTCTTGCTATTTCTACAGGAGAATAGCCACCTACCCGATTAATACTCATATTTTCAGAGCCTCCCAATCACTTAAACTTGATAATTCTAAAGAAGGGCAAAATAAATGCCCAATTTTAAGCTAGTACCCCGCCCATTCGATAAATTATATAAGCAATAGCTAAAAACCCAGTGGCTTTATCAATATAGCGCTCAACTTTAGCTTTTTTATCCTTTGCTGCAGGGCGGTTAAGTAAAGCAGTTGAGGCATTCATAGGTTTAGATAGTTTTTTATAATTTGTACGCCATTGGTTAGCAGAAGAATAAAAATTTCGTACTAAAGTTTCAAAATCTAACCCATTCATTTTTTTAACTTCACCACTTAGACATAAAAACACAGTTGTTCCAGAACTATTAAGTGATAAATATGTGCCATCGTCAGAGCCAGGTTGATTAGCAATATATTCTTTTACTTGGCTAGGGATACCACTAGTGTTTTTATCTAGTATTGTATAGAAACATAGTGCTCCATCAGCAGAAAGTTCCATAGTTAGTTGAACAGCCTCATCCCCATCGCCTAAAAGCAAAGAGCAACGATTTTGATCATTTAGTTCAAGGTCTGGTAGTCCAATCATTTCACCAAAATTTTGTAGTAGTCCATTGAGTAAATTAACATCTTGTTGAGGAGTACTACGACCACTACTACTTTGACCTTGTTGGTTATTTTGACTTTGCTGTTGAATTGCTGCATTAGGCTGGCTATTAACACGGCCTAACCCTGCAAAAGCAGAAGCAGAAGTAGAGGTAGAACTAGAAGTGCTAGAGTTTTTATTAATAGAAGAAGTGCTTCCAGAGCTAGAAGGAGCACTTGAACCAACTCGTCTTAAACTGGACATAAATTTTTCCTCAAATAGTCTTAATTAATAATTATTTTTATAGGTGTTAAATTATCGGTTGATTTTAACTATAAGTTGACACAAGCTTTTTTGATTATACTACGTTGATTTGATATGGCGAGAAGTTTTCGAAAACTCACTAACAAAAAGGGTAGCTAATTAGCTACCCTTTTATGTTTTTAAGATGGATTTAAAACCTTAACCAAGCAAGTATTGGAGTATTAACGGAGTATTAATGTAAGTGTTACTACTTTAATACGCTCATCATTATCCATTGCCATAAATGTTAAAGTTTGTGTGCCTGCTGGAGATTTCTTTTTTGACTTAATTGTAAAACTTACGCTATTACCAGTGGTTGACTGGGTTTCAGGGGTTAATTTTAGTTTTAGATTTTTAAGTGCTTCTACACTAGGGCCGGCTACCATAACACTTCCAGTAAAGCCACCAGAGCGTTTAATATTAAATGTTAGTTGAGCACTTTGACCACGATTAATAGTAACGGTGCTTGGGTCAAAAGAAACTGCAAAATCTGGTGCCCCAATTATATTTAATGTAACATTAGCTGTACGAGTAATTTGACCAGACATTCCTGTTAAAGTGATATTATAGGTTCCTTCAGGAGTGCTAGTAGTAGTATTAATAGTTATTCCAGTAGTGTCCCCAGGAGAGATAATTGGAGATGTGATTACATTGGAGATAGTAGAATTAGCTGGAGAAACACTAGCATTAAGGTTTATTGGTTGTGTAAACCCATTAATTGCTTGAGCAGCAATAGTAAAACTAGTTGAATTACCAGCGGTTATCATTTGAGAACCAGGTTGTAAGCTTAATGAGAAATCACCGCCAGTTGTTGTACTAACGCTTAAAATAGCTGTTTGGCTTACTGTTACACCACCTGATACTGCTGTAATACCTATGTTATAGTCGCCAGGCATAATATTGCTGCTTGTATTAACTGTAAGCATTGTATTATTGCCAGGTGTAACAGATGAATTAGAGAGTTGAGTAGTGATTTGATTATTAGGAGAAGTAGTAGACAAGTTAACAGTTTGGCTAAAGCCATCTATACCAATTACATTTATAGTAAAAGTAGTAGACATTCCAGGAGAAACACTTTGATTAATAGGATCTATATCTAGGTTAAATGCTGCGGCAGGGGCAGCAGTAGCAAAACGATGGCCTACAACAGCCATTTTAGCAGAGTAAACAGAGGTTCGAGCTGTAATATAAAGAGTCTTAAAGTCTGCTCCACCAAATGTGCAATTAGAAGGACTTTCAGGAACTTGAATTAAGCCTAAGGATTTACCTTGAGCTGTTACTACTTCAATAGCATTAATGCCTGGTCGTGTTAAGTAAAGGTTTCCTTGGGTGTCTACTGTCATCCCATCCCCGTTACTTGTTGATTGGAGTTGTACAAATACACGTCCTTGTCCTAGTTGTCCAGGGCTGTTGACAGGATAAGCCATTACATTTGAGGCTCCAGAAAGTACATAAAGAGTTTTTTCATCAGGAGAAAGAATTACTCCATTAGGACGAGAAAGGTTATCTATTACCCGGCTGACTTGTCCATCAGCAGAAACATAATAAACACCCATTTTGTCTTGTATCATTGCACCGCTAAACACTGGGTCAGAAAAATAAACTCCTCCTTGTTTATCAATTACTAAATCATTTGGTCGATCAAATCGTTTGCCTTGAAATTGTTCAGCAATAGGTTCAATAGCTTTACTATTAATATCTATTTTAATAATACGCCCTAGGCTACTTTGACAGACAGTTAAGCGTTCGTTTGAGTCAAACATTAATCCATTAGATCCTTGACTATCTTCTAGAAAGGTAGAAAGTTGGTCTTGAAGGTCTAATTTATGAATCCGATTTCTAGAAACATCTGTAAAGTAAATATTTCCTTTAATGTCTGAAGCAGGCCCTTCAGTAAAAGCAAATCCAGTGCTTACTCTACGAATAGGCTCTACAGGGCCAATACCAGGAATTTGTGCTTGAGCGTCAGTGACAATAATAAAAGCTAAAATAAAAGAGAATAAGAGTAAAAATTTACTATGGCGTAACATTTCTAAAACTCCTAAATTGATAGATTAAATTGTTTTTGATTTGATAAACATTGTTGATTATGCGTAAAAACAAATATAGCCTAGAAGTTAGGTTCTAGGCTATAGCTTTGCTACTTTTTAGAGATATTTTATATGATTTTTATAAAGAACTCTTTAAGAAGAAATTATCTATCTTCTCAGCAGCTTTAATTCCTGGCATATTAGTAGTATTCATTAGCTCAACACCAGAAAGCTTAAATCCACCAGTAAAACCAGATTGATTAAGTATTTCTCTAGAGAACTTTAATTTAAGAGTATGACTGCCTGGAGTTAATTCTTGAGCATCTTGTGCCCAAGCAATAGGTTCATCCTGGTTGCCTAATACATTACCACGAACATAATAACGACCTGCTACACTTACTTTAACATTTACATCTACTACTAAATCAGAATCTGTTAGGCTTTCTTGACCAATTCCTACTAACTTAGCATTAGATTTACCAGTAATAACGTCTATACTACTATGACGAAGTAAGTCTAACCCTTTAGCTGTACGTCCTTTGGCTTCAACTATAAGGGTTTGAATACCATCAAGTTTAGCTGTATTTAAGTTAGCAGAATAAATACCAGGAGTTGTTTCTAATAATGTGATTTTGGTGTCAGTCCCTTTAATTTTGGCTACTAACTGACCATTAAGTAAAGATGTTTCACCATCTTTTATTTCAGCAAAAATAGTAGTACCTTTTTTACTATCACGTCCATTATCAGCTAACCAAAGATTTAATATTGGGCCACCTTCATCCTTAACAATAACATCAATAGGAGCATTTGCTTGTCTAACATTAACAATATAATTACCTGGAACGGTTTCTTTAAGATCTGGTATTAGTAAAACACCATCTTTAACACCACCACGACCCATTACTACTTGGCTCATTTCACTTGTAGGGATTTGACTATTACGAGAATGAGGAAGTACAGGAATATCTCCACCTTTTGGGTCAGATAATTGAATTTCTAAAGCACCATCTTTATCAGAGAAAACACCAATTTTGGCGCGATCGCCAGTAATAGGTAAAGAGATACTATTTGATTTAACACTTTCTAGTACAAACATAGTAGAGCTTGTTTTGGTTGTTTCTAATTCTTGATTAAGTGCTTCTACTGTTAATCTACCTGTATCACTGCGGCTGGAGGTAGTTTCTTTAGCTAAACGCTCTGTTTCTAATTGTGGGATAGATTTAGCTTTAATTTTGTCTGGAGTGCTATTTTCAACATTTTGAGTAAATGTTACTGCTACGACTAATAAGATAACTGCTATAAGTAATAATCCAAATTTTTTCATTTTTTTCTCCTCGTTTAAGTTAAATTACCAGCCGTATTGACCGATAGTGTTTCCAATATAACCAGGGTCATCATTATGGCGATTGTGATCATGATTAGCAGTAGTGTTAAACCAATCTCCACCAGGGGCGCCAGGGTAATGAGCGCTTGCAAGTCCAACTAAACCATCATTAGTAGCGTTACTACCACTAAAAGGAGCAAGTAATGATAATGTGCCTAAACCTACATCATTGAGGTGGTATATGTGGTTAAGGGTATTAGTACCAGCAACAGTATAGAAAGCTTTTGTTCTTAAGCTATCTCGTAACCAATTTTGACCTGCATATTGTAAATGAGAAGTTGTCAAAACTTTAGAAGCATTAGAGTTATTATCAACTAGTGAAACAATCCAAGAAGTAAAAGCACTATTAGAAAGAGTTGAGCCTAAATCTGCAACTGCGCTTCCACCGTGAGGTGTAGCTAGAGTAATTACATGGCTAGTGGCTGTAGCAATACGAGCAAAATTTGAACCACGATAGTTATAATAAGGTGCAGAGGTAGCACTGTTGCAAAGGATGAAACGCATTTGAATACCACCATATGAATGGCAAACAAAGACTAATTTTTCATTAGGATATTGATTTAAATAATTATTAACTTGTGCTGCTATATCACTAACAGTGTCCCAATAATATTGACTACCATCATAAGAAACTACTAAAGATTTAGCTGCATAGTTTCTAGTTGATGCACGAATCATATCTGTTGTCCAGTAAGTGTTAGTTACATTGCTTACTGTATCTTTTCCTGAACCTTTTCCATGTACAAATACTAGGGTAGTAGCGTCTACAGATTTAACTCCAAACCCAAATAGTATTGCAAATAATAGGAAGCTAAATAAATATTTTCCAATTGCTTTTCCTAAGAACATTGTTTCTCCTTAAAATTTTTGCTTAAGTTTAAGATTTTTTGAAAATTTGATTTTTATTTGTTTGATTGGTAATACCAATAGCAAGTGTTATGCCATAGTAAAATCTTTCTAAAATATAAAATATTATTTGACCACTTGGTCAGCTAATTGTTTTATTTACTATGGTTTTAGTCTAAAAGGCTTTAAATGTTTTTATTTAAGATAAAAATTTATATTGTATACTTAGTATGCAGGATAAATTGTTTTACTAGTAGTCTATTGATATAAAAGGGGTTAGCTCTTACTAAAGCTTTTCATAAGAAGTAAATTAACTTGACACTATGTTAAGAAGTAAAAAGATTTTATAGAAAAGTTTTTGCTAAGTAGTTTTTATAAACTTAAAGTTTCTTCTAGATATTTTGGCTGAATGGCGTACAAATAAAGCAATTTATTTGATAAAATAAAGTTGCTAACAAAAATATAAAATCAAAATAAAATTTATTAAAACTTAAGCTAAAAATATATTATAAGTGTTTTTATGCACGTAGATCTTCAGTCAGAGTTTAAAATGTTACTAGTTACTCAACAGTTTTTTTCTTTCTTAAATGTTGGGGATAATAAGCTATTAAATGAACTAGCTAATGAGCTTATAAGACTAGAGAAATGGTTTTTAGAAAGTAAAATTTTAACTACTGATAGGGAAGATATAGAAGAAATTTTAGATAGACTTAGGCTACAATTAGATAGTTTAGATAAACATTTACCTGTTGCTAGCTTACGTAGACATTTTGAGCAAATTAATAATCCAAATAAAGACATACTAGAAAACTTACTTAGATTTTATTTAAGTAAAAAAAATAAAACCGTTACAGATCGAGATAAAGTAGATCTTATTATTACTAGGTGGGGTAGAAATCCAGTAATAAGTGGAGAAATGGTTTTAACCAAATCTAAAGATCTATTAGATAAGTTAAATATAATATATAAGGCTTTAGGCTTACCTTTAGATACAATTGATGGTGAGTTAGAAGCAATAACTGCTTTACAAAACGAGCGAATGGCTTTACTAAATATCAAGTCATTACGAGAATTAATTGATAGGCAAGTGCTTTTGCGAGTTCGTAAGATAAAAGATGAAATGGAGACAATTTTTTTTCAACCAGCAGTACTAACAGAACTCGTAGAAGTGAATATAAACTTACACAATATTTTTCAGAAACTATTAGTTGCTGAACAACCACGTATTAATCCAAATAATGAAATAAAAAATCAAGCTCTTAAACAAGAAGTATTTTTAAATAACCCAATTACTGGTGTTATAGAGACAAATATAGAATTGCAAGAAACATTACTAAGTGCTTTAGAAGAAATAGGGCAATCTTTGTCAACTTTAACTGTACAAGTGCAACTGTTAGTTGAAAAACTACGTCACCAAAAAAATTAAGAGTGAAGATAAAATAACTTTTTAAACTAGCAATAAGTTAAAATTAACCATACTTTTATCAGTAAATATTTTCACCCTCAAGATTGTTTAATGAAAACGGTTGCTTACTTATGATAATATTGCTAAAAATTTTACATGCTTTATAAACATGTTTTATTGCGGCATTTGATTTATTTATAGGAGGATTTATGAGTTTATTTGCACGGCTGGTGGAATTTATTAAGGGGCTATTTCGTCGAGATACCCAAACCATTCAAATGGGATTAGGCCAAACCAATGCAGAGAAAAAAACTGATAATCAGTTTGCCCCTTCTGCTCCAGAACCTCTACCCCCACCAGTCGCCCCCAAAATTGAGCCTCCCAAACCGGCTCCTATTCCAGAACCGGTAAAAATGTCTCCTCCACCAATGCCAAGACCTGAGCCAGTTGCACCAAAGATAACACCTGTTGCACCACCTCAACCACCACCTCAACCTGTAATGACTGCTCCTAGACCTGAAGCACCGCCTCCTTCTTATAAACCTGAGGTTTCAATTCCTAAACCAGAGCCAAGGCCAGAGCCAAGGCCAGTACCACCTCCTATGGTACCTATTCCATCTTTAGCACCCCCTTCACTTGAAACTAGACCTTTATCGCCTCCAGTTAAACCTGAAGCACCTAAGATTTCTCCGCCAATGCCTCCTCCGCCAATGGCTCCATTAATGCCTCCAAATCGTCCAGAGCCAAAGCAAACTAGTGCAATGGAAGATGCTCTTAGTAATACAAGTCCTTTGGATTTTCCTCCTGTTCCTGGTTCAAAGTCAGGATCTGCTAGCAGGTTTGCCACAGTCCAGCCTATATCTAGTCCTTTGACTTCTAAATCAGAATCTTTTTCAGAGCCACCTGCTGCACCTAGACCAATACAGCCAATAGTTACTCCTGCACCAAAACCAATTGCACCACCTCCACCTCAAGTTATGCAGCCAGTTGCACCACCTCCACCTCAAGTCATGCAACCAGTTGCACCACCAAGACCCATGTCTCCACCTATGCCTACACCACCACCGCCAATTAGTCCTCCTAACATGGAAAAGGCTGGAGATATGAATTTTGTTGCTCCCACTCCTCCAACTATTCCTTCTATGCCACAAAGACCAGTTGCACCTCCTATGGCTGCACCTCCTCCTATACAGCCACCAAAACCAACTATGCCAACTATGCCTAAGGCTGTAACACCTCCAGGGCCTCCTATGCCACAAGCACCACCCAAAAATATTGCTGCTCCAACTCCATCTACTGCTGGAGCAAGTGCTGGTGGTTCTGCTACACAGAAAAAATATGATCCTAGTGGTGGTTCTGACCAGTCAGCACAGCGATTGGCTAGGTTACTTGTTTCAGAAATTAAACTTTATAATGAAAAGAAAATAATTGAAGGTCGTAAGAATAATAATCTTTATGATGTTCTTAAAGATACTATTGAGCAATCACGTAAACACTTTAAAGAACGTATGGGAGCAGCTTTAGAGTCTATGCCTGATTATTTTCATGAAGAATTAGTCAAAACTTTATGTGAAGGTGATGCTTCTAAATTAGGAAATAATTATCAGAAATAGCTAAAAAAGTAAGAGACTTAACACTAGAATGTTAAGTCTCTTTGTGTACTAACAAAAATAAAAGCTATGACATTTGTCATAGCTTTTATTTTTATAAAAATTAATGCATTAATATAATTAACGGACAGGTGGTTTAGGAGCAGCAGGGGTTACAGCAACAGGCTCTGGTTTAACGGCTGCCTTAGCAGGTTCATTAACCATTTTTGTTTTGTCTCCTACTTGTAATTCACAATTTCCAAAAGTAACTTGCAATTTATTTCCAGGTTGATTAAGTGTAACTTCTAGTGATGTAGCACGAATAGTAGTTTGGTCATTAACTTTTCCTGCTAACTCAACATTTTCTGCATCTATTTCTCCTGCTAACTCACCTTGAGATTTAAGGTGTGTTACCTTCACTTGGCCATGTACTGAACCTGAAGGTGTGATTGTCAATGAAGGGGCGGAAACATCCCCTTTTAATTTACCGCTAACGGTAATTGGACATTTTGATCTAACTGAGCCGTCAAATTCTGTTCCGTCTTCTACAATGGTTTGTTTAGGGCTATCTGCCATGAGACCAATCTCCTTTCACACTATTTTGATCTAATAATTTTTAATTTTAGAGTACAACCACGTTCAAAACCAAATTGAGTAAGTTCTGGGGGTTGTTGTAATGCTCCAGAGACAGACCCAGTTTTTCCAACAATCACACGTTTTGGACCTAATATACTAGGAGACTCTCCATTTTCAGAGAATTTCCCATGGACAACTATTTCTCCTGAACCAGTTATGCGACAGCCTTCTAATATACCATTAGGCCCAATTGTTAGTTGAGCACCATCGCCAAGGGTAATAGAGCATTTTTCAAAACGGCTCTCTATTTCTACCAAAGATTTTTCTCCAAACTCTAAAGAAGCATTACGTAAAACATCTCCTTTACCAAAAAACCTTTTAGCTTGCTCTTGTGCTGATAGAGCAGGTGCTGGCGCAGCAGCAACAGGAGCTGCTGGAGCCGCTTGCATAGATTCGCCACTCTTAAGACGTTTATAGTATTGTACTAGCTCCACGCCTTTTACTTTTATCTGTCCATTTCCTTCAGGAGAAAAATCAACCCAGTCTGCTATGACTTCAGCTAATTGTTCTGGAGTTATTTCTATACCAGCCATTTTAGCCCCAGTCATTTTTGCTCCTGCAAGCTTAGCATTTTTAAAGTTGCTATGTCTTAAATCTGCATCAACAAAATTAGCTCTTGCAAGTGAAGCACCATCTAATGAAGCACCTTCTAAAATGGCTCTAGCTAGATTTACTCCTTCGCTATAGGCACTACGCAGATTAGCTTCTTTTAGATTAGCTTCTGTTAAATCAGCTTCTTCAAGATTAATCTTTTCCATCTTGGCATATTGTAAATCAGCTTTAATAAGTTTTGCTCCACCAAGGTAAGTTTCTCTTAAGTCTGCATTGGTAAGTTGAGCACCTTCTAATATTGCTCCACCTAAGTTAGCAAGTTCTAATTGTGCATAATTAAGGCGAGCACCTTTTAATTTTGCACCTTCAAAAGTTGCTCCTTCTAAATTAGCACGACTTAAATCAGCATTTTGCAAAATCGCGCCCTCTAGATTAGCTCCTTCTAGATCAGCTTTTTGTAGGTTAGCTCCATCTAAATCAGCACGAACAAGGTAGGCATCACGCAAGTTAGCACTAGAAAGATTAGCACGTCGAAGATTACTTTCCTCAAGGTTTACTCCTTCTAGATCTGCACGGCGTAAATTAGCCCCTTCTAAATGAGCTTGATTGAGCGCAATATCTCTTAAGTCGGCTCTTTCAAGACTTTCTCCTTTTTTTATCTTTTCTAAAACTTCCTCTCTAGAATAATCTGCCATAAAGTCTTTTCGCCTTTCTGCTCTTCTTCTTTAGGTTTAAGTTCTATTTACTCGTGCCCTCACATGCCCATACCGGCCGAGCTTTCAAGATATTCTTCTAATCTTTGTATTCGACGTTCAAAGGAAAGTTTTTGAATTTCGTTAACAAGATCTAATTCACCCATTTCTGCTAGTACTACATTGATTTGCAGAACACATGCTTGTCGGTTTTGTCTAAACTTACGCTTTTCTGCTGCTAGTGCAGGATTAGACCACTCCTGTGCAGAAGCCCGCTCAAAGCCTTCATGTTGACGACGTAATTCTGATACAAGCTCTCCTAGTTTAGTACGATATCCAGATTGAGCCACATCTCTAGGAGTACCATCTAATTCTTCTCGATATTCTTGGAATTTATTACAAATTCTTTCACATAACCAAATAGGAATACCTGTAGCTGCTGCTAAGTCTTCCTTTTTAGCTAAAAACAGAGTATCTAAAGAAGTTAATCCAGCACCATAGAGTTTTTCAAATGTAACACGTCCTAGGTCAGCAATTTGTTTTAGTAAAGAGTT
>Ga0075163_10000723_pt1 | contig 43481 bp, 35 predicted proteins | sample JI1023141ADNA_FD_71478 | JGI IMG/M metagenome (GOLD analysis project Ga0075163, IMG submission 71478) | Wastewater effluent complex algal communities from Wisconsin, to seasonally profile nutrient transformation and Carbon sequestration -... | ecosystem: Engineered > WWTP > Effluent > Algae...
TCGACCCGACGGGGGCGGTGACGTGGGGGAGCAGCACCGGCGAGCTGTGCAACGCCATCTGGATGGGGGTCGATGCCTACTCGACCGGCGCGGGGTGGGTGATCGGGCAGCAGAACATGACCTGCGCCGGCAGCACCTACCAGCCGCGCATCGATCAGTTCGACTACGACGGCATGGGGCAGAAGACGTGGTGGATGGGCGATGGCATGCACCCAAGCTCGACCTTGAACGGCGCGTTTGCCTACAATCCGGCAAGCAATCAGCTGCTCACGATCTACAGCCGCTGGTCCGAGGCCACGCTGGGCGCGCGCTTCCTCGATCTGGCCAAGGGGGCGCCGCTCGCGGGCTTTACGATGCGGTCGGGCACGCCGGGCTACCCCTTCGAGCACCTGGGCGTTGTGTTCGACGGCCAGCGCTACGGGGTCCTGTTCGAGAATCGGCCGAGCTACAGCAGCTTCTACCAGTCGTTTCAGATCTACGATCCGGCGATGGGACTGGTTGGCAGCCCGCTCCAGTTCGCGGGGCCGCGCTACATCCTGTCGCCGAGCATGCTGTGGACCGGCGACGGCTTCCTGGTGGCGATGATGACGTTTGTCGGGCCGGATACGCCCATTGGCGACCTGAACAAGTTCACGTCGATGGTCTACAGCTTCACGCCCGACGGCCAGCTGCGCGAGAGCTTTGCCGTCGACAGCGGGCCGGCTGTGTACCCCAAGCTCATGTGGGCGGGCGGGCGCGTCGCGCTCACGTGGGTGCGCGTGCCGGCAACGCCCGGCGGCGGCGCCGACACCGAGCACTTGCTGCGCTACCTGTCCTGTCCGTAGCGCAGCCTGCTCGATCCCCTCCGGGGAGACGGGCCCTGCTTCCCTCCTGCTCTCCCGCTTGCGGGAGAGGGGTCGGGGGCAGGCGGGGCGGGGCGGGTTAGAGGCGGACGCGCAGCTCGTAGCGGCGGTTGGCGGCTTGCTGCGCGGGGGTGCGGTCGGGGGTGACCAGGGGCTGCTCGGCGCCCATGCCGATGGAGATGATCTCGGCCGCCGGGATGCCCTGGGCGATGAGCTGCCTGACCATCACCGCCGCGCGCCGGGCCGACAGATCCTTGTTGTGGGCGGCGGAGCCGCGGGTGTCGGTGTGTCCCGAGACCTCGAACTTGAAGCCCGAGATGCCGGCGGTGGTCAGCTTCTTTTTGGCGTCCAGGATCGCCGCCGCCAGGTTCTTGGACTGCTGCGAGCAGTTGCCGGCCAGCTGGTCGCTGTCGCTCTTGAAGCTGCACTGGTTCTTGCGCGCCTCGGCGAGCAGGCGGTTGTTGATCTCGCTTTCCAGCTGCCCGAGGATCGGCTTGCCCGCCGTGCCGCCCGACTTCTTGTTGGCCAGCCCCTTGCCGGCGTCGACCGCCTTGTTGGCCACCTTCTTGGCTGCGTCCTGCACCTCGGGCTTGGCCGCCAGGGTCTTGACCTGATCCAGAAACCCATCCGCCTGTGCCAAGGCCGGCACCAGCGTCAACGAGAGCACCATCATCAGCCGCTTCATCCCAAGTCCTCCAAGGTCAGGCCCAAGGCCCTGCAAAAAGACGCAGGCCCAACAAGATTCCTTCATCATATCCCGCCGTCCCAAGCAGACACAATCTGCGACAGGGTGAGCGGGTATCGGCCAAGCAACCGGCAACCATCGCCGCCCGCCCCGGCAACCATCGCCGCCCGCCCCGGCAACCAACACCGCCCGCCCCGGCAACCATCGCCGCCCGATCCGGCAACCATCCCCGCCCGATCCGGCAACCATCCCCGACCAAAGCGACAATGCTCTCCGGTCCAACCGGCAATGCTCTCCGGTCCAACCGGCAATGTCCGACGGGATTTGCCCGGCGCAGCTTGACACATAGGTCCGGCCTTTGCTAAGAGCCTCCCGCCTTTTATTGGCGTTTCGTTGTTCGACCACTCTCTTGGAGGTTTCACATGGAAAATCGAGTCGGAGATAATGTTCCCTCGTCGGCCAAGCTACAGTCCCTGCTCAAGCAGCTTCGGGACGTGGTGGCCGAGCTGCAAAAGTTCGGCGTAGTGCTGACCAAAGACGAGCGCCAGCGAGGAGGGCGCGCCCGTCGCGACAGCGAGCCGATGCAGCGCCTGGTCTACTCGCTGGCGCAGAAGAAGTCGCTGGACCTGGATGGCTTTCCGCTCACCGGCATGCTCAACGACATGAACCTGGTGCAGGCGATGGAGCCCTTCGAGTCCGAGATGAACCTCGGCAAGCAGCTGACCTCGGACACCCTGCTCCAGGCCGACACCGAGGGCTGGCAGGCCTTTCTGGCCTACTACGGCGTGCTGTCGTCGATGGCCCAGCGCGACGCCGAGCTGGCCACCGCCCTGAAGCCGGTGGTCGAGTTCATGCGCACCGGCCGCCGCAAGCCCGAGCCGGCCCCCGAAGGTAAGTAACCCTCACCCAGCTCTCCCGCAAGGGCCGCGAGCGGGAGAGGGGTCGGTTGGTACTTTTGCAGCAGGCTGCGAGCCCGGCCCTTCCTCCTTGACGCCCAACGGCGGGCTTTGATACGGCTCGGCCGTGAAGCTCTTACGGCTGAGTTTCCTGATGGGCATGCTGGCCGCCATCAGCGACCAGCATGCAACTGCTGCCTCGAAGCTGATGGCCCCGGGCCCGACAGTCCGCAGCCCACTCTCATGAGCACGAAAGCCTCGTGCATTGCTTCTTGTAATCAAGGCAGAACGGCCATTGAACAGTTCTGCCGCAGCATCCCCGATCCACGGATTCGGAGTGACTGCTGATTACCGAGGAGAGCGAGGATGATCTCTGCCCCTGTCGCCAAGCGTGTGTTGAGGGTGGTGGGCAGCCCTGAGCGAACTGTTGCGATATCGATCGGTTCTCCCGCGCTCGATCTCGATCCCGACTTCCCTGGCGTCTGGGGATGCCCGGTTTCGATTGAGGGGATGGGTTCTGACCGGGCCCTCGGTGAAGACTCCCTGCAAGCCTTGCTGCTGGCCGTGGAGCTTGTTCGCAAAAAGCTGGATGAGTCGGGGCTGGCTCTAACCTGGCTGGATGATGAGGCAGGCCATCTCGGCATCCCGCGGACGATGATGGCTTACGCCTTCAATGCCCAGTTGGCGCGAGAGGTTGAGCAGTTCCTTGATGCTCGCATCGCAGCACTGAATCCTTCCAGCGAGCCCAGCGAGTAGTCGGAACGCCAAGGTGAAGTAGCCGCGCGCTGGCGGCTGAATTCCGCGCGAGAAACGCGCGGCAGGGGGAGACGCCCCTACGATCTGGCAGGGGGACCGGGAAGGGTCCCCCCTATTAAAAGCTGAGGCGGCCGCCGAGGCGGAGGTAGAGGGGGGCCTGGAAGGCGGTGGGCTGGCCGTAGTTGCTGTTGACGACCAGGGGGGAGCCGTCATCGGTGCGCAGCTTGCGCAGATCCTGGGTGGTGCCGTAGACGATGGGGCTCACGAACGAGAAGGTGTACTCCTCGTCGATGTTGGTGATCTGCTGCTGGTTGAAGAGGTTGAGGATGTCGGCAAAGACGTTCAGGTGCACGTTCTTGCCGAGCTTCTGGTCGTAGCCGATGTGCATGTCGATCTGGGTGACAAACGGCGTGCGACCGCCCGTGCCGTTGGGCAGGATCAGCACCTGGCGGCCGCCGTACGCGGCGTGCGCGCCGAGCACCTGGATGGGGCGGCCGGAGATGCCGGTGAAGGTCAGGCTCAGGGTGAGCGCGCCGCCGATGCGCTCGAAGGGCTGCACGTAAAAGCCGGTGAGCTTGATGTTGTGCGGGCGGTCGTTGTTGAGCGGCCCGTTGCGGTTCACGGTGAGGTCGATGATGTCGTACTGCGACGAGATGTTGGGATCGAGCTGGTTTACGTAGGGCGAAAACGGCCCGGGATAGTTGCCGATGAGGCGCGAGTAGGTGTAGCTGGCGAGCAGCGCGAAGCGGTTCGACAGGCGCTTGTTGGCGGTGACGGTGACGGCGTTGTAGTCGCGCTGCGGCTTGGGAAACAGCACCGCGGCCTTGTAGACATCCAGGCGCGACTGCGACAGCGTGGCGGCGGCCTGGAGGCGGTTATCGGTGGGGTTGGCGGCGGCCACGGCCTGGGCCTGGCGCACATCCTCTTCGAGCTGGCGCACGGTGTCGGGGTTTGACTCGACGCCGGGGTTGGCGATGAAGTAGGTGTTGCCGCCGTCGACCGACATGTCCTCGACGACCTTGCCGAGCTGGCGATGGGTGAAGAAGGCGCCGATGACAAAGTCGAAGCCGACATCGAACTGCACGCCGCCCACGACCTCGTCCTGGTACTGGCCCTTGAGACCGGGGGCAATGGGCGCAAACTCGCCGCCGGACAGGCGCGGCTGGATGAGGTTGCAGGGGGCTGCGGGACCGCCGCTGCGCGGCACGGGCACCGGGCGGCCACCGGGGGTGAGCGGCTGGAGCGGGCAGTCGCTGGCGAACTCGCCGCCGCGCAGGAACCCTTCGGTGCTGAGGGTGCGGTCGTTGAGATCCATGGGGATGGACTCGTAGTAGCGACCGTAGTGGACGTAGAGCTTGGAGCGGCCGTTCTTGGTGAAGTCGTAGGCGGCGCCGATGCGCGGCGCGAGGTTGTCGATGAGGTTGATGGGCACACTGCCATCGGTGGCGCCGAGCTGCTGGACCTCCCAGCGGAGGCCGGCGTTTATGACCAGGCCGGGCAGGAAGCTGGTGCTCCAGCTGTCGCGCAGGTAGGTGGCGAAGTTGCGGGTGCGGGTCTCGGCGCGGAAGTTGGGGAAGCAGAAGCGGCCGGGCTGACCGCCGCAGGGCACGCCGACCTGGCCGTAGGGGTTTATCTGGTTGTTGTTGGCGTAGCCGCGGCCAATGTGCAGGCCGCTGCCGAGGGCGTCGGTCTCCCAGGTGATGCGGCCGCTGTAGGGATCGCTGGCGTCAAAGCCGGTGCCGGTGAAGGCCTTGGTGTTGTCGAGCGAGTTGTTTTCAAAGTCGAGACCGAGCTTGGCGGCGTGGGTGCCGAGCGCGTTGAAGAAGTAGGTGAGCGAGGCCTGGAGCGAGTGGCGCTGGCTGAGCCGGCGCGGCGAGTACTGGCCGAAGCCGGACTTGGTGTAGTCGGTGACCGGGCAGGGGTTGAACAGCTGGCCCGAGATCATGCGGCGCTGGCAGTCGGGCACATCCTCGAAGTCGGCCAGCGAGTTGGGATTGGCGGGATCCGAGCGGTAGCGGATCTGCTGGATGCCGGCGGTGTCGGGCAGCTCTTCGTGCAGGTGGTAGTGGAAGCCGTAGAGCACATCGACCTGGAGCTTGCGGCTCAAGAACTTGCCGATGTAGTGGGCGGTGGCGTCGTGGATGTAGTCGGCGCGGCCGATGTGGTTGGCGACAAGCTCGCTGCTGTAGGGGTTGCTGCTGCCGGTGGAGCTGTAGCCGCTGCCCGAGCCGTACTCGCTGCCGAACTGCGGCGAGCCGATGTAGCCGAGGATCAGCTGGTGGTCGGGGCTGAAGTTCACCTGGAGCTTGCCGACCCAGTTGAAGAGGCGGCGCGTCTCCTGAACCTGCTGGCCGCCGGGGATCTCGCTGGTCAGGCGGGCGAGCGGGCGCTGGGCGTCGCCGAGGGTGGGGTCGGAAAGGTAGCCGGGGACCTCGAAGCTGGGATCGATCTGCGGCTGGCCGCTCGCGCCGGGGACCTGGGCGCGCAGCACGCGGTCGGTGACGGTGTTGGTGATGGTGGGGGCGAAGCCAGCGTAGAACCACAGGCGGTCCTTGATGATGGGGCCGCCGAGATCAAAGCCGTAGTCGTACTGGACCTGGGTGCGGGTGCGGGTGGCGATGGCCTCGCCGAGTCGGGCGACCTCGCGCGGCGCGGCCTGGAATGGCAGCACCGAGCCAAAGACGCTGCCGTGAAACTCGTTGCTGCCGCTCTTGGTGATGACCGAGACCACGCCGCCGGTGGCGCGGCCATACTCGGCCTGGTAGCCGCCGGTGATGACGTTGATCTCTTTGATGAAGAACTGGTGGACCTGGGTCGAGGTGAGGCCGAAGTTGAGGTCGGTGGTGTTGAGACCATCGACGAGCAGCATGTTCTCGTTGCCGACCGAGCCGGAAAACGACACGCCGACATCGCCGCCGGCCACGCCGCGCGGAGCCACGTCGGCAGCGCCGGGAGCGAGGCTGATGACCGACTCGAAGGAGCGGCCGCGGACGGCGCTGTTCTGGAGGATCTCCTGGTTGATCTCGACGCCGGTGCTGGCGTTGGCGGTGTCGACGTTGGGGGCGCGCTCGTAGACGACGTAGGCCTTTTTGTCGCCCTTGTGCATGGGCATGCGCACCGAGGCGGTCAGGGTCTTGTTCTGGGCGATGCGGATGCCGGGGCGCTCGACCACAACATCGTTGAAGTAGAAGCGCACCATGTACTGATCGCCGGGCGGCAGCTGCGTGATCACGTAGCGGCCGTCGCGGTTTGAGACCTCGCTCTGGTCGCCCTGGAGGGCGGGGCCGGTGACCACCACCGTGACGCCGGCGAGCGGGCGGCCGGTCTCTTCGCTGGTGATGGTGCCCTGGATCTGGCCGAACTGAAGCTGGGCCCGGGCAGAGCGACCGAGGCCAAAGAGCGCCGCAGCAAAGAGGGCCGCGGCGAGCAGCAGCTTGGGTCCGGGGCTGGGCAGACGGGTGCGTTCACGCAGCAGGGGGCGCGGGTGTGCCATCGGTCTCTCCAGAGGTTCTAGGCAGCAGGGGACTGCTATTCAGATAGTTATTCGGGGGCCTGGACAAGAGCGAGGATCTCGTCGCGGGTGAGGAGGTGGCTCTGCGACTTGGCGTGGGCGAAGATGCGCTTGACCAGCGCTGGCTCGGGCTCGATGCCCTGGCGCCGCAGCCAGTAGATGACGTTGCTCTCGCCGGACATGGGGCCCACTTCGATCTCCTGCTGGCGGCCGAAGCTGCCGGCGGGGACGCTGGAGTAGACGCGGTCGGCGAGGAAGGCGTCGCCCTTGCGCTCGGCCTTGATGATGGCGGCGGCGTGAACGCCGGTGGCGGTGCGGAAGGCGTCGCCGCCGAAGACGGGATAGTTGTAGGGGATGGGGACGCGGCAGCACTTGCTGACCAGGTTCGCCAGCTCGACCAGGGCCTTGAGGTTGCGCTGGCCGGGCAGGGCGCCGAGCAGCTGCAGGTTGACGAGGATCTGATCGAGGGCGGCATTGCCCACGCGCTCGCCCACGCCGAGGATGGTGCCGTGGACGCGGTCGGCGCCGGCGCGCAGGGCGCAGAGGGCGTTTACGACGCCGAGCCCGCGGTCGTTGTGGCCGTGCCAGTCGACGCCGATCTGCCCCTCCAGCCCCATGCCGGAGATGAGGTTGCGCACAAAGCCGAGCAGGCTGTGCACGCCATCGGGCGTGGCGTGGCCGACGGTGTCGCAGATGCACAGGCGGCGGGCGCCGTGGTCGAGCGCGCTCTTGAACATGCTGGTGAGCAGCTGCGGATGGGCGCGGGTCGTGTCCTCGGTGACGTAGCAGCAGGGGAGGTTGTTCTGCACGCAGAAGTCGATCGCATCGGCCGAGAGCTTGAGCATGCGCGCCGCGTCCCAGTCCTCGGTGTAGACGCGGATCGGGGACGAGCCGATGAAGGCCATGACCTCGATGGCGACGCCGGTCTTCTGGCTGATCTCGACGATGGGGCGGATGTCGTTTAAGTGCGTGCGGGCGGCGCAGGCGGGCTTGATGGGCAGCTTGCGGTCGCGGATCGCGGTGACGATGCGCAGGCAGTCCTCGACGGCGCGCGGGCCGGCGCCGGGCAGGCCGACATCCAGATACTCGACGCCCAGCTCGCTCAGGAGCTCGACGACACGGATCTTTTCGTCGATGCCGGGGTCGTAGACCGAGGGCGACTGGAGGCCATCGCGCAGCGTCTCGTCAAAGAGCGTGAAGCCCGGCGGGGCCAGGGGCTCGCGGAGATCGCGACTGTTCCAGTCATAGATGATTTCCGCTGCGGTCGGGTTCGCTGCGCCTGCCTGGACAGCCATCGTCGCATCCTCCGTCGTGGGCGGCCATCATAGTGGCGGCCTCGCGCTGGGGTCAACGCAAAGCAGACGGGCAAAGCAGACCGCCGACCGATTCAAGATCGGCGGTCTGGCTTGGGATGATCAGGGATGCGGAGGAGACGCCTGGACTACTTGCAGCAGGCGATGGGCAGCTTGGCGCTGCAGGGCACGGCGAAGGTGTTGGTCACCGCGGTGTTGATGGTGCCCGTGGTGCCAGTGGGGACGAAGAGCGAGCCCGGACCCGAGTGGAACAGCAGGGCCTTCTTGCCCGTGCCCGAGACCTTCCACTCCACGGCGGTGCCGTACCACTTGCGGTCAGCAGTGGGATAGGTGAAGCCACCGCAGTTGTCGGACTGGCCCGAGCCACCCTGCGACTGGGAGGGATCGGCGAACTCCTGCGACCAGCTGGCCTGGTAGACCCAGGACTTGGGAACGTCGGCGCCGTTGTTGATGACGCCGGTGGCGACGCTGTTGTACATGTCGTAGACGGAGCACATGCGGGCGCCGGTGCCGCAGGTCGCGACCTTCGAGCAGATGCTCGAGGCCGCGGGGATGCCGTCGGCGCCGCCGTCGCTCAGGGCCGCGCCGTTCTGGACCTGCTGCGGCGACTGACCGCAGTACTTGGCGGCCGGAGCGCTGGGGTTCTTCTCGATGTTGATGATCTGAGTATTGAGGTTGGTCAGATCGGTGAACTTGGTGTTGATCGTCGTGATGTCGGTGGCCGACAGCGACTCGGAGCCCTTGGCCGTGCAGCTGAAGACGCCGATCTCACCGGACATGGTGTAGGTCAGCAGCTGTCCGCTGGTCTTGCAGTCGGGCACCGAGATGCTGCCACCCTGGATGGTGGTGCAGCCGAGGCCGTTGGCGGTATAGGTCAGGTATTCGCTGTCCGCACACTGGGGCAGCGAGTTGACGATCAGCGCCTCTACATTTGACGCGTACTGGTCGGCGCCCATCAAGAGAGGGGCGAACGCCAGAAGGTAAGCAATTTTTAGCTTTCGCATGGAGTTCTCCCTTATTTGCAACACGCAATGGGCAGCTTGGAACTGCACGGCACGGCGAAGCTGTTTGTCGCCACGGTGTTCGCATTGGTGGCTGTCGGTATGAGCACAGAGCCCGGACCCGAGTGGAACAGCAGGGCCTTCTTGCCCGTGCCCGAGACCTTCCACTCAACGGCGGTGCCGTACCACTTGCGGTCGGCAGTGGGGTAGGTGAAGCCACCGCAGTTGTCGGACTGGCCCGAGCCACCCTGCGACTGGGCGGGATCGACCCACTCCTGCGACCAGCTGGCCATGTAGACCCAGGACTTGGGAACGTCGGCGCCGTTGTTGATGACGCCCGAGGCCACGCTGTAGTACATGTCGTACACGGAGCACATCCGAGCGTTGGCGCCGCAGGCGGCGACCTTCGAGCAGATGCTGGTGGCTGCGGGGATGCCGTCCGCGCCGCCATCGCTCAGCGCGGCGCCGTTGGTAACCTGCTGGGGCGACTGGCCGCAGTAGACCGCGCGGGCCGCGGGGCCCGTGTTGATTTTGCCGAGGCGGGTGGTGTAGTCGTTGATCAGCTTCTCGCTGGACTCAAGGTTCTCCAGCGCCTTCGTCGAAGCTGCGGACTCGTTGTTACGAGGGGTGCACTCGAGCGGCAAGATGGCCTTGGGGTCGCTGGTCAGCGCATCAGCGTACTTCCGGCATGGGGGCAGCACGAGCGCGCCGGCGGGCAGGGGCTTGCAGATGAGCTGCCCCGAGCTGTCGGTGCTGAGCACCTGGCCAACGGTGTCGCACTGCGGCACCTGAACAAATCCGCCGCCACCACCGGAGTTTTCGGCTCCGCAGGCGAACAGCAGAGGAACAACCAACGACGCCAGGAGGCGAGTTGTAGTTATCTGGTTACGCATAATTCCTCCAAGTCGTCCGCGTTATTTGCAGCACGCAATAGGCAGCTTAGAACTGCAGGGCACGGCGAAGCTGTTCGTCGCCGCGGTGTTCGCAGTGGTGCTGGTCGGGGTAAAGGTCGAGCCCGGACCCGAGTGGAACAGCAGGGCCTTCTTGCCCGTGCCCGAGACCTTCCACTCCACAGCGGTGCCGTACCACTTGCGGTCAGCAGTGGGGTAGGTGAAGCTGCCGCAGTTGTCGGACTGGCCCGAGCCAGCCTGAGACTGGGCGGGGTCGGAGAACTCTTGCGACCAGCTGGCCGAGTAGACCCAAGAGAGGGCGACGTCCATGTTGTTGTTCAGCACGCCCGAGGCTGCGCTCTCGTACATTTCGAAGACCGAGCACATGTGGGCGCCGGTGCCGCAGGCTGCGACCTTGCCGCAGATGCTGGTCGCCGCGGGAATGCCGTCCGCGCCGCCGTCGCTCAGGGCCGCGCCGTTCGCGCTCTGAACCGGGGACAGGCCGCAGAACTTGGCGCTGCCGCCGCCGCCGCCGAAAGAGGCCACCTGATTGACCAGGTTCGTCGTCTTCTGGCTGACATTGTCAATGGCAGCGCGAAGATCGGTGTTGGTAGTGCCGTTACCCTTGGCGGCACAGACCAGATTGCCGTCGGTGGCGTTGAGTGCGTGCGTGCCGGCTGGGCACGATGGTGGTGACAGGCTCGTCGTCAGAGCCTGGGTGCATCCGAGAGTGCGATCGGCTCCCACTGAAATAAGCTGCCCTGGGGCACAGTCTGGCAATGTCAGACCGCCAGGCGGCACTATCACTCCGCCACCTGCAGAGTTGCCTCCGCATGCAGCCATCAGCGGTAGAGCCAGCAGTGCTGTCCTGAGGCTAGTAACAAGAACGTGATTACGCATGACCCCTCCTAGAGGTGTAATACCAATTACAATAGTTTTTATCTTAGAATTAGGTCAACGAGGTTCTCGTAACCGTCTGTGGTGACAGCAATAAGGCTCACCAAGGAGCGGACCCGAGAACCTGAGAGAAGGTGGACATGTCCGAGCAAGCATCCCGTCGTCAATTTCTGATCACCAGCGCCTGTGCCGGCGCTGGAGTTTGCGCTGGTATGGCTATGGGCTGCGGCGGCGAGGGGCAGGGCGGCGGCGGCGGCACTCCCAACGAGCCCATTGGGGATCCCAACTTCTACCCGGCGAGTCCGCGCCAGCCGATGGCGCCCATGGACACCAGCATGCCGGTGTGTCCGTCGACGGCTGGCCTCATTGTCGGCCCGCAGTCCAAGACGCTCGGCGTCAACCAGCGGACCCCGGGCACCTATGGCGGTCGCTACGTCATTTGCCGCAACAGCGACGGACTGTACGCGCTCGACCTGACCTGCCCGCATGCCGGCTGCCCGCCGACCCTTCAGGCTGGCTCGCAGTACTGGGTCTGCCCGTGTCACGGGTCGACCTTCGAGCTCGACGGTACGTTCGTGCTGGGACCGGCTCTGAGATCGCTCAAGCGCTTCTTCGTCTGCGAAGGAAGCGACGGCAATCTCTATATAGACACGAGCAAGCCGGTCTAGAGGCGGGCTGGACGATCCCTGCGATCGTCCGGGCGATCAGTTGGAGTCTGCGGGCTTGTCTGCGGGCGCGTCGGCGGCAGGTGGGGCTGCTGCGGCGGGTGCGGCTGCTGCCGAATCGGTCTTGGTCGCAGCGTGCACCGCGTCGCTGGCCGCGCTCGTGGCCTTTTTGGCGTGATCGCCCAGGTTGCCCAGGAACGCCCCAACCGCCTTCTCCAGATCGCCGGCCAGCTTGTCCAGCCGCGTGCGCAGCACGTCGATTCCCTCGTCGCCGGTCAGCCGCAGCTCCTCCAGCTTGGAGAACGCTTCGGGGTGCTGCGCCTTGATCTCGGCCAGCTCCTTCTCCAGCACCGCCCGCACCTGGGTCGCGGCATGGGCGAGCTTGCTCTGAATTCCATCGACGTGCGTGCCCAGATCCGTCAGCTGGCCGAGCACCTTCTTGCGGTACTCATCAAAAGTGTGTCCGCCGTGCCCGGACGCCTGGCCGCTCGCGGCCTCCTGCTTGGCGCCTTCAGCCGGGCTGTCACCGGTGTGGGCAGCTGCGCTGGCCGGGGTCTCTGACTTGCTCGTGTTCTCGCTCATATGCATGCCTCCGCTGTGCGGTTCTAGGGGTGGGACTGTTCATCTTGCCACATCTGCATGGCACAATCCCGGGAGCCCCCGGACACGACGAGGTACAAACGGCAATGCGCATTCAGTCGACGATCGAAAACAAGCTCCGCGACACCTTCGCCCCCATCCACCTCGAAGTCATCAATGAGAGCCACATGCACAGCGTGCCCCCGGGCTCCGAGTCGCACTTCAAGGTCATCATGGTGTCGGAGCGCTTCGTCGGAAAGTCGCTGATCGAGCAGCAGCGCCTGGTCAACGCCACGCTCGCGGACGAGCTCAAAGCGGGCGTGCACGCCCTGACCATGAAGACCCTGACCCCGGAAAAGTGGCAGGCCATGGGCCAGCAGGCCGAGCTGGTCTCGCCGCAGTGCCGAGGCGGCAGCAAGAGCTGAAAGAGCTGACGCTCCACCGTCGGAGCGCCTAGTTTGATCGGCAGGCGCTTTGTCCGGGTTTGGTATCATCACGGGTCATGCTCCTGCGGATGCTCGTGGTTATCAGCGTCGCCTCGCTGATCCTCTTTGGCCTGCACTACTACGTCTACGATCGGCTCGTCCGCTACCTGTCCCTGGGGCCGACCGAGCAGCGGGCGCTGAAGCTGACGCTCGGCGCCCTGTATGCGCTCTTGTGGCTTGCGATGCCGTTTAGCCGCATCCTGCGCCTTCAGGTGGCGCGGCCGGTGATGTTCGGCGTGTTCACCTGGCTGGGCGTGCTGGTGATGTTTTCGATCGCGCTATTCGGCGGCGATCTGGCGCGCTGGACGCTGGCGCTGATCGAGCGGGTGCGCCCGACGCCCACGGATCCGACGCGACGCGCGTTTCTGGAGCGCACGCTCGGCTTTGTGACGCTTGGCTTGGGCGGCGTGCTCACCGGCTACTCGCTTTTTGAGGGGCTGCGCCGCGTCGCAGTCAAGCGCGTGTCGGTCTCGCTGAGCCGGCTGCCGCAGTCGCTCAGCGGCTTTCGCATCGTGCAGGTCACCGATCTTCACGTCGGACCGACGATCGATGGCAGGTGGCTCCAGCAGGTCGTGGACCAGATCAACGCGCTGAGCCCGGACGCGGTGGCCATCACCGGCGATCTCATCGATGCCCCGGTCAGCGTCCTGCGCGAGCACGTTGCCCCGCTTCAGGGCCTCAAGGCGGCGCACGGCGTCTACTTCGTCACCGGCAACCACGAATACTACTCGGGCGCCGACGAGTGGATCGCGGAGCTCGGGCGGCTCGGCGTGCGCGTGCTGCGCAACGAGCGCGTGACCGTGCGCAAGGGCGAGGCCGCCATCGACATCGCCGGCATCGACGACCACCACAGCGGCAGCCACCCCGGCCACGGCCCCGACCTGCCGCGCGCCATGGCGCAGCGCGATCCACAGCGCCCCGTGGTGCTGCTTGCCCACCAGCCGATCGCCGTCCATGAAGCGGCCGCGCACGGCGTCGACCTCCAGCTGTCCGGACACACCCACGGCGGCCAGATCTGGCCGTGGCGGTATCTCGTCCGCCTGCAGCAGCCCTTTATCGCCGGCCTTCATCGCATCCAATCGACGATGCTCTACGTCAGCTGCGGAACCGGCTATTGGGGCCCGCCCATGCGCCTGGGCGCCCCGGCTGAAATCACCGAGCTCACCCTCGTCAGCTAGGGGGCTTCTTGATGTAGGCGCTGAGCGGCCTTGACAGGCAGCTGGGTGAGTGGCGATCATCAAGGAGATGTTGAAAACGATTTTCAATTGCAAGTTTTCCGGCTGCTTGCAGTTCGCGTGCTGCCTGCTGGTGCTGCTGGGGGGCACCCGGGGGGCGCGCTCCGAGGGTGAGAAGCCCGACGGGAAGTCGATGGCGGTGCAGCGGGTGGCGCAGATGGTGGACTACGTGGCCGCCGACTACGCCGGAGCTGTGCGCGACGGTCAGGTGCTCCAGGCGAGCGAATATGATGAGCAGCGCGAGCTCTTGGGCGAGGCGCGCAAGCTGGTGCCGGAGCTTTCTGGCAGCGAGGCCGAGCGGGCGGCGCTGGCCGGGCAGCTGGCCGAGGTCGTGCAGGCCGTGGAGGCCAAGGCGGCGCCCGATGAGGTGCAGCGCCGCTGCCGCACGGTGCGCTCGACGCTGAAGGCGGCGTTTCATCTGCGCATGGTGCCCACCGGCGACGTGGATGCGGCGCGCGGCGCCATGCTGTACGGCACCCTGTGCGCCAGCTGCCACGGCGCGACGGGCCATGCCGATACTCCGATGGCCGCTACGCTCAACCCGCGACCGCTCGCATTTCACGACGGCGAGCGGATGATCAAGGTCGCACCGTCGCTGGCCTACCACACGCTGACCTTCGGCATCACCGGCACCGCGATGGCGCCGTTCGATCGGTTGCCGACGCTGGATCGCTGGCACCTGGCCTTTTATGTCGTGGCGCTGCGCCATGGACAGCCCGGAGCTGCGGCCAATCCGCCGGCTGGACTCGACGGCGAGCTCCTCAAGCGCCTGGCTGCTCCGGCGGTGCTGGCAGAGCTCTCGGATGAGGAGCTGGTCGCCGAGCTCAGCCGGGCCGGTGTGCCCGCCGCGTCGCAGGCTGCGGCGCTCGTCTATCTGCGGACCTCGGCGCCGTTTACGGCTGCTGCCGCTGGCAAGTCCCGCTTTGAGCGCGCCCGGACGCTGGTCGCCGAGTCGCTGGCCGCTGCGCGCGGCGGCGACTTCGCGGCTGCGCATCGCCTGGCCATTGCCGCCTATCTCGACGGTGTTGAGCCGCATGAAGCCTCGCTGCGCATCGAGCACCCGGAGCTCCTGACGCGCATCGAGTCTGCCTTTGCCGCCCTGCGCCAGGCCAGCGAGCCCGGTCCGTCGGCCTCTCTGGCTGCAATCAACCGTCAGGCGCAGGTGATCGGGGCGCTGCTCGCCGACGCCGAGCAGCTGCAAAGCGGCAATCGAGCCAGCGGTCTCAAGGCGTTTCTGGCGTCGCTGGTCATCGCGCTGCGGGAAGGGATCGAGGTCGCACTGCTGATTGCGGCGCTGCTGGCCTTCCTGCGCAAGAGCGGTCAGGCCGCGCTGGCCCGCAGCGTTCACATCGGCTGGCTGCTGTCGGTGCCGGCCGGGCTCGTGACCTTCCTGCTGGTCGGAAAGCTCATCGATGGCGCCCACCGCGAGCTGGCCGAGGGCATCTTGACGCTCGTCGCTGCGGCCATCCTGCTCAGCGTCACGCACTGGGTGCTGGGCGCCAAAGAGGCACGCCACTGGCTGGGCTTCCTGCGGCGGCGCGTCGAAGCGGTCGGGCAGGGCGGCGGGCAGGGCAATCAGGGTCTGTGGCTGGCTGGCATCGCCTTTTTTGCCGCCTACCGCGAGGCGCTGGAGACCGCGCTCTTTTATCGGGCGCTGCTGCTCGATGTGGGACCCGAGGGTTGGCGTCCGGTGCTGCTGGGCATCGGTGTGGGTGTGTGTGCGCTGGCGGTGCTGGTGGTGGTGGTGGGCCGGATCGGTCGCAAGCTGAACCCGCGGCCGGTGATGCTGGCATCGAGCGCGCTCCTGGCCATGCTGGCGCTGGCGCTGACCGGCCACGGCATCCACGCGCTGCAAGAGGGCGGCTACGTGGGCATGACGCTGATCATGAACGGAGATCAGGCCTGGTCGGCCTTGCCGTCGCTGGGCATCTATCCGACCTGGCAGGGCCTGGGCGCACAGATGCTGGCGCTGGTGCTGCTGCTGGTTCCGTCGGTGCTGGGGCGGATCCGCCCCACGCGCTCAACCACCACTCAGGGCTAGTTGTCGTCGGTGGCGGCGCCGCCGCAGAGGTGGGCGATCAGGCGATCGAGCTCGTCGAGCGAGTGGTACTGAACCTCGATGGTGCCGGCGCGCGGGCTCTGCTGCCGGAGTGTGACCCGCGTTCCGAGCGCCTTTTGCAGCCGCTCCTCGACATCGCGCACCGAGGCTGACTTGGTGCCCGGCGGGCCCTCGGACTGGGACTGGGCGGGAGGGCGCTGGCTCTTGGCGGGCTTGGCGGCGCGTCGCACCAGCTCCTCGGTCTGCCGCACCGAGAGCTGCTTCTGGATGACCTGCGCCGCGCTCTGCTCGATGTTGGCCGAGACCTCCAGGCCCAGCAGCGCTCGCGCATGCCCCATTGACAGCTGTCCGGCGGCGACGTGCTCCTGGACCTTGGACGGCAGCTTCAGCAGCCGCAGCGCGTTGGCGACGGTGGCGCGCTCGCGTCCGACCCGGCGCGACAGCTCCTCCTGGGTGTAGCCGAACTCCTCGGACAGGCGCCGGTAGGCCTCGGCCTCTTCGATGGGGTTCAGATCCTCGCGCTGGAGGTTTTCGACCAGGGCCAGCTCGAATGCCGACGCTGCGTCGACATCCTTGACCACCACCGGCACGTCTTTGAGGCTGGCCCGCTGCGCCGCTCGCCAGCGCCGCTCACCGGCGATGAGCTCGAAGCTCGGGCCCGGAGACGCTTTTTGCTCCTCGGGCGTGCGCAGGCGGACGACCAGCGGCTGAACCAGCCCCTGGGCGCGAATCGAGTCGGCCAGCTCCTGAAGGCGCTGCTCGTCGAAGCGCTGGCGAGGGTTGTCGCGCGAAGGGACGATCTCCTCGATCGGGCAGAGGAAATAGTCGCGGCGGCCCGACGGTCGCGCTGCCCCGGCTGCATCGCCTGGCGTCGCAGTGGCTGGCCGGGTATGGACGGCAGCCTCGGAGCTGTTGTCGATCCGGGGCATGCTCGGGATGAGCGCCCCAAGCCCCCGACCCAGGGCGGGGCGCGCCTTGGCCTTGTCGGCGGCTGCTTTGTTGGGATCGATCTTGCTTGTGTCCGGTGGTGGGGGCGGGGCTTGCTCTTTTTCGTTTCGACGGCTCATGGACTACATCGTCTCCGTGGCTGAGGCCGCAGGATCCCCCGTCGCTCGCGTCCGAGCGGCAGCTGCCGTTCGGCGCTCCAGAAACTCGTGCGCCAGCTGGAGGTAGCTCTGGGCTCCGCGCGAGGCGCTGTCGTAAAGAAGGATGGGCAGCCCGTGCGAGGGGGCCTCGCTCAGCCGGACGTTGCGCGGCACCACCGTCTTGTAGACGCGGGTGCCGAAGTGGCCGCGGACCTCGTTTTCGACCTGCTGCATGAGGTTGGTGCGACCGTCGACCATGGTCAGCACGATGCCCTCAAGCTCCAGCTTCGGATTCCAGACCGCCCGCACCCGCTCGATGGTGCTGCACAGGTAGGAGAGGCCCTCCAGCGCGTAGTACTCGGCCTGCATGGGGATGAGCACCTCGTGGCTGGCCACCAGCGCGTTCAACGTCAGCAGGCCCAGCGACGGCGGGCAGTCGAGCACGATGAAGTCATAACGCGACTCGACCGCGGCCAGCGCATCGCGCAGGTGCCACTCGCGACGGGGCTGATTGACCAGCTCGACCTCGGCGCCGGCCAGATCCGCGGTCGACGGCACCAGCCACAGCGTCGGCATCGCGGTCAGCTGCGTGAGCTCGCGCAGCGAGATCTTGTCGATGAGGGCCTGGTAGATGCCCTGCTCGACCGTGCCGCGGGGGAAGCCCAGCCCCGAGGTCGCATTGCCCTGCGGATCGCAGTCGACGACAAGCACCTTCTTGCCCTCGCTGGCGAGCGCCGCCGACAGGTTGACGGCCGTGGTTGTTTTCCCGACGCCGCCCTTCTGGTTGGCGATGGCGATGATTCTCGGTCCGACCTCGCCGCTGGCGCGGCTGTCCGACCGTTCTGAGCTATCTCGATTTCCGATGGAGTTCCCCATAATTGCCCCTACGATCACGGCAAAGGCTCGCGTAGATTACCGACGGCTGAAAAAAAGCCCAAAAAAAATGGGCAAAAAATTGTGCGTTGGACCTTGGCCAAGCACTCCTTTCGTAATTAACTTTTTGCCCACATGATGGTGGTCAGCCGCTAGCGGCCAGCCTGGTCTGGCGCTGCCCAGCTGTAAGGAGCAAGTAATGACCAAGACAAAAGGGGGACCGCCCGAGAATAGCGGCCCCGTGGAGCTTCCCGATGTTCTCTCGATCCTGCCGCTGCGGAACTCGGTGCTCTTTCCGGGCTCGATCATCCCGATCGACGTAGGCCGCCGAAAGAGCGTGAAGCTCGTTGAAGAGGCGATTGCCAAGGAGCGGCCGATCATCGGCATCCTGACCCAGCGCGACGCCCGCACCGAAGACCCCAGTGAAGGGGACCTCTACACCGTCGGCACGGCGGCAAGAATCCTCAAGGTCATCAAGCTGGCCAAGGACAACTTCTCGGTGATCCTCCAGGGCGTCGGCCGCATCCGCGTGGTCGGCTACGAGGGCAGCGAGCCGTTCCTGAACGCCCGCATCATCGGCGTTCCCGAGGCGGGTCCGCCCGACGTCGAGCTCGATGCCCTGGGCCTGAACCTCAAGGACATCGCCAAGCGGGTCATCAAGCTGATGCCCGAGCTGCCCAAAGAGGCGGCTTCGCTCGTCGACAACGTGACCGATCCCGGTCAGCTGTCTGACCTCATCACCAGCAACCTCGACATCCCCGTCGAGGAAAAGCAGGATGTGCTTGAGACCTTCGATCTCAAGTCGCGCACGCGCAAGGTCCTACAGTTCCTTACCCGTCAGCTCGAAATCCTCAAGGTCCGCGAGAAGATCAACACGCAGGTCCAGGAGGAGATGGGGCGCAACCAGCGCGAGTACGTGCTGCGCCAGCAGCTCAAGGCCATCAAGGAAGAGCTGGGCGAGCTCGACGAGGGCGGCAGCGACTTCGAGGAGTTCAAGACCAAGATCGCCGACGCCAAGATGCCGCCGGACGTCGAGAAGGTCGCGCTCAAGCAGTACGAGCGCCTGAAGGTGATGCAGCCGTCGTCGGCCGAGTACACGGTGACGCGCACCTACCTGGAGTGGCTGGTCGAGATGCCCTGGGCCGTCGGGACCGAGGACAAGATCGACATCCAGGAGGCGCGCAACATCCTCAACTCCGACCACTACGACCTCGAGAAGGTCAAGAAGCGCATCCTCGAATACCTGGCGGTGCGCAAGCTCAAGGCCGACAAGAAGGGGCCGATCCTGTGCCTCGTGGGTCCGCCCGGCGTCGGCAAGACCTCGCTCGGCAAGTCGATCGCCAAGGCGGTGGGACGCAAGTTCGTGCGCGTCTCGCTCGGCGGCGTTCGCGACGAGGCCGAGATCCGCGGCCACCGTCGCACCTACGTCGGCTCGCTGCCCGGTCGCATCATCCAGGGCATCAAGCGCGCGGGCACCAACAACCCCGTGTTCGTGCTCGACGAGATCGATAAGCTCGGGCACGACTTCCGCGGCGACCCTTCGAGCGCGCTGCTCGAAGTGCTGGATCCGGAGCAGAACAACTCCTTCAGCGATCACTATCTGGAGGTTCCGTTCGATCTGTCGCGCGTCATGTTCATCGCGACGGCGAACATCCTCGATCCGATCCCGGCGGCGCTTCGCGACCGTCTGGAGATCCTGGAGCTGCCCGGCTACACGCGCAACGAGAAGGCGATGATCGCCCGCCAGTTCCTCATTCCCAAGCAGATCGAGGAGCACGGCATGACCGGCGAGCAGGTCTCGTTCGACGAGCCTGCCGTCCACGAGGTCATCGACAGCTACACCCGCGAGGCGGGCGTGCGCAACCTGGAGCGCGAGATCGGCAGCATCTGCCGTGGCATCGCGGTCAAGGTCGCCGAGGGCGAGGCCAAGGGCAAGATCGACATCACCTCCGAGACTGTGCCCGACTATCTGGGACCGCAGAAGTTCATCAGCGAGATGGCCGAGCGCACCGCGGTTCCGGGTGTGGCCACGGGCCTCGCCTGGACTGCTGTGGGCGGCGACATCCTCTTTATCGAGGCGACGCGCATGCCCGGCAAGAGCAGCCTGATGCTCACCGGCCAGCTCGGCGACGTGATGAAGGAGTCGGCGCAGGCGGCGACGTCGTTCGTTCGCGCCCGCGCCAAGTCCTACGGCATCGACGACAACTTCCTCGATAAGGCCGATCTGCACATCCACGTTCCGGCCGGCGCCATCTCCAAAGATGGTCCGTCGGCAGGCGTCACCATGTTCGTCGCCTTGACGTCGATGCTGACCGGCATCTCGGTGCGGCCCGACGTTGCCATGACCGGTGAGATCACGCTCCGCGGCAACGTGCTCCCCGTCGGTGGCATCAAGGAGAAGCTGCTGGCCGCGCACCGCGCCGGCATCAAGCGCGTGATCCTGCCCGAGCGCAACAAGAAGGACATCGTGGATGTCCCCGACGAGGTCAAAAAGGACCTCGAGATCATCCACGTCACGCGCATGGATGAGGTCCTGCCCTACGTGCTGACGCGGCCGCTCCCCGGCGTGCCCACGGCCGCTCCTCCGGCCGAGCCCGGCTCCTCGTCGTCCGGCGCCAGCTCCGCCCAGGCCGAGGCCGCTCCCAGCAACTGAGCTGAGCCTCCAGTCCGCGGTGCCCCTCCTTCCCCTCCTGATCCTGGCCTACGCTGCCTTCTACAGCCTGCTGTGCTGGCAGCGGTTCGCCACCTTCCATGCCCAGATCGACCTCAGCTACTACCTGAGACAGATCTGGGGCATCGGTCACGGCTACTACGATCTGCCGCTGGTCCAGGCGCGCAACATCCTGGGGCTGCATCTGGAGCCAGTGCTATTGCCGCTGGCGCTGCTGGGCCGGCTGGGGCTGCCGCTGGTGCCGCTGCTGCTGCTGCTTCAGGCGGTGGCGGTGGGGCTGCTGGTGTGGCCCGCTTACCGGCTGGGCGTGCGCCACCTGGGCGGCAGGGGCGGCGGCCTTGTGGCTGCGGGGGTCGCGCTGCTCTATCCAACGGTGACGGTGGCGACGCTGCACGACTTTCATCCTGTGACCCTGGCGCTGGCGCCGCTGCTCGCGACCATCGATGCGCTGGATGAAGGCCGCTTTGGCCGGGCGCTGCTGTTTGGTGGGCTGGCGCTGCTGTGTCGCGAGGACATCGCGCTACAGCTGCTGTGTCTGTTTGCCGCCTACGCGCTGGGCAGACAGGCGCCGCTCGGGCCGCTGCTGCGAACAGCGGGCCGGCGGCTGGCCTTTGCAGCGCTCCTGGCTGCGCTGGCCCTCTATTTCCTGGGCTATATCGCCTGGCTGCAGCCGCGCTTTGTGCCGGCTGCGGGCTCGTACGGCCTGCACTTTGGCAAGGTGGCGGCGCTGCTTGGGGGGCAGATCCACTCGGGACGCGAGCTGCTCCTGGGCGTGCTGCGCCATCCGCTCGTGCTCTTGGGGCTGCTCGTGGAAAAGGAGCGGCTGCTCTATCTGCTGCTGCTGCTCTGGCCGCTGGCGCTCTTGCCGGTGCTGGCGCCGCGGCCGCTGGCCGGGCTCTTGCCGGTGCTGGGCATAAACCTCCTTTCGAGCTTTCCGGGCGTGCTGCGCCTGGAGTCGCACTACACCACTGCGCTTGTGCCGTTCGTCATCGGCGCGGGCCTGATCGGCGCGGGCCAGCTGCGCCGGTTTGCGTGGGCGCGGCGGCCGGGGATGGTGCAGGGGCTGCTGCTTGTCGCGGTGGTGACTGCGCACATATTCCACGGCGGTTCGCCGCTGGCCTGGCGCAGCGAGCGCTTTTCCTGGACGCTGTTTCGCGACGGCCCCGGTGCCGCCGGGCTGCGCCAGCAGGTGGCTGCGATCCAGGCCGAAATGCCGCAGTCTGCGTCGGTGGCTGCGCGTCCGGGGCCGCTCGCGCACCTCTGCGAGCGGCCGCGCGCCATCAGCCCGCCCGAATACGACGACGGTCTGCCGGTAGACGTGACGCTGCGCGGCGAGTAGACTCTGCCGATATGGCTGGCCCCGACCCGGCATCACACTGGCTGCTCATCGCAGTGCTATCGAGCAACCTTCCGCTGCGCCCCGAAGTCTCGCTGCGCCTCTATCAGGCGGCCTACCGGCTGCACCGGACCCAAGGCAACGTCGAGAAGCTACAGGGCGATCTGGTCAACGGCAAGGTGCTGCGTCTCAACAAAGATCTGGCGCTGGGCACGGTCACCGGCCCTGCCTTCGAGGCCGAGCTGAGCACGCCCCAGGGCGAGGGGCGGGTCCACTTCCTGCTCACCCGGCAGGGGCTTGAGCTCGGCGAAGAGGCGATGTCGTCCGAAGGCGCCGAGTCCGCCGGGCCCGATGGCCTGCCGCCGCTGCCTTCGTCGGGCGGCTACCTGAACTAGACACCGCAGCTCCACCGACGTATTAGACACGGCGACATGCAACGCGAGGCGATTGGAGTCTTTGACTCGGGCGTGGGTGGGCTGACGGTGGCGCGGGCCGTGCTGGCGCGCCTGCCCGAGGAGCGGCTGATCTACCTGGGCGATACGGCGCGGGTGCCGTATGGGATGCGCAGCCAGCACACGGTGCTGCGCTACTCGCGCAACGCTGCCCGCTTCCTGCTGAAGCAGTCGGTCAAGCTGGTGCTGATTGCCTGCAACACGGCGTCGGCAGCGGCGCTGGACGTGCTTCAGGCCGAGCTGCCGGTGGGCGTGCTCGGGGCGGTGGATCCGGGCGCCGATGCGGCGGTGCGGGCCACGCAGAGCGGCGTGGTCGGGGTCATCGGCACGCTGGCCACGGTGCGCTCCGGCGCGTATGAGCGGGCGCTGCGCCTGCGGCGTCCCGAGCTGCGCGTGGCGACGCTGGCCTGCCCGCTGCTGGTGCCGCTGGTCGAAGAGGGCTGGACGACGGCCGAAGATCCGGTGAGCGAGATGGTGGTGCGCCGCTACCTGCGCGAGCTGGCGGCCAAGGCGCCGGAGCTCGATACGCTGGTGCTCGGCTGTACGCACTACCCGCTGCTGGCCGAGGTGATTGCGCGGGTGGCCAGCGAGCTGTGGCCGCATCCGGTGGCGCTCGTGGACTCGGCGCACGCCATGGCCGAAGCCACGGCCGCCCTGCTGGCCAAGCAGGGGCTCCTGGCCGGGAGCTCGGGCAGCGGCGATGTGGGTGGCGATGGTGCAGTGCGCCTGCTCTCGCAGCGCCTGACCTGCTACGTCACCGATGAGGCGCGGGTGGCCGAGGTGGGCTCGCGCTTCCTGGGGGATTCGCTGGAGGACGTGCAGCTGGTGGACTTATAAATCTGTGGCGAAAATCTTTGACAACTCCGGGGCGATCCTATTAACTCCCCGTAGTCTTTTGCGCACTTGTTGCGCAACGTGACTGTTCCTGGGTAGCTCAGCCGGTAGAGCAGGTGGCTGTTAACCACCGGGTCGGGGGTTCGAGTCCCTCCTCAGGAGCCAAAGCGCGGGTCCGCCAAACGGCAGGCCCGCTTTTTTTTGCCCAAAATCCTGCGCGGTCGGGCGGCGGTCGGGCGGCGGTCGGGTCGCTTGGGGCCCGCAGGCTTTCGTCGCTGCTATGGATTTCGCGGGTTTAACAGCGAGGCTGAGGGTTTTTTTTGCACTGGGGCCGCGGCCGATTAAGGATATGGGTGCCTCTCGCTTAAAGTAGAGACTGATAGGAGAAGACCATGCATTCGCGTTCCCTCTGCCTCTCGCTGGTAATGCTCGCTGTGGTGGCGGGTGATGTTGCCGTGCTGGATAGCAACCGCGCTGAGGCGCAGGCCAGGCTGGTGATCTCGGAGCCGCGGCAAGATCGTCAGATCGAGCTCAACATCCATGGCACCGCCTACTACGGCTACGACTGGTACGACGGTCTGTACAACCGCTACCGCTTCTGGGGCGGCTCCGCTGCCGGCCTCGGAGTGCAGATGCTGTTCCCGATCGTCAAGAACGCGATTCCCTCGCTGAACAACCCCATCTACCTTGGGTTCTTCACGGACTTCCTGGTCCATCCCGACCTGATCGATGGCTACAACTACTCGTTCTTCTCGCTGGCCTTCGGTCCGATCGTGCAGTGGCGCTTCATCATCTTCGACCTGTTTCAAGGCGGCAGCTTTTCGGCGTTCGCCAACGCGGGCTTTGGCCTGTGGCCGTGGTTTACGCGCGACCACTATGCCGGCGTGAACAGCACGGTCTTCTTCGGCTTTCCGCTGTTCGAGCTGGGCGCCAACGTCTTTTTCAACCGCACGTTCGGTCTGACGCTGTCGTTCGGCTACCCATCCGCGAAGTTCGGCATCTCGCTGGCGTTTTAATAGGGGGGACCTTTCCCGGTCCCCCTCACTGGGCAGAGCCCAGTGAGCCTCCCCCTGCCGCGCGTTTCTCGCGCGGAAATTCAGATATTTACCGGCACAGGACCTAGATTTTTCGCTTCTGCGCGGCCAGGGCCTCGGTCATGTCGCGCAGGAACACTGCGGGCGGCCGACCGCCGACGGTCGAGTGTACGACCCGCCCCTCCCCATCCAGATACATGCAGACCGGGGTCGGCTCGTGGCGCGGCAAGAGCGCCAGCCGCTCGGCGATGGCTGGCTCCAGGCTCGCGACCTCGCTGCATACGCAGACGAAGCTCTCGCGCAGCGCCTCGGTGATCTCCTCTTTGGGCAGCACGCGCTCGATGAGCGAGCGGCTGCCTCCGCACTCCTGCTTGCCGACCTGCACGAACACCATCTTGTGATCGCGGCTCGCTTCGGCCAGCGCAGGGGCAAGCGCGCGCTGCCACTTTACAGCGGCGCGATCATCGAAGTGCATGTGACTACCCGGACGCTCCATTTCATCCTCACTGCCTCGCATCATATATGTTGGCGAGCCGGTTGGCGGGCCTGTTTCGCCTGCCGCTCCTGCGCTGCGCCGCCCAGCTCCCTTTCCCTTCATTGCTAGCCCCGTCGCCGCTGTGCGATAATGGACCGCCTTAAAGTTGCCGCCTGTCTGCCGTGGGGGAGACAGCGGCTGTCGGCGGCGTCCGAGCGCTGCCTCATCACCCTAGGAGGTTTTTATGCCTAGATACCACTGGCTTGGCCGTGCGCGAAACTACGGTCTGTGCCTGGCGCTGGCAGCAGCAGCCTGTCATGGCGACGACTCAATGCAGATGCAGGAGCCACCTTTCGAGCCGGTCTCGCCGGCCGCCTATACGGCCAAGGTGAAGAACCTGCTCACCGGACTGGCGCCCACTGATGCGGAGCTCATGGCCGTGACCGCTGATCCAGCGGCGCTCGCCGGGCTCATCGATCAGTGGATGGCGACGCCCGCGTTCGACGCCAAGATGCTCCAGTTTTTTCAGCAGAGCTTTCAGCAGACGCAGCTGACGATCGCCAGCTTCAGCGACCAGCTGAGCGGCGACACCCTGCGCTTTGATTCCAACAACAACTCGCTGCTCTTTGTAAAAAGCGCCCGCGAGAGCTTCGCGCGCACGGTGCTCCAGCTGATCAAGGAGGGGCGGCCCTTTACCGAGGTCCTGACCACCAATCGGTACATGCTCAACCCGCCGCTCATGGCCTACATGGCCTATCACGACTCGCTCTCGATCAACGACAAGGGCGCGGTCTCCAGCCGCCTGACCACCAAGATTCCGCAGGTGACGTTTCTTTCGGGCATGACCATTCCGGTCAGCCAGTCGAGCGACCCCACCAGCGCGAACTTCATGAAGTGGACGGTCCCGAGCGCAATCACCGGCGCCGGCTGCACCGATCCCTACATGCCCGCCGGCCTCACCGGCATCCGGAACCTGTTTGATTTCATGTTCGGCCGCATGCGCAACTGCAATCCGACCGGACTCACCGCGCAGTTCAGCGCTGCGGACTACGACGCCTGGAAGATGGTCACCATCCGTCCGCCCAAGAGCGGCGAAGCGACCACCAGCTTTTACGACGTGGGCGCGCTGCGCACCGCCACCGAGATGGTCCTCATCGAGCCCAAGGTCGGCTTCATGACCACGCCGGCGTTCTTCGCCAACTGGGCCACCAACGCCAGCAACCAGCAGCGCGTCACCATCAACCAGACCCTGATCGTCGCGCTGGGCAAGAGCTTCGATGACACCATCAACAACAACATCGCCTCGATCGACGAGCTGGCCGATGACGCGGCGCACGCAAACCCCGCCACCGTCTGCTATGCGTGCCACAAGACGCTCGATCCGATGAAGCAGTTCTTCCGCCAGTCCTACACCTTTCCCTACGCCACGCAGGCCGACCCGGCTGTCATCAGCGTGCCGGCCACGTTCGCATTTGACGGCGTGGTCATGAGCGGCGCGGGCCAGGGCGTAAATGAGCTGGGCCCCTTCCTGGCCGCGCATCCGCGCTTCCAGATCGGCTGGGCCAACAAGCTCTGCTACTACGCCAACTCTGCTCCGTGCGAGGAGACGGATCCCGAGTTTGTGCGCGTTGCCAAGGCGTTCAAGGACAGCGGCTTCAACTGGAAGACGCTGGTGCACGAGCTCTTCAACTCGCCGCTGGTGACGCTGGCTGCCCGCACCCAGACCTTCACCAACAGCGAGCAGCCGATCAGCATCTCGCGCCGAGAGAACTTCTGCGTGGCGCTGACCAATCGCCTGGGGCTCACCGACATCTGCGCCTTTGACGCCATCACCCTGAGCACCTTCCAGAAGAATGTCTCCAAGCTGTCGCTCTCGGTGGATGCGGCATCCTACAGCCGCGGAGCAGAGGCGCCGGTGGTCTCGCGCGATCCCAACCTGTTTTTCCGCTCCAGCGTGGAGAACATCTGCCGCCTGGTTGCGGATCAGGTCGTGGATCTGGGCGCGACGCCCAAGTATTCGAGCACCAACTACGCGGTGGCCATCGATGACTTCGTGGCCAACGTCATGGCGCTGCCGCCCTCGGATGCGCGCGCGACCATGGCCAAGCAGATCCTCACCGAGCACTACAACGCCGCGCTCATGCAGTCCGGAATCAAAGCGGTCGATGCCTTGAAGTCAACCTTTGTGCTGGCCTGTACCTCGCCGACCAGCGTGTCGCTTGGCCTATAGGAGAGGAGCCGCACCATGAGTGAAAAAAACAACGTCAACGTAAGTCGGCGTGAGGCCATTCTCACCGGGCTCTTTGGCAGTGGCTGGCTGGGTCTGCGCGCCCTGGCCACGGGTCTGCCGATCCCGTTTCTGGTAAACCCTGCGCGCGCCGATGTCTGCTCGCTCGATCAGACCAAGGCGCAGTTCATCATCATGAGCACGTCGGCCAACGGCGATCCCTCGAACGCCAATGCGCCGCTGACCTACGACTTCGCCGACATCGGCCACTCGGCCGATCCCAGCATGGCCAAGACCAGCGCCTCGATCGCCGGCAAGAGCTACAGCATGGCCAAGCCGTGGGCAGATCTTATCAACGATGCGGGCAGCGCGGTCAGCGACCGCATCTGCTTCATCCACCACGGCACCCTCAACAACAGCCACACCAACCAGGCCAAGGTGCAGCGCCTCCTCGGCACCATCAGCCGCCAGGAGATGCTGGTCTCTTACCTCGCCAAGCAGCTGGCGCCGTGCCTCGGCACCATCCAGACCTCGCCCATCTCAGTGGGCGCCACCAACCCCGGCGAGGCGCTGACCTTCACCGGCCGCACGGTGGCGAACCTGTCGCCCACCGCGCTGCGCGACACGCTGCTCAACGCCGCCGGACCGCTCACCACGCTCCAGAGCCTGCGCGACAAGGATCTGGACCGCATGAACGCGCTTATCAAACAGAGCGGCAACACCGCGCAGAAGGCGTACCTCGACCGCCTGGCGCTGTCGCAGCAGGAGGCGCGGTCGATCTCGCAGAGCCTGCTCACCAACCTCAGCATGATCATGAACGACGGCGCCACCGGTCAGATCCTGGCCGCGTCGGCGCTGGTGGCCATGAAGGTCTCGCCGGTCATCAGCATCCACCTGCCGTTTGGCGGCGACAACCACACCGATGCCGGCCTGGCCGGCGAGGCGGCGCAGCACGTGGCCTCGATCTCGCCGCTGGCCGGCGCCGCGCCCTCGACCACCGGCATCCCCTACCTCATGCAGAAGCTGGCGGCCCTGGGCGTCAAGGATCAGACGACCTTCATGCTGATGAACGTGTTCGGCCGGACCCTGAAGAAGAACGGCACCACCGGACGCGACCACTGGGGCACCCACCACGTCACGGTGCTCATTGGCAAGCCGGTCAAGCCCGGCGTCATCGGCGGCATGGTTGCGTCGGGCGGCGACTACAACGCCACCTCCATCGACTCGACCACCGGCGCCGGCGGGGCAGGCGGCGACATCTCGCTGGCCGACAGCCTGGTGTCGGTGGGCAAGACCATCGGCGCTGTGGTCGGTCTGCCGACGGCAACCCTCGATGCTGACATCGCGCAGGGCAAGATCATCAAAGCTGCGCTAGCATAGAGTCCATGAGACCCCGCTTCTTGTCCCGCCTCCTGTCCCGCACCAGCCAGGCCGAGCAGGGCCGCCCGGCCGGTGCCGGACCGGTCTCGCGCCGGCGGTGGCTCACCTGGGTCACCGCCGGTCTCGCGACGCTGCCGCTCATCCACCAGCGAATCCGCCGCCGCCGCAAGGGCGAGCCCGGCCCCACCGGCTGGTTCGGACACTGCTGAAAATGGCTGCTCGCCGCGATGGCGGCGTTGCGACTGTGCTCCGGTGCTCACGGCCTCAAGGCCGCTCCGCTCCGGTGCTCGTCGCGCCTTGCCCTCGCGCCGATCAGCCATTTTCAATATGCCGACTTGGGGCCTGAAAACTCAGCAACGCAGAGGTTGGGAGGGGTCGGGACCACCCCGGGACTAAGCAACGCAGAGGGTCGGAGGGGTCGGGACCACCCTGGGACTAAGCAACGCAGAGGTTGGGAGGGGTCGGGACCACCCCGGGACTAAGCAACGCAGAGGTTGGGAGGGGTCCGGACCACCCTGGAACTAAGCGATGCAGAGGTTGAGGGGGGTGGTGGACCGACCAATACTATGCGATGCATAGGCTGGTTGGGGTCCGGACCACCCTGGAGCCATGCGATGCATCGATTGGTTGGGGTCGGGAGCCCGGCGGGCTACTTCTTGTCGAGGGACTTCTGGAGGGTGGCGATGCGGTCGACGGAGTCGCGGAAGCGGCCCTCTTTGCGGATCGCCTGCTGGTAGAAGTGGATGGCCTCTTTGGCGTCCGACAGGAGCTCAAAGGAGCGCCCGAGCTGGTAGAAGAGCTCGGTGAGGTCGGTGTCCTGCACCTCTTGCATGTGGATGCCGAGCTTGAAGGACTCGATCGCTTCCTTGATGCGGTTCTGGTCGCGGTAGCACAGGCCCATCATGAGCGCGGCGCGCGCCCCGCGCTTGGCGTCGCCCATGGCCTTCTCGAACTCGGCGATGGCCTGCTCGTAGGCGCCGCGGTTGCGATAGGCCACGCCCACGCGGAAGGCGCCGGAGGCATCCGACGAGGCGATGGTCTTCATCTGGCGGCTCGGGCGCGGCGGCGGCGGCGGCAGGCTGCGCTGCGAGGCCGGGATGCTGCGCTGCGACGCGGTCTGGCTGCGTCCCGAGGGCGAGCTCTGGGCAAACTCGGGCGGCAGGCTGCGGCCCGACTGCGGCAGCTGATTGGCCACCCCCAGGCTGAGGCTGCGCCCCGACTGCGGCGGGGCCGCTGGCGGCGGCGGGGCGGCGATCGCGGCAGAGTTTGAGAGCAGCAGCTCCTCGTGCACATCCGCCATGTCGACGTCGATGACGACCTCGGAGGCGGGATTCTCCAGCTGCTTGAGCTTGGCCTGCACGGTCTTGCTGTGCGGGTAGCGGGCCAGCAGGGCCTGGAGCTGCCGTCTCGCATCGCCGTACATCTTCTGCTGGAGGCAGAAGTCGACCTCGTCGAGCTCCTCCTTCAGCGTGCCGCTGGTCAAGGCCAGCTCCTCGGCGGCAGCCTCGACCTCGGCCGCGTTGGGGCGGGTGTCGGCCGAGGGCATGGGCTCGGGCACGCCGTCACTTGCCGGCAGCGGCATGGCCATGCGCCGGCCCGAGGGGGCCCTGGGCGCCGGCGTCTGCGGGGACGCGGGCTGCGCGGCCTTGTCGGACGCAGCCTGCCCGGCGGGAGCATGCTCGGCGGACGAGCCGCCGCCCTTCATCTTCTCCAGGTACTTTTTGAACTCGGACACCGGCACTTCGGAGGTCGAGGCCAGATCGCTGCTGAGCGCCGAGGCGGCCTGCCGGGCGATGTCATCGCCGCTGCTGACCGAGATCTCGGGCTCGTCGAAGTCGTCGTCCAGCGACGAGGGCGGGGGCAGCCGGTGCAGGCCCGTGATGACCGTCAGGCGCTTGTGCGCCTCTTGATCCTGGTTGTCGAGGCGCAGGATCTCGCGCAGGTAGTGGACCTCTTCCTGCGGGTCGGAGCACTGGCTGAGCAGCGTGCGCAGCTCCGTGATGGCCAGCTTGTAGTCGCGCTGCGCCTCGTAGAGCTTGACCAGGCGCTCGCGCACCGGGCGCAGCGAGGCGTCGCGCTGAAGGGCGCTCTGCAGGTGCTCGACCGCTTTTTTGGCCAGGCCGAAGCGCAGGAACGAGTCGGCCTCGGCGACCAGGCGGGCGGCCTCCTCTTCGACCGGCACCGGGGCGATCTGCATGCCGGCCGCAGGCGTCAGGCGGGCCGAGATCGTCGAGCCGATCGGCGGCGTCAGCTTGCCCGAGACCATGGAGCCGGCCGCCGGGGTGAGCCGCGTCGAGATCGTGGAGCCGGGCGACGGCGTCATGCGCCCCGACATGGCCGACAGCGGCGAGCCGGCCGGCGGGGTAAAGAGCGTCCCCGCGAGGGCCGGGACGCGCGCCGAAGGCAGCATCGACGGCAGCGGCGTGCCGCCTGCGCCGGTTGTGCCGCTGGGCATGGTCTGCGGCATCGGCGAGTTGAACAGCTTCTCCTGAAGCGGGCCCGAGGTGCTCTGCGGCGTCCTCGGCACGCCCGACTGAAGGGCGCTCTTCGCGTCGGCGTCGTTGGTGTCGATGGTGGCGACGCGCTGGTAGATCGAGCGGGCCGCGGCCAGCGCTCCGCGCTCGGTGTAGATGCGCGCCAGCTCCTTGAAGACCGCGACACTCTTGTCGTTTTTGCCCAGGACCAGGAAGGTCTCGGCGAGCAGCTCCAGGATCTCGGGATCCTTGCTGTCGACCTTGAAGCCCCCCTGGAGCCGCGTCAGGGCGCGCACCGCGTCGCCGCTCTTCAGGTAGTAGCGGGAGAGCTCCTTGATGGCCTCCAGGCTCTGCGGGGCGTGAAACAGCAGGCGCTCGGCAACCTTGGCGTAGTCTTCCAGTCGCCCCGAGCTATGTAGGAATGCAGCAGCTGCGGAAAACTCGCGCGCGGCATCCGAATACATATTCTCTTTGGAATAGAGCTCAGCCAGTTTGATACGCCGCGCAATGCTATCAGGCGACATATCAACAATTGCCTGCTCAGCGCGCAGCGAATCGCGGATCTTGCCGGCGCGATATAGCGATTGCGCCGCCAGCTCGTACTGCTGGGTGGCGTGGCCGATGCGGCTCTGCTCTCGGTAGAGCGCGCCCAGCGCCAGGTTTGCTTCGGTGGCCTGGGGCGAGATCTCCAGCACTCGCTTGTAGACTGCGATTGCCTTCTCGGGATCGCCCTGCTGAACGTAGAGCTGCGCTACTTTTTTGTAGTTTTCAACCGCCTCGGCCTTCTGACCGAGCTTGACATAGAGATCGCCGATGCGGATCCAAATGCGAATATCGTTTTCGTCTTCGGATACAACCTTAAGATATTCGCGGATGGCTTTATCGAACTGCCCTTTTTCGACGAGCTTTTGAGCCTGCGAAATGAGCTTTTCTTTATTGCTATTGTTCGACACGTAGCAAGCCGCTGATTGGAGGGAAGGGCGAAATCCCCAGGCCCCAAGTCTAGATGAGGGGGGCGGTACCGGTCAAGGAGTGTCCGACGGGAAGTGCGGCTGCTGCAAGCCAGCGCAAAGTCTGAGAAAAGTAACATTTTGGGCCTGAAAGTCAGCTCATGGGAATTATTCCCCTGCGTCGGGCTGGGAATCGATCTTTTTTGCCAGGGTCTGCCGGGTGATGCCCAGCTGCTGCGCGGCCAGGGTGCGGTTGCCGTTGCACAGCTCCAGCACGCGCCGGATGTGCTGGAGCTCGATCTCGGCGAGCGTGGGAATGCCGCGGGGCGCCTCTGCCGGGGCTGCGTGGCCGTGGCCGTGGCCGTGGCCGTGCCCGTGCCCTGGGCCATGGCCGTGGGCATGCCCCGGGCCGTGGCCGTGGCTGTGAGCAGCGGTGGACTCGCCGGGGCGGGCGAGCGCCGAGCCGACCAGCGTCGGCGGCAGGTGCTGCGGGCGCAGCTCCTCGTCGTCGTGCAGCAGCGCGGCGCGGCTGACCACCGCCCGCAGCTCGCGCACGTTGCCGGGCCAGTCGTAGCCGCGCAAGAGCGCAATGGCCGGGGCCGAGGCGCTGTGCCAGTGGCGATGGAACTCGCGGTTGGCCAGCTGCAGGAAGTGCTCGACCAGCGGCGCGATGTCCTCGGGGCGGAGGCGCAGCGGCGGCAGGGTGATGGTCATGGCGTTCAGCCGGTACCACAGATCGGCGCGGAAGCTGCGCTCGCTGACCATGTGGGCCAGGTCGCGGTTGGTGGCGGCGACGATGCGGGTGTCGACGCGGCGCATGGCGGTGGCGCCGACGCGGCGAAAGGTGCGCTGTTCGAGGAAGGTCAGCAGCTTGGCCTGGGCGGCGGTGCCGAGATCGCCGATCTCGTCGAGAAACAGGGTGCCGCCGTCTGCGACCTCGACCAGCCCGAGCTTGCGCTCGCGGGCGTCGGAGAAGGCGCCGCGCTCATGGCCGAAAAACTCGCTCTCGACCAGGTTTTCCGGGATGGCCGAGCAGTTGAGCTCGACGAAGGGGCCGCTGGCCCGCGGCGACAGATCGTGCACCATGCGCGCGATGTGCTGCTTGCCGGCGCCGCTCTCGCCGGTGATGAGCACGGTGGCGACGGGACTCTGGGCGATGATGCCGACCTCTTTGACCAGCGACTTCATGGCCGGCGACTCGTAGATGATGTTGCCGGCGTGGCTGCGCTCGCGCTGGGCCAGATACTCGACGCGGCCCTCCAGATGGCTGGTGCGGGCGGCGTTGCGCACGGCGGCCAGGATCTCTTCGAGCTCAAAGGGCTTTTTGATGAAGTCGTAGGCGCCGAGCTTCATCGCAGAGACGGCGCGCTCGATCGAGCCGTGCGCCGACAGCACCAGGACCTTGGTCTCGGGGGCGGCCTGCTTGATGCGGCGCAGCACGTCCAGCCCGTCGGCATCGCCGAGCACCAGATCGAGCAGCACCACGTCGGGGTGGACGCTGAGAAAGTGGTTCCATGCCTGCTCTCCCGACGAGGCCACCGTGACCTCAAAGCCCTCTTGCAGCAGCACGCTGCGCAGCGACTGGCGGATGAGGGCCTCATCATCAGCTACGAGAACATGGGCGCTCATCGGAGCCTCCTTGGGTGGGCTTCTGGGTCCTGGGTGCAGGCGTAAACAGGCGGCTCATGCTTGCGTCTCCGTCGGAAGCAGCACTTCAAATACGGCGCCGGGGCTGCCCTCGCGGTTGCTGGCGCTGATGTGGCCGCCGTGCTCCATGACGATGTTTTGCGTGATGGCCAGGCCGAGGCCGTGACCATGGAGCTTGGTGGTGAAGAAGGGATGGAAGAGCCGGGCCTGGTGCTCGGGGCGGATGCCGGCGCCGCCGTCGATCACCTTGAACGACAGGTGCTCGCGGCCGAGGTGCGACAGCCTGCGCACCGCGATGGTGACGCTGCCGCCGGGCGGCGAGACCTGCACGGCGTTTAACACCAGGTTGACCAGCGCCTGCGTGAGCAGCAGCGGATCGCCGGCAAACTCGGGCAGCCCCTCGGCCTCATCTCGCACCAGCTGCACCTCATGGCGCACGAGCTGCGTGCGCGCGGCCTCGGCCACCGAGTCGAGCAGGCGGCCTACCAGGATGGGCTCCAGGCGCGGCGCCAGCGGTCGCACATAGTTCACGAGCCGCCGCACCAGCTGATCGACGCGCGTGATCTCGTGATCCAGCGCCAGCGAGGTCTCCTGAATCTCGGCCGCAGAGGCATGGCCCTGGTTGCGCAGCAGCAGCTGCACCGCGGCCTTCATGCCGGCAAGCGGGTTCAGGATCTCGTGCGCCAGCTTGGCTGCGACCTCGCCAATGGCCGACATCTTTTCGTTCTGGATGAGCCGCTGGCGGTGTTCGAGGATCGTGGCATCGGTCTCTTCGAGCTTGTTCAAGAGCGCCGCCACGTGCTCGCCGATGGCCTCCATTCCGGCGCGGCCCGACGGCACCGACAGGCGCGTCTTCTGCACCGCGGACTCGACCTGAAGCTGGAGCTCGTAGATGGGCTTGGCGACCCGGCGGGCCAGCAGAAATCCCATCGCCAGGCTGGCCAGGGTGCCGCCGATGCTTGCGAGCAGCAGGATCCCCGTGCGCTTCTGAAGTGAGTTCTGCGACAGGATGAGGTCGCGCTGCGCGTGCGTATGGCCAAGCCGGCTGAACTCCTGGCACAGCTTGAGCAGCATCTGACCATGTTCGTGGTTGTGCGACATCATGCTCTTGGCCGCGTCCGCTGCGCCGCCGTTAAAGAGGTTGATGATCTCGTTGCGCGACGCATCGTAGGCCGCGTACTCGCTGGCGATGCGCACGAGCAGCTGCTGGGCGTCGCGCTCGCCCGTGCCGCCGCCGCGATAGGTGCGCGCCTGCTGGAGCCAGCGCGAGAAGTCCTGGCGGCTGCGATCGAGCTCGGTGAGCCAGGTGCGATCGCCGCTCAGCATGTAGTAGGCGACAAAGCCCTTCTGGTAGAGCAGCGACTGGAGGCCCTCCATGTTGTCGAACAGATCCATCTCGCCGCGCAGGGCTGCGCTGCTGCTGCTGGAGAGCTGCTGGAGCGAGACAACGCCCACTCCGCACACAATCACGAGTCCGACCACCGAGACGAGCGAGGCGAGTGCGAGCTGCACAGAGAGCGGCTGGGGACGCAGAAGCGACATGGTCGGCTCAGTATGCCGGAGCGACGGAGCAGTTGGCCACACAAAGGGCCACACAAAGGGTGCAACCGCCCGACGAAGCGCACAGCGTGCGATCCTCAGCAGCAGAGGCCTCTGAATGCCATGAGCCAATGTAGCCTCAGCGGCCGGATGGGAGTCCGGCGCGACGTTTTCCGTGCCAGCACGTCTCACAGGGCATTCCTAGCGTGATGGCGGTGCACTGATTCTGGAGAAATAGGAATCCATCCCCGCACTCCCACTGGCGCTGACAGGAGCGGTGCGCTGTGCGATTGCCAGGAGGATTGCAACATCCATTCCCGAAGTCTGCCACCCGGGCTGACACGAGCCGCAGGCGCGTCGATGCCGCTGTCCCGTCAAGCAATTACACGGCGAGCTTGGCAGTGTCAGTTTTATTAACAGCTCTGCTCGCTGCTTCAGCGCTCTTAAAGACTGGCCAGCGCTCTGAATTCCGAGGCTGCGCAGGTAGCCGGGCTCTCAGTCGAGCGCAGACAACAACCCCCGAGGAAGACTGTCTAAATCGGCAAACAACACAGCGATAAGAACTTATGATAATTCTAATATTGCACAACGTGTCTATCGGTGGCTGCTCAGTCCTATAACTCAGAGGCCCCCGCTTCCGGGGCACCAGCGTCCAACCCTCCCGCTCAAGTGGATGAATACGAGATCATTCGTCCACTCGGCCGTGGAGCCATGGGTCAGGTCTATCAGGCCTTCGACCGCGTGCTTGGGCGAACTCTGGCGGTCAAGTTTCTCGTCTCAGAGACGCCAAGTGACGCTGCGCGCGAGCGCTTCTTGATCGAAGCGCGGGCGATTGCGCGACTCCAGCATCCCAACGTTCTGTTGATCTATCGCGTTGGCTTTGTGGACGGGCGGCCATACATCGCGTCGGAGTTCGTGCGTGGGCAGAGTCTGGATAAAATCCCGCATCCGATGCCATGGACGCGCGTGCACGACATCGCCATTCAGCTGGCCCGAGGGCTGGGGGCTGCGCACCGGCAGGGCGTGCTGCATCGCGACATTAAGCCCGCAGGCGGAGCGCCGGTGATGCGAAGGGAATTCTGTTGATCGGGGAGCGGCTGCGCGACGGAAGTGCGCTGATCAAGAAGACGGCTGGTTAGCGGGAATTCCGGAAGAGGAACGATACGGCGGGACGGGCTTTTTTGACTTCGCCGCGTGCATCGTCAAATCCCGGGCTCAGCTCCACTTCACCCTGGCGGTGGATATCTTCGAGAATCTTTGGGAACTCTTCCTGCGTGAAGACCACTCCCTTTTTGGCAGGAACTGGGAACGCGTCGGGAATCCAGCCCGAGAACTCGAACTCGATCTTGAGCAGAGACTCGATCTTGTCATCGCCGATCTGCTCCGGATAGGAGAGCGGCAGCGGTGGCGGCTGCTTGGCGCACATCTGCGTGACCAGCGGTGTGATGCGCTCCTGGGGCAGCGAGTCCTCCACGATCCAGGGCGCCAGTGGCGAAGCGGTCTTGAGGTTGCGGCGCAGCACCAGCTTGAAGTCGGGAAGGGACTTGGTGGAGTCCCACCACAGACCATCCACGAGCTTGGTCGCAAGGCGCGCATCTTCGAGCTTCACGGCGCCGAGCCGGCGCAGGGCAGCCTGGATCCAGATGGTGACGTTCTGGTCATACTGCGAGCGCGAGTCGGCTTCATTGTTGTAGATCATGCCCACGGCCAGCTTCTGTCCGAGCACATTGGAATAGAGATCCTCCGGTGAGAATGCGCTCAGGCGCTCCGAGAATCCCTTCACGCTCTCCCATCCGTACCAGGTCGCGATCTCGTGCCAGACCGACATCTTGAAGTTGATCCACTCGGCCATGCGCATCGCGATGTTCCAGCGTCCATGCCGGCCGAGCATTCCTTTGGGAAGGGGCTTGATGATGATGCGGCGGAGCGTTCCCTCTTCGGGCATCTCGACGGTGCCGCCGTCGGGAAGGTGGCGCACGATCTGCATCGTCAGAAAGAGCGTCCGGTCCGCGTTGTCGCGGATGTGCGCGATGTCGATGTAGCCGCCGCGGCAGGTGTAGACCAGGCCGTTGTGCTCGCGCGCGATATTGGCATTGTCATAGCCGTGCGGACCCACGGCGTCGGCCTGAAGGATGTTGCCATTTTCGTAACCGATCACGGGAATCGGTCCGAGCTTGGCCTTCAGATCCATGCCGAACGCACAGCACGGCCGGATCCGCTTGGGCGCATCGAAGTTGGGAACCAGCTCCGGATTGAACGGCTCCGCCGGCAGATCCGCGGGGTCGTTCAGCGCCAGCGCCACCTTGCGGCTGTTGACCAGCAGGTTGGTCTTCCACGTGGGGCCGCAAGCTGCACTCAAAATAACCAGACACATCAGAGTCGCGAACTGAAGGGTTCTCATCGGGATCTCGCCGCTCCTTTAGCTAAAGCCAGGGCCAGGTATGCCTCGGGATTTCAGCAGAAACTGTGCCATCAGCCCGGCTGCAAGGGCTGCACAGGCACCGTCGTGGCACGCCGGCCAGCCGCTTCTGCGACAACTGAGCGCTGGCGCCTCACCATGGGACCCCTGCTGAGGCTGAGATTCGCACTGAGACCTGGGAGGGCACTGTGTCACCAGCGCACAGCTCCCGGCGGAGAGCGGCAGCCGTCGCTGTGTGCGCAGCTGCCCCCTGCGAGGCCCTGCGGAGGTCTGCTTCCTGCTCTGGTCCTGATCCGGTTTTGATCCGGCGCAGTCAAGTGGCTGGTTTTCGCAGAGTTTTTCGGCCGCGCTCCTCAAGCCCGCTGAAGACCGCCGCGGAGGTGCGCGGCGGGAATGCGTGAGCTGCGGGCGATTTATCGTCGAGGCGGCGGCTCACGGATTGGCCTGGGAGCTGCGCACGGAATCAGGGGGTGTGGGTGAGCACTGCGATGTCCCAGCCGCCGGCGCTGGTCAGCTGCACTCCGGCGAAGGTGCCCTTGTCCTGGAAGTAGCCGAGGATCACGGCGCCGCCCGCGCCATCGGGCTGAATGCCGATGGCTTCGTCGAGGTTGGTGCCGCCGTAGCTGCTCGACCAGACGTGGCTGCCATCGCTGTGGTACTTGCCGACCCACATGTCGTCGAGTCCGGCGCTGTTCAGGGTGCCGCCGCCGAAGTCTGCGGCGCCGGCAAAGGAGCCGGCGATGAAGATGTCCCCGTTGCCAGACACGGACGCGCTGTAGGCGCGATCGGTCATGGTGCCGCCCAGGCCCTTGGAAAAGACATGGGCGCCGCTGCCGCTGTACTTGGCGAAAAACACATCGCGGGCGCCCAGGCTGACCAGGTTGGTGCCGCCAAAGCCTGCGGTGCCCTGGAAGCTGCCGACGGCAATGACGTTGCCGCTGGAGTCGGCCGCGATGGCGCCGCTGGCATCGCTGCTGGTGCCGCCGAAGCGACTGGACCACATATGCGTGCCGGTGCTTGCGTACTTGGCGATGGCGACATCCGAGCCGCCGGCGCTGCTTAGCGTGGTGCCGCCGAAGTTGCTCATGCCGGTGAAGGTCGCGCTCAAAAAGACGTTGTCGCTGCCGTCGACCGCAATGCCGGCCGGCAGATCGGCCATGGTGCCGCCGTAGCCATGCGACCAGCTGTGAGCGCCGCTCGACATGAGCTTGACCAAGAAGGTGTCGCTCATGCCGGCGCTGTTCAGCGCGCTGCCGCCAAAGTTGATGCTGCCATCGAACCAGCCGGTGAGCAGCACGTTGTCCGCAGAGTCAACGGCCACGGCCACGGCCTCTTCCGCGGCGCTGCTGCCAAAGGCCTTGGACCACAGATGCACGCCGTCCGCACCGTACTTGGCGACGAAGATGTCCTGGGCGCCCTGGTTGGTGAGACCGAGTCCGCCCAAGCTCGTGTTGCCTTCAAAGTAGCCGGCGATGATGATGTTGTTGCTGCTGTCCACCGTGACGCCCGCGACCCACTCTTCGTAGGTGCCGCCGAAGCGCTTGGACCAGAGATGGGTGCCATCCGCGCTGTACTTGGCGATAAAGACGTCGTTGCTGCCGGCGCTGGTCAGGCTGCCGCCGCCGAAGTCGGTCTTGCCGACGAAGTTGCCGACCACGATGACGTTGTTCTGGTGATCGATGGCCACGCCGGTGCTCAGCTGATCCGAGCTGTCGCCAAACTGCCGCGGCCACTTGCTGACCGGGGTGCCGCCCATATCGCCCGGACCTGGGCTTGCCATGTCGGCATTCATGTTTGAACCCGAGTCGACCCCGGGATCAGTGCCATCGCTGGCGGTGCCCGGACAGCCCGAGCCCAGCCATGCCAGCAGGAGAATACCGGTCCGAAGTGCTTTGCGCATGATTCGCTCCTATTCCTAATGTCAGTCTGCGAGTGCAGCTCTGTGCACCGTGCTTTCATTATAGGGAAGTCCCTGGGCGGCTGTTTGAAAGCATGCGAGGCGTGACGAAAAGCTCGCTTTGGCGTACTGTAATTGTGACGGTTTTCCGTCGAGCTCCTGCTGGTTGGGGTATGGGCGGTGTGGTGAAAAGGCTCTTATTCGGAGGCGTTATGAAGCAGCTTCGTTTGTCGATATTACATGGTCACGCAGTGGTGCTGATGGCTGCGCTGAGCTTGCCGGCCACTGCGCTCGGCGGCACCCGCACCGTCGGTCCTGGGAAGACCTATGCCAAGCCCTGCCAGGCCATTGCCGCAGCCGCAGCGGGGGATGTGATCGAGATCGATGCGAGCGGAAGTTACGGCGGCGATACGTGCGCATGGTCCACCGACAACCTGACCGTGCGCGGGGTCGGCGGCCGTCCCAAGCTGGACATCTCGGGCGTGTCGCCAGCGCAGAAGAAGGGACTTTTCACGATCGCTGCGCCCAACGCCACGATCGAAAACCTGGAGTTTGCGGGCGCTGCGATCTCGGCGGGAGATGGAAACAACGGCGCCGGAATTCGCCATCAGGGTCTGAACCTGACCGTGCGCGGCTGCTACTTTCACGACAACCAGAATGGCATTCTGGGTGCGCCCTCCACCGCCGGCATGGGACAGGTGGTGATCGAGGGCTCGGAGTTTTCGCACAACGGCGCCGGCGATGGCTATTCGCACAACATGTACATCGGCAACTATGCCGGATTTACGCTGCGGTATTCCTATTCGCACCGCGGCAATGTCGGGCATCTGGTCAAGTCGCGCGCCTATCAGAACCAGATCCTGTCCAACCGCATCACCGACGAGAGCGGCGGCACCGCCAGCTACGAGATCGACCTTCCCAATGGCGGCGTGTCGCTGGTCATCGGCAACATCATCGAGCAGTCTGCAACCACCCAGAACCCCAGCATGCTCGCGTACGGCGAAGAGGGGACGACCGGCTATGACACGCACCTCTACGTCGTGAACAACACGTTCATAAACGATCGCAAGAGCGGCACGTTCGTGAACAATGCGACCACGACGCCGGGCGTGCTCACCAACAACATCTTCCACGAAGCCGGCACCGTGAGCTCGCAGGCTGCGGCGGTCCAGACCTCGAACTTCGTCAGCGCGACCATGGGCGATCCGATGTTCGTGAGCGCAGCCAACTTCGACGTGCATCTTCAGGCGGGCTCGCCCTGCATCGACAAAGGCACAGCGCCTGGAAGCGGCAGCGGTCAGCCGCTGACCCCGCAGACTCAGTATGTCCAGCCGACGAGCTCAGAGTCGCGCGGAGTCGGCGGCAGCGCCATCGACATCGGCGCCTATGAATATGCCAACCCCGGCTCCGGCGGCGGCCAGAACGACGGCGGCAGCGGCGCTCCCGGCGATGGCGGCAGCGGCAATCCGACCGACGGCGGCAGCATGGCCGGCGGCTGTAGCTACGAGCGCGCCACCAGTGCTGCCGCGCAGGTGCCCATGGGCAGCATCGCAGTGCTGGGCGGGCTGCTGATCCTGCTGGCTAGGCGCCGCTCGCGGCTTCCTGCTCCGCCAGCTCCTTGATGGTCAGCAGCTGCTTGCGCATCATCACCAGATCGCCCACCGCCAGCATTCCGTGGATCAGCTGCCGTCGCGGCAGCGCGGCAATCTTCACGAACAGGCGGCAGCCGCTGCCCTTGCCCGTCACCTGATAGGTGACCGTCATCTGCCCGTAGCGCTCGGTCTCTTTCAGCTGGAGCGTCAGGTGCCGATCGCGCTCGAACTCGATCAGGCGAAAGATGCTCATCACATCCTGGCCGATGGCCAGCTGCTCGTTTTCCGGATCGCGCGTGCGCGGGCTCTGGCGGCCGCCTTGATCCAGGCGGTCATAGCTGTACGCGGCCACGCGCAGCTGACACAGCCAGCGAAAGACCAGCGATGGCGGGGCGCTTATATCCACCGCGCGAAACAGGGCGGCGGTGGCCTCCGGCAGATGGCGATCGCAGGGGTAGGTCTGCGCTCGCTCCGCTTCGGTCGAACCCCAGTCGGTGAAAATGCTCATGCTCGATACTCACACAGATTGAAGGTGAATGGTCAGCAGTGCACTTCATGTTTGGCCGCGGGCACGCAGCTCGCGCACGCTGCTGCCGGTCTTGCGGCGCAGCAGCGTGCGCAGCGTGACGCCATCGCCATAGCCCACCAGGGCCGCGATCTCTTCAATGCCGGCGTCGCTGGTCTGAAGCAGGTGCTTCGCGCGCTCGACCCGCAGATCCTGCACATAGGAGAGAGGCGTCTTGCCGAGCACGGTTTGCAGCCGCCGCGCCAGCGTCCGCTCGCTAGTGCCCACATGGCGCGCGGCCTCTGCCAGCGAGAAGCGGGTGGCCAGGTGGCGCCGCGCCCAGCGCTCGAAGCTCTCGACCAGAGGATCGCTGTGCGCCAGCTGATCCGGGATCGCATAGGCCACCTGCGAGGGCCGCGGATCCACGATGAGATAGCGTGCGGTCAGCGCTGCCAGCGACGGGCTGCGCCTGCGGATGACCCACAGCGCCAGATCCAGATGGGCCAGGGCAGCGCCCGCGGTCACGAAGCGATCCGACTCCACGACCATGCGCGAGTCATCGAGCTCAACCAGCGGAAAGCGCTCGCGAAACAGCGGCGCCAGCCACCAGGTTGTCGTCGCGCAGTGGCCATCGAGCAGCGCTGACGCAGCCACCACGAAGGTGCCTGTGCAGGCCGCAGCTACGAGCGCTCCGGCGGCCGACCAGTCGCGCAGGAGCTCGGCGGCATCCGCGATATCGCGGCGAGCAAGCGCCTGGTCTATCGTCGGTGGCGTCTTGGCGCCGATCGCCGGGACGATGAGCACGTCGGGCGCCTTGGAGTGGGCCGCCGCCTGCACGGGCACGGTCAGCCCCTGACTGGTGTGCACCCTCTGCCGGACGCCGATCCGGCGCAGCGTGAAGCGCGTCGCCTGCTTGCCCGACTCTTCCGCCAAGGCGTTGGCGGTGCTGATGGTATCGAGGATCGCAGCCAGCCCGAGATCGAACACTCCATCCAAAACCAGCACTGCAATGTCCATGGCAAAAATGATATCAATATTGTCGTTTTTGCCAACTGGTCCCGTCAGAAATTCTCACGTATTGTCTAACTCGTTGCTGGGCGCTCGCAGTGCTCAGGCAGCGTCCGGATAAATCGAGAGTCCCAATCAAGAGGAGGTGCAAAATGGTACGAGTTGGTCTGTTGGTGCGTCTGAATGCAAAGCCCGGCAAGGAAGACGAAGTGGCCCAGTTCCTGGCGGGAGCGCTGCCGCTGGCCAATCAAGAGGCGACCACGCCGGTGTGGTTTGCGCTGCGGCTGGGCCCCTCTACGTTCGGCATCTTCGATGCATTTGCCGATGACGCCGGGCGCGCTGCCCATCTGGCGGGCCCGATCGCCGCTGCGCTCATGGCCAGGGCTTCGGAGCTGCTCTCGGATCCGCCGCAGATCGAGAAGGTGGAGCTGCTGGCGACCAAGCTGCCCGGCTGATCGTCCTGGGGTTTTTCAGAGGCGACTGCCCGACAGCCGCAACACCAGCCGCCCATAGGGGCTGAGCTCTGGCTGCCCGACATCCGCGAGCACACCGCCCAGGCCAAGCATGCCCAGCACCAGCGCCAGCCCAAGCACCGAGACCACCGGCACCAGCAGCGCGGGCCGGCGCAGCTCCCTGCCGCCCCGCAGCCCCAGGACCGGCAGCGCGATGCTGAGTCCGTAGATGAGGTGGTAGAGACCGGCCAGCGCAAACGCGGTGTAGTAGGGCCAGAAATAGGCCGGTATCCAGCGCAGCGTAAACGCCACGCCGGCAAACTCTGGATACACCCCGTAGATCAGCGATGCACCGCGGGTCGCCCCCACGTGGCCCACAAAGAAGATCAGCAGGATGATTCCGCTTATCCGATGCAGGCGCGCAGCCAGCGAGACCGATCCGCGCGGCTGGCTCCGCCGTCTCCAGAGGCGCGCCACGCCGGCCGCCGCGTGCACCAGCAGCGGCGCCAGCACCAGCACAATCTCCACCACCGGCGCCTGATAGCCCTTGCGCAAGAGGCGCTGCGCCCCGTCGTAGCGGGCCGGACCCAGCGACGCCAGCATCTGGTTGAAAAGGTGCAGCATCAGAAACAGCGCGAAGATCGTTCCGCTGGCTGCCTGCACCCGAAGCAGCGCTCGATTCTGGTTCACATCACTTGCGGTCTGCATGGTCTCCTCCTTGGCTTCTTGCGAAGAGGACGAGGCAGTGCTCGCGCATGTGACATCCTCGCCCGAAAAAGCGCCAAAGGATGCCATCAGCGACGGAGACTCAGCGCTC
>Ga0075163_10000724_pt1 | contig 43463 bp, 43 predicted proteins | sample JI1023141ADNA_FD_71478 | JGI IMG/M metagenome (GOLD analysis project Ga0075163, IMG submission 71478) | Wastewater effluent complex algal communities from Wisconsin, to seasonally profile nutrient transformation and Carbon sequestration -... | ecosystem: Engineered > WWTP > Effluent > Algae...
CATCAGCAGCGCCCAGCTCATCACGCCGACCACGGAACTTCGTGGACGCAACCACCTCATTGACTGGTCGCACCCGGCTTATGCGCAGCGGTGTGTCTTTGCGCGAAATGACAGAGAGATCATTTGTGTCTCGCTGGCGGACTCTGCCGCAAAGTAGAGCCACTCGTGTTTTCTCGATTGTCGCCGCGGCACCTGCGCGTAAGTGCGTTCATGCAATTCTTCGCCCGACTGTCTCTCGTCATCTTTCTTCTGCTCGCCATCGCATCCGCCGCTCCCGTCGATGACATGCCAGAGCACGTTTTGCGCGGCGGTTTGCCGAACATCTTCGCCAAACTACAGAAAGGCGGCGAGGTGAGCATCGCCTACCTTGGCGGCAGCATCACCGCCCAGCCGGGGTATCGGGTGAAGACGTTTGAATGGTTCAAGAAGGAATACCCGCATGCGAAGCTGAAGGAGATCAATGCGGCTATCGGCGGCACGGGCTCCGACCTCGGCGTGTTTCGCGTGGGCCAGGATGTTCTCGCGCACAAGCCGGACCTGATGTTCGTCGAGTTCGCCGTAAACGACGGCGGCGCAGCACCGGAGCAAATCCACCGCTGCATGGAAGGCATCGTGCGGCAGGCGTGGCGCGCGAATCCGGAGACCGACATCTGCTTTGTCTATACCATCGCGAACGCCATGATCGACGAGTGGAAGACGGGCAAGCTCCCACGCTCCGTGACCGCGATGGAGCAGCTCGCCGAGCACTACGGCATCCCCAGCATCCACTTTGGCCTGCCCATCGCAAAGCTGGCGGCGGCGGACAAGCTCATCATCGACAAGCCTCTGCCGAAGAACGACGACGAGAAGAAGGCCATCGGCGACAAGGTCGTCTTCGCGCCGGATAAAGTGCATCCACATGTATCGACCGGACATCAGATCTACTTCGAAGCCGCCGAGCGTGCTTTTATAGAGCTGCGCACGGTCGGCAAACCGGCTGCTCATGAGTTGAAGACACCCTTCGTAGCCGACAATCTCGAAAACGCGAAGCTCATCCCGCTCAGCAAGGCGAAGCTCAGCGCGGGCTGGAAGAAGCTGCCCGCCGACCACAAGCTGAAGGGCTTCTTCAATCGTCTGCCGGAAATCTGGCAGGCCAACCAGCCTGGAGACTCGATCGATTTCAAATTCAAAGGCACAGCCGTCGGCATCTACGATTTGCTCGGGCCCGACTGCGGTCAGGTGAAGGTCACGCTCGATGGAAAGCCCGCCGAGAAGCCGACCTCGCGCTTTGACTCCTACTGCACCTACCACCGCCTCGGCAGCTTTTTCCCCTCGCGCGCGCTGCCGGATGCGGAGCACACGCTGCGCCTCGAAATCCACCCTGATCAGGCCGACAAGGCGAAGATCATCACCGACAAGAAAGCCTACGCCGCCGATCCGAAGCGTTTCGACGACCACCAATGGTATGCGGGCGCAATCATGCTGGTGGGTGATCAGGTCGAGTGAGCTGACTGACCACTCAAGGCCCGGACAAAATGTTGGAGAAATGTCACCACCGTGCTATGAACACTCGCATGTCACCTTTCATTCAACGTTCATTGGGAATCCTCGCAATCGCCGCTCTCAGCATCGGTCTCAGCAGTTGCGCCGGACTGAAAACTGTCTCGTCCAATTACTCCACTACCTTTGATCCGCCGGTGCAGCAGCCGTCGAATCCAGCTGCGGTGCGGGTGAAGCTCAGCACCAGTGCGCAGCGCGTCTATGTAATGGAAGGCCACAAGGTTCTCCTGGCCACACCGTGCTCGGTGGGCACATCTTCGGCACCCACGCCAAAAGGAAACTTCACCATCTACTCAAAGCAAGCGCATCGCCGTCGCGTGAGCAGTCCGGGTGCTGGCTATCCGATGACGTACTGGATGGAGTTCTCTCCCGCCTACGGAATGCATTGGGGTTTTGTGAAACCCTTCCCCTGCACCCACGGCTGTGTGCGTCTTCCGATCAAATCCGCCCAGAAGATCTTCAACCTCGTGCGCACGGGCACGCCGCTTCACATCGCCACCAGCCAGCCTGAGGACGCCACCATCGGCAGGACGCTTCCCGTGCTGGACGATAGCAAGATGCCCGACCCGCCAAACTCATACATGATGAGCCCGCAGGTGTTTGCAGACGCTGCCAAGGGGAAACTGTACAATTACTGAGTCCTCACGAGGATTCGGTGATTTCTGATTTCCCATTTCAAATTCCTTTCTTCCCGAATCCTCATGTCCACAGCCACTCCATCCCCAGCCTCCGCACCATCTCGCCGCGTCAATGTGCGCACGCCGGAGGTGATGGACCGCGTGCAGGCGCAGGTGGAGCAACACTACCGCAGTTCGCTGGTTGAGAGCTTCCGCAGGCGCGGCGGCATCTTCACTGTCGGCAACACGACCATCCGGCTGGCCAAGGACTTTGGTTTTTGCTACGGCGTGGAGCGTGCCATCGACCTCGCCTACGCGGCACGGAAGGTCTTTGCCGACCGTCGCGTCTTCCTGCTTGGTGAGATCATTCACAATCCGGAGGTGAACCGCCAACTCACCGAGATGGGAGTGGTGAGCATCCCGCTCGGCAAGCACGAGGAGGAGGTCTCCAAACTGACGCCCGAGGACGTGGTCATCGTGCCAGCATTCGGAGCGGAGACGGGCTTGATGAAGCTGATCGCCTCGCGCGGCTGTCTCGTCGTCGATACGACCTGTGGCGACGTGATGAGTGTTTGGAAGCGTGTACGCGGCTACGCGAAGCAGGGCTTCACCTCCATCATCCACGGGAAGGCCGCGCACGAGGAGACACGCGCCACCTCTTCCCGCGCTCTCGGTGATGACAACACGGGACACTACCTCGTAGTGCTGACACTGGCGGATGTTGACTACGTCTGTGACTACATCCGCAACGGCGGTGACAAGGAAGAGTTCCTCCGCCGTTTTCCATCCGGTTCGCACTCGGACGGTTTCGATCCCGACCTCCACCTAAAGCGCGTAGGCGTGGCTAATCAGACGACGATGCTGAAGTCCGAGACCGAGGAGATCCAGCGCCGTGTGCAGAAGGCCATTGAAGATCGGGATGGCGGTGACAAGTCGAACTTCCAGGTCTTCGACACCATCTGCGGTGCCACTCAGGAGCGGCAGGACGCGCTTTTTGACATGCTGCGCAATCGCATGGATGTCCTGCTCGTGGTCGGCGGCTACAACAGCAGCAATACCACGCACCTCGTCGAGATCGGCGAGCAGCAGCTTCCCACATTCTTCATCCGCGACGCCGGGTGCCTCACCTCGCTGGAGCAGATCGTGCATTTCGACCTGCACTCAAAGCAGGAGACGCAGAGCTACTCATCAAAGCTCTCCAGCAGCGAGCCAGTCGTCGTTGGCATCACGGCTGGTGCATCCTGCCCGAACAACCTGATCGAGGACACGATCCTGCGCGTGTTCAAACTGCGCGGCATCGACGAGACCGCCGTCATGGCGGCGGCTCGCGGCGAATGACTCCCGCACTGCCGCCTTCCGACACGCTGGGCCGACGGCTGCACGACCTGCGCCTGTCCGTCACCGACCGCTGCAATTTCCGCTGCACCTACTGCATGCCGAAGGAATCCTTTGGCCGCGATCACGCCTTCCTGCCGAAGAGCGATATTCTCAGCTTCGAGGAGCTGGCGCGCATCTCACGCATCTTCGTCGGGCTAGGCGTGGAGAAGATTCGCGTCACAGGCGGCGAGCCGCTCCTGCGGCGCGATCTGCCCAAATTAGTCGAGATGCTGGCCGCCATCGACGGCCTCAAAGATCTCACGCTCACCACGAATGGCTCCGCCCTCGCCTCTCTTGCACGCCAGTTGCGCGACGCCGGACTCAAGCGAATCACCGTCAGCCTCGATGCGCTGGATGACTCTGTCTTCCGGGCCATGAACGATGTGGACTTCCCTTTCGCGCGCGTGCTGGATGGCATCGACTTCGCACTAGCTGCCGGCTTCGATCCGATCAAGATCAACATGGTCGTGAAGCGCGGCGTGAACGATCACGAGATCGTTCCGATGGCTCGGAGATTCAGCGGGAAGCATTACATTCTCCGCTTCATCGAGTTCATGGACGTGGGCAACACCAACGGCTGGCTCATGGGCGATGTGATGCCCGCAAACGAGATCGTGAGCACGATCAATCGCGAATTCTCCCTCGAAGCCATGCCTCCAAACTACGCGGGCGAAGTCGCCCAGCGTTTCCGCCACGCCGACGGTGGTGGCGAGATCGGCATCATCTCGTCCGTCACCCAGCCCTTCTGCCGCACCTGCACTCGCGCGCGTATCTCGGCCGAGGGGCAACTTTTCACCTGTCTCTTTGCCTCCCACGGGCACGATCTCCGCGCGCTGCTCCGCTCCGACCTGGATGATGCCGCCGTGGCGAAAACCGTCTCCGCCGTATGGACGGCTCGCGATGACCGCTACAGCGAGCTCCGTTCCTCAGCCACGATGCAAGAGCAGAAGGTGGAGATGTCTAGGCTGGGCGGCTGAAGGCTCTCGGTCAGTCTGTTTTCCGATCAAGCCAGGCACAATTCACAGATTTGAGACTCCGATTGGCAAAATTGTAGGTTCAAACTCATATTTTGAAGCTACAAAACCAAAACTTCAAACCACAAGACGCGATGTCGTAGCTCCAACTCGGGACATCGTAGCCTCAGTACTTCAAGCTGAAGCTACATCTTTACATTTTGAGCCTTCAAATCGTGGTTTTGGGGCTACAACTGTGCTTTCCGAGGATTCAGTGTTCCAGAATGATGCCACCGTTCTAGTCCGGCAAGACACCTTCTTGAAGTTGTATATTGGAACTTACATGACCGTCGGATCGAATAGCCTCAATTAAGCTGGAACCGAACCCCTCGCTTATCAGGATTACTTGACCGCGTTGCAAACCGGCCACTTCCGGCTTCTAAAATGATCCGTACTTGCTACCCCATCCGCCCCGTGATGTAGTTCGCCGTGATGTCGGACTTGGGAGTGGTGAAGAGCTGGTCGGTCGGGGCGAGTTCTTCGAGGCGACCGAGGTAGAAGAAGGCGGTGCGGTCAGAGACGCGGCGGGCTTGCTCCATGTTGTGAGTCACGATGATGATCGTGTAGGTCTCTCCGAGCTGGTGGATCAACTCCTCGACGCGTGCTGTGGCGATGGGATCGAGCGCGGCGCAGGGCTCGTCCATCAGGACGATCTGCGGTTTCACGGAGATGGTGCGGGCGATGCAGAGGCGCTGCTGCTGCCCGCCGGAGAGGCCGAGCGCGCTCTCGTGCAGGCGGTCTTTGACTTCATCCCAGAGCGCGGCGGAGCGGAGACTGGTCTCGGCGGCTTCGGCAAGCACTTCCTTGTCCTTGATCCCGGCGACCTGGAGTCCGTAGATGACGTTCTCGTAAATCGAGCGCGGGAAGGGATTGTACTTCTGGAAGATCATGCCGACGCGGCGGCGCAGATTGATCACGTTCACGTCGCGGTGATTGATGTCCACACCGTCGAGCGTGATGCTGCCCTTCACGATGCGGGCGCTGTCCACGAGATCGTTGATGCGGTTGATGCTGCGCAGTAGAGTGCTCTTGCCGCAGCCCGAGGGACCGATTAGGGCTGTGACCTCATGCTTTGGGACGTCGAGATTCACGTCGTGAAGAACTTCGTTGTCGCCATAAGCGAATGAGAAATCCTTGATCTCGACGAGCGGCGTCTGGCCGTTGCTTGCGGGAAATGACATGGCGGCTAGCTGAACTGACCGCGCACATAGGCGTCGGTCTGCTTTTCGCGGGGATTGGTGAAGATTTCAACGGTCGGCGCAAATTCGATCAGCTTGCCGAGATACAGGAACGCGGTGTGATCGGAAACGCGCCGCGCCTGCTGCATGTTGTGCGTGACCATGACGACGGTGTAGTCCTTCACCAGCGTGGTGATGAGTTCCTCGATCTTGAGCGTGGCAAGCGGATCAAGCGCGGAGCACGGTTCGTCCATCAGGAGAATGTCGGGCTTCGAGGCAATGGAGCGCGCAATGCAAAGGCGCTGCTGCTGCCCGCCAGAGAGACCGAGCGCGTTGTCGTGCAGACGGTCCTTGAGTTCATCCCACAGCGCGGCGGACCGCAGGCAGCGCTCCACGGCCTCGTCCAGCACGGACTTCTTCTTCACGCCATGTACGCGCAGGCCGAAGACTACGTTTTCGTAAATGCTCTTCGGGAACGGATTCGACTTCTGGAAAACCATGCCGACCTGATTGCGGAGTTGGGTGAGATCCACATCGTCGTCGTGGATGTTCTTGCCCTTGATGCAGATCGCGCCCCTGGAGATGTGCGCGCCATGGATGCGGTCGTTGATGCGGTTGAAGCAGCGCAAGAGCGTGCTTTTGCCACAGCCCGATGGACCAATGAAGGCAGTGACCTGACGGGCGGGAATTTGCAGCGTGATGTCATGCAGTGCCTGCTTTTCGCCGTAATGAAAATCCATGCCATCCACGCTGATGATCGCCGGCTCGACGCGCATCGGCGCGACAGTGGCGGCTGTCGATGACTCGGAAGCTGCGATGGGAGGACTGGTCACCATTTGTACTTGGCGCGGAGTTTGCGTCGAAGCAAGACGGACGATGCAGCGAGGCTCATCACGAGCACGAGAAAGACAAAAACAGAGCCGTATTGAGCGCGCTCGGACCACTCGTTCTGCGGTATGCGCGCGGCGAGTGTGTAGATGTGATACGGCAGCGCCTGCACCGACTCGGTCAGCGTGCCCATCAAGCCGCTGTTGCCCTGCCACGGCAGCTTGTCTTTGAATGCGAGCGCTGCGGTGAACATGATCGGCGCGGTTTCCCCAGCAGCCCGCGCGATGCCGAGAATGGATGACGTGAGAATGCCCGGCAGGGCAAAAGGCAACACACTCTTCCAGATCGTCTGCCACTTGGTGGCTCCGAGTGCGAGCGAGGTTTCGCGGAATCCCTGTGGCACGGCCTTGAGGCACTCTTCGCAAGCGGTGATCACGACAGGCAGAATCACAAACGCCAATGTGAAGCCGCCAGCGAGCACACTCGTGTCCCAGCCCTCGAAGCTGAGGTTCGTGAAGCCGAGCGGAATCACGAGCAGCGAGCGCTCCAGTGGCACATCGACCAATCGCGGCGCGCCGAGAACGAAGGCGCTGAGCCCAAAGAGACCGAACACGACCGACGGAACGCCCGCGAGATTCAGGATGGCGAGGCGCACCATCTCGATGAAGCGGCCATGCTTGGAATACTCGTTCAGATAAATGGCCGCCGAGATGCCGAGGAACAGCGCCACGGCCATGCACACCGCCACGAGCAGCGTGGTGCCGACGATGGGGCCGAGGATGCCACCACCGGAATACGAGACAGTTTTTTCCTGGCGGAAATTGTCGCCGAGCTGCTGCTTGATGACGTCAGATCCCTTCGGATCGGTCTCGTAAATCTTGCCCTGCTTGTCCTCGATGATGTGCATCGTCTCGGGCAGCTTCGTGAGGAAGGCCGTGTTCACGAACGGTGCCTGGGTCGAGAGGACGATGGGCGCACCCTTGACGATGATGTGAATGAAAATGGCCGCCGTGGCCACGAGCACCGCATACGTCGCAGCGCGGAGAATCCAGCGCGTGAGCCACTCGTGCAGTTCCCGGCGAGACTTATGTTTCGCAAACGGATTCGGGCCGGCGGCGGCTGGGCTGTCAGAAGGAGATTGCATGAATCAGACCTTGTAAGTCTTGAAGCGCCTCACCATGAGGCGGGCGAGGTAATTGATGAGCAGCGAGATGAAGAAGAGCAGGATGCCGACCATGAACAACGCCTGCCAGTGCGAGGAACCGCGCGATACCTCACCCAGCTCCTGTGCGATGATGCCGGTAAGCGTGTGCGCCGGTTGAAACACGGTGCCGAATCCGTCTGAGAAATCAGGGATGGCAATGCGATTGCCCGCGACGAGCAGCACCACCATCGTCTCACCGATGATGCGGCCGAGCCCGAGCAACACGGCTGCGAGAATGCCCGAACTCGCCGCTGGCACGACGACACGAAAAACCGTCTGCAGCTTCGTGGCACCGAGCGCGTCGGACGCCTCGGCAAAGGAACGTGGCACATTGTTGATCGCGTCCTCGGCGAGGCTGAACATCGTCGGCACGGCCATGAGGGCGAGGAGACAGCCTGCATTGAACATGTTCAACCGCTCGGCCACGGGGAATCCTGGAATCCAGCTCAGCCAGGGAATCTGGCTGACGTCCTTGATCAGATCGCCCAGCACCGAGATGCCGATGAAGCCAAGCACGACGGACGGGATGGCCTGGATGAACTCGATGACGGGCTTGATGATCTCCTGCTCGCGCGGAGAGGCGAATTGATTGGTATAAACTGCCGCGCCGATGCTGAATGGCACGGCGATCACCACCGCAACGAGGGCGATCAGCAGCGAGCCAGTGAAGAGCGGCACCACACCGTAAAAATCCTGCCAAGAGCTGTTCGTGATCCAATCGCCGCCGAAGAGAAAGGCCACCGTCGCCTGCACCTTTGGCACAGGCTTGGAGTAGTCCCAGGTCCGCATCAGCGAAAGAGAGTCATCAAGATGCTTGATGTGCGTTGGAAGCTGGCTGCGCGCCTTGCTGATGAGTTTGTTCGCCTCACCGTCTCCCGCCTTCTTCGGCACGCCATCGAACGCTTTTTGGATCGCCTCGCGATAGGCAGGCATGAGCTTCTCGATCTCCGGCAGCTTGGCGAGGATAGGCTCGATGCCCGCCTTGTAGTCGATGTTCTCCAGTGAGGTGGACTCCGCGTCCTTGATGAAGGTCTGCTTTTCGGCCTCGGTCTTTGCACTGGCGGCAGCAGCGAAAAGCTGCGCGCGCGCGTCTTCGGCCATGTGGCGTTGCACGGCCTTCTCCTTGGTCGCGAGTGCCGCCTCTTCCATGCTGTCATGGATTTCCGTGATCGGATCGACCGCTTCTTCAAACGCATCCACGGCAGAGACGAAAGCCGCGTGCTTCGTCCTCGCCTCGGCGTCCCTCGCGGCGGCGAGATCGGTGATCTCCTTGATGAAAGGCGGCGGGTCCGCTTGATCCGGCTGAAGCGCGAGCAGATCCGCCTTCAAGCGCTTCTGTTCGTCGGCGTTGAACAAAGAAGACATTGCCTCGCTCTCGACCGCAGCGGCGGTCGAGACGGACACAGCCTTGCGTAGCTCGGCGATCTTCTCCGGCGTGGTGCCAGCGGCGGCCAGCGCTTCCTCCAGAGCCTCGCGCGCGAGCACCGCCTTGTCCTCCACGTGCTGCTTCAGGAGCAGCGCCGCATCGCGTCGATCACGCGCTGACTTGGAGATGGTGTTCAGCTCGGCATTCAGCGCACGCTTCAGCTTGCTCAGGATCTCCTGATTCTCGAGCAGCGGCTTCTTGACGTAGTCGCAGAATTCGAGGCCGGCCATGCGATACACGCTCAGCTCATGGCTGTAGGTTGGCAGGAACCCCACGCCCTCACGCAGCAGCGAGAGCATGATGAGCACCAGCACGATGATCGCAATCCCGGCGTTGGTGCCAAAGAACCACTTGATGAGCTGCTGCACATTCAGCCGAAGACCCAGCAGGCGCGGCGGATGCATCAGCTCGCCCGAGCCCAAATCGATTGTCTTCTGAGGTTTCTTCATGCTTGGGATCAGGCCCCGCAGTATCGACTCACAAATGAAAGCCCGGCGGGAGGTTTTGAGACTGTCCTCCAGCCGGGCACTTTGCAACTGACGGTTAATTCACCCGACTTATTTTGGCGGGAAGAATCCGACCAACTCCGTGATCTTGATGCCGGCTGGGCTCAGGCAGAAGTCGATGAACTCCTTCACCTTGCCCGTCGGCTCTCCATTGGTGTAGAGGAAGGTCGGGCGGCTGTAGGGGAAGGCCTTCAGGTTGGCTCCATCAGCGGCGATCCCATCGGTGGAAATGGCCTTGATGCCCTTGCCGTGGATGTAGGCGTGGCCCACATAGCCGATGCCGCCCGCGTTGCCGGCCACTTCGGATGCGATCTGCTCGTTGCCCGCCATCTTCTGGCTGCTCGATGCGTAGTCCTTGCCCTTCATGGCCAGCGTCATCCAGTCTTTATAGGTGCCGGACGAGGTGTTGCGCGTGTAGATCGAGATCGGGCCGGGAGTGCCGCCGACTTCGCTCCAGTCCTTGATCGAGCCGGTGAAGATGCCCGCCACCTGCTTCTTCGTCAGGTTGGCCACCGGATTGTTCTTGTTCACGATCACCGCCATCATGTCCCAGGCGACTTCAAATTCCTTGAGGAAGACGCCCTTGGTTTTGCAGAAGGTGCGCTCATCGTCCTTCACCTTGCGGCTGGACATGCCGATCTCGGCGCTGCCGGAGGCCAGATTTGTGAACGCTGTGGACGAGCCTTCCGCCGCGATGTCAAAGCTGACGCCGCCGCCTGCTTTCTTGAAGCCTTCCGCCAATTGAGGCACGAGCTTGGCACCGAGCGTGTCGGAACCACGAATGCGCAGAGTCTCGGCCTGTGCGCCTACCGTGGTGACGAGCACGAGTGCTCCGAGACCGGCCAGTTTGAAAAAGTTGCTGCGTTTCATGAGGTGTGTGTTTGTCGGGTTTAGTTGGATGTGTGTGTGTCGTGTCTAGTGACGCCGCATCTATTGCCCGCAGGGCTTCCGATGGTCAAAATGCAGCGCGTGACGAATCTGTCACATTGACGGCACCCGACTCAAATGTGCTAATGTGACGAATCCGTCACATACTTTTGGTTTGGCACGCCAGCCCGATCCCGCCATCATACGCGCCTCATGAAAAAGTCCTGGATCGCCGAGGTGTTCGGCACGTTTGCCCTCGTCACGGCTGGAACCGGAGCCATCGTCGTCAACGAAGTCTCGGGTGGCGTTATTGGCCACGCAGGCATCGCCCTCACTTTTGGTCTCATCGTCATGGCGATGATCTACACCGTCGGCGACGTCTCGGGCGCGCATCTGAATCCCGCCGTCTCCATCGGCTTTGCCGTTGCGGGTCGCTTCCCGTGGCGATCCGTCCCGGCTTACCTCAGCGCGCAGCTCGTCGGTGCCTTTGCCGGGAGCGGACTATTGAAGCTCCTCTTCCCCGCCAGCGCCACGCTCGGTGCAACACTGCCCGCCGGGCCGGCCATGCAGAGTTTCGTCTTGGAGATCGTGCTCACCTTCTTCCTCATGTCCGCCATTCTCAGTGTCTCCACAGGCGCAAAGGAGAAGGGCATCACCGCTGGCATCGCCATCGGCGGCGTCATCGCGCTGGAGGCCATGTTTGCCGGGCCAATCTGCGGTGCTTCGATGAATCCCGCGCGCTCGCTGGCACCCGCCATCGTCAGCGGCCATCTAGCGCATCTCTGGCTCTACATCGCCGGCCCCGTGATCGGAGCGGCACTCGCCGTGCCTCTCTGCATCGCCACGCGCGATGAGGACTGCTGCACTTTCTTCGGCAAAAAATCCTGCGCTTCATCCCATGACTGAACTCCCCCTCATCCTCGTCCTCTGCACCGGCAACTCCTGCCGCAGCCACCTCGCCGAAGGCATCCTCCGCGCCGCATCCGGCGGGAAATTCCGTGTCGCCTCCGCCGGATCAAAGCCAGCCGGTTATGTGCATCCGCTCGGCATCGCCGCGATGAAGGAGATCGGCATCGACATCTCGGGTCATCGCTCCAAACATCTCGATGAATTCCTCTCCGAGAAAGTCGAGACCGTCATCACCGTCTGCGGCAACGCCGACCAGGCCTGCCCCATGTTCCCCGGCCAGCTCAACCGCCACCACTGGGGCTTTGACGATCCCGCCCACGCCGAGGGCACTGAAGAAGAAAAGATGGCCGTCTTCCGCCGCGTCCGAGACGAAATCCGCCGCGTGTTCGAGGCGTATGCCGCAGGCCGGATTGACGAGGCGAAACGGAAAAACTGAGAGCTTCTCTTCCCAAAGCCCACAGACGCAAAAATGCACATGCCAGATGGGGTGGCGGGTGCAATGGTCGGAGGACTGATGTCATCCAACCGCGAGAAGCCAGACCTGCACGCCATGCTGCGCGATGTGCCGCACCAACCGGGTGTGTACATCATGCGCGACCGGCTGCACCGCGTGATTTATGTAGGGAAGGCGCGGGATCTGCGGAAGCGGCTGAGCAATTATTTTCTGCCGTCGAGGCTCAGGAAGGTGGACATCAAGACGCGGGCGCTGATCGAGAGCGTGTGGGAGTTTGATCTCCAGATCGTGAAAAACGAGCCGGAGGCGCTGCTGCTGGAGGGACGGTTGATCAAGGAATTCCGCCCGCGGTACAACATCAGCTTCAAGGACGACAAGCGCTTCCTACTGGTGCGCGTCCACATGGGAGATCCGTTTCCGCGCTTCTCGCTGACGCGGCTGAAGAAGGATGATGGCTCGCGCTACTTCGGCCCCTACGTGCATCCGGCGGCACTGCGGACGACGATCAACTGGCTGAACAAGCGCTTCGGCCTGCGCGTGTGCCGCCCGCTGCGGCCGGATGAGTCGGACTACAAGCATTGCAGCAATGACATCATCAAGAACTGCTCTGCGCCGTGTATCGGGCGGGTGAGCGCCGAGGAGTACAAGGCGCGGATGGCACAGGCATGTGATTTCCTGGAGGGGAGATCGAAGGACATGATCGCGGGCCTGGAAGAGGAGATGCAGAAGGCGGCTGCGCGATTTGATTTCGAGAAGGCGGCCGAGCTGCGAGACATGGTGGCGGACATGCGGCAGACGATCAAGCCGGTGCGGTCCTTTGAGCGGGGTGCCGTGGCACGGGCGGTATCGACCCGTGATCCGATGGCGGATGTGCGGGAGTTGCAGGAGGAACTGCGGCTGGAGAGCGCGCCGCTGGTGATGGAGTGCTTTGACATTGCAAACCTAGGCACGGCGCACTGCGTGGCGAGCATGGTGCGCTTCAAGGACGGCGTGCCGGACAATGCAAACTACCGCCGCTACCGCATCAAGATCGTGAGCGGGCAGAATGACTTTGCCGCGATGGCGGAGGTGATCCGACGGAGATACTCGCGCATCTTGCTGGAGGCGCGGGAGAAGCTCGGCGGAGATGAGGCGGACTTTTCGCAGGAGGGAGTGCTTGAAGCAGTGCGGCGGATGACGAATGACGGAGAGAGCTCTGATGCTGAACAATCGGCAATCGGCAATCGGCATTCCGCGTTCGTCCGCCTGCCGGACTTGATCATCGTGGACGGCGGCAAAGGGCAGCTTTCGTCGGCGATGGTCGAGCTACAACGTCTGGGACTGCACGAGTTGCCGATCATCGGGCTGGCGAAGGAGAATGAGGAGATTTACCGGCCAGGCGACAGCGAGCCGATCATCCTGTCGCATGACCTCGGGGCGCTGAAGCTCTTGCAACGCATCCGCGATGAGGCGCACCGATGGGCCAACGGCTACCACCAACTGCTGCTGCGCCGCCGCGTGGCCGAGAGCATCCTGGATGATTGCCCAGGCGTGAGCAAGACGCGGAAGGAAAACCTGCTGAAGAAGTTTGGGTCCGTGACGCGACTGAGAAAGGCGACGGTGGAGGAGATCGCCGCAGTGCCAGGAATCGGCAAGGCGCTGGCGGCAGAGGTGGCGGGGTATTTGAAGGACCACTGAGCCCGACGTGCGCGAGGGCGCGGCTACTGACGGGCGATGTTTGCCCGGCCACCGCGCAGGACGTACTTTTGAATCTTCCCGGTGGCGGTCTTCGGCAGCTCAGCGATGAACTCGAAGCCGTGCGGCACTTTGAAGTGAGCGAGGTGCTCGCGACAAAAGAGGCGGAGGGCATCAGGCGTGGTCTCAGAGCCGGGCTTGAGAACAATGAAGGCCTGCGGAGTCTCGCCCCACTTCTCATGCGGCAGTCCAACGACGGCGACCTCCTGCACGGCGGGATGACGAAGCAGCGTGCCTTCGATTTCGACGGATGAGATGTTCTCCCCGCCGCTAATGATGACGTCCTTCCAGCGGTCGCGAATCTCGATGTAGCCGTCGGGATGCACGACGGCGGCGTCGCCGCTGTAGAACCAACCGTCGCGGATGGCGCGTGCGGTTGCGTCGGGGTCATTGTAGTAGCCGCGCATGACGGCGTTTCCACGAATGATGATCTCACCCATCGTCGCGCCGTCCGGAGTGACTTCCCTGCCCTCGTCATCGACCACCCGGACTTCCGCATTGCCGAGGTATTCGACCCCCTGCCGTGATTTCACCACAGCGCGGGCACGAGGATCGAGCTGCGCGTGCTCGGGACGCGGCTCGCTGATGGTGACGATCGGAGAGGCCTCGGTCAGGCCATAGACGTGCATGATCTCCCATCCAAGCTCGCCCTCAACGCGCTCAATCGTGGCGGCGGCTGGCGGAGCACCCGCGGTGAAGACGCGCACGCCGCGTGGAGCCTGGCTGCGCAATTCCTCGGGCGCATTGGCGATGCTGATGAGCACAGTGGGCGCAGCACACAGCAACGTGACGTTCTCGCGCACGATGGTTTCAAAGATGAGCCGGGGATCGGCCTTCGGCAGGCAGACGTGCCGACCACCGACGGCGGTGATGGTCCAGACGAAGCACCAGCCATTGGCATGAAACATGGGCAGCACCCAGAGATAACGATCCGCCGCCGTTATGCGCGTGTGCATGAGGTGGCCCATGATGTTCAGCGCGGTGTTGCGGTGCGTGACCATGACTCCTTTCGGATTGGCCGTGGTTCCGCTGGTGTAATTCAGCGCGATCATTTCCGTCTCGATCACCTTGGACGGGACAAAGTCCGGGTCGGAAGCGGAGAGAGTGGACTCGTAATCCATCCAGCCTTCCCTGTGGCCGCTGAAGGCGATGAAATGATCTACGCCGGACAACTCAGCGCGGATGGAATCGACGGCGTCGAGATAATCAGCGTGGACGCACACGACGCGCGCTCCGCTGTGCCGCAGGATGTAGGCGAAGTCGGCTGCAGTGAGACGATAATTAATGGGCACGATGACAGCGCCGATCTGCGGCACGGCGTAGAAGGCTTCGAGGTGCGCGTGCGTATTGGGAGCGATGGTGGCGACACGCTCGCCGGGCTGGACGCCGAGTTTTTGCAAGGCAGAGGACCAGCGATCACAGCGCTCGAAGAACTCGCGGTAAGTAAAACTGAGCGCGCCATCCACCACAGCCGTACGGTCAGCGTAAAGGCGGCGGGCACGGCGGGCGAAGTCGAGGGGAGAGAGTGGTGTTTCCATGATCGGGAGAATGACACAAGAGCGCATTCAAGTGCCCCAACTATCACGATGGCGCGCAATACTTTCCTGATCGGGGTGGCTCACGATCCTTGACCAATCCAAGGGAGGCGGGCAGAGTTGGCGCATGAGACCGTTTCTTGCCGCCGTGGCGCTGGGTTTGATTTGTGGCGTGAATTCCGTGGAAGCCCGACTCGGCGAGACCATCGCCCAGTGCGAGGCCCGCTATGGGCCGGTTGTGGAAAGACGACGCGCGCAAATGCAGGAGAGCGACTCCGATGCGTGCATCTTCAGTAAGAGCGGCATCACGACGCTGGTGGAGCTCAAGAAGGGAGTCGTATGGCGCATTGTGTTTCGCATGGTCGGCATGACGGGCGAGGAGGTCGCGACGCTGCTGAAGGCAAACATGGCGGACGGCGGCTGGGGACCGGCGCTGAAGATCAATGGACAGGAGTTCCGCATCTCGCCCGATCGGCGTCGAGTCGCCGTGCATACTCCTGCCATCGACAAGAGTGACGTGCCGACACTCGAGATCGCCGCCCGCGAATACGGGCAGGCTAGCTACGCTTCCTATGCGGCGAGAGTCGCCGAGGCGGTCGGCCAGGTAAAGGGCAACAAGGAGCGGCAGGATCTGAAGGGATTCTGATCGACGTGCCGTGCGCGGTTCTGAAGAGCCAGCGCTATTTTCTCACCACCATCGAGCGGGCGACCTTGTCATGCCATCCCTGCCGTCTCGGGTCCGTGAGAATGGACAGGTAACCCCAAAGCAAAGGACAGGTGAAGATGGCCGCGCCGACGAACAACATCGGCTGCGGCGCAATGCCTGCGGTCGAGAGAAACATGAGCGGCACCATCGGCGGCAGGTAGGCGATCATCCGCGCGATGCACTGGAAGAGCGAGAGCTTTCCGCCCGTGGCAGCGTCCACCACTTTGATCCCGAGGATCATTTTCCCCGGCGTGGCAGATTTCCATTTCCACAAGATCACGAGCAGCGTGAGTGGGACCAGGTATTGGAACACGACCGAGAACCACACTGGCAACTCGGGCGGCGGAACGGGTGTGGTGACGCCACGACCGGCCTGCTCCATCGCGTCCCGAAACCACACTCCGAGCTTCTCGCGGAACATGACGATGGTGATGCTGGTGATGACAAACATCCAGAGCACCGTGTCGATGACGTGGGCGAGCAAACGCATGCCGAAGTCGGCGGGCACGGGCATCGGGGCTGGAGTTGACGTGTCGGATTCTGTCATGCACCGAGTCTCAGCGCGCGCCATCCGCGCTGCAAGGTCATCCTTGTCACACAGTGGCGGCGTGAAGTGAAGAGGCGCTGGACTGAGTCGTGGAATTGATGGAAATTCCGTGGCCCAAATGTGTGAAGAGTTTGACCGGTCTTCGTCGAAGGCGATCGCTCAACGCACCCGAAGAGCAAAACACCATCCATACCATGATCCAAACCGTTCATTCCATGTTGGGGCTGTCTCTGGCAGCCGTGTTGTTGGCAAGCTGCGTCGTTCCGCCTCCGCGCGGACGCCCAGGTCCCGCACCAGTCCGACCGGGTGTGTCGGCAGATCGCCGTGAGGACGTGCGCGACCGACGAGAGGACTATTGGGACCGTCGCACCTACACGGGTCCGGGAGACCGCCGCGAGGATGTCCGCGACCGTCGCGAGGACTACTGGGACCGCCGCACCGGCCCGACCCGCTAGTCGCAATGCAATATTCGATTGAGAAGCAGGCGCGGAGATTTCGATCTCCGCGCCTCAATTATTCCGAGAGACAGCACCACCTTCCACCGCGATGGGAGGTTGTGTTTAAGCGCTCAAAAGCAATCGTGGCCGCCACCTGAACGATCACCATCTGGTCCGACCGCATGAAGCCCGTCTTTGAAAAAGTGCCGCAGCGCCAGTGGGAATCCTTCCACTGCGAGGTAATTCGCGGCCCGGACTACGGCACGCGTTGGCATTTCCATCCGGAGCATCAGCTCACGCTCGCACTGAAGAGCGAGGGCCACCGCATCGTGGGCGACAACATCGCACCGCTGCGTGACGGCGATCTCGTGCTCGTCGGGTCTAATCTCCCGCATGTCTGGCACCAGGATGAGAGTCGCGGTAGGGATGACAAAGCCGTCAGCGCCGTCGTTATCCGTTTCCTTGACACATTTCTCGGCGAGGAGTTTCTCGCCAAGCCGGAGTTCGATGACGTGCGCCGTCTTCTGCATCGGAGCAGCCGCGGATTTCAGGTCACTGGCAAGACGCGCGATGGGGTAGCAAAGAGGATGGAGACGCTGTCTCGATCCGAAGGCCTCGCACGAGTGGTCGAACTGCTGGCGATCCTCGACATGCTCTCGAAATCCAAAGACCTGAAGCCCCTGGCCAGCGCCACATACGCGCCCGCTCTCAAACACGAAGACCAGGACCGCATGGAGCGCGTCTGTGACTACATCCAGACGCATCTCACCGACGAGATCGAGCGCAGCCATCTGGCGAAGATCGCCAATCTCAGCGCGGGAGCCTTCAGCCGCTTCTTCGGATCACGCATGGGCAAGACCGTACCCGAGTATGTAAACGAACTCCGCATTGGCCGCGCCTGCAACATGCTGGCCGAGGACAAGTTCAACATCACCGACATCGGACTCGACTGCGGCTTCCGCAACCTGGCCAACTTCAACCGCCGCTTCCGCGAGATCGTGAAGACAACTCCGCGCGAGTATCGGCGGAAATTTGCAAAAGCGAGCGGGCAGTAAAGTATGATTTTGCTCTGACTGGTTCCTTGGCTTGCAGCCCCTCACCCGACTATGAACAGAATTCCTGACTCTCCGGCTACATTTACGTCCACCGTGGACCATGAGCGCAAACAACTGCGCACGGAGGTCGTCGGACGAATTGATCTCTCTGTGGTGGAGGGATACATCGCACGAAAGGCCAACGATGGAACCTTGTCGTATGGTGACCTCCTGGACGCGCGTCGGGCCCACACCGCCGTATCCGCACATGACATCCAGCATGTCGCCGGCATTGTCCAGCGCCTCTCACAAGGCACTCCCATGGGCCCCGTGGCCATCGTCGTGGCGGACAACGTCACCTACGGCATGACGCGCATGATGGCGGCGCTGATTGAGGGCACTCTGTCTATCCAGCCATTCCACGATGTGGAAAAGGCGGAGGAGTGGCTAAACACGCTGGCGCAGGCATGAAGACCTCCGACGGAGCGGTCACTTGCCCGCCTCCCGCACGCCGCTGCCTTCCCGCTTCGTGATGGAGTCGCCCAGGTCGACGCGGGTCTTTTCGGCAAACGCCTGGAGTTTCTGGACCATCTCTGGGTTCTTTTCGGCGACGTTCTGCGATTCGCTGATGTCGGTGTAGAGGTCGTATAGCTCGGGTTTCTCGATCTTGGCTTGCTTGTACTTCGCGGGAATGCCGCCCTTGCCGCCGGGCTGACCAGCGAGCGTGCGGTAGGTGTGGGGCAGTTGCAGCTTCCACTTCCCGTCGCCGCTGGTGATGGCCTGAAGCTGGTTGTTCTCGAAGTAGAAGGAGTAGTACTCGTGCGGGTTCGGCACATCACCGTTGCCAGAGATGATGGGCCAGACGTTGAGTCCGTCGATCTTGTGGTCGGGCAGTTTGGCACCGACGAGATGAGCGAGCGTCGGCAGGATGTCGATGGTCATCAGCATCGTGTCGCTCGTGGTGCCTGCCGGAATGTGGTCGGGCCAGCGCATGAGGCACGAGACGCGCGTGCCGCCTTCCCAGTTGCTGCCCTTGCCCTCGCGTAGCGGTCCGGCAGAGCCGGCGTGATCGCCGTAGCTGAGCCACGGACCGTTGTCGGAGGTGAAGATGATGAGCGTGTTCTTCTCAACGCCGTTCTCCTTCAGCGATTCGAGCACCTGACCGACGGACCAATCCACCTCCATCATCACATCGCCAAAGAGTCCCTTGCCCGACTTGCCTTTGAACTTGTCGCTCACAAACAGCGGCACATGCACCATGCTGTGCGCAAGGTAGAGGAAGAAAGGCTTGTCCTTGCTCTTCTCGATGAACTTCACCGCGTGCGTGGTGTAGTCGGTGGTGAGATGCGTCTGGTCTTCGGCGGTGACATCGGGATTGATCACGGAATCGCCCTCAATGAGCGGCAGCTTGGGAAAGCCGCCCTTGCCGCTCTTCGGTCGCTCGGGGTGGTAGGGCCACATGTCGTTCGAGTAAGGCAGCCCGTAGTACTCATCAAAGCCGTGCTGCTTCGGCAGGAACTGCTTGAGGCTGCCAAGGTGCCACTTGCCAATGGCACAAGTCGCGTAGTCCTTCTGCTTCACCACCTCGGCCAGCGTCATTTCCTTGTCGCTGATCCCGTGCTTCGCGTTCGGAGCCAGCGCGCCGTGAATGCCGAGGCGATTCGGATAGCATCCTGTCATCAATGCGCAGCGTGAAGCCGAGCACACCGGCTGTGCGACGTGGAAGTTCGTGAACTTGCGCCCTTCAGCCGCGAGGCGGTCGATGTTCGGTGTCTTGTACCCCTGCGCGCCGAAGCTGCCCACGTCGGCATAGCCCATGTCGTCCATGAAGATGATGACGACGTTTGGCGTCTTGCTTTCGGCAAAGCAAGAGGAGGCAAAGGCAATGGCTAGTGCGAGCGTGGTCAGCAGTTTCATGCCAACAAGAACACGCCGAGTGGCGATGACCTAGCAACTTTCTGCGCTCAGTTTCCCATCGACGAGACGGAATGCCGCGCCTGTATTCGCGTTCTGCAAAGGCTCTGGAAGGCAGTCGTCCGGAAAGCCCTGATAGCACACGGGCCGCACGAAGCGGTAGATCGCTCCGGTGCCGATGCTCGTGAAGAACGAGTGCGACGCGGCAGGATACGGGCCGCCGTGATGCATGGAGGGGCAAGGCTCGATGCCAGTGCCGAAGCCATTGAAGATGATGCGGCCGACTTTGCGTTCGAGGATGCGGACGAGCGGCGCGAACTCGCGCAAATCCTCCGGCGTGCCATGGATCGCTGCGGTGAGCTGGCCTTCGAGTCCGCGCGCAAACGCTAGCAACTCTTCCGTCGTGCCGCACTCGGTGATGATCGAGCACGGGCCGAAGACTTCGCGATGCAGCGAAGGATTCGCCTCGAAGGTCTTGATGTCGGTCGTGAAAATCTGACACGCGGCCTGGGTGGCGTCGCCGCTGGGTGCAGCCTCGGATTTGCCGGCAAGTTTCAACCCCGAGATCTTGTTCCAAGCGCCGACCCCGGCATCAAACGCATCGCAAATGCCACGATGCAGCATCGTCGCGGGAGCGACCTTCGCCGCGAGTTCAGCCGCGCTATCCACAAAGCTCTGCAACTCGGCGCTCTTCAAGCCGAGCACGACGGCGGGATTCGTGCAGAACTGCCCCACGCCCATGTTCACCGAGCCGATGTAGGCCTCCGCCATCTTCGCGGCACGCTCCACGAGCGCGCGAGGCAAAACGAACACCGGATTCACCGAACCCATCTCGCCGTAGAACGGAATCGGCTCCGGCCTTGCCGCTGCGACATCCATGAGCGCACGACCACCGCGCAGTGAGCCGGTGAAAGCCACCGCCCGCGTGATCGGATGCTGCACGAGCGCGACACCGATCTCATTGCTCTTCCCGTGCAGAACGGAGAACGCGCCAGCAGGCAAACCTGTCTTCTTCAAGGCTGCGTAAACTGCGCCGGTGAGCATCTCACACGTCCCCGGATGTGCCGGATGACCTTTGACGACAACCGAGCAACCTGCCGCGAGCGCGCAGACCGTGTCCGTGCCGACCACGCCGATGGCGAAAGGAAAATTGCTCGCGCCAAACACGACCACGGGGCCGATCGGTTGCAGCATCTGCCGCACATCCGGCTTCGGCAGCGGCTGACGATCGGGGATTGCGCGGTCAATGCGGAGATTGGCCCACGAGCCATCGCGAATAAGTGCCGCAAACATCCGACACTGTCCAACCGCGCGACCGCGTTCGCCTGTGAGTCTTGCCATCGGCAACGCCGTTTCAGCATGAGCACGCTCAAGCAGCGTATCGCCAAGCGCGACGATTTCATCTGCGAGCGTCTCGAGAAATTTCGCCCGCGTCTCGACTGAAGCGAGCCTCAGCTCATCAAATGCGGCATCCGCTGCTTTCAGCGCTTCATCAACCAACGCCGTGCCCTCACCAAAGCTCGGCTCGAGCGACTGGCTGTTGCTGGGATTGGTGGCCTTGAATAAAGAGCCCGTCGGAGCAACGGCCTTTCCTGCGATGAAGTGGTTTCCGGTGATGGTCATAAAATGGTAGGTGGAATGTTTGTTTGTGCAGTGGGTCGGGCCGTTAGTCCATCGAGTTAGTCAAAGTCCCAATTCCCTCGATCGTGATCTTCACCACATCCCCGCTCTTCAAAGTGAACTCATCTCCCGGCACGATGCCGGTGCCGGTCATGAGGAGTGCGCCGGTTGGGAAGGTGTTATCGCGATAGAGGAAGCCGACGAGTTCTTCAGGCGTGCGCTTGAGTTGGGAGATGGTGGTTTCGCCTGAGAAGACGGATGCGCCATTGCGCTCGATCTCGAGGATGATGCGCGTGGTCGGAGCAGGCGGCTCGGATTGCACGAGGATGCAGGGGCCGACGGAGGCGCAGCGGTCGAAGCACTTGGCCTGCGGGAGGTAGAGCGGGTTCTCTCCCTCGATGTCGCGACAGGACAAATCATTGCCGACGGTGTAACCGATGATCTCAGCGCGTGCGTTGATCACGAGCGTGAGTTCCGGCTCGGGCACCATCCATTTCGAGTCGGAGCGCAGATGCATGGCGGCTCCGGGTTTGGCAACGCGCTGCGGCGTGGCTTTGAAGAAGATCTCCGGTCGCTCGGCTGCATACACACGATCATAAAAACTGCCGCCACCGGCATCCTTGCTCTCCTCCATGCGCGCGGTGCGGCTGCGGAAGTAGGTGACGCCGGCTGCCCAGATTTCTTGTGTCTGCAAAGGCGCGAGGATGGTGTCGTCGGCTGGTGCCGACTCAGGGGCTGATCCTGCGATGATCGAAGCGAGGTGGCCGCGCAGGTTTGCGTGATTCAGCAGGTCGTCAAAGTTGTCGCCCGGCACGCGGTGCCAGTTGCCGTTTTGCTCGACGAAGAATCCTGCGGTGGTGCGGTAGAGATGCATGAGGTGAGGACGGAGACTAGACGGATCGCTGCGTGCTTCAACCGGCGCGTGCATTGAAACTTGCGTACTTCCGCGAAAGCCGCGAACAAAGACGCCATGCTGAATTACATCTGGGCATTTCTTCTCATCACGGGCCTGCTTGTGGCGGGCTTCGTGGGCAGGATTTCCGGCGACGGCAACGTGATGGCCGAGGCCTTCGCCGCCGCCGAGAAGGCCGTCATGGGCATCGCGCTACCTCTCGCGGGTATGATGATGTTCTGGATGGGCGCGCTGCGTTTGCTGGAGAAGGCGGGCGTGCTGGAGGCGGTGGTCAAGGTGGTGTCGCCCATCTTGAAAAAACTTTTCCCCAATGTGCCGGACGGACATCCCGCGCTCGGTGCCATCGTGATGAACTGGTGCGCGAACATGCTCGGCCTCGGCAATGCCGCCACGCCGCTCGGACTGAAGGCGATGGGACACTTGCAGGAGATCAATCCGAACAAGCAGAGCGCCAGCAACGAGATGGTCACCTTCCTCGCCCTGAACACGGGTGCATTCACGCTGATCCCGATGACGGCGATCATTTATCTCAACACCGCCGGCATGGCCGAAGCGCCGCGCATCATCATGCCAACGATCCTCGCGACAGTCTGCGCCACCATTGCTGCAGTGATCGCATCAAAGACCTTTCAAAGGCTGCCTGGATTCAGGCAGCAGCCGGATGAGCAGGAGGACAATGGCGGAAAAGAAGCCGAGAAGAGCGCGTCCAACGGATCAGCGTCGCCGCTCGCGAAGCTGTTGTTGACGCTGCTGGCCGTTTCGTTTGTCGGGATTGCGGCTCTGGAGTTCGGCCCGCAGAAGTGGCGGGATGATTTGAAGAATGCAGTCGGAGTTGGTGAGGTGCTCAAGCAAGCCGACTCAAGGGCGAAGGAGTCGAAGGCGAAGTTTGCAGCGATGAAGGAAGAGTCGGCGAAAAAGGAAGGCGCAGTATCAAAGGATGCGCTGCCCGCCTGGCGTCGTGTCATGGACGGAGCTTCGAGTCTTGCGATTCCAGCCATCTTGCTCATTGCCGTCGGCGTGTCGCTCGCGCGACGGGTGAAGGTCTATGAGGAGTTCATCGAAGGAGCAAAGGAGGGCTTCCAGGTGGCCGTGCGTATCATGCCGTTTCTCGTCGCGATGCTCTCCATGCTCGCGGTCTTGCGCGCGTCTGGTGTCTTTGCGCTGCTTGAGCACGCGCTGGCACCGCTGCTTGGGTTCCTTGGATTTCCAGTGGAGTTGTTGTCGCTCGGGTTGATGCGACCACTGAGCGGGTCCGGTGCGAGCGGAATTCTCATGGAGATACTCACACGGCCCGACCTGACGGAGCAGGTGAAGTACACGGCGGCGATCATGTACGGCTCCACGGAGACGACGTTCTACGTGCTGGCCGTTTACTTTGGTTCGGTCGGCATTCGCAAGATCCGCCACGCGCTCGTTGCGGGCCTCACGGCTGATTTCGTCGGCATGGTGGCTGCCGTGGTGTTTGGGAAGTTGCTGTTTTGAGGTGTGACTTTGCGATGACGAAGACCAATCAACTCGACCCCCTCACCCCAGCCCTCTCCCCCAGGGAGAGGGAGTTGGTGGCGCTGCCGCGCCATTGTGGGACGTTGGTTTTTGTCATTCGAGCGGTAGCTCGTCAGGTTCCCTCTCCATTGGGGAGAGGGCTAGGGTGAGGGGGCGTCCCTCTCTGTCTTCAACGTTTCCATGCTTCAACTCAGCCAGATTAAAGTTCCCGTCTCGCACACCGATGACGAACTCAAGGAAGCCGCAGCGCTCGTGCTCGGCCTGAAGCGCAGCGGCATCCGCACGATGAAGATCAAGCAGCGCGCCATCGACGCACGGCGCGGACAGGTGATGTTCAGCTACACGCTCTTGATCGAGGTTGCGGATGAGGCCGTGCTTTTGGAGAAGAGGGGCAAACCAGGCAGAATCGAACCTGCGCCAGACGAGACCTATCGCGAACTGGCCACTCTTGCGGTTCCCCAGCCGACGCGGCGGCCCGTAATCGTCGGCACGGGCCCATGTGGCTTGTTTGCCGGTCTGCTGCTCGCGCGCTCAGGATGGAAACCCATCCTTCTCGAGCGCGGCAAGGCCGCTGGGGACCGCGCGCGCGATGTGACGGGGTTTTGGAATCGCGGCTGGGCCTTCAATCCGGAATCGAACGTGCAGTTCGGCGAAGGTGGCGCGGGAACGTTCTCCGACGGCAAGCTCTACACGCAGATACGCGACCGTGAGCATCGCATCCCGTGGCTGCTGCATGAGATGGTGAAGGCTGGAGCGCCCGAGGATATTCTCGTCAAAGCGCGGCCACACATTGGTACCGATCGCCTGATCAAAGTGGTGCGCGCAATCCGCGAGGAGATCATCTCGCTCGGTGGTGAGGTGCGTTTCGAGTCGCGCGTGTCCGACGTGGTCATCGAGGACGGCACGATGCGCGCGGTAATGCTGGCGGACGGCTCCACGCTGGAGGCCGACCAGTTCATCTTCGCCATCGGCCACAGTTCGCGTGACACTTTTGAAGTGCTGCATCGGCGCGGAGTGCCGTTTGAAGCGAAGCCCTTCTCCATCGGCGTGCGCATCGAGCATCCGCAGAAGCTGATCGACAAGATGCTCTATGGGCAGTGGGCCGGTGATGCGCGGCTCGGCTCCGCACCGTACAAGTTCGTCGCGCACTGCGCCACGGGCCGGTCGGCCTACAGCTTCTGCATGTGCCCCGGCGGCCTCGTCGTGGCCTCGTCGTCAGAGGAAGGCGGCGTGGTGACGAACGGCATGAGTAGCTACGCTCGCGAGGAAGCGAACGCGAACAGTGGCTTCATGGTGGAGATTCGCGCGGAGGACTTCGGCTCGGATCACCCGCTGGCTGGCATCGAGATGCAGCGCAAGTTCGAGCGCGCCGCATTTACGCTCGGTGGCGGCAGCTATAGGGCTCCCGCACAATTGCTCGGCGACTTCATGGCCAGCGAAACGACGGTCGCAGCAGGTGATGTTCAGCCGTCCTACAAACCCGGTGTCGTCTGGGCCGATCTGCGTGAGTGCCTGCCTCCAGAAGTGATCGCCACGCTCAAAGAAGCCGTGCGAAAGGTGGACAAGTCACTTCCAGGCTTCGCGCTCCGGGATGCCGTGATGACTGGCGTTGAAACGCGCAGCTCGTCTCCGATCCGCATCCCGCGTGATGCGGAGACGCTTCAGTGCATGGGCGTGAATCACTTCTATCCCGCCGGAGAAGGCGCAGGCTACGCTGGTGGCATCATCTCCGCCGCAGCTGATGGAATGCGCGTGGCGGAGGCAATCATAAAAAAGCGACAGCCCTGATGAGGGGCTGCCGCGATTCACGACTGACTTGATCTTACTTGGCTGCAGGAGCCGAAGTGTCGGCCTTTTTCAGCACGGCAGCCAGCTTTCCGGCAAACGCCTCCGGTGAACTGCTGCCGACTTGTTTGTCCACACTTTTGCCGGATGCATCGAGGAACTGGATGTGCGGGATGCCGCTCACGCCGAATTCCTTCGAGGCCTTTTCGTTGTCGTTGTCATCCACGTCGAGGTAGGCCCAGACAAACTTGTCGTGGTACTCCTTCACGGCGGCGCTGGGATAGACCTCCTTCTTCATGGTCTGGCACGGCGGGCACCAGGAGGCGGAGAACACAAGCACGACCGGCTTGCCGGTCTTCTTCGCATCGCTGATGGCGCTGCGGTAGCTTTTTTCAAACTTCGGGCTGCCTTTCGGAAAATCGCCAGCGAATGCCGGAGTGACAAGCGCGAGCGCGGTGAGGATCGGAACGATGAATCTCATGATGGTTTGATTGTGGGTTGAGTTGATGGAGTCGCGGAGCTTCACGCACCGCTACACTGACCTACGATTGGTTGAGAGCATCGGAAGGTCAAAATATTCCATCTGATTCCACAAAGAACCAAAGCCACTCATGTTTGTCTTCGGGACAGATCAGGACCTCTCCCAAAAGCACGACCGCATTCATCCTCTGGCCTGCTCGCTTGTGCTGTTCCTGATTCCTTGCAAAATCCGATGCGTGCAACTCTCAAAGCGTTGCAGAAGCTCCTCATGGTTGGCACCCGACGGAAGAGAAGCATCCGCCAGCACCTCGGAAGCGGCGAGCGAATCCAAAAACGCGCTGAGTTCTCCGAGATCGCGAAACAACTGTCGCTCCTGCTCTGCTTCGGGCAATGCTGCGAAGACAAGGTTCAGCAGCCAGCGGCCGTCTCGCTGCAAGAGGAAGTGCTGCGGCCTCAAGTCCGAACTGCCGGGTGCATATCCTTCCTGCCGGACCAAGTATGGCCCGTGCCCCTGGTGTCCCCATCCCAGATTCATCACCTCGCAGCGGGCCGGATCATTGGTGAGCGCGGCCATTAGGTGAAAAGGATGTGAGTGCCCTCTCCCGCCGATTCCTCGTAGAACTGGCCCACGGTCAGCACGCCATCGACGCGATCCATGAGGTCTTCCTTCTTCAGCTTGAACATGTCCATCGCCAGCTTGCAGGCATAAATCTTGCCACCGGAGTCGGAGATGAGTTCGAGGAACTCGCGCACGGGCGGGATGTCGAGCTTCTCCATTTCCTTGTTCATCAGATGTGTCGCAAAGGCCGATACGCCGGGAATCGCGCCCATTACCGTCGGAAAGGGGATCGTCATTGGCATGCCAAGCATGGGCATGGCCATGTTCAGCGCCGCATTGCCGACGGTAGAGACCTTCAAGTGGTCGAGCGTCTTGTTTGCGAGAGCATTGAGACCAAAGAAGGTGAAGAATAGAGATGCCTCAATGCCTTCCATGCGCGCTCCATTCGCCATGATCAGCGCAGGGTAAATCCCATCCAGCGAGCCGCGGCTCACGATGATGGACATCTTTCTCACGGGGTGTTTGTCGTCGGACATAGAGGTTCGTGGTTCTGGGTTTCTTGTTCTTCGTTGGTTAAATGCAGCCGACCGGCTTCGGGATACCGGCGATCTTCGATGACTTCTTCAGAGGGCCGCCGGGAAACAGATCGTAGAGTTCCTTCGTCGTCACGACGCCGCTCTTGCCCATACTGCGGATGGTCAGCGCTGCGCCTGCGGACTGCTGCCGTCGGAGGTAGTTGATCACTTTCTTGTGGGCTTCAGTGAGCGCGCCGATTCCTTCATCCGTGGCGATGGCTGCGGCGATTTGCTCGTTCCATTGGGACATGTCCGTGAGGTAACCCTCTTCGTTCACATCGACTTCAGTTCCTGCGATTGTCTTTTTCATGATAGTGATCGTTATGCTTCGACGGGTTTCTTTTTCTGGCGGCTGATACCGGGCAAAGGCCAAGCCTTGAGCAGCACATTCCAATACACATGCCGGAACGCCAGCTTGCCGAGATGATTCATGCGCGACTCTTCGAGCAGCTTCATCGGGCCGAACGAGAATGGGAAACTCCCTTCGTGCGGCTCATACTCGTAGTTGAAGTCGATGAGCAGTGCCTTGCCGTTGCCGGACTCGATGAAGCAGTTCGAGTGGCCGTCGAATTCTTCCTTCAATGGCTTGCCCTGGATGTAGAGCAACACGTTGTCCGCCAGCGTTTCGCTCTCAAAGTGCGCGACCGAGCCCGCCTTCGAGGCCGGCAAGTTTGTCGCATCGCCGATCACGAAGACATCGGGATGCTTCAGCGATTGCAGCGTGTGCTTGTGCGTCGGGATGTAGTCCAGATCATCGCCGAGACCGGAGCGGTGCACGGCTTCGTCACCCATGTTCGTCGGCGTCGTGACCAGCAGATCGTAAGGCACCTCGCGGCCATCAAAGCAGACGAGCTTGTTGTTTTCCTGATCGACCTTCTCCGCCACGAAATCGGTGACCAGTTCGATGCCTTTGTCGCCGAGCAGATGACCGAGCTTCTTCGCCGCCTTTGGTTTCGTGAATGCTCCCGACAGCGGCGTCACATAAGTCAGCGTGACTTTGTCACGAATGCCGCGTTCGCGGAAAAACGTGTCGGCCAGGAAAGTGAACTCCAGCGGCGCCACCGGGCATTTGATCGGCATCTCGTTAATGTGAACGACGACCCGACCACCTTGAAAACTTGCCAGCTTCTCACGCAGTGCCCGTGCACCATCCAGCGTGTAGAATTCATGCACGTTCACCCGCCACTTCGGCCCAAGCATGCCCTCCGTTTCTTCGGGAGCCATGCGACAACCTGTGGCGATGATGAGGAGATCGTATTTCAACTCGCGCCCGTCCTTCAGCTTCACTGAATGATTGTCGGGCATGATTTGATCCACCTCGGCCTGGATGAACTCGACATCGCTCGGAATGAAATCGCGCGTCTGGCGGATGATGTCACTCTCCTCATACTTGCCGAAGGGCAGAAACAGAAATCCCGGCTGGTAGAGATGTTTCTCGGAGCGATCCACCACCGTCATCCGCCATTCGGATGCAGGCAGGCGCTTGCGCAGATGGTTCGCCATCATGGTGCCTGCCGTGCCACCGCCGAGAATGAGAAGATGCTTGCTCATGGTGATTGAAACGTTGTCTTTGCAAGACTGCTATATGAGCGTATGCGTATATGCAAGAATTAACTCTCACCCGATCTTGTCCACCATGAGCCACCACCTCGATTCCGACGAACGCGGCATCATCCTGCCCTGTCCTGCCTGCGGCACCGCCAACCGCATTGCCTACGCCCGAGTGTCGCAGCAAGGCCGCTGTGGAACCTGCAAGGCTGATCTGCCCTTCATCGCCACACCTGTGGAAATCACCAGTCCCATCGCCTTCGCCGCATTGGTTTCTCAAAGCCCGCTCCCCATCGTCATCGACTTCTGGGCTGCCTGGTGCGGCCCCTGCCAGATGATGGCACCCGAATTTGCCAAAGCCGCCTCGCAAGCCGCTGGCGAAGCCGTCTTCGTCAAAGTGAACACCGATGAGCAGCAGGAGATCGCCAGTCAGTTCCGCATCCAGGGCATCCCCTCCTTCGCACTGATCAAAGGCGGCAAGGCCGTCGCTCAAACCTCAGGCTTCCAACCAGCAGCACGTCTGCTGGCGCGGATGCGGCAGTCGTGACTTGCTTGGTTCACATCACGCCCCGCCGAGCTTCTTCACCTGCTGCGAGAGCCGCTTCATCAGGTTGTTGCACACGTTGTCGCAAAGATCAGTGATGCCGGGGTCGGCGATGAAGCAGATGGCGGTGAGACCCTCGCGACGGCGGCCCACCATGCCAGCATCGACTAGTGACTGCACATGGCGGGAGACGTTTGCCTGAGTCAGGCCCGTGGCCTCGACGATCTCGGTGATGTTTTTCTCGCCCTCCTCCAGCGTGCGCAGGATCTTCAGGCGGCTGGGTTCGGACAGTGTGCGGAACCACGAGGCGATCATGGTGAGCGCCTCGTCAGACACAGGAGGAAGGGATTTTTTAGAGCGTGAAGCCATTGTGGCAAAAAGAGTTTGCAGACAGCGACTATATGCGTATAGACTCATACAGTTAATTAATACAACATCATGAACCCAAGTTCGTCCACCAAAACATTCATTGTCATCGTCACCGCTGTCGCAGCGGTGATCGCTGGGCGGTCCATGAGATCCCATGGCGGATGTCCCGCGTGCCTTTTGCTGCCCAAGGAAGTGACCGAACCTCAAACTCAAACCCCGCTCAAGCCATGAAACTCGAAAACGCCATCCGCGCCCTCGCTGGCACACTCATCCTCGTCAGTCTCGCTCTCGCCCAATTCGTGCATCCGGGCTGGATCTGGCTCACCGCCTTTGTCGGAGCCAACCTGCTACAGTCTGCGTTCACAGGCTTCTGTCCGGCGGAGACGGTGCTGCGCAAACTCGGTGTCGGAAGTTCGTGCTGCACGAAAGCCTGATACCCCCCCGCTTTGCTCCCGCCATGAAAACATTCTCACGCCTCCTCCCCGTCCTGCTGCTAGCCGCTTGCGGCAAGCATGACCAAACCCCCGCGCCATCCGCGGCTCTGCCCAGCGTCACCGTGAAGGTGGAAGCCGCGAAATGGAGCCCCCACACGGCGGTGGAGGAGGTCGTGGGCACCGTGAGGTCAAAACAACGCGCCGTTGTCGAGGCGAAGGTCAGCGGTCGCGTGCTCGAATACACCGCCACGCCCGGCGCGATGGTGAAAGCGGGCGATTTGCTCGCGCGGCTCGATGTGCAGGAGATCCAGGCGAAGGTCGATCAGGCCCGCGCGATGCTCGATCAGGCGAAACTCGACTTTGATCGTCAAAAGCAGCTCATCGCCAGCAATGCGACCACGCGTCAGGAATTCGACGCCGCCGATGCTCGCGTGAAAATAGGCACCGGAGCCGTCAGCGAGGCCGAAACGATGATGAGCTACGCCAAAGTCACCGCGCCCTTTGATGGCGTGGTCACGCGCAAGCTCGCCGATGTGGGCGATCTGGCGATGCCGGGCAAACCGTTGCTCGAAATCGAAGCGCCCACCTCGCTGCGCTTTGAAGCCGATCTTCCCGAGGCGATTCTCGACCGCGTGAAGCTCGGCGCGAAGATGCCCGTGCGCCTCGCGAAGGTCGTCGAAGGCACCGTGAGCGAAATTTCGCCCGTGGCCGATCCCGTGAGCCGCACCTTCCGCGTGAAGCTCGACCTCCCGCCAACCGAAGGCCTGCGCACGGGGCAGTTCGGTCGCGTCTCGGTGCCCGTCGCCGAGGTGAAACTGCTCCTCGTGCCGCAAAGCGCCGTATTGAAGCGCGGACAGATGGAACTCGTCTTCGTCGCCAAAGATGGCAAAGCCGCACTGCGTCTCGTGAAGACCGGCAAGGTGCTCGAAGACCGCGTCGAGGTGCTTTCCGGCCTCGAAGAGGGTGAACAAGTCATCGTGAGTGAAACCGCGAAACTCACCGACGGCCAACCCGTGACGATCCAGCCATGAGCGAGCCTTCCAACTCTCACCTCGGCATCGCAGGCCGCATCGCGGCGGCGTTCATTGATTCCAAGCTGACGCCGCTCGTCGTCATCGCGTCCGTTTTGCTCGGTGCGGCGGCGGTGGTGCTGCTGCCGCGTGAAGAAGAGCCGCAGATCAAGGTGCCGATGGTCGATGTGATGGTCGCCATGCCCGGCTCGACGGCGAAGGAGATCGAGGAACGCGCTACGCGTCCCATGGAAAAGCTGCTGTGGGAAGTGCCCGGCGTGGAATACCTCTACAGCACCTCTCGCGACAGCGAGAGCCTCGTCATCGTGCGCTTCAAAGTGGGCGAGGACCCGGAGCGCAGCCTGGTGAAGATCACCGAGAAGCTGCGCTCGAACTTTGACCGCATCCCGATGGGCGTCACGACGCCCATCGTGAAGCCGAAGAGCATCGACGACGTGCCGATCCTCGCGCTCACCTTTCACAGCTCCCGTTACGATCACCTCACGCTGCGTCGTTTGGCCGCGCAAGTCGATGAATCGATCAAACAAGTGCCGCTCGTGGCCGAGACGACGCTACTCGGTGGTTCGCGTCGCGCCGTGCGAGTGATGCTCGATCCCGTGAAACTCGCCAGTCGCAATCTCAGCCCAGCCGGCCTCGTGCCAATGCTGCAGCAGGCGAACCGCCAGTTCCGCGCCGGTGGTCTCACCACAGGCAACAACGAGGTCCTTGTCGAAACCGGTGCCTTCCTCAAAACTGCCGAAGAAGTCGGCAATGTGGTCATCGGTGTCTTCAGCGGACGTCCCGTGTATCTACGCGAAGTCGCCGAGATCGTCGATGGTGGCGAGGAGCCGACGCAATACGTCTTCCACGGCTCTAAAGCGAACGACGAACCCGCCGTGACACTCAGCATCGCCAAACGCCCCGGAGCGAATGCGATCAGTGTCGCTGACGAAGTGCTGCGCAAAGTCGATCTGCTCAAAGGCAACGTCATTCCGGCTGATGTCACAGTGAGCATCACGCGAAACTACGGCGAGACCGCGGCGGAGAAATCCAACGAGCTGCTACTGCACATGGGCATCGCCGTTTTCAGCGTGGCGATTCTCATTTGGCTGACGCTCGGCTGGCGGGAGAGCGGCATCGTCGCGGTGGCCATTCCGGCCACGCTGGCGCTTACGCTGCTCGTTTTTTACCTCTACGGCTTCACGCTGAATCGCATCACGCTCTTCGCGCTCATCTTCAGCATCGGCATCCTCGTCGATGATGCCATCGTCGTGGTCGAAAACATCGTTCGGCATTTTCATCTGCCGCAAAACAAAGGCCGCAACTGGTCCGCCATCGCCGTGGAAGCTGTGGGTGAAGTGGGCAATCCCACCATCCTCGCAACCTTCGCCGTGATCGCCGCCGTGCTGCCGATGGCCTTCGTCGGTGGCCTCATGGGGCCTTACATGCGCCCGATCCCGATTGGAGCCAGTGCAGCGATGTTTTGGTCGCTGCTCATCGCGTTCATCGTGACGCCCTGGGCTTCGATTCGCATCCTTCGTTGGGGGAAGAAGTATTCGATGCTCACTGACGGGACGCCATCGGCCAAAGATCTCGAACATCACGACGCCAGCGAGCATCCTGAGGACTTCTTCACGAAACTCTACCGCCGCATGATGGGACCGCTGTTGCATCACACCGGCTGGCGCTGGACGTTTCTCATCGGCATCACCGTGCTGTTGCTTGGCTCGATGGCGACCGTCGGTCTCGGTTGGGTGAAGGTGAAAATGCTGCCGTTCGACAACAAGAGCGAATTCCAAGTCATCCTGAACATGCCGGAAGGCTCGTCGCTGGAGCAAACCGCCGCCGTCGCTCGCGAAATGGCCGCCGCGATCCGCACCGAGCCGGAAGTGACCGATTACCAAGTCTATGCCGGTGTCGCCTCGCCCTACAATTTCAACGGACTCGTGCGTCACTACTTCATGCGCCGCGGTGCCAACGTGGCAGACATCCAGGTGAACCTCGTCGGCAAACACGAGCGCAAAGCGCAGAGCCACGACATCGCCAAACGCATCCGTCCTGTCGTCACGGCCATCGCGGATCGCTACAAAGCCCGCGTCGCCATCGCCGAAGTACCGCCGGGGCCGCCGGTGCTGCAAACCCTCGTCGCCGAGATCTATGGGCCTAACGAAGAAGCGCGATTGAAGCTCGCCGAAGCCGTGAAGAACATCTTCAAGACCACGCCGGGCGTTGTCGATGTGGATTGGTATATCGAGGCCGATCAGAAAAAAGCCCGCTTCATCATCGACAAGGAAAAAGCCGCTCTCCACGGCATCAGCGCCGCCACGATCTCGCAGACACTCAAAATCGCCGTGGATGGCGAAAGCGTCGATTTGCTGCATCAGCCCGAAGAGAAGGAAGACGTGAACATTCGCCTGGAACTGCCTCGCAGTGCCAAAACCACTCCGGAGGAGCTTTTGGCGCTCCGCGTGCGCTCCGGCGATGCCAATGCGCTACCCGAACCCGGTGCCAGTGGCTCGCCGCTCGTGCCTCTGCGTGAGTTGGTGAAGGTGGAGCACGTCACCGTCGAGAAGAGCCTCTATCACAAGAACCTCATGCCCGTGACTTACGTCATCGGCGATGTCGCCGGCATCGTCGAAAGCCCCGTGTATGCCATTTTCCAGATGAACGAGGCGCTCAAGAAGCTCGACACCCGTGAGTTCGGCGGCAGTGGCGCGGAACTACAAATCCTCAACGCCTCCATGCCGTTCAGCGATGCCGAACCGTCGATGAAATGGGACGGCGAATGGCACATTACCATTGAAGTCTTCCGCGACCTCGGCGCGGCCTTCGGCGCCTGTATCATCCTCATTTACGTGCTCATGGTCGGCTGGTTCCGCAGCTTTTTGACGCCCGCCATCGTCATGATTGCCATTCCGTTCTCGCTTGTCGGTATCTTGCCTGCGCATGGCCTCATGGACGCCTTCTTCTCCGCCACGAGCATGATCGGATTCATGGCCGGCGGCGGCATTGTGGTGCGAAACAGCATCATCCTCGTCGATTTCATCGAGCTGCGCGTGCGTGAAGGCATGCCGCTGAGCGAGGCCGTGATCGACGCCGGAGCCGTGCGCTTCCGCCCCATGCTCCTCACCGCGATGGCCGTCGTCGTCGGAGCCGCCGTCATCCTCGCCGATCCCATCTTCCAAGGCCTCGCCATCTCATTAATGGCAGGCGAAATCGCAAGCCTGTTCATCAGCCGCATGGCCGTGCCGGTGTTGTATTTCATGGCAAACAAACATTCTCACCCCGAACCCAAACACTGATATGAAACCCAACATTGGAACCATCGATCGCGCCCTGCGCATCCTTCTCGGCCTCGGCCTCATCGCCTACGGCATCGTCAATCACTCATGGATCGGGGCCCTCGGTGCCGTGCCGCTGCTCACCGCCTTCATTCGCTTCTGCCCGCTGTATTGCCCTCTCGGCATCAGCACCTGCGGCAAAGGCGGCAACGACAAAGACGGTGGCTGCTGCGGTGGTGGAAAGTGCGGCTGATCCAAAGTGGCTGCGGCTTCAGCCGCACCTGCTCAGGAGATTCGGCTAAAGCCGAAACCACTTTTTCATCATGACACGCTACCTCATCCCCATCGCCATCGGTGCCGCGCTCGGCTCGCTCACGGGCTACTTCGGCCAATGCAGTTCCGGTGCCTGCCCGCTCACCTCGACGTGGTGGCGCGGTGCCATCTACGGCGGTGTGATGGGGCTGCTGTTTGCTTTCAGTTCACATCGTTACCCCCCCACTCCATTATGAATCCACGCTACATCGCAGAAACCAGCAAAACTCCGGCCCAGGCCGTGGCCGATCTCGAATCCTCGGTCAAACAGCACGGCTACGGCGTGTTGCACACTTACGACCTCAAACAAACACTCGCGAGCAAAGGCTTCGACCTGCCAAACGCCTGCCACATCCTAGAAGTCTGCAATCCCAAGCAAGCCGCCGCCGTGCTCGCTGCTGACATGGGCATGAACATTGCGCTGCCCTGCCGCATCTCCGTTTATCAAGACGGCGGCAAGACCTTGATCGGCATGGTGCACCCTTCAGCGCTGCTCGCTTCACTCTCCGAGTCAGCCGAGCTGAAAACCATCGCCGAACAAGTCGAGAAAGACACCATCGCCATCATCGAAGCGGCGAAGTGAACTCCAACGTCATGCTCTGGACCATCGTCATCATCGCAGCCATTGTCGGCCTCTGGTATTGGTATGAGGGCCGATGGGACCGGCAACTGTTCAAGGTCGAACCGGGCCGCGTGTGCATGAATGTTCACCCGCGTGAGGCACGGGACTTTATACAGGCCCATCCCGACACACAGGTGCTCGATGTGCGTTCGAAAGGTGAATTTGAAGGCGGTGCGTTGCCGGATGCGATTCACATCTCCATCGGCGATTCCGAGTTCCAGCAGAAAGTCGGCAGACTGGACAAGACCAAACCGGTGCTGGTCTATTGCGCCGGCGGGTTTCGCAGTCGCAAGGCCGTGCCGGTCCTCAAGGCGTTGGGCTTTGCGGATATCCGACACCTGCATCGCGGCTACCACTCATGGCATCTGACAGGGCAGTGAGGCCGTTCTCCTCGCCACCAGATGCAAGATCGCCCGATTCTCACTCGGACTGGATTTTGAGATTGCCTTCCCGATCTCGAGTTCGTAGAACTGTGATCCTATGAGTCTGATATCCGAGTTCAAAGAGTTCGCAATGAAGGGCAACGTCATCGATCTCGCGGTCGGCGTGGTGATTGGCGGTGCGTTTGGAAAACTGGTCGAAGGTGTCGTCAAAGGCATCATCGAACCGGTGCTGGCCGCAGTACAAGGCAAAGGAGACAGCGCGGCCATGCTGGCCGGGATTTGGAATTTTGGCGGTGGAGTTCTAAACTTCCTCTTGCTGGCCGCAGTGGTTTTTTTCGTGTTTGTGAAGCCGATGAACAAGCTGAAGGCCATTTCGGAGAGGAAAAAGGGCGACACACCTCCGCCGCCAACTCCTGCCGATGTTGTGCTGCTCACCGAGATTCGTGATTTGCTGAAGAAGTAGCGCCTCGTCCTCCGCTTCCATTCAAAAGCCCGACACCGCACGCCGATGCCGGGCTTTTTGCTGTGCCGAGCATGACCGGTTGCAAATTCACACGCTCTGGGCATCTGATGCGCGATTGAAAGCGATCATTGCATTCATCGAGCCAATGGGACTGGCGTGGCTGGGGCTCACCGCGCTGCTGGCCTTTCACATCTGGAGGCGCCACACGAGCCTGGCTGCGCTGCTAGGCATCCCGTGGCTGTTGCTGACGCTGGCGGTTTGCACACCCGTGCCTTCTGTGCTGCTCGCTTCGCTGGAGCGACCATGGACCGGAGTGGCCCTGTCCGCGCTTCCCACCGCTGATGCCGTGGTTTCGCTCGGCGGAACGGGAGAGCCTTCGGAGCATGAGTTGGTAGGCTTTCATTTCACCCGAGGAACTGACCGGCTGATGACGGCGGTGGAACTCGTGCGCGTGGGAAAATCCGACACGCTGGTCCTCGGTGGCGGAGGCTATGTGCGCCACGCGAAATGGGGATCGGAAGCTGACGCGGTGAAGCGATGGATCGACTCGTGGGGCGTGCTGAAGAATCCGGCGATCAGTCTTGGCGTCTGCTCCGACACGCACGATGAGGCTGTGAAAACGGCTACCCTCGTGAAGGAGCGTGGCTGGAAGTCAATCATCCTGGTCACGTCCGCCAGCCACATGAATCGGGCGGAGGCGACCTTCAGGAAGGCAGGCGTCAATGTGATGTGCGCGCCATGCAATGTCACATCAACCGTGTTTCGGCAAGACCGCCTCGACTGGTTTCATGCGCCGCATCCTGGCGGACCCGAGGCCTTCGGCATCTGGTTCCACGAGGTGCTTGGTTGGCTGGTGTATCGCTGGCGCGGGTGGGTGTAAGCCCCTTTTGCACAGAGGCATTTTCCGCCATCGCAAACCGTGTGTGCGACTCCCGGAATCAACCTTCGCACGAGGCATGCTCGCGGCTACGGGCGAAATGGCGTTTTCGCGTAGGCGTCGGCTTGAGGTGCCCCTTTGCAAAAGGGGCTTACTCAAAGTGCATCCGCGCTATGTCGCTTCGGCTCTGCTGGCCGTCGAAGGCAATCTTTGTGGCGTTTGCGTAAGCTGCATCGCGTGCGGCGATGCGTGATGAACCCTGCGCGACGACTGCGAGGACCCGGCCGCCATTCGTCTCAAACTGACCCGCTGTGTTCTTGCGCGTGCCACAGTGGTAGACGCGTGCGCCGCTGACCTCATCGAGTCCGCTGATCACATCTCCGCTGTGCGATGAAGCTGGATAACCAGCGCTCGCCTGGATCACACACACGCTCCAGCCATCGGCGAAATGGATGAGGTCAGGCGTGAGGTTTCCATTTGATCCAGCCAGGCAGTATTGGGCAAAGTCGCCGCGCACCATCGGCAGAACAGCCTCTGCCTCGGGGTCGCCGAAGCGGCAATTGTATTCCAGCATCTGCGGGCCAGTAGGCGTGAGCATGATGCCGAAGTAGAGGAAGCCGCGGTAGCGCAAGCCATCTTTGGTGAGCCCGGCGACAGTTGGAGCGATCATTTCTTTTTCAATCCTCTGCATGAGCGCTGCATCGGCGAGATCGCGAGATGCCACAGCGCCCATGCCACCTGTGTTCGGCCCTTGGTCGTTGTCGCGGATGCGCTTGTAATCGCGCGCCGGCATCAGGACGTGATAGCTGCCCTCGCACACGCTGACGAAGATGGAGATCTCGGGGCCGCTGAGGCATTGCTCAACGATCAGGCGTCCTTCGCCGAAGATTCGCTTGTCGAAAACATCGTCGAGGAAGGCGTTCGCTTCGTCGGCGTTCGGACAAACCGCAACGCCCTTGCCGGCGGCTAGGCCGTCATATTTGAGTACGATGGGATAGCTCGTGATCGCCGCCAGCGCTTCGTCCTTCGTATCGCACACGACAAATCCAGCCGTCGGGATGCTGTGCCGTTGGAAGAACTCCTTGGCGAAGACCTTGCTAGCTTCGAGCTGCGCCGACTCCTTGCGCGGCCCCCAGCACGGGATGCCTGCTTCCTCGCACATGTTCGAGAGTCCGCGATCCTTGATGAGCCAAGCTTCCTCACCGGCAACGCAAAGGTCGATCTCCTCAAGTTTCATGAATGCGATCAACTCATCGAGGTCGGCGGCCTTCACGCATTTCGCGAGCGACGCAATGGCATCGCTGCCTGGATAGGCGAACAGCTCGGGTTTTGATGGCGATTCACTGAGAGCGGTGAGAATGGCGTGCTCGCGGCCGCCTTTTCCGGTGACGAGGATTTTCATGTATTAGTGATTTGTTGCCTTGTCGGGATCAATTGCAGATGCCATTGCCTCCGTCTCCTGAGTGGTGAGCACGCCCTTCTGAACGAGAAGACGCATGAGCGTGGCCAAGTAGAGCCGCAGTTCTTCGTTATCCTGCCGCAGACGCTCAAGCTCGCTGCCCTGCGCGTGATCTACTTCACTGACTTGGGCAAACGTGTCCTTGATGCGCCGAATCTCTGCTTCGACATCATCGAGATCGAGTTGCTGCCCAACGTTTCCCAAAAATAGCATTCGTCCCCAGCCCATGGTCGTGCGGTTTATCGGATGTTATCGGTGCTAGAACAGCGTCTCCCCATACGCGCGGCCGTTCTTGCCTTCGTAGAAGTGGATGAAGGCGCGGTTGACCATTTCGTAGCCGCCGGGCGTGGGGTAATCGCCGCTGAAGTACCAGTCGCCGACTTCGGGGCCGAGGGCTTTGTGCAGGCTGCCGATGGTCTGGTAGATGATCTTCACCTCGCCTTTCCAATTGAGTGCCTTCGGATGGACGATCTCGACGATCTTCGCGGAGATCTCGGCGTCGGTGAACGGGGCGTAGATGTCCTTCACCACGTTGCGCATGTCTTTGGGGGCCTTCTTCAGTTCGGCCTGAGCCGCCTCGTAGGTCTCCTCCATGATGTTCCATTTGCCGTGTGCTTTGAGAAGCTGCACGGCGGCGTCGAAGGCGATGAACTTGCCGATCTCGGCCATGTCGATGCCGTAGCAGTCGGGATAGCGGATCTGCGGCGCGGTGGAGACCACGATGATGCGCTTGGGATTCGTGCGCGCGAGGATACGGAGCAAGGAGGTGCGCAGCGTGGTGCCGCGGACGATGGAGTCGTCGATCACGACGAGATTGTCCTCGGGCGTGACGACGCCGTAGGTGATGTCATAGACCATCGCTGCCATCGTATCGCGGTTCGTCTCCTGCGAGATGAAGGTGCGCATCTTGATGTCCTTGTGCGCGATCTTCTCGGCGCGCGGCCAATTGCGCATGATGAGGTCGTCAAGACGTTTCTCGTCCAGCTCATGTGTCTGCCACATCTCCTTGAGCGCGTGCCTCACCTCCGTACGGCGTCTCATGCGCAGGCCGTCCATGAACCCGTAATACGCCGTCTCCGCCGTGTTCGGGATGAAGCTGACCACGGTGTGCTCGAGATCGTTTTCGATCGCGTCGATCACATGCGGCACGAGCACCTCGCCGAGCTTCTTCCGCTGCGCGTAGATCGCTGCGTCGTTGCCGCGGGAGAAATAGATGCGCTCAAACGAGCACGGATGAAACTCGCGCTTCTCGGTGAAGGGCTTCACGATGAAGCGCCCGCCATCGTCGGCCTTGATGCTGGCGACGTTGCCGCGCGGAAGCTCCTTCACGTCATCCTCGCTGACGTCGAAGACGGTGCGGATAGCCGGTTTCTCGGAGGCAAAGACGATCACCTCGTCGTCAGCGTAGTAGAAGCACGGGCGGATGCCGTTGGGGTCGCGCATGACGAAGAGATCGCCATTGCCGATGACGCCGACGATGGTGTAGCCGCCGTCCCAGATGGTGGACGAGCGCTTGATCAACTCGGTCACGTCGAGGCGCTTGCTGATGTGCTGCGGTATCTCGGGGCCGGGCACGTCTTCGTCGCGCAGTTCGTGGAAAAGCTCGTCGTGCATCTCATCGAGATGGAAGCCCACTTCTTCGAGAACCGTCTGCGTGTCCGTGTCATAGACCGGATGCTGGCCGCGCTCGGTCATGTGGCGGTGCAGTTCGGCGGTGTTGGTCATGTTGAAGTTGCCCATGACCATGAGGCTTTTCGTCGGCCAGTTGCTCCGGCGGACATAGGGATGGCACGAGGCCTTCCCAAACGATCCCGACGTGCCGTAGCGCAGGTGCCCCATGAGCACCTCGCCGCCGAATTCGAAGTGTTGCTTGATCACCTCTGGGTTGTTTGGATCGAGATCGTGCTTCTTGCAGAGGCGATCGAAGTCCTTCTTGGTGTCGAGGAAGATTTCCTCCAGCGAATCCCGCTTCACCGAGCGCTCGCGAAATAAATAAGGCGCACCTTTGGCCATGTGCAGCTTGCAGCAGCCGATGCCCTCGCCGTCCTGGCCGCGATTCCGCTCCTTCATCATGAGCATGTAGAGCTTCTGGTAACCCCACAGGGCGGAGCCGTATTTGTCGTGGTAGTAGGCCAGCGGTTTCCGCAGGCGTACCACCGCTATGCCGCACTCGTGTTTGATGGGGTCGCTCATTCGTCGGGAGCACCCACCTTTGGCAGCATCTCAGGAGAGTGCAAGGGGTGAGACGGCCGCTGAAAAGATCGCTTTCCAGCGGCTCGGTTGGGGCGGGACGATTCAACTGCGAAAACGTGGGCTACTCCCAATGCCGTTAAGCAAAAATCGGTCGAGGAGAACTTAGAAGACCTGGGTGCAACGAACATCTTCCTCCTCACCCCAAGGGAGAAGAAGCATGAGGGCACGCTGCGCGCCCTCGGCCAAGCGTGCAGCGTCAGATTTGAGCGGCAGCTCGTCAGGCTCCCTCTCCCACGGGGAGAGGGCTGGGGTGAGGGGGATGCTTTCCGTTCACTCACACGCTGCTGTGACTTCTGGCAGCATTCATTGCCTAACGGCATTGGGGCCGACCCGTCTCACGGTGCAGCCACACTCACCCGCAGAAACTGCTGGCCAGCCCCCATGGGCGCATTGGATCGCACGGTGATCGTATCGATGCTGCCGGAGAGTGTGCGAGAAACCTCAGTCGTTACGGCATTGCTGCTCACGATGCCTCCTGCGCCGTAGCTGCTGCCCGTGCTCCAGCTCGCAAGATCGCCCGACCATTCCACCGTCATCGTGAGATCGGCGATGGCGGAATAGCGCGTGAAGGTGATCGCGGGATACGTCTGTCCGGCGGCGGATACAAAACCCAGCGCCGGCACCGTGGCTGCGGCCGGGGAAAGCGGATCGAGCCCCAGAGCAGCCTCCATCATATTCGTCATGCCATCGTGATCTGCGTCGGCGTCCAGCGGCTGATTGCTCAATCCATTCGCGGCCTGCCAGTAGGCGGTCGCGTTGAGGTAGTTGAGCGCTTCACGATTCGTCACACGCGGATCGGTGAGCAGCGGCACGTAGTTCGCGTTGTCCTTGATGGCGACAAATGGGCCGGTGGGCCAGCTGTTCCAGATGACGAAGAAGGCGCTGCGCGGATACCAGGTGTCGAGCGCATTGAGGTAAAGCGAGTTGTAGGCATTCGGGACGTCGTCCTCGTTCGGTGGCGGGCCGCCCTCGGTGATGGCGAAGGCTTTCGGATGCAGGCGCGACTGCGCATCGGCATCGAAGCCGGGGTTCCAGCCGCTGATGTAGGCGCTGAAGCCGACGAGGTCGATCGCGTCATCGCCGGGATAGTAATAGTCCATTGCCGCGCCTGAATTTCCGGTCCCTACTGGCCGATGCACGCCAATGTGGCCCTCGATGGTCCAGATGATGTTGTGCAGACCTTTGACGTTCACCAGGTAGTCGCGGAACCAGCGATAAAGCGTGACGAACTCATCTTGCTGGAGCCGTCCATACCAGTTCCAGCTTCCGTTCTGCTCCGAGAATGGACGAAAGATCACGGGACGATTCGGACCGAAGAGCGCAAGCTCTGCTGCGATGGCGTCCATCCAGCCGATCATGCGCAAATTCGCCACGGTGCCGGGCGTGAGCAGGTCGGGGATGTCCACACCGGTCTTGTCGCCGTTGAAGCCGAGCGTCCACGGATTGCGCGGCGCGTAGTGCAGGACCACGAGGCCGCCTGCATCCATGTAGGCACGTCCCACCGGCCCGCTATTGGGTATCTGAAGCGCGGTGCCATTGCCTTCGGCGGCGATGCTGAGGATGGACACCCAGCTCGGGAAGCCCGCATTCGTCATGAGCGTGTTTAAGCCCGCGACATAATTCGTGTAGTCGCCGCCTGGCACGTCCTGAGCGTTGTGACCCGTGAGGTAGCGTCCATTGCCGCGAGCACCGCGTGTTTGCAGGAAATAGAGCAGCGCCTTCGTGGCCGTGCTCGCCAGCGGATCACTCGTGATGCCAGGATAAGAGGTCGCACTCAGCGGATTCGTGTTGGCCCAGTGTTCGATCTTGTTGCTGTGGCCGTCACCGTCCGCATCGAGCGACGCATCGGTGTCGGAGTTCGGATTAAAGCCGTGGGCCAGTTCCCACTTGTCGGTCATCGTGTCGCCGTCGGTGTCCTTCGCGTTTGGATTCGTCGTGGTCTCCTCGGCATTGCTGAGGCCGTCGCCATCGCTGTCGAGTTCCATGAAGACATCGTCGAGGTTGTAGGCCGGGAAGGCGCTCGTGGGCGCGGTGCTTGGATAAAGCTGCTCCACGGCGAAATACATGCGCGCGGCAGTCGGCGTGCCGGTCCAGGACACCGGCGCAACGCCTTCCACCGTGATCCACTGGCCCACACGATCACTGCGCACGACGGTCTCCGCGAGGAGGATGGGTGTCTGGCCGATGCTCGACGCGACAAACAGCAGGCCGCGCACCTGCGCCGGCTCGTCGAGCTTGATCTGGAAGCGCGTGACATACGTCGCGCCGTTCGTCAGCGCCGCGAGCACGTTCTGTTGCTGCACAGGACCATCCGTGGCCGTGCCGCGGCCCGTCACGCGCAGTGAAAACGGCGCGGAGGTGAAGGCCGCAGCCGTGCGTGCCACAATGAGGCCCGCTGTGGTGCCATTCGGCTGCCAGGGCGAGATGAGGGCTGGATTCGCCGGGTTGCTGTCAAAACCGCCATTCTGGATCGGGCCTGCGATGGCTGTGTTGGCGAGTGAGAGAGAGATGAACGAAGAAACGTGTTTTGCTTTCATGCGCCAATCGTCGGACACGACTGCAAAACCAACAATGCACCTGCGGGAGCATCCCCGTCAGTTTGCCAAGCAAGCGAGAAAAAGAATGTCGTCGATCACGGTGCCGTGACT
>Ga0075163_10000725_pt1 | contig 43448 bp, 35 predicted proteins | sample JI1023141ADNA_FD_71478 | JGI IMG/M metagenome (GOLD analysis project Ga0075163, IMG submission 71478) | Wastewater effluent complex algal communities from Wisconsin, to seasonally profile nutrient transformation and Carbon sequestration -... | ecosystem: Engineered > WWTP > Effluent > Algae...
GCCGGTTTGCCTGCACCTATCGATGTGCGCATCTCAGGACTCGATGTAGCCAAAAACTATGAGATTGCTCAAAAAATCAAACGCGACATGGAAAAAGTCAGAGGTGCTGTAGATGTCTGTATGCACCAGGTCGTCAACGCACCACAAATAATGTTTGATGTGGACCGTACCAGAGCAAACGAAATGGGACTATCACAAAGAGACGTCTCCAATTCGTTTTTGGTGACACTAAGCTCGAGCTTCCAGACAGCACCTAACTTTTGGCTCAATAACCAAAACGGTGTCAACTACAATCTGGCTGCCCAGGCACCACAATACAAAATCGCCAGCCTCGACGATATGAGAGTGACACCACTGACATCGGCAACCACCGATAAAAAGAAACAACCACCTCTGCTCACCAACGTCTCGACTTTTACCAGACAGGCAACTCCCAGTGTGGTCAATCACTTTAACGCCCAGCCTGTTTTTGATATCTATGCCGCCTGCCAGGACAGAGACCTTGGTGGCGTATCCGGTGACATACAAAAGATTATGGACCGCTACCAGGCTGAACTACCTAGAGCCAGCATGCTCACCATGGGTGGACAGGTATTGAGTATGAAGTCAGCCTTTGCCGGACTGATTTTTGGTCTAGTCTTTGCACTGCTACTTGTCTATCTCTTGCTTGTGGTCAACTTCCAGAGCTGGAGCGACCCTGTCATCATCCTGATGGCCACGCCCGGAGCACTGTCAGGCATCCTCTGGAGTTTGTTTGTGACGCAGACAACCTTTAGCATCCCCGCTCTCATGGGCACGATCATGACTGTTGGTGTGGCCTCAGCTAACTCCATACTTATGGTGACATTTGCCAATGAGCAGTTTAGAGAGGGCAAAGACGGCAGAGCATCGGCACTGGAAGCCGGCTTTGAGCGGTTTAGACCGGTTATGATGACAGCGACAGCCATGATCATAGGTATGATCCCTATGGCTATTGGTGCTGGTCAGGGCGGCTCGCAAAACGCACCAATCGGCAGAGCAGTCATCGGTGGACTGACCGTCGCGACATTTAGCACACTATTTTTTGTACCTTTAGTATTTAGTGTATTGCGCAAAGGCAAGCACAAAGATCACACTGATAAATCAATAGACAAAGTAAAAGATAACGCAGCAGATAACAAGGACGGGCTTGAGACATGAAGTTGAACAGAACCACAAGACCAGCGCAAAGTCGCTCAAGTCGCGGTATGGGCAAATTGATAATTGTCATAATCATCGTCGTGGCAGTGGCAGCGATCTTGCTTACAGTAGGCTTTTTACCGCGCATGGCGCGCACCAAAGAGCTGGACAAGATGCACACTGAGACAGCCGGTGCCGTACCTCTGGTGCGTACTATCATCGCCAAACCAGCGGTGGAGACTGAGTCACTGACACTCCCAGGTAACATCGGAGCAATCCAGTACACCACCATTTACGCCAGAGTAGACGGCTATCTCAGAGACCGTATGGTGGACATCGGCGACCATGTCAAAACCGGGCAACTGCTCGCTCGCATCGATACCCCCACCATCGATGAGTCTCTTGCTCAAGCCAAAGCAGATCTAGTGCGCGCTCAAGCCAACGTGGATAAAGCCAATGCTGACTATAAAGAGGCAGTAGCCAAACAAGCCACTGCCCAAGCCGAAATCGAAAAAGCCACAGGCAACGTCGCCTATGCCACAGTCACTGCCACCAGATGGCAAAACCTGGTCAGTCGTGGTGCTGTCAGCGCCCAGAGCAGAGACGAAAAAGTCAGACTACTGGAAGCCACATCGGCAGATCTAAAAGCCAACAACAGTAATCTAAAGGCAGCTGAGGCACAAGTACTGGCAAGCAAATCACAAATAGCAGAAGCAAAAGCCAATGTGGTCGCCAAGCAAGCCGAAGTAGCAAGAATCACAGCCGAGCAAAACTTCCAAAAAGTGGTCGCCCCCTTTGATGGCATCATCACCCTGCGCAAAGTCGACCCCGGTGCCTTGATTACAAAAGGCAGTCAGTCAGACAGTCTTGAGTTGTTTCAACTAGCTAAAATCGACCGCCTGCGTATCTATGTCAACGCACCACAAAGAGTGGCACGCTATCTCAAAAAGGGCATGGTGGCACAAGTGATGGTACCCGAGTACCCCGATGGCAATTACAAAGGTGTAGTGACCAATATCAGTGGCGGTCTTGATCCTAACACCCGCACAAGACAAACAGAGATCCAGATAGACAATAAAGATCACGCTCTTTTGCCAGGCATGTACGCAGAGGTCATCTTGACTGGCTCAAGAGAAGAAAAATGGATCACAGTGCCCGGTACCACAATAGTAACCAGACCAGAGGGTCAATATTTGCTAATAGCCAAGGACGGCAAAGCGCACTATCAGCAGGTCACTATCGGTAGGGACTTTGGTAGCGAAGTGGAAATCCGCACCGGTCTATCAGGCAATGAGCATGTAGCTGTCAGCCCCAACGACGACATCATCCAGGGTGAAGCAGTCAAGGAAGAACCAATTGTGCAATAGGGTCAGTTTATGAACTGATCTGGTCGATGTGCTCCTGGCGAGCGTGCCTTCTAAAGTGACAATAGTCACAGGAGGGCTAAAGATGAATGGTCAAGCGCCGCCATCAGCACTGGAAAGCAAGATCGGACTCTTTTGGTTAAACCGTATGGGCATTGCCATGCTCGTACTGGGCTTTGCCTTTTTGATGATGTTTTCGGTGCAGCAATTTGGACCGATGCATTACTTTGAGCATCATCTAAAAATCCTGGCAGGCGCGGTGGCATCAGCGGTGCTGTTATTTGCTGGCAAAAAAATCGGCAGCAAAGACGAGCGCCGCTGGTTTGGTCACGGACTGGCTGCTGGAGGCTGGTCTTTGGCTTACTTTACGACCTATGCCGCCTTTTACATACCAGAGTCCAAAATCATCACCTCATTGCCACTAGAGACCGGGCTACTGCTAGCTATCGCGCTGGCATCACTGAGCTGGGCAGTGAGAGCTGGTTCGGAACTCTTAGCAATACTATCGATTGCACTGGCTGGCATCTCTATCCTTTTTAGTGAGCCCGGGCTTGTCTCGGATACTTCATTTTTGATATTGGCGGTACTTGCATCCATACTGGGCAATAGACAAGATTGGCGCAAACTCTTTGCCTTTGCCCTGGGTGTATGCTACCTGGGACATTTTTATTGCAGTCAGAGCCTACTGGGCACTCATGTAGCCGGCAGCGATGATTTGCTCAGTGCGTTATTTATATCCTTTATCTGGTTATCCTTTAGCATCGGGCTTGGCTACAGCATCCGCCCGGGACAGACAAAAGACACTTTTGTCACCATCATCACTTATGCCAACGCAGCTCTCTTTACTCTGGGGCTGTCAATCTTTGGCAAAGAATTGGACCACACGGCAGTTGAGACTATATTTGCCGCCTCTGGTGCAGTGTATCTAGGTATGGCGCGCTGGCTTATGAAGCGTGATCAAAAGATACTATCCACAGTGCACTTTTTGCTCGGTCTGGCTCTAGTCAATGGTGCTAAAGCAATGCGCTTTAGTGGACTGGACCTGCTCACTCTAGATGTCATCCAAATCTGGCTACTGATGGCGCTGGGCACACGTTTTGATATAAGGGCATTTAGACTGTTTGCTTACTTTTTGGTCTGTGCCTTCGTCACTACTTGGTTTAATGAGTCAAACAACTTTGCATTAACAACAGACTCATGGTCACGTGCATTGCCCTACGACAAGCTGGGGCTGGTGGCAGTATTTGCCTTTGCACATCTGAGCCACCTGTGCGCTCGTCAATATGGCCGCACAATAAATAACGCCAAGTTTGATCACAGCACTATATACTTTCTCGCGGCCAATTTGATGTTTAGTCTCTCCGCTCAACATCTGGTCAATGCCAACTATGTCAGTCTGTGCTACACACTGCAAGCAGCAGTATGTCTGGCTTTTGGATTAAAGTTTAGAGATGCAATTTATCTAGTAGTAGGACTACTCTGCGGAGCTAGAGGACTATTGGATGATATCTACACCTATAAACTCTGGGAGACTGCACCACTTATAGTGCAGGTGCTAATCATCTACAGTCTGGGTCTCTACACACGTCATCTAGCCAAGACAGATGATATGACCGAGACCAAGTCTATAAAGATTGGCGCGCTATTTGCCGGCACAATTATCCTGACGGCCTTGCTCAATGCCAAAGTGCCCTCTACTTATCTCTCACTTAGCTTTGGTATTGAGGGACTCAGTCTCATGGCCGCAGCCTGGATGCTCAAAGAGAAGACTCTGAGAGCCCAGGCGTTTGCCGTGATATTTATACTGGTGAGCAAGTTGCTCTTTATCGACCTGGCCAACCGCGGCACACTGGAGCGCATTGTCTCGTTTATTGGAGCGGGTGTTACTCTCATCCTCTCGTCTTATGTCTATGCGCTGGGGACTAATGCTTTTGGCGGTAAGCAGGAGAAGCAAGAAGCCGAGAAGAAAAATGAGATGGGCAGTGAGATGGGGAGTGAGACGGAGAGCGGGATGGAGAGGGAAGATATTGGTATGAAGAACAACGCTCAGGCGAAGGAAAATAGCGAGAGCCGGAATGATGGAGGCGTTAGCATTTTAGAAGCATTGGCTGGTAATGAAAATGAAGTCAGCACTTAAAGTGGTATTTCAACTATACGGGAGTGCGATTACTTGATGAAAAAAGAGCATGCAAAATTTGTAGTTGTTGTAGCTCTGTATTTAGCTACCCCAGGGTCACACTCCAAAGTTTTTGCTGAGCAAAATGCTGATATTTGCAAGGATCCCATATACTACAACTACCGGTTCACAAGCCTTATCAGTGAGTCGAAATTTCACGATGCACTAGACTTGCAACGTAGAGTTTTGACAAATGGCAATGATGCTACAAAACGAATTTCTTCAATTTTGAAAGATCAGTATCTTCCTAGAGCGCTACCTTCCGTTGAGGCCGATCAAATACTTCAAAAAATATCTTCAATGTTTCCTTTGAATGAAAGGATAGAAAGTGCAAATGAATGCGTCAAAGCCTATCCAAACTTTGAATACGCGCACTTAGCATTAAGCATTGCCTACTGGATGAATCAGCAAGATTCTGAAGCAGAGAAAGAAGCATTAAAGGCACTTTCACTTTCTCCAAATAATCCATTAATTGTGCAATGCTTGGGTACTGTCTATATTTACCAGGGGCGGGAAAAGAAAGCTCGTGCTGCAATAGTGAAATTGAGAAAACTGAATCCAAAAGACTCCCTAGTAATTGAATTTTTTAGAGAAATGGATAAACCTGCGGGAAAGCTTACTAATTTGGAAGTAGATAGATCAACATTTAGAGAGATTGGTAATGATAAATCTCCTCGCGATCAGCTCAAGTAAACATTTCACTTCAAAGTCGGAATTTGCACCATACCCCATTATGCAACTATCCACCCTTAGCGCCAAAGATTGCACCGACTCCGAATGTAACAGCTAGAGCAAGCGCACTCCAAAAGGACACGCGGACAACCGCTGGAAAAATCTTTGCACCGCCAGCCTTTGCCGCAATGCCACCAAGAAAGGCCAGCGAGAGCAGTGCACCTGCTGCAACTATCAGCATTAGATGCGGTGCTGGTGCAAGCAAGACAATACCGAGGGGCAAGGCTGCACCAACAGCAAAACTGGATGCCGACGCCAATGCAGCTTGCAGAGGTCTAGCCGAAGTCATTTCTGAAATCCCCAGCTCCTCAAGAGCATGCGCGCCGAGTGCATCATGTGCCATGAGTTTATCGGCGACTTCGTTAGCAAGTGTCAAATCCAGTCCACGACGGACAAAAATCGCCGCTAGCTCGGCGTGCTCACTTGTATAATCCTCTTCTAGCTCGCGGCGCTCTTTGTTTATCGCAGCTTTTTCGGTGTCCTTTTGAGAAGAAACTGAGACATACTCTCCAGTTGCCATCGACATGGCGCCAGCCACAAGACCAGCGATACCAGCCACCAATATGGCAGCATGATCGGCACCAGATGCAGCGACACCGAGCACAAGACTTGCCGTCGAGACGATACCATCATTGGCGCCCAAAACGGCAGCCCGCAGCCAACCGACTGTATTTATTTTGTGGGTCTCTTGGTGTAGTTTGGCCATTTTGGCTCCAGGGGAAAGTCGTTTATAAAAGTCTTTAGTGAGTGCATCTAGTGAGAGTCGTTAATCAGAATCATTTGACAGATATTTTAGCCTGTCCACTCATGCCTGGTCTGAGTATAGCTTGTGGATTTTTTAGGGTGACATTGACCGTAAAATGTGAGCTTGAGGGGTTACTTGAAAGTGTCAAACTATCGATATCGCCGACAAAACTTTTGCGGGGCAGTTGCTGACACCAAAATTCTACATGCTGACCAATTGCAACATGATGTTGCTCAATAATGGGCAAGCTTATTTTTAGATTTACATCGCTGATAGAGGCGAGCACATAAGCAGCTTCATCCACGGTGACCCTATCTCCCAGACTGACATTTTTGGCAATGATGACGCCACTGTTTGGCGCTCTGAGAGGCAGCTTGCTGGGTATCTGTTGCTTAGGGTCTTCCAGCTTGACACCATACATGGTTGCGAGAGTCTGACACTCGTTATCTAGACGCACTCGTTGCTCGTTGAGGTCTTCGAGATCTTCGGCCGCAGTGCGCACATCCTCCACCGCTTGTTGGAGGACTTTCTCGGCGGCGATTCCTTCCTTAACGAGTTGCTGGATGCGCGCGAGGGCTGATTTAGCCACTCGCCCCGCAGATTCTCTCTTTCTGATACTCATCTCAAGCTCTTCTCTCTGCGATAAGAGGTCGGCGCTCTGCCGCACTAGCTCAGCACTCTCCATCTCGGCAAGCAGATCACCTTTGTGATAATACTTGCCAATGACAGCATTGTCCTGACACACACTACCAGGCAGCATGGCATGCACATGAAAGGACGTATTATCGGACTGCTCGATGCGACCATCGGCGGCGATGGTCGCAGCGAGGCATAAGGCTGGTGACAGCACTGAGGTGGATATAGTGAGTAAAACCACTCTAGCTAACTTCCTCAGGCGGCGCAACGATTTACCAGAGCCAAGCATTGAAAAGTCCTTAGTTGTTTTGGCTGTTGACGCTTGATCCTAAGCTTCTGATGTCTTGCCATCAAAGTGCTCTTTGTCGGCTTGTGCGTCGGCTTTGGTCACGTGGATGACGCCATCTCTATGGTTTGGCGGAGCATACACGGTATAGAGCTTCATTGGCTTGTCGGCTGAGGTATTGATGATGTTGTGGCGAGCACCAGCGGGGACCAGCACGACAAATCCGTCGTTAAATTCATGTTCGACGCCATTTAAAACAGCCTTACCCTGACCAGACTCGCAGCGGATAAACTGGTCGAGTTGATGCACTTCTTCGCCGATGTCTTCATTGGGCAAGAGACTCATGAGCACGAGCTGGCTGTGCTTGGCTGTATACACGACCGTGCGAAAATTTTCGTTAGCCAGTGATGCCTCTTCGATGTTAGATGTATAACCCTTCTTGGTTTGAAGTACGGTCATGGTGAATTTAGCTCCTGTGCTATCTCTATTTTTAAATGTATTTTGGCAAGTACATCTGTAGAGCTGACTGGCTAAAGTCCTAATGGTTCCAGTGTTTTGGCGGTATAAAGAGGCGCTTGTTTTGCTATCAATCAGCGATTAAACACTGGGCACCAAAAGTATAATATCGAGGTGAGTGAGCGTTTGCAGACAGACTAATGATGCATGACATCAGTATTGAGTAACGCCTGTGTGGACTCAAGACGGATTAAATAATCTTGGAAAAGCGATACCTATTAGGCAAGTACTAGCCAACTCAATGGCACCAAACTGGGGTGGATCAGATGGTTATTGCACACAAATGCTATCAGCGGGGTCCATCTATGACAGGACCAATGGCTTGCACTATCGTCAAGACTGCGGGCAGCAAGGTACTGCAGAATATGACAGGAAGAGTGAAGAACACTATCGCCAGGATGCGCACGACTAGCGACTTAGACGCAAGACCAACGGCCAGACCAATCCCATCCCAAACGAGCATGCCCGCCACAAAACACAAGCCCAAGGCATTTGCAAATAATGGCGAGTAATATCCAGGTCTAATTAAATAGCTGATACCAAAGAACAATATAGGTACCAAGAAACAAATGATGGGGAAAGATTTACCAGTAAAACGCTGCATTGGATAACCCCTTTTTGCTTGGTATGCTTTTGGATGCGGACACATTTTGATGGTTACCATGCGATCAGAAAGAACTGGTTGAAGGACAATAGGTATCTTTTGCCACTATTGACATACTCTGAAAGCAAAGAGAAGTTTATCAGCATTTTGCATCGCTAAAGGAGGACTATGTGAAGAAGAGGAATTATAGAGTTTGGCTGTTTTTGCTTTCGCCCCATGGTCCTGCGTTCTGGGAGTGGGATAGTTGGTTGAAGGTATCTGAAGTTGTTGATCCGCTGGTGAAGCTTACCAGGGGAAAATCAGTAATGAGTATTTTTCAAACATCAAAAACCGGAAGAAAAGTCAATCAGGGCTTGCTACTTTGGAATTCAAGAAATATGCAGAAATGGACCCATCATTCACCATTGACTAATGATTTCACTGAAGATCTCAATTTCGATTTTGTCAATGTTTGGTGTCCATCTGAAGTGTGTTGCAACGAAGATAGACTGCCGCCGGACTTATTCTTCCAGCTTAAGTGCTTAAAAGAGCCATTTTTTAAGCCATCTGATCATGTTAATCAGATTGTCACGTTTGCAGTCGCTCAGGATATTGCAGACTTGCATGCCGTATTAATAGACGACTGCCTTTGTAAGTTAGAAAGTTTACTCAATCCAACCTTGCTTGCAGAGTTAACTTCGCGGTGGGTTTATCAAAAGGGCCGACCGAGCAGGACAGGGGTATGCCTGAACACCATTCGCAGCATCTTCAAGAAAGATTGGGACTGGGGAACCGCACCCACACTAGACATGTTTGAGAAAGAGGGTGCTATTTACGAGATCGTAAAATGCACCCGACCTTAAATGGCTCCAAGTACTTTTTGTTTTTCTGGCTTCAACAGCAAGTAACAACAGATAAGACTGCAGCTTGCTTGTTGGGAGCAGGTCAAGACTGGACTGAGACCGCCCACTAAGACCTTTTGGAAGTGAGGACGTCGACAGGCGCTGCTCTCACAGAGAGAGAGAGAGAGGGAGGCGATCGAATCTAGTTTAGATTAGTAGTGGTGGTGGCAACGTGCTTAGCAAAATTATTGAGAATAGCTTGCCAGCCCTCGCGCTGCTGTTCGATGGGATGTTCTGTTTCGGCATCAAAGGTGACGCTTACAGTGACTCCATTAGCTCCTGGTCTAAACTCTACGACGCAAACCCGATCCCCAAATGAATACTCAATTAGCTCCTGAGGGACGATCTTGGTATAGGTCCCGGCAAAGTCAAAGCCGAAGCTGCCGTCCTTTGCTTCCATGCGAGAGGAGAACTCTCCGCCAACGCGCAAATCAACAGAGGCGCTAGTTGTGTGCCAATCATCTGAAGCTGCATTCCATTGCTTAATGTCGTCTGGGGTTGTGTAAGCGCTCCAGACATTGGCGATAGGTGCGTTGACCGTAGTTTCAACGGTTATTTTCATGATTGTTCTCCGTGACGGCTTTGCGCTCTGTAGGGTATTTAATCATCTTGACTAGGATATGCACGACGGGGCACCCAGCCGGGGACTTTGGTGTGCTCAGCAATATCTCGAGAAGTCAGCACAATAAAGAATATAATCAGCAAAAGATATACCATGCCCATTACGATGAGGCACTCCAGATTTACCGACTATAGTTCGACCGGGCGTAAACCAAATTCTATGCAGATTCAATTCGCTGGAGGCCCTCATGGACCATACCAACCAACAGTTTGATGATGTTGGCAAATTGACTTCTTACAAAAGAATTGAGCTTATCTTTGCCAATTTTGCGGAGCAAATAGGCGGTACTTATAGTGTCAAAGCAGGACTGGACGACCGTGACGCAATAGGATTTCAATCAGATTTTTCTATTTGGTTTAAGGACCATTTCATAAATCCAACTACAGCTAAAAACACTGACCTTAAAAAGCATCATGAAACGCACTCTTTTACCGCTCTTTATGAATACGTCTATGTGAAATCCAAATTTAGGACTTGGAATATTGAGTTTCGCAGTATGCTAAGCAAAACTCAATCGTATGACACCGTGCAAGTCTGGGTGTCATGCCAAATACACATGAATAAAGGCATTAACCTAGAAATTTGGAGAGACTCTAATTATTCGAAGCTGCCTGCCAAAAACAAGCCTCTTTCAATTCCCAAATGGTTGGGCATATTTTTTCCAAATCGTCTTATAAAGAGTCGCGGTAATCGACTGGGTGCGACCAATATCTTATCCATTCACGATGCCCTCCTGCAAAATTCATTTGTGGCATCTTGCAATGATCGAGCTATTGGTCAAAAGGTCGTCCAAGATCCACGATTTCAGGAGTGTTTGAAAAATTCTCCGCATTTTGAATATTTGGAGATCGGTTATTCAGACTGGACTGAGACCGCCGACTATCACATTTTTGAAGTCAGGTCATCGACAGGAGTTGCTCTCGGTATCCAGCCGCTAGTAGAGGCGTTGGAGTTGATCAAAACCAGTCTGACATTATTAGAAGAGTTCGAATTGATATCTAAGGACATCGAGTACGACAAATAGAGATTTTCCTGCCACTGCAATGACTGAATCAGGATTATACCTACCCGGCACTACAGCTTCTTAGCAAACTTCTCCGAGTATCCTGTCATCTCAACGTAGCCTTCTCCGCTTGGCTTGGCTCCGTTTTCACTGACATCTACGGCACCTTCCCAGTAGCTGACTCCAGTAGAGCGCTCGGTGGTGAGTTCTTGATCCTTTAGCAAGGGAGTAAGAGTGAGATCGAGCTTCTCAGATGGGACTGTGATTTTCCAGCCCATAGGATAAACACCTTTGGTCTTGGGACTAGTCCATGTGCCGGTTTTGGCAATGGTAAAGTCACTTAAGCCAAGATGTTTGCTTGTGCCATCAGGCAGCACCAGAGTGCCGCTGGATTGTTTTTCTAGTGTGCCATCTTCGCGGCGCATCACGTATAACATCAGTTCGCGGTTGCCGGCCAGTTGTATGGAGTACCAGTCCCAGCCAGTCTGCTCTTTGGTAAGTTGATTGCTACCAAATTCATGATCCATCCAGGCCTGTCCAGTTACTTCCACTGGCTTATCTTTGATAAAGACAAGTCCCTCAGCTTTTAGTCTGGACATAGAGTAATAGTGTGAAGCACAGCCGACACAGGATGCCTTTTGGCTGACTCCATCTTTGCCATGCACCACAGGTGGTTTTACCGATGAGAGTAGCAAATTGATACTGTAATCTTTGGCGTCAGCCTTGAGCACATATTTATCGCCTAGCTTGACTACACTCCAGCCTTCGTTAAAGACATAGTAAGCATCCTGTCTGGCTGTAGCAAAGTTGAGTCCTTTGCGATTGAGCTTCTCATAATATTTAAAAGTCTTACCTTGCTCGTCAGTGAGGGCAAAGTGAGCCAGATAAAAGTTATCGAGACTCCAGGGAGTCTTAGCTACCTTAGGCTTGTAGTCAGACCCTGTGCGGAAAAATGTCAACTCAAAACCAAAACGCCGCCCGTCTTTTGCCTTGAGATGGCCAGTGTAATACCACCACTCAGTTTTAAAATCATCGTGACTATAGTGGTCCTCAGGAAATTTAAATTTATAGCCAGGCAAGGCCTTCTTATAAACCGGAGCATTGTCTTTATCTGTGCCCTGGGCAAAGCTTGCCGGGCTTAACATGCTTGAGATAAGCATCAAGCAGGATGTGGACAAAAGCAAAAGTTTGTTTTTCATTTTATTCGTCTCTGATAACGGATGGTGCCAGGGTGCGAGCAGCCATGGAGGCAGGCACTGCGGCTGATGCCACAGCAGTTACTAAAACCAAAACTGTAGACTGGGCGATAAAATCCCATGGTATCGAGTACTGGACGCTCCAGCCAAATGATTGCTTATTGATGACGTGAGTCAAAAGCAAAGAGAGCACATAGCCAAGCCCAAGACCGCCAAAGTTGCCCACCAGGGCAAGGACTGCCGCTTGCAAGTAGACTATGCGGCTGAGGAGCTTACGACTGGCGCCCAAATAGCGCAGGATTGCAAACTCACGTTTGGACTCAATCGTGAGAGCAAATAGTGCATTCATCACTGAGAGCATCGACACAATCACGGCAATTGTATGCAGTGCATAAGTGATGGCAAATGTGCGATCAAAAATTGTTATCGCCTGAGCGCGCAGCTCTCTGGTGCTATTGATTGTGAGACGCGCTTTGCCATTGGTTAGCTTGAGTATTTGGTCTTTGACCGTATCGAGACTAGCGCCGGGCTTGAGATAAATGGCGGCATTGGATATGGTGTCATCGTGATAAAGCGACTTATAAACATCGCGAGGGATGATGATATAACCGAGGTCGCTAGCGTAGTCATAAAAGACATCAGTAACCACAAAGGTGTGTTTACCGCCCTCGACCTGTAGCTCCAGACTATCGCCCTTTTTAAGTCCGCGGCGCACAGCAAAGGGCTCAGAGATTATCGCTCGGTCTCCCACCATCTGTTCGCAGACGGCTTTATTGGAGGCACCCGAGGTAAAGAGCTGGTTGCCATACTTAGCCAGGATATCAAAATCAGCAGCGCCCAAAAATACTGGCATGCCCTGATATACGATGCGTCTGTCGACAAAGCCCTCGGCAGCTGCCACACCCGGCACAGAGTCGACAACGGGCAAGAGAGACTCCGGTAGCTTGGCCATTTTGTTGCCAGAGGCTCTTGCTTGCGATTGCATCCACAAGTCTGCCTGGAAGCTCTGATCAATCCACTGGGTGACGGTCTTGCGAAAGCTCGAAATCATGATAGCGAGGCTTATCATCATCGCTATACCGATCATCAGTGATGCAGCAGCTACAGCTGTGCGTGTAAGTGTCCCCTGCAAACTGGAGGCTGCCACTCGACCGGGAGCACCAAAGAGGCGAGAAAATATCCGAGCGACTGGAGGCAATATAAAGGTCAAACTCAAAGGCATCAAAAGTGATGCGCCGACAATACTTAAAAATGCCGCTAAATAGCCAAACAACGGGAAGTCCTGCACAGGTCCTTGCAGACTCGAAATATAGCAAAGGACCAGACTGACTAGTCCAAGTACAAAGAGTAGCGGAGCAAAGCCACGCATCTTAGACTCATAGCTGGCTCTGCGAGTGGCTTCCGATGGAGCCACTGTGGTTGACTCATAAAGTGGTGGCAAGGCAGCAAGCAAAGTCAGTCCCATACCAATGGCAAAAGCAAGCATGTATTGCTCAGGGTTGACTGTGACTTTTTCTAGTGGCACCTTAAAATAAAAATACTGAAAAGTCTGGGCAACAGCACGTAGCGCGCCCTGAGCCATGACTCCACCAAGGACGATACCACCCAGTGTGCCAAGCCCTCCTAAAAATACAGCTTCCCACAAAAACATATTGAGGATGGTGCTGCGCTTGACACCCAGCGCTCGCAAAACACCGATATCTGGTCTGCGCCGCAAAACAGTTATAGTCATGGTGTTATAGATGAGAAACATGCCCACCATAAGAGCAATCAGAGTTAAGGCCAGTAGATTGTATTCAAATGAGCGTGTCATTTTTTCGGCTTGGGCTGAGCGTGTATCGGGGCTTGCCACCATCACGTCAGCTGGCAGACTGGTTGAGAGTTTTTGACTCAAGTCCTCGATAGAGACGTCCTCAGGCACAATCATGTCCACTCTAGAGACACGTCCATCAAGCTGAGTCAGCTCTTGAGCTAGAGCCATATCTGCCACAATCAAGTTGCCACTGTAAGCACCACCAAGACCTTCTTTTGAGAGCACACCGGCGACTGTCAGAGGTATATCGCGCTCGGCAAGCAGTGCCTTGAGCTGGCTACCGGGCTTGAGCGACAAGCGGTCAGCCAACGCGCCACCTACTAGGACTGAATACGGAGCAAAAACTGAGTATTCTTTGGCTGGGGCGCTGTCAGCAGTGCTATCCGTCGGACCCTGCACAGCGGTATCAACTGTTTGACTCTCATCACTTGACTGATAACTTTTGAAGTCTGGATCTGCCAACATATCGAGCCCGATGAGCTGGACTATCTCGCGATCTTTTGACTCAAAAGTAGATGCCGAGGGCTCGGGCTCAGTCTTGTCTGCTGAGCGGGCAGCACCTGAAGTATCAATAACGATATGCTCATCGATAAGTGGAGTCCACTTCACTCCAGCACGACTCAGCACTTGTAAATCGCGCATGGCAGACTCATCGATGCTAGCCCCACTCAGTGGAATTAGCTCAAGATTGGCTTTGCCAGCCACCTGCCCAACGGTCTGCCTAAATCTAGCCAGAGCGGTATCGTTGGCGATACTAATGGCAAGAAACACTGCCACACCAAGTGTGATACCGCAGATAGTGAGGACTGTGCGCAAAAGGTTGCGACGGATATCGCGCAGTACAAAACGTTCAAATAATCTCAGTGCAAAAGTAAAGCTATCCATCAAATCAATCAGCCACTCTTACTTTGCACTGCCGACTGGTTTTGTTCTTCCCCAGTTTGACTATCCTTGACTACAGCACCATCCTTCATCCTAATCACTCGATCTCCAAACAATGCTGCTTCATCAGAGTGAGTAGCCATAACTATTGTTTGACCCATTTTTTGATTGAGGTTTTTGAGCAGCTCCAGGATAATTTGACCGTTTTCGGAGTCAAGGTTGCCCGTGGGTTCATCAGCCACCAGCAAGAGCGGCTCATGGACGAGAGCGCGAGCGATAGCCACTCTCTGCATTTCACCACCAGAGAGTTGCGAGGGATAAAAATTAATACGCTCAGACATGCCGACTTGGGCGAGCATCTCTTTTACTTTTTGCTTGCGTTTTAGATTGTCGCTAAGACCGTTAATTTCGAGAGGCAAAGCGACATTTTCTTCCACAGTAAGTGTGGCTAATAGATTGAAAAACTGAAAGATAAAACCAATTTTGCGACCGCGCACCCGGGTGATTTCTTCGTCACTCAAGTCTTGCATCTTTTGACTGTCAAAAATGACGTTGCCACTGGTGGGAGAGTCTAGCCCGGCAATAATATTGAGCAAGGTGCTTTTGCCACAACCACTCTGACCCATTATGCAAGTAAAGCTGCCCTTAAGCAGAGTCAGGTCGATGGCTTTGAGTGCATTGACGTGGTGCTCACCGTAAGTTTTGGTGACGTTTTGGAGTTGTATTAGGGGTAAGGTCATGGAAATCCTGCCTTGTCACCCTAATAGTAACCGTATAAGCGGCAACGTACCGTGAACATCCCTTATTTGCCTGTAAATGGCAAGAAATCAGCTAATTTAGCCCGTTTACTTGTATCATTTTATGATTTAGAGGCGAGTATATCCATTGAGTATCGGCTCCTACCTAGGTCCTTTGATAAAAGTCTTCTCCCCAGATGAGAAGTCGGGGAAAATGCCAGAAAGTAAAGATGACAAACTCAAACCTCGCGCAAGAAAGGGTGACGCGTCTGTTACCAAACTAGAGGCCAAAACGCTTGCTGCCCCCGGTGTCAAAGCTAGCGGGGTCATTGCTGGCGGTGTGCGCAGTCTGGCAGAGCCAGCACCAGAAGAACCGCTACTTACTAATTTAAATTTTCGCCATCCACTGAGGCGCTATCAAGAAGAAATCCTTGAGCTGGTGGACGACAAACTGGCAAAAGGCGAGCGCGAGATCCATATTGTGGCGCCTCCAGGAGCTGGTAAGACAATCATCGGCTTACAGTTGATTGCCAATTTTAAGCGTCCGGCTCTGATACTGGCGCCAAACACGACAATACAATCGCAGTGGGGTCAAAAGCTCGATTTGTTTTTGCCGCCGGAGCAAGTGGACTTTGGCTGTAAGGACATCATCGGCACCCATGAGGACATGCCGCTCAAACCTATTACTGTTATGACTTATCAGGTATTGTCCACGCCTGGTAAAGAGCAGGAATATCTCACCAAGCTCAGTCACCGCTCCTGGGTGGATGAGCTTTGCAAAGGTCGGGGTCTCAGCATCGGTGAGGCTGAGCTGCGTATCCTGGAAATTTTGCAAAACAATCCAAAAGCTCATCAAAAAGAAATGTCAAGACATAACAGTCGGCTGCGCAAAAAGCTGGCTGATGTGATGGACTTAAACGAAGTCTTGCACCCAAATGCCGTGCAACTTTTGCAATCTTTGCGCAGACAAAAATTTAGTTTGATTTTGTTTGATGAGTGCCACCATTTGACTGATTACTGGGCGGCAATCATGCAGCACTTAATCAAGTATCTGGATAATCCTCTAGTAATAGGTTTAACAGGTACTCCACCTGAGAAGAAAAGTCAGACCCAGGAAGGACGCTATGTCTCACTGGTGGGTGCTATTGATTATCAGGTGCCGACACCAGCCCTGGTGCGTGAGGGTGGACTCTCACCTTTTCAAGATCTGGTTTATTTTGTTGAACCCACTAAAAAAGAATTCGACTTCCTGGAAGAACAACACCAGGAATTTCATCACGTCTTAGAAGAACTCTGCGGTCTTAATTGGCTTGAAGGCACAGGGCAGTTGCAAATGCCAGCGGTGATAGAGACCAGGACAAATGCTGATGATAGTCAGGGTATTGTTAACGGCAAGACAAATGCTGATGACAGTCTGGCTGTAAGCAACACCAGAGCCGTATCTGGTGCCATAAGCAGTGAGCAGGCAAAAGAAATTGCGGCGATATTGCCACCACTAACTGGCTGGATTTTTATTGAGTCGCAACGCATCCAAAAAGAGCACGGCTTTGACCGCTATCTAAAAGATGAGCCAGTGCTGGCAACAGCCTATCTAAGAGCTATTTGGAAACTCAAATTACCCAGCCCTAAACATATCGAATTATCAGAAGAACTGACCCAGGCGCCACTACTAGATGACTGGATGGTGATAATCGATGACTTTGCCGCGCACAAACTAAAAATCAGCTCAAGCAGAGAAGATCATGCTTTGTTTGAACAAATCAAGGCAGCTTTGCGCAAACTCGGCTATGGCATTACCGAGCAAGGACTGCGCAAGCAAGCCTCGCCAGTGGATAGAGTGCTGGCTTTTTCGCAGGCCAAAAGCCGGGCAGTGACAGAGATATTGGCGCTGGAATACCGTGTCCTCGATGACCGACTGCGTGCCTGTGTGGTCACTGACTTTGAGCGCATGTCAGCTACTGCTGTTAAAAATCTGGATGGCATATTAAACGAAGAGTCAGGCGGAGCACTGGCTGTGATGCGGACATTGCTTGCCAGTCCAATATCTAATTATATCAATCCCTGCCTGGTCACCGGCTCGTTGCTACTTATAGACAAAAGAGTGGCTGACCAGTTTGGTGAAGCAGCAAGAGCTTATCTAAAAGACCAGGGACACAAATTTGAGCTACAAGTAATCGACCAGCCAGATGGCACATTTTGTCAGGTGACCGCGACATCCGGCGCCTGGGAATCAAGACTCTATGTAGCACTGGCAACCAGCATCTTTGAACGCGGCATCACTAAATGTCTTATCGGCACTAGAGGTCTTTTTGGCGAAGGCTGGGACAGCCAGGCTCTCAATACTCTCGTGGATTTGACCACAACCACAGCACCAGTATCGGTCAAACAATTGAGAGGCCGCTCTATCCGCATCCAAAACGATGCCGCTGGTTATCGCAAAGTAGCAAATAACTGGGACGTGGTCTGTATTGCACCAAGTCTAGAAAAAGGACTGAATGATTATCAGCGTTTTGTGCGCAAACATGATGGATTTTTTGGCATCTGCGACGATGGTCAAATCGAGTGTGGTGTAGGTCATGTGCACCCATCATTTAGCGAACTGACTGGCAACGATGTCTTTGCCTCGGTGGAAGACTTTAACCGCGAAATGATGGAGCGCGCTCTGGTGCGTGACAAAATCTATGACCTGTGGAAAGTCGGGCAGCCTTATAACAATCATCTATTGCCCTGCCTGGAAGTAGCCAAGCTGCGCAAAATGGCACTGACACCGCCGCATATCAGACATAATCAAAAATACAAAGAACACGCCAAACAAATGCGCGCCGCCTTAAACGGTGTCTACCTGGAGCACTATGGTCTGGGTACAATCACCGCACTTATCACATTGGGTCTCACGTTTAGTGCTGGTCCGCTCAGTATGCTGGCAATACTACCGGTAGTGACAGCAGGAATATTGGCAAGGCTGAGACATAAAGCTCTGGAAGCACGGTTTTATAAAGACGTATGCCGTATTGCTCCCGACGATACCGTGGGTAGCACTGGCAAAATCACAGTAGATAGCTCCGTAGAGAGCACCATAGATAGCTCTATATCTGGCTCTGTATCTGGCTCTGTCGATAACGGCGGCCAAAGCGTTGAGCGCGTAATCACGCTTAAAGATACCAAGTCCAATAGCCAGCAACAGGGTTTGCTAGATATCGCCACAGCGGTATTGACGGCTCTACAAATAGTCAAACAAATACCAGCAACAGTCAGTCGAGATAGTCTGCATGTCACCATGCGCAGTGACGGCAGTTACCGGCTATTTCTCGATGATGTTGAGCCTAAAGCCTGCAAAGTCTTTAATCAGAGCCTTAAAGAAATCCTGGCACCAATAAGTAACCAACCATATCTGGTGCCCAAATACGAATACCCTCTGGCAAGCAGCTCAACAGAAGTCGAGACCAGAAAGTTTTTTAAAAAGTATCTTGCTGGTCGCGCCGAGCCTCGTGTGGGCTCCTATCACGCCGTGCCATCGTTACTTGCGCGCTCGCAAAAAGGGCGCGAAGTCTTTGAAGAGTGCTGGAATAAATACGTAAGCCCCGGCTTTGTTGTCTCTACTGAGACAAGGCCGGAGCTTTTAAACAAGTATTTTGGTATCGGACCGTCGCTATCGCAGCGCCTGCTCTGGGATTAGCAGACAATCTAATCTTTCATGTGGGAGCGCAAAAGCACATTTGACAGTATGTCAAAAGCGTCTGAATCAAAATCGTTAGTTGTGAGGGCTTTTTCGAGTAGCGCCTTTTCGTCTTCGGAGACAACACCGTCAGCCATGATCATCTCTCTGATTACTCTGGCCTCGTAACGGTTGATTTTGTTGTCGTCAGCCAAGACCTCTTTAAGAGCATCTTCTAATGTTCTTGCCATCTGTCCCTCTTCTGTTATCTGCAAGCAAGATTATACTTAATGCTGGTCAAAAGAGGAAACTATATGAATACGGCTCAACCGGCAGAAATAAGCGTGACAGACCTGAAAAAGAGGCTCGATGCAGGCGAAGACCTCTTTATTCTTGACATTCGCGAACCCCATGAGCTGCAGGTAGCAGCAATCAATCACACTGCCCATATACCAATGGGTGAATTGCCCAGCCGCTTTGAAGAACTGGCAGATCTCAAGGAGAAAGAATTTGTGGTGATGTGCCGCTCCGGTGCAAGATCACAGCGCTGTGTGGACTTTTTGCAGAGCCGCGGCTATCAAAAAGCCCTCAACTTGAGCGGCGGTATCCTGGCTTGGTCAGATCTAGTTGATCCGACGGTACCGAAGTACTGAGCAAACGCAGTACTGTATTGACCGAACATGGTCTTTTAGCTGGATTTACAGCAAGACAATCCATGACCAGTCTGGCTAGCTTGTCAGGCACCATCAGCTGTGGTGCAAATGGTTTTGGACTCTGACTAAATTTGAGCTTAAAAGTATCTGCTGGTGTCTCACCCTTTAGTGGCACATCACCGGTCAATGTCTCGTACATCAAACAGCCAAAGCTATAGATGTCGGTGCGAAAATCCAGGGGCAGACCTTTGCACTGCTCTGGACTCATATATAAAGGACTGCCATAAATCTCGCTGGTAAGACAGCGCGAAGTCTCCCAGTTAATTGACCGAGCCAGACCAAAATCTACAATCAGAGCCTTAGCCTTTTTGTCTTTGCGCACAGTGAGCATCACATTTGATGGCTTGACGTCAGTGTGCAAAACGCCACGACTGTGGGCGTAGGCAAGACCCTTTGCAATATCTATAAAAAAGGGCAAGGCGGTGGCGGCCTTTAGGCGGCCATGACTGACGATATAGTCAGCGAGACTGACACCAGGCAAAAGATCCATGACGATATAGGGTTGCCCATCGCGGCTAACACCGACCTCGTGCACCCGTCTTAAATTGGGATGGCGCAAGGCTATGCTAGCGCGGGTCTCTACACTGACAGCATCGCTTGTGGTGCCACCCGGTGGCACCTTAAAATTGAGCAGTTTGAGAGCATAAGTCTTTTTGCTGGAAGTCAGGCGGGCTTTATAGACCGTACTCATGCCACCACGGCCGAGGACACCCATAAGTTTGTATTTGCCAGCTATAAGCTCAATAGTCATGACTGAAGATTACACCAACTGATCAAATCTGCAAACTTAAATCAGGTGCAACAGGCTTTTTTGAGCTAACAGTGAAATACTGAAGACAACGAGGTGCCGATGAATATCAAAAAAGTCCTTAAATTTGGTGGCATAGCACTACTTTTGACTATTGGTCTTTGCTTGGCCGATAGTCTCGTCTTCAGCTCACAAAAGATTGACACTGACTACATCCGCGACAATTTATCGGGCAATAACGGTGCCTGGCTGCGCTACTACTGGTATCGGGGCAAACATAATGAAGACGATTGGCAAGCGATGCTCAAGCGCCTCAATACTCACAAGATTCGTTATGCCTATTTTCATGTATTGTCCTGCGACAAATCAGGTCACCTCAAATATCGTCAACCTAAAGAGGCAAAAATAATCACCAGTCGGGTGCATCAGTCTTGCCCCGGTACGCTATGTCTCGCCTGGGTCTATGTACCCTCTGACTTTGGCCGGGCAGATGGCGTCGACCTTGGTAAACAAGCCACCAGAGACGCTCTGCATAGCGAAGCGCGTTGGTTGATTGATCAATGCGGCTTTGATGGAGTGGAGTGGGACTATGAATTTGCTCCCAACAATGACAAACGCTTTATTACCTTTTTGAGTGAGAGTCGTAAACAAATCAGCCGCGACAAACATCTATCTATTGCCACACCAATGTCTTATCCGATGACTCTATATGGTTGGAATGACAGCTATTTTAAGGATGTGGCACCATTTGTGGACCAAATAGCGGTGATGTCTTATGACAGTTTTCTCTACATGCCAAGAGCTTATGCCAATCTGGTGAGCAGACAGGTACGACATGTAAGCAAAGATGTGGCTGCCACCAATAAAGACTGCAAAGTGATAATCGGTCTGCCAACCTATGAGGACGTTACCTTTGCCCATCAGGTGTTTTGCGAGAGTCTGGCTAATGGACTCAGAGGCTTAGAGCTGGGACTAAAAAGCGCAAAGCAAAGTACCAAGCAAAGTACAAACCTAAATGCCAAGCAAAATGCAAAACAAGACACGACTGACAATGTCGAGGGCATGGCTTTGTTTGCCGACTACACAACAGATGAAGCAGAATGGCAGCTGTTTGACCAATGCATCAAAAAGTAGATATATTGCTCGCCAACGACCTAAGTATCGGCCGGCAAATTCAATTTACTCTGGATGATCCAAGATCCCTTTTTAAGGTCTCAAATAAATCCGCATAGCTATTAAACATAAAGTCTGGTGCCGATGCCATGACGTGTTCTTCGGCGTGGAAGCGTCTGTGACAGTCGGCGAAATAAAGTGCTGTACTAACACCAGCGGCGCGACCGGCCTGCACATCAACGATATAATCGCCAATAAACAGGACCTTAGAATGATCGTTAACAGCTTCCTTGCCTAAAATCTTGAGAGCCTTCAAAACCGGCTCGGGATTGGGCTTACAGTGCTCGACATCGCTAGCTGTCACCACCGCATCAAAATAACCATCAAGTTTTAGATGATGAAAGGCTTTTTCAATCACCGGACGCTCCGAAGACGTCACCAGTCCCAGTGGAATCTTACTGGCACGGCAAAAATCGAGCACTTCGCGCACTCCATCAAACAACTCAGCTTGGTCATAGTGAGTCATGATTTTGTGCTGCACCAGTTGCCAAAACGATTGGTGGCATTCAATACCAAAATGTTCTGCAACGGCTTTGTCGCCGCGGTAAAAACAACCAGCAATGATTTCTTCCTCGGTGAGATCATAGCCAAGTATTTGAAAGGCATGTTTGAAACCACTCAGCCAATAGTCGAGACTGGGCACCAGAGTACCGTCAAAGTCAAAAAGCAAACAATCGTATTTAGCTAGTTGTGTATCCATTTGAGTAATTTTTCTTGCCCGGTTTATTGCTTTTCTATTTGATCGTGAGTGGTCTTATTTATGCTGCACCGAAATGAATTTTACATCCGGCTCCATTGTGTAGAGTGCACGGAGACACATTTTGTCGCTGGCTGAGTGCTCTGTAACCATGGTCATTCTATGGTCGGAGCCTTCGACCCATTCGCCAGTAGGATACATCAAATCTTTGGGATCACTGCTGTGCTTAAGACCAAAGGCATGAGTAAACTCGTGGGCACTAATTTGCGTGAGACTATTGGCTTTGAGCTGAGCATCATCGATTTTGTTATCGACAACAATTTGAATCAAACAGGGCTGACTCCACTCATAGGGATAGGATGTAAAACCGGAGTGCTCTTCCTGGACTGTTTTAGCGCAATAGAGCACCACAATATCAGCACCTTGAGGTGAGTTAACAGTGACAAAGCTAAATAGCCCTTCCTTTTGCGCCCACTCTAAAGACTTGAGCCCCTTTTTTACAGCTTCACCAGTGCTTCGCGCATAACCTGGCATGAGCTGCCATTGGCTGGGATTGTAATTTTGCAGCATGGCAGTAACTTGTTTGTATTCAGCGCGGCTCATCAGATGCCCCTCCATGCCAGCAGGGACACGCCAGCCTTCGCTGAAGTATATTTTTACAGGCATAGCTTCACGGGCCCAGCGCATTGAGTGATTATTCATCAAACATTCAAAGGGATTGATTTGACTGCGGAAGCTCGTCAGCCCTTTGCGAGCGGCTTGAGCAAAGACATCTTGTGGCGGTGAGCTAATAATGACGCGAGTAAAAGCCAGCTCCGCCAGGGGAAAATCCCGCAAGCCCATGGCACAAACTCCAAGGTAATACTGTGCGGACATATCACGAGAATTTTGTGCCACCATCTGCTTTAACTTTGGCATGGCCAGATCATAGCGGCGCGCTTGAATCAGTTTATAGACATCGCTATCGCCATTGGAGGCAAACCCTGGCACAGCAAAAAGCGACAAAAACAAGCAAAGGGTTGCCGCCCAAAGTGCTCTGATCATTTATTGCCTTTGGTCCCTGAGCCATTTATGCTTTTGGTCCTGGCTTGGGTGCCTGTCTTTGCTGACTTGCTGGACTTAGCAGTGGCGTTGGAATTAGCATTAGTGTCAGTCTTAGCACTGGCACCAGCCTTAACAGTAGCGCTAGTCTTTGCAACCTTGTTAGTCTTAGCACTAGCACCAGACTTTGCGTGTGTATCTTTAGCGGATGTAGCTTTTGCAGCTGAAACTTTTGCAGCTGCAGCTTTAGCCGGGACAATTGCCTTTGCTGGCTCAACCACTTTAGCTGGCACCACTGGCGGTAGTGATGGATCAATCACGAGTACCTGGCGACTATTGAAGCCATAGGCAAAGCCACCTAGAAAGGCATTGATAGACAATAGAGTTGTAATAAAGATGCCTCTAGCCTTCACTTTTAGTCTCCGACAAATTCAAGAGTGTCGTTGACGTCCTGAGTCTCGCCGGCGTTGCGAGTGTAACTTGTCAAAACATCCTTGGCTTGATAATCGTCCTGCACATGGGGACCTTTAACAAGCTTGATTGTCAGCTTATAGTTTTTATCACCGGGATGCTTGTTGTATTGCTCACCCAGATATTTTGCTTCCATCTGCAGAGTATTTTGCCCTTTGTGCACAAGCCTGGTGATATCGACAAGCTTATCTGGTCCAAAAAACGAATCCACAGACTGACCATTAACCTGCACTGTAATCGAGTATCCGCAATAGTCAGCGCCGGAAGAAGTGAGCCAGTACTTGACCTTGCCTTTTGTGGCGGGAGCAGCAGTATCCCCATTATCAGACTTAGCACTCTCAGCAGCCGAGCTTGAGTTGGCTGTGCCGCTACCGGCATCTGCAGAAGATTGTGTATTGCCGCTACCTGCAGCTGCGTCGTTGCCAGAACTTTTGGCGCTATTTGCGCCGTTACCGCCATGTGCTGAGTTACCGGCACTGGTGGCCGCATTGGCGGCAGTGGTGCTGCCACCAATCTTGGGCAGACCAGGGATGACAAAGCCTGTTGCGCTGACAGCTCCAGGGGTGCCAGGTGCGACCATCTGGATTGGCGCAAGCTTTTGATTAATACCCCAAAAATAACCACCAAAACCAGCAGCACCAACCAGCAAAACCAGGATGATGAAGTCGAAAAAAGCGCCAACCAGCGTCTTTTTGCTCAAATTTTCAGCCATTAATCCTCGCAAACATCAGGCACTACTGAACAATATTACCCGTTGCAGTCAAACTCAATCCATATATGACAAGAGTGCAATAGCCTTTGCCTCAAATTTATCCTTATCTGTAGTCACCTGTACCAGGGGCAATCAGGGTTCTAGCTTGTACTTATTGCGCAATCATTTTGTTTATCGGTCCTGGAGCAGTGGCATATTGCGGTACCGGCAGGAAGTAATGGGCAAAGGCATTTCAAATTTGAGTTATTGGATAAAGATGACAGACTGGTGCAAAGACCCAGCCTGGCTCAGTCATTTTGGCTCGTTTTTGATTGTGATGGTGGCAATGTTGGCTGGCGCTCCAGCACAGTGTCAAAATGGCAGCTACGAAAAAGAAAAAAAAGCCTATCAAATTTGTATGGATGGGTCACAGCAAAACGCTACAGGCAACTATTCACAAGCCAGACAAACACTGAGTGCGGCAGTAGGGCTAGATCCAAGCAGTTACTCTGGCTATTTGCACAAGCAATTGGCGCTTTCTTGTCAGGGACTAAAAGACTATGAGGGGCAAGTTAGTGAACTCCGGGCGGCAATGCGCTATAGCCCGGACGACGACAGACTGGGCTATGACCTGGCGATTTGTTATCACAATGCCGGGCAAAGTGACAAAGCCATCGACGCCTTAAACGACTTTGTTAAACGCACTAAAAACAGTCAGCTCAAAGCAGACGCTACAAGACAGTTAAAGCAAATGGGTGCTTTTGGCAATCTAAAAGCAGCGACAAAGGCTATAGATAGCAACAATTTACCTGAAGCACAAAGATTGCTAGCAAGAGCGGCGAGCTTTGATCCATCGACTTATTCAGCCGATGTGCACAGCAATTTGTGTTATGTGCTGCAACGCATGGGTCAACCAGAGCAAGCCATTATCGAAGGCAAAGCAGCGCTAAAACTAAATCCAGACGAAAAGACAACAGTCTATAGCGTGGGCTTGGCTTATCAAGACATCGGCAAATTTGAAGAAGCAATATCCTGGCTAAAGCGCTATGCACAAATGGAAACAGACAGTGACGGACGAAGAAAAGCAGAGAACTTTATAGCTGAACTGGCCGATGATCGCACAAAGCAAGACATGGGCTCGGTCAACAAACCAGACTATTATGAGCTACTCAATAAAAAGGGACCAGCCGAAAGCTGGCCAAAAGCAGCGTTACCGCTAAAAGTATATTTTGCGCCCAGCGAAAGAGCACGGGGTTATCGCCCCATCTTTAAAACTTATGTAGTCAGAGCATTTGATACTTGGGGTAATACCACCGGCAAGATCACTTATAAAGTCGTAAAAGACAGACAAAAAGCCGATATAGTCGTAACTTTTACAAGCGATCCACTGACTATGGACGAAAGCAAAAGAGTAAGACAGAAAGCTGGATTGACCTATGTCAAAAGTGAAAACGGCGAGATCCAATCTGCTGATGTACAGATAAGCACTGTCAATCCATTTAACGACAATAAGCCAGTGGAAGACGGCGAATGCGCCGCCACGTGTATGCACGAAATCGGTCACAGCCTGGGTTTAGGACATTCGCCATGCGTGTCTGACATTATGTATTTTGGCTCCTCCAGCAAACAAACTGGCATGCCAACAAGCCGAGACAAAAACACAATCGCTAAACTTTACCAGCAACTACCTATAGTGGCGATGGCGCCTGTTAGCAAAATTCCGGTGCCAATCAAATACTTGCCACCGCCAGCTTTTATGCCACCTAAACCTCCGGATACAGACCTGCGACCGCCTCTATTTTTGCCGCCTCCTCTGCCAAAAGAAGTAGAGAAGCTGAGACCTCCGCTATTTTTACCGCCTCCTCTCAAAACTACTGGCGCCAGTGCTCCTGCTAACGCCACAAGTAAATCAGGAGCAAACGGAACAGGCGCCAAGATACCGGCTACAAAAGCTCCCGCCCTGCCGTTTTTTATGCCACCACCAAAATCACGCTAAGGGCTAAGGGCTGATTGCATTAGACTAGGGGCTGACTGCATTAATAATCGACAGTATTGCTGCCACCAATGACAGTGCGGCCATGCCATAGGCCAGCATGCGATTGATATTGTCATGAGTGACTTTGCCCATGACAAAAAACAACACACTGGCAATGAGGGCAGGCAGAATAAACCGAAATCTCAAAACCCATAATGGAATGGGAAATTCAGGGCGGCACTCAATCACACAAAGGAAGCTGGGACGAAGTTCAATGCGAGGTCCCATGCCCAGAAAGCTACGTCCAAAAGGACTGGTTTTATCACTATTATCGACTGCAGTACCATTCTTTTGCACGTACAAAAATGTCTTTTTGACACCGCTGGCTGCAATTAACTTGCCGTTTTCATCAGCGCCGTGAACAACCAGTAAGCTGTCCTGGTGCCCATTGCCAGAAATCAAATAATGACAGACAACAACTACTCCTGGCTTTAGAACGGGTTCTTCAGGAAACATACCACCTGCACGAAGACCATCAAGAACTTGCTTAATAGCAGTTTCGCTGTCTACCTTGGCAGGTGCCTCAATCAATGCATGCAGATAAAGAGGACGTTCTCTTTCTTTGGTATAGGGATTTTCCAAAGTAAGTAAATCAGCTTGACCAGCTAATTTGGTAGAGTTGCCAACCGACTGTTCACCCTCGCCAGGCTGCTCTGTACTTGCTTTGCCGTCTTGAGAAGAATCGTTAGAAGTTGAAGCGCCTGAAGCTGAAGTGTCAGAAGTTGAAGTGTCCGAAGCTGGAGTTTCCGAAGTTGAAGTTTCCGAAGCTGACTTCTCAGAAGCCGATGATTCTGATGATGAGTCTTCAGATGTTGATGCTTTAGATGTTGATGCTTCAGGGGATGATGCTTCAGGGGTTGATGCTTCAGAGGCTGAAGAATGCGAGCCGGTTGCTTCAACAGAGGCTGTCTCGCTATCGGATTTCTCGCCTTTCGAATTCTCGGCGCCAGCTCCAGTACTGCCAGCATCGGGATCGACTATGCGACGGGGATAGGCAGACTTGCGGTGATAGTAGATACGACAGTTTTCAGAAACTTTATGCATATTATGCACAGTCAGTTGCTGAGCACAATCACCCTTAAAATAGCTGGTGCCATCCTCATCAGTTATGTAGTCGCCGTGATCCTGTAAAAAATATTCCTTGCTCAAAACAGCTGAAGCGAGCGACCTGAAAAAATCCTCCAAACTAATACTAAAAGTTGTGAATTGATATTTTTCGCTGCGCTCACCCAATCCAAACTGAATCGTCTTATTAGAAAGATAGCGCAAATAACGCACGTTATCGGCAGCAGGATTGGATTTGGTAAAATTGGCTGGCTGTTCGCTGATACCATATAGTGACCAACAATAATAAATTGCTGCAACTAAAATACCGGTAGTCAGTCCTACCAACACCATGCGCAGTATATTGTCATTGCGCTCACGCACCTCAGAGGCGTACATCTGCTCGCGCTCGAGCATGTCTTGATCACTAAACTGAATTTTACGAGCGGCCGAAGCACTCAAACCCGCAGCCGATTGTTGCTCCCTAAAGTCGGAGTCATCATTATCATTGTCGACAGAAACATACACCTGAGCGTCTGTCACACCCTTCTTGCCTTTTCCTGTTTGCTTGGCTATGGCTCCTGCATCGATTTCATTATCCAGCGCACCCAAATTTTGCTGGGAGCGTGCGCTTGGTCTGGCAGGCTTCTTAACCTCTGTAGAACGTCTCATGCTCAATGTCTTGTCTGGTGCATCAGAGTCAACACTCTCGACAAAACTACCAGACGATTTTTGACTCTTGATCGTGCTGTTTTGAGAGGTGCCAGGCGGTGTCTGAAATGGTCTTGGTAATGGGGCAGGATTTGGCACTAAGACTATCTCAGGCTCTGGAGGAGGCTTAGGAAAACCGGACCCCTCGCTGAGTCGACCGAGCTGGGCATTGATGTGAGCAACCTGCTTTTTCCAGGCACCCACCAGTGCATGGTCAGGTCCGAGCATATCTTCGCCAAGTTTTATCAGACGCAAGCTGTATTCAAGCGCCGCAGGAAAATCACCGCGGGCTTGTTTTAGAGAGACGAGACATTCCAAGCACTCAGCATAGTCAGGATCGCTACTTGGCATAAAGCGAATCGCTTGACTATAGTACTCGTCTGCACGAATATAATCTTCAGCTGAAACGGCTTGCCGAGCCAGTTCCAGGAGTTCAGATTTTGATGGGTCAGCCAACTTAACCTATCCCATGAACACCATTCGACCAGCAATCACCAGTGATTGTCTTTCTAATCTATCAAAATTTGACGCCTTTACAAGCTTAGGATACCAAAAGACCGGACGTTGGTGTTGGCATGCGTCCGGTCCCTGGTCTTAGACCGTAAAACAGAGAGCATACGGTCCAAAGTCCTGTATTTATTGTATTTATCGTCAAGAGACCCTAAAGCCTTACTTGATATGGCTTTGACTCAAATCAGCGGTAGAGATTTTAGGCTTACCACTGACTTTGACCTTGCCCTTAAAACTGTCGATTACCTTTTGATGTCTGATGCTTTCAATAAAATTGCCGCGCGCCGCACTTTGACCACTGAAAACAGCCATAGTCGAACTGACAAAAGCAGCGAGAGTAAAAGTCATAACAATTGCAAGAACAATTCCAGTGGACGGATCCATAAAAGATACCGGTGCCATATCATTTGTGCGTTGCATATACATAGACACCTCCAATCATTGAAAATTTGGGGAGTATAACGGCAAGTTTGAAAAATCTTGAGTTATACGGCTTGAGGAGAAGTTGATCAAAAAGGCGTTGCATCTGACAGAAAGTTGCATCGAACAGAAAGTTGCATCGAACGGAAAGTTGCATCGAACGGTTATTTGCTTCGAACAGAAAGTTTATCGCTGCGCAGATTGCCTTAGATGTGCGCTCGTATCATTGCTCGATGCTCTTACTTGAGGAAAACTTTGAATGGGCAGAGACTGCTCTAGAGATGGACTTAACTGACCCGTCAATGTACCCAGTGGGTAAATCGTAGAGTAAACAACAATAGCAATAGCTGCCAGAGCAAAAACCACCAACACCATCGTTATCACACCACCAATAGTCTCCTCAACATCAAGTGAAAACAACGGCTTACTTTTTGCTGTGGATAAATCAGGATTTTTGTAGTTGCTCGTTATCATGATTAGCCTCTTTATTTACCATGGCACCATCAGCGATGCCATGGGATAAAAGTTGACGCCAATGGGTCTGTGACTTAGCTTGCTCTGAGTCTGCCCGAAATCATCGAGAACAGAAAAATAAACAATCCAGATCCGACAATAGCGGGCAAGATTGAAATGCCACCTAAACTCGGACCGATGGACCCCATCAAGCTACCGCCAATCCAAGCGCCGAGAATACCAAAAACGGCGCATGTGAAAAATCCACCTGGAACGCGACCCGGGACAAGACGATCAGCAATGGCAGCGCAAACAGCCGCTACGATAAGATACAAAATAAAACCTAGAATACTCATAAGACACTCCTGTAGTGGACTTACAGACGCAAGCCCAGAACCTAACCTGTTTCCATGGTGGTCTAGACGGGAGTTGATGGGCCCGGTTCCCAAATTGGGTGTGCTGGGGCTTTTGTTGTTAAAAGCTGCTTGTAATTTGATTGAGTCATCTCAGACCAGAGGTCTTGAAATGCCCATTTTTGAACTTTTTTGAGGGCGGAGTCGTAATACCTTTTATAGAAAGTGACATTCGCTAGAAAAACAGCTGTATTTCTAGCAAAACTCATGGAGGAAAAGGACATGTATGCCCACAGAGCACCAGCCGCGGCATTTTTAAGGTTTATCAACGGACTGCCAAAAGGATATATTTTCACCACCAGAGATTTAATACCATTTGCTCCTCGCAGCACACTCGATAGCGCGCTTTCAAGACTGGTAAAAAGTAGGACCCTAGAACGTCTGGCAAGGGGCGTCTTCAGATTCTACAATCCCAAAAATCGCAAGGTATCAGTAAGACAAATTGCTGCTGTAAAACGTAGAGCTTTCGGCAGAAAAATCGCCACCGTCGCCACAGCTATAGACCGGGATCGGTTGGAAAGGCTCGACGACCGAGGCAGAGAGCTGCTCAAGCCATCTTCCATAACTCTGGTATCAGATGGGCGCACAAGCTCGTTTTTATTCCACCAGGATAGCTCCCGCATCAATCTAAGAAGCGTGGCAATGCGCATTAACAGGCTTGGCGAAAGCTCAGCAGGAAGGATGTTGCGTGACCTATGGTTACTGGGAGATGACTCGATAACTAGCAAGGACATAGAAAAAGCATGGAGTAAATTAACACCAAAGGAAATAGCAAAAGTACCTGCACTTAAAAAACTATTGCCAAACTGGCTAGTGCAATTGCTTCCGCCAACTCCTACTAGTTGTTTGGAGCAACTGATGATACGACCCATCAAAAAAACAGTCTATATAAAACCGCGCAAAAACAAAAATCCTTAGTCTGCTCGCATCGCTTTGAGTTCTGGTTTAATCACAGCACCATCTTTAAGGTCGACATCGGGGTCGAGCACGATTGTTTCGCCACCGATTAAGCCCTTTAGGACCTCGATTTGCCGTCCGTAATCACGACCGGTGGAGACCACTTGCATATGGACTGTACCATTGGCATCGACCACTGCCACAAACTGCCCAGTTGGTCTGACAATCAATGCACTGGCGGGAATCAGAACAGGCACAGTGCCTGGTCCATCATCGGTAGAAGTGAGAGAGTCAAAAACGATGGTGCCGTACATGCCTGGCTTGAGAATGTGCTCACCGTTAGGTATACGCACCTGCACCAGCATCGTACGTGAGGCAGCATCAAGACCGCCAGAGACTTTGGCCACGACGGCTTGAAAGGTCCGACCAGGCATTTCAGCGACTTCCAGGTGAGCTGAAGTACCCACAGAGACTTTGCGATACATCATCTGAGGTACTGCCACAAATACTCTCAACTCATCTGTGCGAGCTATGGTCAAAAGGGATTGCACACTATTGGCGCTGCCTTCACTGACCAGTGCTCCTGCATCGACATTGCGAGCAGTAACAACACCGTTGCAAGGAGATTTGACATAGCGGAAGTTTTGGGTCGTCTGGTTACGCTCCAAATTAGCCTGGGCACTAGCAACTGCACCGCGCGCTACTTCGATTTTTTCACGTGCCGAGCTTACTTGTGCATCAGCTGCATCTACTTCAGCTCGAGCAGCCTGGATGGCAGCGAGGTCGGCGTCAAGGTCACGCTGTTTTTCGTCACGTTGCTCGCGACTGATGGCGCCCTCGTCGGCTAACTCTTCGTAGCGACCCAATTGTCTTTTGCTAAAAGCAAGATTAGCTTGCAAGCGACGCACCGACGCCTTAGCAGTCATCAGGACTGACTGAGCATGAGCTAGATCGGCCTGGTTAGACTTTACCTGGCTATTGGCTTGTCGCAAGTCAGCGCGTGCTTGCTCAAGCTGTTTATCTAGCTCGGGGGCATCTATTACTGCCAATACTTGACCGACTTTTACGACATCGCCGATGTCAACGAAACGCTCTTTTAAATAACCGTCGCAACGAGCATATATCGGTATCTCCTGGATAGGCTCTAAGTTGGCGGGCAAGGTAAAACTACTTTTGCCCTTATCTTTGACAGCTTTGACCACAGCAATAGTGCGCTTGGTGGTGGCAATTACCTCAGCATGTTTATTTAGCTCAGCCTGACGGTTTAAACGCGGCAATATGCCCGCCACTAGCACGCCGACAAGCAACAAAATGCCAACAGTAATTGCCAGAAGAAGCACCTTTGGAGCTGGCGGTTTGCGCCCAGAGAAATTGCCGTGGGATTTGTCCGATGTGCCGCCAGAGACATTGCCCGAGGCATTATCGGCGCCCAGATTTCTTCTATCTTGCGGAGCACCGCCCGACATGCCATCTGTTAATGGCTCCATAATATCTGCTCCAGTATCACCCATGGGTTAACTCCCAGCATGCTCTAAAGCCGCTGTATGTGCACTGGGACGCTGTGGGCGTCTCAATCTAACTACTGCAAAAACACAAGGTACAAACAACAACGTGGCGAGAGTCGCCATCAACAGTCCACCAATAACAGCTCGACCCAGTGGCGCGTTTTGTGAGCCACCCTCGCCCAGTCCCAGGGCCATCGGCAACATCCCGATTATCATGGCTGTAGCCGTCATTATTACTGGTCTAAAGCGGTTATAGCCAGCACTCAGAGCCGCTGCCACAGGCTCCACACCTTCTTCGATTTGCTCATTGGCAAAAGTAATGAGCAGGATGCTGTTAGCTGACGCCACCCCGATACTCATGATTGCCCCCATTAAGGCTGGCACACTAAAAGCAGTATTGGTGGCAAAGAGTGCCAGCACAATACCAGAAAAAGCCCCTGGCAAAGCGGCCAGAACAATAAGTGGATCTACCCAGCTATGGAAGTTAACTACCAGGAGCAAATAGATCAAAATCAAAGCAAATGCCATACCACCCAGAAGTCCTGTAAAAGCATTAGTCATGCTATCGGCTTGACCGCGCACATAGATATAAGTGCCGCGTGGAAGCAGCTTTTTGCCTTCGATTTCTTTTATGATCTTTTGAATATCACTGCTAACTCCACCCAGATCGCGGTCTTGCACGTTGACAAAGACGTCGTAGACATTTTGGATGCGATAGTGACTGACTACAGCCGGTGTGATACCACGAGAGATACTACCCAGGTTAGCCAAAAGCTGAGGCGCGTGCCCGGGCAAAGGTGAAGTGACAGGTGTATTTAAGATGGCATCGATAGTATTCATGCGCGATTGAGGCGTCTGAATGGCGACGTTGTAATTGACGCCGTTTTTGGGATTAACCCAAAAGCTAGGCGATGTCTGAAAGCTTGAGCTCAAACTTATCAAAACAGCCTGAGCAATATCGCGTTGAGTAAAGCCCAGTTGATTGGCTCTCACTCTATCTACGTCAAACTTGACTTGTGGTGCGTCTACCACCTGGTGCAAAGTTACATCCACAGCCCCTTGCACTTTCTCAATTTTTTCTTTGAGGAGTTGTGCAATCTTGTAGTTAGCTGATTTATCTCTACCGGTAACCTGGATATCTATTGGAGCTGGCAGACCGGCATTGAGTATCTGAGAGACGATATCAGCTGGCTGAAAGAAACATTGCACATGAGGAAACTCTTGCCTCATCATCAGGCGAATTTTTTTGGCATACTCAAAGACTGATTTTTTGTGATCCTCTTTGAGCGATATCAGCATCTCGCCATCAAAATCCGAAACAGTAATGTTATCGCCGTAAGCAAGGTTGATACCACTATTAGGTAGTCCAATATTGTCGAGGATGTCGCCCAATTCCTCCGGCGGAATAACTTTTTTGATGGCGCTCTCGATACTGGTAAAGGTGCGCTCGGTCTCTTCCAACCTGGAACCAGTGGGACATACCAGGTGTAAGCGCATCTGCCCGCCATCCACCGCCGGGAAGAAATCCTGCCCAATAAGAGGAATCATGCTGAAGCATCCAGCAAATAAAATCAAAAAGGTGACAATGCAGATAAGTTTGCGACTCAGCAAGTAGGCCAGAAGATCTCTGTACATATTGCGCAAAAACTCAAACGTGTGCTCGGTAGCTTTGAAGAGCGGAGCAAAGATGCTGCGGGTAGATTCTATTTCGTGGTTTTCGTGCCCGCGCAAGAGCGCTCTAGCCATGACTGGCACCAGTGTGCGCGAGAGCAAATAACTAAACATCATGGCAAAAACCACTGACAGCGCCAGCGGCACAAATAAAGAGCGAGCAGGCTCAGTCAGCAAAAACACTGGCACAAACACAATACATATAGCTAGAGTCGAAACAAAGGCAGGTGCTGCCACTTGTTGGGCACCATCAAGGATGGCACGCTCGATTGCTTTACCTAGACCCAATTGTCTGTGGATGTTTTCGACCTCAACAGTGGCATCGTCCACGAGCATGCCCACAGCCAGTGCCATGCCACCCAGCGTCATTGTGTTGAGCGTCTGACCGCAAGCATTGAGACAAATGATCGAGGCAAGTATGGATAGCGGGATTGAAATAGCCACAATAATGGTGCTGCGCCAGCTAGCCAAAATCAAAAACATAAATAGCGCTGTCAGTCCGGCAGCCGTGATGGCTTCTTTAACAACACCGTCGACTGCAGCCTTTACAAACACAGACTGGTCAGAGAGCATGGCGATTTTTAGCTCTGGCGGCAAAGTGGACAAAATGCGCGGCAGCGCTTTGCGTATCCTATCGACTACAGCAATTGTGGAAGCATTGCCGTTTTTGAGGACATTAAGGAGGGTCGAACGCCTGCCATTTTGATGGACGATATTGGTCTGTACTGCATAGCCGTCATGGACTTGAGCCACGTCTTTGACATAGATAGTGGCACCTTTAATTTGCTTGACCGGCAAATCATTAAAGGCATCAATGGTGGTAGGACTGCTATTTAGCTGAAAGGCATACTCAGTATTGCCCATCTTGGCCTGACCGCTGGGGATAATGACGTTTTGGCTGCCCACTGCGTTAGCTACATCTACAGGCGAAAGCCCTTTGGCTAAAAGCTCCGATGGATTGAGGTCAACCATCACCTGACGGCTCTTACCACCATAAGGCAAGGGTATCGAAGCCCCCTCTACACCCGACAGTCCAGTACGGATAAAGTTGAGACAAAAGTCAAAAAGCTCAGCCTCACTAAATTTGTCGCTGCCAACTCCGAGTTGCAAGATAGGCACATCAGAAGCACTGAACGATGTAATCAGAGGTGGTGTCGTACCAGCGGGATAAACCCTGAGAAGCGTCTGACAAAGCGAACCAATCGTACCCACAGCGCGTCCGACATCAGCACCCTGATGCAGATAGACCTTGATAATAGAAATCCCACTGACCGACTTGGACTCGATATGCTCGATGCCGCTTGTCACTGTCGTAATCGCTCGCTCACAGATTGTGGTGATGCGGTTTTCCATTTCTTCTGCTGGCAGACCGTTATAACTCCAGATAACGCTCACTACCGGCACATTGATAAAAGGGAAAATGTCTGTAGGCATACGGGCAATGCTCACCGCGCCCAAAATCGCGATAAGCAGAGACATAACGACAAATGTGTAAGGCCTTCTGAGGGCTAACTCAACAATCCACACCAAGACACCTGGAGGATGGGCGCTATTTAATTAGCTGATACAAACTAAATTTGGTTTATGCAAAACAGTTAATGGATTGTGCAAACCAAATTATAGGTTATACGAACTATTTTATAGGTTATACGAACTATTCGGCTAGGCCCTAATTAAATTTGAGCGTAAAAACCACCAACAGTGCCCCGCTTTGACATCAGGCAAGATACAATTTTAAATATCAGATGTGGATAATGGCATAATTCGTGCCTGCTAAATTGTTGTACAGACAACCAATCAAGTCTCAGGATAAACGGCAACTCGTGGCGCAAAAGTCGACAACCCGCAAAGTCCCGGCAGCATATCAACAGTTTTTAGACAGGCAGTCAGTCGGCTACTATGTCAAACGCTGCAGCAATTTACTCAGTCGTCGCATCGGCGAAATCCTGCAAGAGCACGACCTGACGTCTGTGCACTGGGTAGTTTTAGCCTGTCTCTGGCGCCAGGATGGTCAACCTGTAACCTATCTAGCCAAGCAATTGCAACAAATCGGCGGTACTCTGACCGGCGTGCTTGACCGCATGGAAAAACGCAAACTCGTCAAACGCAAACGCCACCCTCAGGACAGGCGAGTCTATCGGGTCTATCTCACTGCTCAGGGTGTAGCCTTAAAAGATGAGCTGCCTGTGCTGGTGCAAAAAATGTGGACCGGCATATTTAAAGGCATAGACCCTGGCGACATCGACAATTTTTCCAATCTGATTAACCATCTGCTTGCCAATCTTTCGCCCGAATACACCTGTGCACTCCCTGAATGCGACGGCTCCATGCCACGCAAACTCAGCCGCATCTTGCCGCCCAAATCACTGGGTTACAGACTCAAAACCACCTCCATGCTTTTGACTCGCAAGTTTACAGATCGCATCGAGCCACACAACGTCACTGTCACGCACTGGATCGTGCTTTGCCGCCTGTGGCAACATGACGGTGTCCCGGTAAGCGAAATTGGACAATATATCGAGCAAGTAGGCGGTACCCTGGCTGGCGTACTGGAGCGCATGGAAGAGCGCGGTCTTATCTACAGAAAAGTAGACACAGGCGATCGCAGACGCATGCTCATCTACCTCACAAATGAAGGCGAGCGCCTCTTTGACGTTTTGCCTCCCATTGCTGTGGCTGTCACAAGTGAAATGCTCGTTGGCATAAAGAGCAAAGAGCAGGAGTTTCTCAAATCATTTCTCTGCAAAATGATTGAAAACCTGGGTGGTTGATCCTTATTTGCTATCAGCCAGGTCATAGCCGTTTTCGTCAAACTGGTCGTTGACAAACTCAAGAGCCTCGCGGTCCTCAGGCGTCAGCGTCTCCACCTTGGGCTCATCGGGAGCATGCTCAACGAGCAGACAAGCCTTTGAGCCTTTGGGCAAATCGGCTTTGGTCAGACCCTCTACACTAAACGAGAGCAAAGTACGATATTTATCGTGCACAGATGGCAGCGGCTTTTCATCTTCTTCGAGCACCACAGCCATGTTCCAGGTCTTGCCCTGGACAGTGGTGCCGTCCGGTCGATAAAAGACCAGCTCGTCACCTGACCTAAACTCTGGCAACTCATCATAGACATCGGTGGCCACGACAAGAAAACCCTTGCTAAACCAAAATGTGTCGACAACTGTAAAAAATGGCTTACTCATGATGTCACTCACAAAGACAATTTATAGTCTATCAGGATTGCCCTTTTGCTTACCCTATAATAGGTCCTTATCAATAACAGACGCTTGCAATTATCAATAACAGACACATTCAAGTTTAAAACCGCCAAAGGGAAGTCATGCCTACTACAACGCTCGCCAGCCGCCTATTTCAGCCATTTGAGTTAAAAGGGTTGCGCCTCCCCAATCGAGTCGTCATGGCGCCCATGACCCGCGGCAAATCACCAGATGGCATACCAGGCGAGGACGTGGCGGAGTATTACGCCAAGCGAGCCGCAGGCGGCACGGGGCTTATTATTACCGAAGGTACATTTATAGATGACAAGGCAGCCGGTATCCACTGGTATCCGGCAGTGCCCCACCTCTACGGCGACGACGCACTGGCCGGCTGGCGCCGCGTCGTAACACAAGTACATGCAGCTGGCGGCTTAATATTTCCCCAGCTCTGGCACCTGGGCATGTCGCCTCTAAATGGCAAAAACCCCAGCGGGCAAGATGCTATTGGACCCTCCGGTCTGGCATTTGATGGCACCACTATTGGTGAGCCAATGACTGTCGCCCGTATAGAAGCCTTGCTAGACGGTTATGTGCGCTCAGCGGTAAATGCTAAAGCATGCGGTTTTGATGGACTGGAGCTGCACGGGGCTCATGGCTATATGTTGGACCAATTTTTTTGGAGTCAAACAAATAAGCGCACTGATAAATACGGCGGACCAACCATCGCTCAGAGAGCCGCTTTTGTGGCAGAGCTGGTGCGGGCAGTAAAAGCGGCAGTAGGCAACGATTATCCTCTATCTCTGCGCTTCTCACAGTGGAAGCTGAGTGCCTTTGACTTTAAAAACGCCACCACACCTCAAGAGCTGGAACAATGGCTCGTACCACTTAGTGAAGCAGGCGTAGATATTTTTCATTGCTCTACTCGCAGATTTTGGCTACCGGAGTTTGATGGCTCCAATCTCAATCTGGCTGGCTGGGCTAAAAAACTGACAGGTAAGCCAAGCATCACAGTGGGCTCGGTCTCGCTCAACGAGGACTTTATCCACACCTTTGCCAAAGACACACACAATGACGCAATCGACTTCCATGATCTAGAAGCTCGACTCGAAAACAACGAATTTGATCTAGTGGCCGTAGGTCGCGCCTTGCTCAGTAACCCTGACTGGGCTAATCTTGTGCGTGACAACAAAATCGATAAAATGCGTCCATTTAGACGCGAAGAATTGCAATATCTGCGCTAGTTGAGGCAATTGCGTGCAAGACAAAACAAAAGTCGTGAGAGTCGTCATCTCTGTAATTGTGATAGGGATACTGGCTTATGGTGCGTATGTTTGCGACAATATGACACCATCAATCAAAAGCGTCAATGCCGACCACGATAAGATGCTAGCCAATCTAGAGGCGGCAAAAAAGCAAGTACGCCAATTAGATGAGGCGGCAGCAGAGCAATCAAAGCAGCAAAAGACAATCGCTTTTAATCCCACCTTAGAAAAAAGAGAAGGCGTAGTCGGCATCACTGTCAACTGCTACAACGGTAATCTAACGCCCATAATCGATCAAATCGCCAAGGGCAGTCCCGCCGAGGGCGCAGGCATAAAAGCCGGTCAATATCTGGTCAAAATCGATGACAACTACTGCTTGCCGATGACTGGTGCCGAAATCGCCTTTTCTTTGCGTGGCACCGCTGGTAGTACCGTTAAAGTGACGGTATCAGATACAGAAAGAGGCAGCGCCACACCGGGTGGCAAAGAACAATCATATGACCTTACTCGCCTGGCCATGCACAAACTAAAAAATGAACACGAACAAAATCAACTAATGTTTGTAAAGCCCATGCTGGAAGCCGAGCAACAAATGCGCCCCAAAGCTCGCGAAGGAGCAGTGGAAGCGCCGTTTTTTGTGGTATCACCCCGCAGTCCCAAACGTATGATCTTGGAGTTTATCGACGACAAAACTGGACCAAGCAAAAAGCCTCCAGCATTTGTCTCATACGCAGACGGCGATCGCTACTGGGATGCTCCTGGCGCACCGCCTACTTTAATCAAACGATTTAACATTCAAGAGCCAGACTATATGGCACTGGCAAGTAAGTTTGGAGTCAAAACCGCTCCGGCGGTAGTCTTTTTACCTGACAATAGTGCCATGATAGATCCTAGCCAAATAGAGTACGACCCTATTAAAAACAATGGTCTGCGTGTCTTAATCCCCAGCCAAAAGCGAGCCATACCCGGCCGCTGGTAATAAGCGATGAAGGCCCCCGGTCAGTGGACCAAAATTAAAAACTCTGGAACTAAGCCAAAGACAAAATAGTCACTTCGGCAAGTCAATCAGCCAGGCAAGTTATTCAGCTGTTCAGACTTATCAGTTAGGTAAATTAATCAAAAGGCAAACTAGCCCAGAGCTGAGCTATAGCCCAAGGCATAACCCCAGACGCCCCACAGGCTCTAATTTTTACCACCGGTTACCAAGGGTTGACAGCCGTAGACGACCGGTCTATTATGACAACAGTTAAGCCCACTGAGTCAGTAGGCAATTTCAAATTTGAGGTCAAATAAATGACAGCCCTGCAAACACAAACCAAAACAACCGGAGCCAAGAGACTAGAAGGCAAAGTAGCCATCGTCACTGGTGGCGCCCGCGGCATCGGTGCTGCTATCGCCAAAAAGCTCGGCGCCGAAGGTGCAACAGTAGTCGTCAACTATGTAAATAGCAAAGATGCTGCTGCCAAAGTCGTTGAAGCCATCAAAGAGTCAGGCGCCAAGGCACTCGCGGTACAAGCCAATGTCACCAAACAGGACGACAGCAAAAGACTTGTCGACGAAGTCGTCAAAGCCTACGGTAAAATCGATATCCTAGTAAACAACGCTGGTGTCTCGTCTGCCAGGCCAATTGAACAAGTGGACATCGCACATTACGACGAAATATTTGATGTTAATGTCAAAGGTGTAGTGGCTACAACCATCGCCGCACTACCCCACTTTAATGATGGCGGTCGCATTATCAATATCTCGTCCGGAGTAGCAGAAGTAACAGTACCTGGGTTTAGCATCTACTCTGCCACCAAAGCCGCTCTCAATACATTGACCCGCATCTGGGCTCAAGACCTGGGAGCCAGACATATCACTGTCAATGGTGTCGCACCTGGTGCCACTGCCACTGATATGCTTGAGTCGGCAATGCCGCAAGAGGCTAGAGCCCACATGGTCTCCAAGACGGCTCTGGGTAGACTGGGTGAGCCCGCTGATATTGCCGATGTCGTTGCCTTTGTCGCCAGCGATGACGCTCGCTGGATCACAGGTCAGACTATCCGCACAGATGGCGGCATCAACATCTAACAGCACAGGTTAGCTAAGCATTTAGCTGAGGGTAGTTAACTCAATTTAGTTGACTCAATGCAGCTAACTCGCTCTAGCTTTACCTGAGCAGCACAATCTATTGATTTACGGTCAATAGAGACAAAGACGACCCCGTGAGACGTCGGGGTCGTTTTTGTTTGGTTGAATGCGTCCGTGCCTTATTTTCCTTATCATCGTACTCACGTGTGTTTCACGTCCAAATGACTATTATCAAAAAACTTACCATCCACTCCCCATTTTCTTATTCGCGAGCACCCAGCCAATGGCAGCTGACGATCCTAATGGCAATAAATCGCCAGAAAGTAACATTCAATCTTCAGCGGAGCAACAGGCCACCGCTGTAAACGACAATGCCTCAGCCAAAAGTGCCAACGAAGTCTATGGCGGAAGCAACGCTCCATACGAAAACATCTCTGGCGGCCACAAAGCAATAGCCAATGATTCGGCTGCTATGACGCAAGGACCTGATGCCAAACTGCCACCACTTGGATTGGACTACACAAGCGACGCAAAAGCAAAAGAAAATCTGGTTGGTGCACCGCCTCTATCTGACAGTAACCAAGGCGCAGAAAAGGGTCAAGGAAATCAAATCGATGCACCTCCCCTGGCAGACGGTGCCATGGACGGAGCCGCAAAAGGACAGGGAAATCCTATCGATGCACCTCCTCCGGCCAGCGGTGCCATGGACGGAGCAGCAAACGGACAGGGAAATCATATTGACGCGCCGCCCGTGGCAAACGGTGACAACGCTGTAGGAGCAGGACACTCTCTCTCCTCAGACCAAGCTCAAAACCAATCTGGTGATCGAGGCATAGCTCCTAGCTATGCGCCAGCTGCATCATCATCCGCGGCACGCGGGGATGCCTCAATACCAAGCGCTAACAGTGGGGCACGAGGAGGCTACACTGACGAAACTGGCTATAGAACTGAAGGAGCACAAAGAGGCGACACATCCGCTCGTAACGCAGATGGCATACCAGTTAATAATCATGGACGCGTGTCAAATTTTGGTAGCTGGAGCGGAGACGTCGCAGCCGCTGGTGCCCAACCGGTCCAGACTGACGGAGGTCAACCAACACAGAACGATAGCCTTCAACCGGCACAGACTGATGTGCGTCAACCGGCACAGACCGATGGACTCCAACCGGCACGGACTGATGGAACACAGCAGCCTCAAACCGATGCAATGCAACCGACTCAGACTGATGGAACTCAGCAGCCTCAAACCGATGCAATGCAACCGACTCAGACTGATGGAACTCAGCAGCCTCAAACCGATGCAATGCAACCGGCACACACTGATGGAACTCAGCAGCCTCAAACCGATGCAATGCAACCTGTACTAAATGCAGGTGATAGCACCGACAAGTCGAAAGAAGTAGCGCCCGAGAAGGAAAAGGAAGCATCAGACAAGACCACTTATGTTACGGCTACTGGCAAAGAAGTAGAATTGAACTTCCCAGCAAAAGATCTATATGGTCCAGCAACTCCTGAGCAATATCAGCAGTTGCAACAAAACCAGCAAGCATTACTTGAGTCGCTGCAGCACCTCAAGCAGGGAGAGTTTCCTAGATTAGCTTTTCACGGGACTTCAGAAGAAGGCAAAAACTTTATAGAAGAAACTAAAACTAGCAAAGACAAAATGGGTCACGCAGCAAGTGACGAGATCTGGACATCGATGAGCAAAATGGAAGGCACCGATGCCAAAACCTATTTAAATGATTTACAGCACTCTATTGCTCACGCTTCGCCAGGTCACCTGGCAATTATTGACGCCGGTGAGGCTGCAAAATGGGGACGAGCTATACCAGGATATCCCTCGCGGACAAGCGGTGTTAGCCCCTACGGAGGTCCTTTGGGTGAGACAACAGAATCTATTGTCGGCAAACAAAGTGAGCGTGTAGGTAAAAACACTCTGGGATTTACACCAGAAAACTACGACAAACGAGTGCTTGGATTTGTTGATCAGGCGGCCTTACTCCGCCTTGAGTTAGGACAGCACCGCAATCAAAACGCCGCGGCTTTTGACCTCCAAAAAACCACAGCAGATGTCCTGGAAAAGCTGGGACTTCTAAAGCGAAAGTAATGAGATAAGCAGCTTTGTAATGCTATAACTTTTGTCGCGCAATGCGCAGAGGCTGATGCTCAACAAAAGGTCATTTTAATGCTGCAAAAAATCAGAAGACTAGTAACAGGTCATAATGCCGAAGGTAAGTCGATAATCGTATCCGACGCTCCGTCACCACATACACTTGTGTTGTCTGATATACCAGCATGCGGCATGACTAATCTCTGGGTAACTGACGGTCAAGCGGCACTTGATACCACTGGTGATGACAATGCCGATCGCAGAGTGACACTTACACCACCAGAGCAGGGTTCAATTTTTCGTATAGTGGAGTTTCCCCCAGATAAGACTCTCGCTGGCAAAATCGACCGCAAGATGGTCTTTGCCGCAATGGGTGCAGACGCTGCGATGGACACGACTGGGGCACGCCACCCCTTGATGCACAAGACTAAGACTGTCGACTATGCGCTAGTCGTCTCAGGCGAAATATACGCTGTCATGGATGAAGGCGAAGCACTAATGAAAGCAGGTGATTGCCTGGTCCAGAGAGGCACCAATCACGCCTGGAGTAATCGATCCGATAAGCCGTGCCTGGTGGCATTTGTGCTATTGGATGCGAAAT
>Ga0075163_10000726_pt1 | contig 43424 bp, 38 predicted proteins | sample JI1023141ADNA_FD_71478 | JGI IMG/M metagenome (GOLD analysis project Ga0075163, IMG submission 71478) | Wastewater effluent complex algal communities from Wisconsin, to seasonally profile nutrient transformation and Carbon sequestration -... | ecosystem: Engineered > WWTP > Effluent > Algae...
CCGCGGTGTTCCGCGAGGCGTTCCGCGCGCTCAAGCCCGGCGGTCGGCTGGCGATCAGCGACGTCGTCGCCACCGGTCCGATCCCCGCCGAGCTGCAGACCCAGGCCGCGGCGCTCGCGGGGTGCATCGCCGGCGCCGCGCCGATCGACGACGTGCGCGCGATGCTCGCCGCCGCGGGCTTCGAGGCGATCGCCGTCGAGATCACGCCGCAGAGCGCGGCGGTGGTCGGCTCGTGGCTGCCGGGCATCGAGGCGTTCGTGGCCTCGGCGACGATCGCGGCCAAGAAGCCGGGCGGCGCCGCGCCGTGCTGCGGTCCGTCGTGCTGCCCGTGACCGCCGGCGCGCTGCCGTGGTCCGAGGTCGCGGCGCGGCTGCGGCCGTTCGTCGCGCGCCGGGTCGACGCCAGCGACGTCGACGACGTCATGCAGGACGTGCTGGCGCGGACCCAGCGCGGCCTGGCCGGGCTGCGCGACGAGGCGCGCCTGAGCGCGTGGCTGTTGCAGGTCGCGCGCAGCGCCATCGCCGACCACGGCCGGGTCCGCGCGCGTCACCCGATCGCCGATCCGGCGGCGGCGCCCGAGCCGATCGCGCCCGACGACGACGACGACGATCGGGTGGCGTTCCAGGCGCTGGTCGGCTGCGTCGCGGCCTTCGTCGCGCGGCTGCCGTCGCCGTACCGCGAGACGATCACGCTGGTCGAGCTCGAGGGCCTGAGCGTCGCCGCGGCGGCCGACGTCGCCGGGGTGTCGGTGTCGGGGATGAAGTCGCGGGTCCAGCGCGGGCGCGCCAGGCTGCGCGCGCTGTTCGAGGCCTGCTGCGAGATCGCGCTCGACGCCCGCGGCAAGGTCACCGACGTCACGCCGCGCGCCTGCAGCGCGGGCTGCTAGGCCGCGGCGTCCGCGGCGACGCAGGCGGCCCGACGCGCCGGCGGGCTGGCGGCCAGGGCCGCGAGCCGCGCGGTGATCGCGGCCGGGCGGTTCCACAGCTCGAGCAGCGGCGCGTCGAGCAGGTTGCCCAGCGCCGGGCCGGCGTAGTCGATCAGGTGCACGGTGCCGTCGGGATCGACGGCGGCTTGCTCCCACGCCGCGCGGCACGGCCGGAACCGCGCGCGGTTGGCGAAGTCGTCGGCGGCGCGGAACGCCGCGGCGCCAGGCTCGGCGCACGCGCAGCCGGCGGGCGGCGCCAGGTGATCGACGATCACCAGCGGCTGGCCGGCGACGGCGTCGACCAGCGCGGCGCGAGCGGCCGCGACCTCGGCGCCGGCCGGATCGATCGCCTCGGCCCGCGCGAAGCCGTTGATCGGGTAGGTCTCCTCGAGCTTGAGCCAGTCGAGGCCGAGCGCGACGCAGCGCCGCCCCAGCGCCGGCAGCTCGGCCAGGTTGGAGCGGGTGACCACCGTCGACACGCCCAGCCGCAGGTCGACGCCGGCGGCGCGCCGCCACGCCGCGATCGCCGCGAGGTTGGCCAGCACCTCGTCGAACCGCCCGAGCACGCGGATGCGATCGCTGGTCGCCGCGGTCGCGCCGTCGAGCGACACCATCGCGCTGGTCACGCCGCCGGCCGCGAGCGCCTGGGCCCGCGCAAGCGTGAGCAGCGTGCCGTTGGACGCCAGGTGGACGTCGGCGCGGCGCGGTCGGCCGGCCTGGGCCGCCGCGAGCCGCGCCAGCACGTCGTCGAGCATCGGCGACGCGAGCGACTCGCCGCCGTGGGTGAAGCCGACGTAGTCGGCGTGGGCCAAGCCGGGAGCCAGGGCGTCGAGCACCGCCGGCGTGATCGTGCGCGCGCGGCCCGACGTCGTGCGGGCCGGTGCGTCGGTGATGCAGTGCCGGCAGCGCAGGTTGCACGCCTCGGTGACGGTCACGTACAGGCGCGCGGGGTAGGTCGGGACGAGCGCGTGGCCGGCGACGAAGCCGTGGGCGGCGAGCGCGCCGTTGGCGGCGCGGAGCTGCGGCTCGTCGGCGGCGGGCGGCGGCGTGCGGTCGAGCACCAGCGCGCTGGCCGGCGGCAACACCGCGCGATCGCCGGCGACCCGCGCGCCGCCCACCGCGAGCAACGCCGTCGCTGGCGCGGCGACCACGATCTCGGTCGGCTGGTCGCCGCGGTGGAGCAGCACGTCGACGATCGCGCCGGTGGCGTCGGCGCGGCGGACGATCACCACCTCGCCGTCGACCGCGAGCGACTCATCGCCGTCGCGCAGCACCGCGAGCCGGCGGCGCAGCGCCAGCGCCGCGCGGACCACGTCCTGGGTCGTCGCGTCCCACGCCGCCGCGTCCCACGGCATCGGCTGGCGATCCGGCCACGCGTCCTCGAAGTCGCGCGCCGCCGCGGCGGCGTCGGCGGCCAGCCCGACCTCGTCGCCGTAGTACAAGAGCGGCACCCGCGCGCCGAGCGCCACCGCCACCAGGCCCAGCCGCGCCCGCGCCGCGCCGACGCGGGTCGCGATCCGCGCCTGATCGTGGGTGCCGGTGAAGCCGAGGCCGCGCGGGCTCGCGGCGCCGCGGCGGCGCTGGGCGGCGGCGATCCGGACCAGCTCCGCCGCGCGGGTGGTGCCGGCCAGCCAGCCGCCGAGCGCGTCGGCCATCGCGAAGTCGGTGGCGGCGTCGAGCGGCGTCGGCGCGAAGCGGTCGACGCAGGTCGGCACGACCTCCCCGAACACCACCGCGTCGGCGCGGCGCGCCCGGGCGGTCGCCGCGATCCGCGCGAGCAGCGGGGCCGGCACGTCGGCGGCCGCGTCGACGCGCACGCCGTCGACGCCGCGCTCGAACCAGCCGGCGACCACCGCCGCGACGTGGTCGGCGACCGCGGGCTCGGCGAGCTCGAACAGCGGCTCTCGCCACTGGCCTTTCTGGTAGTGGTCGTAGCCGGGGTCGGGGCCATCGAAGCACGGCCAGCGGTGGACCCGGAACCAGGACCACCACGGCGACGCCGGCCCGCGGCCCAGCACGTCCTGGAACCATGGGTGATCGCGGTGGACGTGGGTCACCGCCACGTCGGCGCACAGCCGCAGCCCGGCGTCGTGGACCGCCGCCACCAGCCGCGCGAACGCCGCGTCGCCGCCCAGCGCCGGATCGATCGCGTCGAGCGCGGTGGCGTCGTAGCGGTGCGGCGACGGCGCCGGCACCACCGGCGTCAGGTGCAGCACCGTCACGCCGAGGTCGGCGAGGTACGGCAGCGCGGCGATCACGCCGGCGAGGTCGCCGCCGGCGCGGTGGTCGCGGTCCCAGCGGGTCGGGGTCGGCCACCGGTCGTCGCCGCGGCGGAAGCGATCGACGAACACGGTGTACACCACCGCGTCGCGCCACCACCGCGGCGGCGCCGCCGGCAGCTCCGCGACCGCGGCCTCGAGCCAGCGCCCGTCGGGCCCGCCGACCAGCGCGCCGTCGTCGGTCACGAAGCCGTAGCTCAGCCGCCGCCCGGCGCCGGCCACCGTCGCCTCGAACCACTGGTGGGTCGCGGTCGCGTCGGTCGGGCGCATCGCGATCGTCGCCGCGCCGCCGCCGTCGTCGCAGCGCAGCCCGAGGCCGCGGCCGGCGCCGTGGCGCAGCGCCGCCCGCACGACGATCGCGCCGTCGCCGCGGCGATCGAGCCACGGCGGCGCCGGCGCGTGCAGCACCGGCTCGACGGTGCCGTCGATCACCAGCGCGCCGTTGCGGTCGTCGCCGCCAGCGTCGATCAGCCGCCACGCCGGATCGAGCCACCACGCGTCGTCGGGCGAGCGCGCCTTGATCGGGTACACGCCCGGCCCCAGCGCGAGCTCGGCCGCGAAGCCGGCGCCCGCGGCGGTCATCGGGTGCGCGGCGGCCCAGTGCGGCAGCTCGCCGCGCAGCTCGAGGCCGCTGACCGGCCGATCGGGCCGGCACCGCACCGTCACCCGCGCGGGCGCGCGCCGCTCGCGGCTCACCGTCACGCCCCGGCGCAGATGCGATCGATCGTCCGGCGCGGCGTACCGTCCGGCGGCCGGACGTAGGTGACGTGGCCGTGATCGTCGGCCGACGCGGTCCAGTGCTGGCCGGTGCGCTCGGCGCGCGCGCGGAACTCGGCGGCGACCGGCGCCTTGTGCCGCGAGGTGTAGACCTCGATGCCGGCGGCCACGTCGAGGACGCGCTCCATCCGCGCCTTGTCGCGGATCCGGGCCGGGTGGGCGACCACGTCGAGCCCGCCGTCGGCGCGGATCGTCTCGATCGCCTCCTCGGGCGTCCAGCCGAACAGCGCGCGGTCGGCCTCCCAGAACTCGACGTGGTGGCGGACGAAGTCCTCGTAGACCAGCCGGTTGCGCGCGAGCAGCAGGTTGAGAAAGTCCTGCAGCGCCGGGAACTCGGTGCCGCGCAGCTCGCCCAGCCGGCGATCGGGGTCGACGTACCAGCGCTGCTCCTCGGGCAGCGCGGTCAGCCAGCCCAGCACCAGCTCGCGCCAGCGGTGGCACACCTCGACCGCGCGCGCGCCCAGCCGGGTCTGGCCCAGCGAGCCGTCGAGCGCGCGCTCGGGCGGGAAGTACGCCAGCACGTGCACCTGCTCGGCGCGCGGCGTGCCGAAGTGGACGAAGCTCGTGACCTCCATCGCCGGCACCAGCGTCACGCCGAGCTGGCGCGCCGCCTCGGCCGCGCGCGGCACCGCCGCGAAGGTGTCGTGGTCGGCCACCGCGATCACCTCCATGCCGAGGCCGGCGCGGACGTGCACGTAGTCCTCGGGCTCGGCGCGCCCGTCGGAGAACCGGGTGTGCCCGTGCAGATCGGTGGCGACGTGGGTCATGGCGCGGGCTACAGCAGCGGCGGCGCCGCGTCGACGGCGTAGTTGGCGCCGAAGTTGTTGTCCCAGAACTCGTAGGTGCGCGCCCCGTTGACCACGCCGTGGCGGTAGACCACCGCGTACTCGAAGCGCTCGGCGCCGCCCGGCAGATCGACGTCGATCTGCCAGCGCTCGCGGCCGGCGCTCCACGGGAAGTCCTCGACCCAGTACCAGCGGTTGGCCTGGCCGGCGGCGCCCATGCCGAGCTCGGTCACCGTCGCCCAGCCGTCCTTGGTCGCGATCAGCGCGATCTGCTTGTCGTAGTCGAGGTCGGCGAGCTGGATCGAGATCCGGCCGCGCACCCCGGTGGGGTCGACGGTCACCGTGTTGAGCCACGGCTCGACGCGGACCACGTTGTACGCCGGGCCGTCGTTGACGACGTGCAGCTCGCCCTGGTTGTCGTCGACGTAGGTGTGGCCGGCGCCGTCCTGGTACCAGGCGTCGAACAGCACCGTGCGCTGCGACGTCGGCACCGTCATCGCGACGTGCCACTCCTCGTAGCCGTCGCCCTGCGTGCTGGCGTAGCGCCCCAGCGCGGTGCGCTCGGTGGTGTCGTCGGGCGTGCGGTACACCACGCCGACCCGCTTCCAGTCGAGGCTGGCGCCGACCACCGGGCGCACCCGCAGCTTCACCAGCACCTCGTAGCTGCCGCAGCCGAAGCGGGTGTTGGGCTGGGTGCACACCGACCACCACGCGCCGGTGTACGCGACCATCGACGTGTTGCGCTGGCCCTCGTACTGGGCCCAGTCGTACTGCTCGCCGGTCGCGATCTCGGGCGCGTCGACGCAGGCGAGCTGCGCCGGCAGCTGCAGCAGCACGGTGCCGGCGATCGCGGCACCGCCGAGGGCGGCGCCGCGGGCGCGGAGGCGCTCGAAGGCCGAGGCGAACAGCGCCGCGGCCGCCGGGGGCGCGCTGGGCGCGGTGGAGTCGGAGGGATCGGAGGGGAGGGTGGGATCGATCGCGCGAGCCATCGCGGCCTCGCTACAGCAACCGACGTGCCGGCCGCGGTCGCGCTGGACCTCGCGGAATCGCTCGAGGCGCCGCCGTGCGTGCCGCGCGGTCGCGCACGGTCGTTGCTTCGCGCAACGTGGTGGCGAGCCGCCTGGTCACCCGGCTGGTCACCCCGCCTGGTCACCCCGCTGCGGCGAAGCGCCGCGCGGGCGGCCACCGCCTGTGCCGCGCTATGCTGCGGCATGCGCCTCGCCCTCGTGTTCGCCGCGCTCGCGCTCGGGCTGCCCGTCGCCGCCGCCGATCCCCACCCGATGTCGAGCGGCGCGACGCCGGCGCCGACCACCGACGCGCAGGTGGCGATGTCCGCCGAGACCCTCGCGATCGCGATCGAACAGCGGGCGGCGTCGGTGAAGGCCGCGGTCACGCTGGCCAACCCCGGCGCCGCGACCAAGCTGGTGGTCGGCTTCCCGTGCGCGGTCGGCGACGACGCCGGCGCGATCGACGTGCCGTGCAAGATCCCGCTGACCGTGACCGTCGGCGGCAAGCGGGTGAAGGCGACCAAGCGCAAGACCAGCAAGTCGGTCCACCACTGGACGTGGCCGATGAAGCTCGGCGCCGGCGCCTCGGTCGAGCTGGTCGTCAGCTACCGCGCGCCGCTGGTGAACGAGCGCTACACCGTGCCGGCCTACGGCATGGGCCTGTTCACCTATCGGCTGACCACCGGCGCGCGCTGGGCCGGCCCGATCGGGACGCTGCGCATCACCGTCGATCACCTGCACGACGCGCTGCTCTACGTCGCGCCGGCTGGCGGCGTCCGCACGCCCGGGCGCATCACCTGGCAGCTCGACGGCGTCGAGCCCACCGAGGAGGTGATCCTGATCCCGCACCCGTACGCCGGCAACCGCCTGGCCCAGCAGATCGGCGGGCGCACCGCCGTCGAGGCCGCCGCACGCATCGCCGCCGGCGACTACCGGCGCGCCGACGTCGAGGCCGCGATCGCGGCGCTCCGCGACAGCGACGCCGAGCTCGCGCAGTGGTTGCCGACGATCACCCGGGTCGCGGGGCTGGCCGCGCCGCCCGAGGCCCAGGCCCGCGCGTCGATCGCCGCGTCGATCGCCGTGCTCGAGCGGCTCGCGACCAGCGCGACGCGCTGACGCCGCCTCGGGGTGGCGCCGGGGTAGTATCCGCCGCGATGAATCGCTTCGGGCTGTTCGCGACCCTCGGGATCTTCGGCGTGCTGGCGGCGGCGTGCTTCACCGGCGAGATCACCGATCGCCCCGGCACCGGCGGTGACGGCGGCGTCGTCGACCCCGGCACCCGGCCGCTCGAGGTCGACCCGCCGCAGGTGACGCTGGCGCCCGGCGGCGCGCAGACCTTCGCCGCGTCGCGGTCGGGCGAGGCGGTGACCGCGGTGGCGTGGTCGGTCGAGCCGGCCACCGGCGGCGCGATCACCGCCGGCGGCGCGTACACCGCGCCCACCGCCGAGGGCACGTACACGATCGTCGCCACCGAGGACGGCAGCGGCCAGCGCGCCACCGCGACGGTCACCGTCGCGGCGCTGGTCGCCACCACCCACGGCATGGCCATCCCGGCCGCTCACCCGCGGCTGTGGTTCACGCCCGATCGTCTGGCCCGCGCGCGCGCGTGGCTCGCGGCGCACCCGTTCACGCCGCCGACCAACGAGGATCGCGACGGCGGCTACGGCGACGTCGCGCTGCACGGCCTGCTGACCGACAACGCGACCGGCTCGTGCACGCGGGCGATCGCCTGGGGCCTGTCGCGGCTGGGCGACGTCGACGACACCGGCGGCGTCGCCTGCGACTCGTGCCGCTGGACCGGCGAGCAGCTGATCTTGATCTACGACTGGTGCTACCCGCACTTCACCGCGGCCGAGCGCACGACCTACCGCACCGCGATGGCCGCCGGCCTCCGGGCGTGGAGCCAGAAGAGCTGGGGCGGCCCGGCGATGTTCCAGAACAACTACTACTGGGGATACCTGCGCAACGAGCTCGAGTTCGCGATCGCCGCGTACGACGACGACCCCGCGTGGGCCGAGACGATGCTCGACTGGGTCTTCGATCAGCGGCTCGCCCAGGGCTTCGACCCGTCGACCGCGCCGACCGGCGCCAGCCGCGGCGGCGTCGCGAGCGAGGGCTCGGAGTACGGGCCGGTGGTCGGCGCCTACCCGCTGATCCCGTTCGTCACCGCCAACCTCTTGGGCCGCAACGTCTACGAGGAGACGCCGTTCTGGCGCGAGGCGGTCTACGCCCTCATCTACGCGACGACGCCGGCGCCGACGACGATCCCCGACGCCAGCCCGCCGGGCTACACGGTGTTCCCGTTCAGCGACGACGACAGCTGGACCTCGCGGTTCCAGGCGCAGACCCACTACTACCCGGACTTCATGACGACGATGGCGTCGTACTGGCCCGAGCAGAACGTCGGCCGCCACGCCCGGCAGTGGGCGACGATGGTCGGCGTCACGCCGTGGCGCCACGTCCAGGCGGTCGACGTCGCGACCACGCCGCTGCCGTTCGCGTCGCTGCCGCTCGACTTCTACGCCGCCGGGCCGCGCTACCTCTACGGCCGCAACGCGTGGGGGCCGACGGCGACCACGTTCATGCTGCAGCTCGGCGACGCCGCCGAGAGCACGATCGGCCACCAGCACGGCGACTACGGCACGTTCCAGATCTGGCGCAACGGCCGCTTCGTGTCGCGCGAGTCGGTCGGCTACGCCGGCGGCGGCGACACCGACATCGTCGGCTACGGCGGCGCCGGCACCGTCGACGGCGCCCTCGGCATCGCCCACAACACCGTGCTGATCAACGGCGCCAACCCCGGGCCGCAGTACTCGGGGCCGGCCGCGGTGGTCGAGCGGCTCGAGTCGGCGCCCGGCTACACCTACGCGGCGGTCGACCTGGTGCCGCCGGCGACCCGGATGCAGGCGTGGCGCCGCGAGTTCGTCTTCGTGCGCGGGCTCGAGACGCTGGTCGTGCTCGACCGGCTCGAGACCGCCGATCCGGCGGCGACCCGCACGTTCATCAACCACTGCGAGACGGCGCCCGTGGTGAGCGGCAACAACCGCGCGACCTGCACGGTCGGGACCCAGGCGCTGACCATGTCGACGCTGGTGCCGGCGCAGCGCACCTACCGGGTCGTCGACGAGGGCGCCCAGGTCTACAGCCAGCACCGCGTCGAGGTCGACACCCGGCCGGGCACCGCGCAGAGCTACATCCTCACCGTGCTGCAGGCCCACGACGCCGGCGCCACGCCGCTGGCCCCGTCGGTCGCCGAGGACGCGACCAGCTTCACCGTGTCGCTCAACGGCGCCACCGCGATCACCTTCGCCAAGGGCATGACCTCGACCGGCGGCAGCGTCCGCATCGGCAGCGCCACGACGCCGCTGCGGGCCACGGTGCAGACGATGTCGGTCACCGGCGACGGCCCGACCTGGGCGCCGTAGCCGTCGACGTCGCCAGCGCCGCCGGCCGCGCGCGGCGCCTACCGCCGCAGCTGGGTGAGCTGGATCAGGTTGCCGCTCGGGTCGCGCAGCTGCGCGATCGTCGCGCCGGTGACGTCCATCGGCGCCATCGTGAACTCGGCGCCGCGCGCCTGCAGCCGGGCGTACTCGGCGGCGACATCCGCGGTGAAGAACATCGCCGCAGGCTGGCCCGCGGCGGCCATCGCCTGCTGGTACGCCGCGGCGGCGGGCGCGTCGTCGAGCGCGAGCTGCAGCTCGGTGCCGCCGGGGTCGGCCGGCGCGACCACCGTCAGCCAGCGGTACGGCCCGTTGGTCACGTCGTCCTTGACCGTGAAGCCGAGCACGTCGGTGTAGAACCGCAGCGCCGCCGCCTGGTCGTGGACGTAGACGCTGGTGTGCTTGATGTTGAGCCCGGCGTGCAGCGCCGCCGCGCCGGTGGCGGGCGCGGGGGCCGGGGCCGGGTGGGGCGTCGTCGCGCAGGCGCCGGCGACGATCGCGGCGAGGGTCGAGAGCGTCAGGGTTCGCATGGTGGCTCCTCGGGTTCGAGCGCGGCGATCAGCCGCGCCGGGTCATCGCGTCGGCCAGCGCGCCCAGCACCCAGCTCCAGCCGGCGCGCTGCCCGCGGCCGGCGTCGTCGTCGGGCACGCCGGCGTGGACCAGCGTCACCAGCGTGCCGCCGTCCTTGGCCTCGAAGGTCGTGGTCACGACGCTCTCGCGGCCCTGGGTCGCCTCGCACACCCAGGTGTGCTCCGCGAGCTGGCCCGGCGCGAGGCGGGTGAACCGGCCGTAGTGGATCCACGCCTGGCCGCCGGCGTCGACGCGGTGATAGAACAGCCCGTCGACCTTGGCGTCGAAGATCACCTTCGACGTCCGGCCGTCGGACTGCGGCCCGTACCACGGACCGCCGGGGCAGGTCGGATCGAGCCACGCGGCGTAGACCTCGTCGGGCGAGGCGGGGATCTGGCGGGTGAAACTGAGGTCGATGAGCTTCATCGGGGTGGCCTCCGGTTGGCGAAGTAGGCTTCGAGGCGATCGAGCCGCTCGGTCCAGTACTGCTCGTAGCGCGCGGCCCAGCTCGCGACCTCGCGCAGCGGCGCGGCCTCGAGCGCGAGCGTGTGCTCGCGGCCCTGGCGCGTCCGCCGCACCAGCCCGGCCTGCTCCAGCACGCGCACGTGCTTGGACACCGCGGCCAGCGACATCGCGAACGGGGCCGCCACGTCGGTGACCCGCGCCGGCCCGCGGGTCAGCCGGTCGAGGATCGCCCGCCGGGTCGGATCGGCGATGGCCTGCAGCGTGGTCGAGAGCGCCTGCACGAGTAATGTTTAACCATTTGGTTGAATATATGTCAAGCGGCGACGCACGCGACGCCCCGGCGAAGCTCAGGGCGCGACGCGGATCGTCACGGCGAACTCTGCCGTGCCGTCGAGGCTGCCGGTCGGCCACGCCGCGGCCGGCAAGGCCCGGACCAGGCAACCGCGGAGCTGCGCGTCGCCGCGGGCCGCTTGCACGCGCAGGCCGCGACGGCCGGGCTCATCGCGCAGCACCAGCGTCAACCGGACCGTGCCGAAGGCGCCGCGCTGGCGGCACGTCGCCGCGTGCTGGCGCAGCCCCCGCCGCAGGCGCTGCGGGTCGAAGCCGCCGATCGCGCGCGTGACCGTCACCGCGATCGGGCGTGGCGCCGGCTGGGCGGTCGCTTGAGGCGTGGCGGCGGCCGCCGCGACGATGACGAGCAACAGCCAGCGCATCGGTCGAGCGTAGCGCCCCCGAGGCCCTCGCGCCCGCGCGTCCCGGTGTCGCGTCGTGCGACGATGCGCGCGCGGGCGACATCCGACAGCATCGACCCATGCGGATCGCGCTGCACAGCTGGGGCACCGAGGGCGACATCCGCCCGTTCTTCGCGCTGGCCGCGGCGCTGGTGGCGCGCGGCCACGCGGTCCGGCTGGCGTACGCGTGCGTCGACGCGAGCGACCTCGCGCCGCTGGCCCGGGCGGCCGGCGTCGCCGACGAGCCCATCGCCGCCGCGTACTACCGCGCGCACCACGCGACGATCGTCGCGCGCGCCGCCGAGAACTTCCGCCGCCGGAACCCGATGGCGCAGCTGCGGGTCATCCTCGAGGACACGCTCGATCCGGTGGCCGAGGCGATCGCCGCCGCGGCCGCGCCGCTGGCGGCGTGGGCCGACGCGTCGGTGGTCCACGTGATGGATCACCCCGCGGTCACCGCGACGACGCTCGCCGGCAAGCCCTACGCGTGCGTCGCGTTCGCGCCGATGTTCAAGACCCGGGCGCTGCCGCCGATCGGCGCGCCGCACCTCGGCCGCCTCGGCAACGCCGCGCTGTGGGCGCTGGCCGGCCGCATGGTCGACGGCGCGATGATGCCGCGGGTCAACGCGGTGCGCGCCGCGCTGGGCGCGCCGCCGGTGACGCGGGTCTCGGCGCGGCTGGTCGAAGAGGCGCGCCTGGTGCTGGTGGCGATGGCGCCGGCGCTCCTCGCGCGCCCCGCCGACTGGCCAGCGACCATCGCGGTCACCGGCGAGCTCGCGCTGCCGCCGTCGGCGGAGCCGGTGCCACCGGCGCTGGCGGAGTTCCTGGCCGCCGGGCCGCCGCCGGTCGGCTTCACGCTCGGCAGCATGGCGGCGCTCGACCCGCCGCGCGCCGCCGCGATCGCGACCGCGGCGATCGCCGCCTGCGCCGAGGTCGGCGCGCGCTGCGTGATCCAGGCGCCGCCCGACGTCGCGCTGCCGACCTCCGCCACCGCGCTCCGCTTCGAGCGCGCGTCCCACGCCGCGCTGTTCCCGCGCCTGGCCGCGGTCATCCACCACGGCGGCGCCGGCACCACCCACGCCGTGCTGCGAGCCGGCCGCCCGGCGATCGTCATCCCGCACGCCGTCGATCAGTTCTACTGGGCCGCCGAGGTCCACCGTCAGCGCGTCGCCGCGCGGCCGCTGCCCGCCGGCAAGGTCACCGCCGCCCGTCTGGCCGCCCGCCTGCGCGCGGTCCTGGCCGATCCCGCCATCGCCGCCCGCGCCGCCGCCCTCGGCGAGGCCACCCGCGACGTCGACGGCGCCGCCCGCGCGGCCGCCGCGGTCGAGGCCGCCTTCGCGCCCGCCTGATCCGGGCCGCGCGCCGGCGCGGCGCCTCGCGCCCAGCGGCGGCGCTCCCGCGTGCTACGAACCGCGCGATGTGGTTCGTCTGGCTCGCCCTCGGCCTCACGCTGGTGACGGTCGGCGGCCTCTACACCCGCCGCCGGGTCGTCGCCGCGGCCGCCGCGCTCGGGCTGGCGCCGCGCGGCCAGGTCGCGCTGCGCTGGGGCGTCGCCTGGCTGCTGTTCGGGTACCCCGCGATCATGTTCGCCACCGTCGCCGGCTCGCTCGCGCTCGGGCGCGATCGGATGGGCGGCCTCGACGGCCCGCTCGCCACCTGGGCGCTGGTCTACCCGTTCTTCCTCGCGGTGCTGATCGTCGTGCAGGCGCTGCCCTACCTGCTGATCATCGACGCGGTCGCGTGGGCGCGGCGGATCCCGATGGGGCGGGGCCGGGCGCTCGCGGTGCTGGCGCCGATCGTCGTCATGGCGATCTACACGCCGGCGCGGATCATCTGGGAGCGCGGGGAGCTGCGGTGGCGCCACCACGTCATCCACGTCGCCGGTCCGCCCGGGCCGCCGCCGCTGCGCATCGCGTTCGTCGCCGACTTCCAGCAGGACCGGCACACCGACGCCGCGCGCGCCGCCGCGGTCATGGCCCGGGTCGCGGCCGCGCGGCCCGATCTGGTGCTGTCGGGCGGCGACTGGATCAACATGGGCCCCGACCACATCGCGGCCGCCGCGCGCACCGCCGCGCTGGTCCCGAGCCGCTACGGCACGTTCTCGGTGCGCGGCGACCACGATCACTTCGCCTACGTCGATCGCGGGCGCAGCATCGACGCGGTCACCGCCGCGCTGGCGGCCGGCGGCGTCGAGATGGTGCACAACGCCGTCCGCCGCTTCGACCACCACGGCCGGACCGTCGCGGTCGGCTTCCTGACCTACAGCTACCCGGCGCGCGCGTCGGACGCCGAGCTCGATCGGCTGCTCGCCGAGCTGCAGGGCGCCGACGTCCGGATCCTGGTGACTCACCAGCTGGTCGCGGCGGTCGCCGACCGCGCGCGCGGCCGCGTCGATCTCGTCCTCGCGGCGCACACCCACGGCGGCCAGGTCAACCCGCTGGTCGGGCTGTGGCACGTCCCGCTGGCCCGCCTCGAGACGCCGTACATCGACGGCCGCTACCAGCGCGGCGCGACCACCATCATCGTCACCGCCGGCGTCGGCTACTCGATCGTGCCGTTCCGCTACGCGTCGCCGGGCTCGGTCGAGCTGATCGACCTGGTGTGGTGAGCCGCCGCGGCGTGCTATGACCCGCGGGCTTCATCCGGCGAGCGCCGGGTCGACACCGCGCCGCGCGCGCGGGCAGGCTCCACGGCCCAGGTTCGACCCATGGAACACCACAACGCGCTCCAGCAAGTCACGCTCGCCCTCGGCAACGTCACCGTCGCCGGCTTCTCGATCTCCGGCCTCGCGACCTACGTGCAGGTGCCGTCGCTGGGGGTGTGCTTCGACATGGGCGAGTGCCCGCTGTCGTCGCTGTCGATCGATCACGTCTTCCTGACCCACGCGCACGGCGATCACGCGCGCTGCCTGCCGCGGCACTGGCAGCTGCGGCGGATGCTCGGCAACCCGAAGCCCGCGGCGTACTTCCTGCCGGAGGCGATCCGCGCCGGGTGCGAGGGCTGGATCCGCGCCGAGGCGGCGTTCGAGGGCGTGCCCGACGACGCCGTCACCACGCCGACGCTCCACGGGCTGGTCGGCGACGCGTCGCTCACGACGTTGCCGTATCGCCCGGACCTGCGCGTGCGCGCGTTCCCGGTGCGCCACTCGGTGCCGAGCCTCGGCTACACGATCCTCGCCGCCAAGAAGAAGCTCAAGCCCGCCTTCGCGGACCTGCCGGGCGCGGAGCTCGCGCGGCTGCGCAAGGCCGGCACCGAGGTGCAGGCCGACGTGATCGAGCCGCTGCTGACGTTCATCGGCGACTGCGACGGCCAGACGCTGATCGAGCAGGATCACCTCTGGGCGTCGCCGATCGTCATCCTCGAGGCGACCTTCCTCGAGCCCGGCGACGAGCCGCTCGCGGCCAGGAAGGCGCACACCCACCTGGCCGAGCTCGCGGCGGCCCTCGAGGCGCTCGGCGATCGCGTCGCGTGCGAGCACATCGTGCTCAAGCACTTCTCGATGAAGTACCCGCCCGAGCGCGTGCGCGCGCTGATCGCGGCCGGCATCCCGGAGCGCTTCCGCGATCGCATCCGGATCCTGCTCTGAGTTGCAGGGGGCTGGTCGCGTCGACCGGTGCGCAAGCGAAAGACGTACAGGCGCTGCGCGGCGGGCTCACGCCGGGCGGGGCGGCGGCGCCGTCCGCTGCCACGCCGGCAGCGCGGCGACGCGGGCGAGCCACGCCTGCAGGTGCGGACGATCGGCGATCGGCAGCCGCGCCGGCGTCGCCAGCGCGAAGCCTGCGGCCAGCGACAGGTCGGCCAGCGTCAGCCGATCCTGCGCCACCCAGGTCTTGCCGGCGAGGTGCGCGTCGAGGATGCCGGCGTGCTGGCTCACCAGGGCCTCGCCGCGCGCCTCCTCGGCCGGGTCCGCGGGCCCGCGCCCGGTCAGGGCCTTCACGACGCGCTCCTGCACCAGCACCGTGTTGGCCGGCGCCATGTGCGCCGCGCACCAGAACAGCCAGCGGCTCACGTCGGCGCGGCCCGCGACGTCGGTCGGCCACAGCGTCTGCCCCGGCGTGCGGTCGCACAGGTACTGCATGATCGCGCGCGACTCCCACAGCGTCAGGTCGCCGTCCTCGAGCACCGGCACCTTGGCGTTGGGGTTGCGCGCGACGTGCGCCGCGCCCCGCTGGTCGCCCTTGACCAGATCGACGACGATCCGCTCGAGCGGGACCTCGAGGTGGGTGGCGACGAGCAGCGCGCGCCGCGAGTTGCCGGACATCGGGTGGTAGTAGAGCTTCATGCCTCGCGGTGTACCGGACCCCGTTGACAGCCTTGTGTCAGGTTTGTCCGCGGCGCGCTCAGCCGGTCGGCTCGATCGCCAGGTGGGTCTGCACGTCGAGCTCGGCGAACCGGCGCACGTGGATCACGCGGCACCGGCGCACCACGCCGCGGAGCACGCGCGTGGGGGCCGTCGGGATCGTCGCGGCCAGCGCCAGCGGCGTGTCGGGCGCCTTGGCGCCGCCGCCGGCGTAGGCGTGATCGCTCGCGTACTCGACGCCGGTGTCGAGGTCGACGATCACCGGCTCGTGCTCGCGCGCCGTCTCCGACGTGCCGCCGAACAGCCGGCTCGCCACCTGCGAGTACCAGCGGACCTCGACGCGGTGCCCGACCGGCAGCGCGACCGCGTACAGCACCACCAGCTCGTGCATCGCCGCGACGTTACTCGATCTGCCGTCGGCCCGCCGTGGCCCGCGGGCCCGGGCCGGCGCTCCTCAAACGCGCCGGCGGCGAGCGACGAGCGCGAGCGCGGCGAGCGCGACCACCAGCGAGGCGGGGCCGCCGGCGTCGCAATGGGCGCAGCCGCGCGCCGGCGTCGGCGTCGGCAGCGGCTGGATGCCACACTCGCCGACCCCGACCGGGCGGGTCCGGTACACCGTCATGTCGTCGACGATCGTCAGGCTCAGCGCGAAGCCCCAGCGGCTGCCGACCGCCAGGTCGTCCACGGCGTCGACCGTGAAGACGTCGCTGCCGACCAGCGCGATCGGCGCGTCGGTGCGGATGCGGTAGCGGTACGCGTACGGCATCGCCGCGGCGACCTCGGGCGCCGCCGCGTCGCGGACGATCCGCTCGATCACCGTCGCGGGGATGCCCGTCCCGCACACCGCGCCCTGGTTGCCCAGGAGGAACGGCAGCGCCGCGACCGCGAGGAGGAGGGCGTTCGCGCGCGGACGTGGGGGGGCGTCCAGCGTCGGCGGCATGTCGCATCGTAGTCCGGACCGACGCCGCTGCGGAGCCAACGTCCCGAGCGCGGCGACCGCGTCGGATGAGCACCGGTCGACGCGCCGGGCGTCTTGCGTCGCGGGGGGAGGCTCGATCCCGGCTTCGCCGGGTCGAGGCGGCTCGGCGACGAGCCCAAGCCGCTCAGTACGTGTACTTCGTGATCGCGTCCATGGTGCCCGACGTGCCGGCGTCACCGGCGATCGGGCCGCCCAGCTTCACCTCGAGCACGCGCCCCGCGCCGCGCTCGACCTTGGCGACGCCGGTCAGCGCCTGCGTGCCGGGACCGGCGGCGTCGCGCCGCTCGATCGTCATCGTCAGGGCGAACACCACGACCTTGGCGTCCGCCGACTGCAGCGCGAGCCCCATCGCGACGATCGGCGCGCCGTCGGGTGCGCCGCCCAGCGCCGCGGACACCCGCGCCAGCTCGGCCGGCGTCATCGCTACCTGCTCACCGACCTTCCACCGCCGGGCCGCGACGATCTCCTGCAAGCCGTCGGGCCGGCCCACGCGCACCTGGTGCTTGCGCAGCGTCGCCAGCTCGTCGGGCGAGACCGCGGCGCCGTCGGCGCGCGTCGCCGCGAGCGCGTCGCCCTCGCGCCACACCACGTAGGTCTGGCCGGCGGTCGGGGTCGGCAGGTCCCGCGCGACGCCGCCGGTGGTCTCGACCGACGAGAACGTCCGGTAGGCGACCTTGAGCTTGGTCACCAGGTCGCCGTCGACGGCCATCACCTCGGTGTCCTCCGCGCGCGCCTCGATCGCGGTGACCGCCTCGCCAGGCCGCGCCGCCACCGTCGTCGATCGGCTCCGCGAGCTGGTCACCACGACCTTGTCGCCGACCCGCGGCGGGACCCGGGGGAACGCGAGCCCGTCGGCGGGGATCGCGTCGGCCGCCGCGCGCGGCGGTTGCGCCGACGGGGTGGACGCCGGCGCCGACGGGGTGGACGCCGGCGCCCCTCGATCCTTGGACGTCGCGTCGGACTTGCCGCAGGCCGTGACGGCGAGGCAGGCGACCAGGAACCACCGCTGCTTCATGCGCGCGGTTGTACACCGACCCGATGGCCGCGACGACCGAGGCGCGCACCGCCGTCCCGCCGAAAAGCGGCGTGGCCGCACGCCAGGGACGTGCGGCCACGTAGGACGACGAACTCGCGCAGCTTCAGCGCTGGTGGACCGTGCCGATCGCCGCGATGCGACCCGGGCCGTGGCACAGCATGCACTGCTCCTGCGGCACCAGCATGTTGGGGTCGCTCGCAGCGCGCGGGACGGCCGAGCGCGGGGTGTAGAACAGGCCGCCCGACGACTGCATGTGGTTGAGGGCCACCTGCGAGTCGTGGCACGAGGCGCACGCGCTGGTCACCGGGGAGATGACCAGGGTGCTCTGCGCCGCCGGGGTGGTCACGGCGGTGCCGGCGTTGAACGAGAAGCCCGAGCCGTAGCTGGTGACGCCGTCGGCGACGACGTACGGCGACACGGTGTAGTACGACGAGTTCACCAGCGGATCGGTGTTGTAGGTGCCGGTGGCCACCGTGGTCAGCGGCTCGTTCGCCAGCGCGGTCAGGTTGGCCGTGTTGGAGAAGTCGTACGTGTTGTCGACGTGGCACGTGGTGCAGGTGTTGAGCGTGCCCGGGAACTCGATCTCGCCGTAGCCAGGACCGGCGGCGAGCGCGTGCCAGGTGAACGGCACGGTGCGCTTGCGGCCGGCGTGGATGGCGTGGATGAAGTACTTCGAGCCCGCGGACCAGCCCGACGACGTGCGGTTGGGGTTGTGGCAGAACGAGCAGGTCGGGCCGTCGTTGCGCTGGCCGGCGTGGAACGAGGGCTTCACGCCCAGCGCGCCGTGGCAGGTCTTGCACTTGTTGTTGTCGACGATGGCGCGGCGGCCGGTGTAGCCGGTGGCGACCTTCCACACGTTCGGCGGCGGGACCGACAGGCCGCCCTGGCCCTGGCCGGTGCCAGCGGTCCACGGGAAGCCCATGACGTTGGTCTGCACCAGCGGCGGCGCGCTCGACAGCGAGTAGGTGTAGCCGACGCCGCCGGTCAGCATCTTCGCGGTGGCCGGGATCTGCACGCCGGTCAGCTTGATGGTGTAGTAGCCGGTCGCGTCCGGAGCGCTGAGCGTGCCCGCGCCGGTGCCGGTGGCGGTGCCGTTCCAGATGTTGCGGATGTAGCCGCTCGCCGAGGCGTTGAAGTCGCTCGGCGTGAGGTTGCCGTCCTGCGGCACCGCGAACGCGAAGTACACGCTGGGCGAACCGAGGAAGTTGGGCATCAGCTCGGTGGTGGTCGGCGGCGCGTAGGCCGGGAACACCACGTCGGTGCCATTGCGCTTCAGCTTGAACGTGATCGACGGGCGCAGCACGTTGGGCGTGACCGCCGTGTCGGTCCAGGTCTGGACGCTCTTGACGTCGTAGGTGATGACGTCGGCGCCGGCCGGCACGTAGCCGCCCGCGGCCACGTACGAGGCGTTGGTGTTGTTGTTGGTGCCGCCCGGGAGCCACGCGTTGTTCGGGTCCGGCTTGGCGACCGGCACGTGGTACTTGGCGACCGGGAACGGCGCCGTCGGGCCGTGGCAGCTCGCGCACGTGGTGTCCGCGGTCTGGGTGCCGCCGACGTGGTTGCACGGGACCGGCTTGCCGTCGGTGCCGTAGGTCACGTTGCCGCCGACGCTGCAGGTCGCGGCCGCGCTACCGGTGAACGAGACGTAGTCGTGGCAGCCCTGGCAGGCGAGCCGCGTCTGCACCGTCTGCGACTGTCCGCCCTGCGTCGCGCCGCCGTGGCAGGTGCTGCAGTCGCGGACGTCGCGCGGGTAGGTGGCGGCGATGCCGTGGAACAGGTTCGGCGTCGCCACCTGCGCGCCGTTGTGGATGCGGTGCACGAACGACGCCGAGTCGGCCAGCGGGTTGGTGGTGCGACCCGGGTTGTGGCAGACGTTGCACATGGTCGGGTCCACGCGACCGCCGCCGTGGAACGCCGACGACGTCGTGGTCTCGGCCTTGAACTTGGCGTGGCAGGCGGCGCAGGTCGCCTCGGAGACGATCTCGCGCACGGCCGGCGTGCCGCTGCCGCTCGGGATGTAGTAGTACGGCTCGTTGGCCGCGTAGTAGGTGTTGGCGTTGGCCGTGTAGAACAGGTCGGTTTGCCGCGTGACCTGGATCCACAGCACGTGGGTGTCGCCCAGGTGGGCGGCGTCGTACGCGATCGCGCGCGGACCGTTGGCGGTGTCCGCGGTCGGGAACACGTACTGGTACTCGCCGGCGCCGTGGCCGACCTCGGTCAGCGTGCCGTGACCGGCGGCGGTGCCGCGCGGGTTGTACTGGGTGGGCAGGCCCGCCGGGGCGCTGGCGCTCGCGCTCTTGGTGTAGACCGTGAGCGGCGAGACGATGTTGCTGGCGTCCTTGGTGAAGTACGACAGCGCGAACCGCGGCGCGAGGGAGGTGTTGATCGAGTAGACGCCGGCGCCGGTGCCGGTGCCCATGTCGAGCGGATAACCGCGATCGTCCTTCATGGCGAAGCGGACGGTCACCGGCGACGTCGTCGAGACCGAGTGCACGGTCACGTTGATGCCGGTGCTCGGCGACAGCGCGCCGCTGGGGGCGACGTTGCAGACGAACGAGGTCGCCGACGCGTTGACTTCGGACGCCCCGAGGACGCCGTCGTCATTGGTGTCGAGGCCGGTCTCGATCTTCACGCCGCCGAACGGGCAGTTGGCGCCGGCCGGCTCGTCGCTGGTCGCGACCAACGAGCTGTGCCCGTTGTTGCCGTTGTTGCCGTTGCCGCCCTCGCACACGTAGGAGGTCGAGGTGACCTCGGACGCGTCGAGCGTGCCGTTGTCGTTGGTGTCGACACCCGCCTCGATCTTGGTGCCGCCGTCGGCGCAGTTGGCGCCTGCTGGTTCGGCGGAGGTGTTCACCAGCGCCACGTGGCCCGGAGTTCCCCCGGGACCTTGGGGGCCTTGATCACCTTGCTCCCCCTGGTCACCCGTACAGGCCGCAAGCCCGACGATGAGGGAAAGTCCGAGCCCGACTCGATGCAATCGCATGGCAAAACCTCACGCTGTGGTTTGGCCCCGCTGCGTGCAAGGGCCACACCACTGGTGTAGATCCGCGGATCTAGGACCGATTGCGCCTCGCCACGCGGTTCGATGCCTGCAATTTCGCAATGTGAGCGTCGATCCACTGCAAGCCCTGCGTGAAAAGCGAACTCATGTGAGCGAACTCGGGAATTGAATCCGCCTCGCTCGGGTTTCGGGCGCCCAGGCCGTCCGATCCCGGCCCTTTGGCAAGCGCGCGGGCGCCGCGGCGAGCGCGTGGTCGTCGCACGCGCGTCGACGGTGGCGTGCAACGTGCGGCTCGTCGGCGCCATTGTTGCGGCCAGCCGGCGTCAATATTGACGGTGACCGGACGGCACTCGCCCGCCGGCCGCGGAGCCCGCTCCGCGAGTCGGCGCGCTCAGGCCGACGGATCCACGACGCGGCCCATGAACAGCACCAGCCCCGACGCCTTGTCGACGATCAGGTAGAGGAACGGGTGGTCGACGGTCAGCTGGGGCGCCGGCGCCGGCATCGCCGCGCCCTCGACGGCCACGACCGCGGTCGCGGCCGCCGCCTCGGTGCCCTGCTCGTCGACCTTGACGAACGCCTTGTGGAAGACGCGGGACATGAACAGGCGGTTCCGCGGGTCGGGCGGGACGCCGATCCCGGTGAGATCGGCCTTCGCGGCGTCGAACGCGTCCGGCATGCCGAGCGTCGCGAGCGGCTGTGCCAGCTCGGTCGGCTCGGCCGGTTCGATCACGAACCGCGGCAGCGTCAGCTGCACCTCCTGGGGCGCCAGCGCCGCGCGCCAGCCATCGAGGGTCGCGGCGTCGAGCGTCCGCTCGACCTCGGCGAGCCCATCGATCTTGTCGGGCAGGACGATCCACATCTCCGCGTCGCCGCCCCGGTACGGCATCGCGAGCACCGACACGCCGCCCTGGTGGGCGACGCCGTAGGTCGCCCGCTGGTGCATCATCATCGCCGAGACGTCGTCGGTCGCCGTCCGGTGGAACGGCTGCGCGAACGTCGCCTTCGGCTCGAACGGCGACGCCCAGTCGGCGAGGAAGTAGATCGCGTTGACCAGCACCATCCGGGTCGTGTCGTCGAGCGACGCCGGCGGCAGCAGGTTCGTGATCCGCTGCGCGGTGCGGTCGGCGACCCACCCGTTGATGTGGACGCGCTGCGCCTCGGCCGCGTGGACGAAGTCGAGCGGCTCGAGCGGCGCGCCGTAGGCCGCGGCGGTCGCGTCGAGGAACGGCCGCTCGAACCGGAAGCTCTGCTCGCCGAACAGCCGGTTGGCGATCCGCAGGGTGAGCGGGCGCGCGGGGTCCTGCAGGGCGCCGGCGAGCTTGCCCCACGCGGCGCCGACCGTCGCCGGATCGCCGTCGAGGTGGAGGACCTTGCGCAGCTGCGCGGCCGTGTCGCCCTTCGCGCCGCCCCACGTCATCGCCAGCGCGATCGAGATGCTCGCCGGCGACAGCGCGAGGTTCCCGGGCCGGGCCCGGAGCTGGCCGTACAGGTCGACGCCGAACGCGTTCGACGCCTTGGCCAGCGGCGCGACGTCGGCGGCGGCCGGCATGTCGACGTGGGCGGGCGGCGCGGCGTCCGGCGATGCATGCGGCGTCGGCTTGTCGGGGGCGGGGGCCGGCGCGTTCTCCTTCTTCGTGCATCCGAAGGCGAGGACGGCGGCGGACAGCAAGGCGGGCAGGGAGCGGAGGGACATGCGGCTTGGACATTCGCACCGCGCGCGGGCTTGGGGCGGCGACACCGCGCCGCGGGCGACGATGGCGCGTTCGCAACGCCGGCTCGACAGGTGTGAAGGGATCGCGACATCTGCCCGTCGAGCGCGCTCGATTGCGCGGGGCCGTTGCTGTCCGCCGCCCCGACGCGGCGTCGAGCGCAGGCACGTAGCCGGCGCGCCGTCGGCGTGTGATGCTCCTCGGGTGAACGCGCGCTGCGCCGCGATCGCCGCCGCGCTGGCGCCGCTCGGACACCCCCGCGTGGCGCTCGCGGTGACCGACGTGGTGGTGGAACCAGCGCGCACGCGGATCGCGATGACGCTCGGCTATCGACGGGGACAGCCCGTGTGTTGCGGCGAGCCGGGCTGCTACGTGGCCTTCCTCGGCGCCCGGCGGCGCGAGGTGCCCGCGCTGGTGGCGCGCGCTCTCGGGCGCGAGCCGAATGCATCGGTGGCCGTCGTGGTCACCGTGTCACTCGTCCACGAGCCGGGGTTCACGTACGTGGACCTTCGGACCGGCCAGGCGCTCGGGCCCGGCGTCGACGCGCAGATCGAGTACGACGCCCGTCACTTCTCGTGAGCTCGCGCGCGACGCCGCGCCGACGCCGGCCGGGCGCTGGCCATCGGCCGCCGGAGGCTCACCGCGGTGATGGTGGCGCGCCGCTCGGCTCGAATACGACGGCGCGCACGTCGGGCACCTCGGCGAACGCCGCGATGATCAGCGGCTTCACCTCGGCCCAGTCCAGGCCGCCGAGGCCGCAGCCGAGCGGCGGCATCGCGATCGATGCGATCTGCAGGACGCGGATCTGGTGGATCAGATCGCGCAGCCCATCGCGCACGTAGGCGAGCTGCGAGGGCTGTCGCCAGTGCTGCTTGGTCGGGAAGTTCACGATGAAGCGCGGCGCGGTCGGCCGCCGCACGATGTGCATGCGGCCGACGACGACCTCGCCCGCCTTGCAGGCCTGCTGGTACGACGCGAAGACCTCGGGGAACGCCTTGCGCACCTGCAGCGCGAGCCCCTTGCCCATCACGCCGACGGTGTTGACCGTGTTCACCAGCGCGTCGACGTCGGCCGCCAGCAGGTCCCCGTTGCCTCGCTCGACGCTCATGTGGACGGGCAGGCGTACCACGCGGGGCTGAGGGGCGAGCGAGCGGCTGCGACACCGGCGCCGCGGTCGGCGGTCGCGCGCCGGGAAGCAGATCCGGGCGCCGACGAAGGCGAGCGACGCCTTGCGACGGCGCAGCTCGTCCTTCTCTCCTCGCCGGCGAGCGCGCGTGCGTCCGCCGCGCGCCGCGTCACAACGACCCGCCATCGGGCCAGTGGCGCCAGTGGGTGTTGCCGGGCGCGGTCGGGCGGTAGCGCGCTACGTCCCCCGTGTGAAGCACCGCGGCGAGCTGCTGGAACGTCGGCGACGCGCTCGGTAGGTCGCCGTCGACCAGGTTGGGATGGTGCCAGTCGTCGAGCACGAGGAGCTGCGTGCAGGCCGGCGGGACGTGGGCCCGGCGCTCGGCCTCGGTGGCGAGCACGTCGTCCCGGCAGGTGGCGGCCAGGCAGCGACACAGCTCGAAGACGTGGGGGCGCTCGGGGTCGGTGAGCTCGACGCCGGCGGCGGCGTAGTCCGCCGCGGTCGGGACCGGGCGAGGCTGGCCGCGCAAGATGAGCGAGCGCGGACCGGTCGCCACCAGCTCGCCTTCGTCGTGATCGATCCAGTCGCCGCCGTCGATCGGGTACACGCTCTCGAAGGTGTCGTGGGCGCGGTCCGAGCGGTGGGGGCGGCTGGCGAAGGTCTGCACGTCGAGGCTCGGGATGCCGGCGCGCGGCGAGTAGCCGAAGCGCTCGAACACCAGCGCCCAGTCGCTCGCCGAGCGATGCAGCGACAGCCGGATCGCGGCGAGGTAGACGTACCCGTTGTCGAGCATCGGGAACGTGAAGTCCGCCGCGGCGCGATCGAGGACGTCGAGGATGGCGACCGGGGGGAAGGGCATGGCCGCAGCTTGCCCCAGGTCGAGCCTCCGTCGCGGGCCCGGGCCAGCCGGCGGGCGGCGAGCCCGTCGGAGCCGCGCAGCGCAGCGATCGTGAGCCGCGGCCCGCGATCAGGTCGGGCTCACGCGCGTGCGAGCCGCAGGATGGTCTCGACCGCCTGCCGCGTGAGGGGCACCCAGTCGGCTCGTCCGCCGGCGCGCAGGCTGGCCTGGACCTCGGCGCCCAGGCGCTTCACCACCGGCGTGAACGCCCGGCGGTCGCGCGCGAGCAGCGCGATGCAGCAGAGCCACAGGGTGTCGAGCGTCGTCGCCGGGTTGCCACCGGCACCGGCGCTAACGGCGAGCGCGTGTGCCCGCTGCTCCAGCTCGGCGGTGGCGAGCTCGGTGCGCGCGGCGTACGCGCGACCGAGGCGGTGGAGCAGCGAGCCGCCGTTGCGGACGTCGCTCGCTTGCACGACCTCGGTCTCGATGAGCTCGTGGCGACACTCGGCGATGGACCACACCCGCGCGACCGCGATCGCCACGAGCTCGGGGCGCACGTTGGCAGCCGGCGAGCTCGGCTCGACCTTGGCCGCCAGCGCCGCGCGCAGCAGGCGCTCGCCGCGCGCGCGATCGAGCCCGAGGGCGATCCGATACGCCAGCTCGACGTGGGGCAGGTACAGGCTGTCGTCGGCGCGGAGCAGGCGCGCCCGCACCTGCGTCGCCGTGCGGGCCTCGACGGCGCCCCAGCTGGTCTCCGCCGCGGCTTCGCGGAACGCCGCGAGCAGCGCGTCGTCGTCCGCGGCCGACACCATCGCGGCGACCTCCCGCAGGGTCGCCGCGAACGGCGCGTAGAGTTCGGACACCCAGTCCGGGAGCCGCAGCTGGGGGGTGGCCGCGGTGCGCGTCGTGCGCGTCGTGCGTGTCGTGCGCGTCGACGGTTCCGCGCGGGCCGGTGGCTCGTTCGGCGGCCGGTGGGGCGCCGCGATGTGGAGCCGCGAGCGGTCCCGGGCTGGCGTCACGCCACAGCGCGCGAGCGCGGCCTTCATCGCGCGGGCGAAGGCCGGCACCTGGTAGAGCCCGCCCACGTAGGTCGGCTGCGCGATCAATCCCAGGCGCAGCGCGTAGTAGGCCGCGAGGCTCGGTGTCTCGACGACCACCTCGAGCGCGTCGTCGGCCTGCTGCAGCGTCAGCACCGGGTAGTCGCCGTTTTCGTCGGGTTCGCCGACGTAGAGGAACGGCACCGGCAGATCGACGTCGAGCACGTGGCAGCGACCGGGCAGCGCGCGCGCCAGCGCTTCGAGGTCCCAGTACTGGCCAGGCCGGAAGTCCTTCGCCCCGACGAACCGCGCGACCAGCGCGACGATGCCGACCCCGCGCAGGCTGCCGGTCGCGCCGGGCTTCCACATGCCCGGGAGCCCCCACGCCGGCGCGCGCCGCGCCAGCATCGCCCTCGCCACCGCCGGCAGCGGCCGCCCGCCAGCGAGTCGGAGCCGGTCGAGCTTACTCGCCGGCAGCGCCCCCGGCTCGGCCGCGCCCAGCGCCGCGATCAGTTGGTCCGCCAGCGTGGGCTTTCGAGGCCGCGGCGTGCGGCGCGGCGGTGTGCGACGTGGCGCTTTCGTCGACGGCGTTGATCGGGCCATCGCTAGACCCGCATCATGCCGCGAGGCTCGTTGCTGTCGATGCGCGCGCTCATCACGCCGAGCTTGCCATGGCCGTCCATGCGGCCGTGCGCCGATGGCGGCGGCTTTGAGGTACGGGGTGGCGCGCGCCTCGAGGTGGCGCATCAGCATGGCGCGCGACAAGCCGAGGTCGATCGCTTGCGACGCGTACGCGAGGCGCGGTCCTTGAGCTTGGTCAGGAGCACGAGGTCCCAGGGCAATTGTCGCCCCACCGCGGCGACGATCCGTGCGCCGTACTTCGCACGCTGCCGGCGGCGGAACCCTCGGTATCGTTACCGCGGGCGCTGTCACTCACCGGCCTTCGGCTTGAGCGCGTCACGGCGCCGCGTTGGCGTCCGCGATTGGGGCGAGCCTGTTGATCATCGGGGCGAAGGCCGGCGCTCAACGCTTGGCGGCAATCCGACTCAGGGCGTTCACGTCCTCGGAGCTCAACACGACCGCCGCGCTGTCGAGGTTTTGGCGCAGGTGCACGAGCGACGACGTGCCGGGGATCGGCAGGATATTGGGGGAGCGTCGCAAGAGCCATGCGAGGGCCACCTGCATCGGGGTTGCGTTGTGCCGCGCGGCGACTTCGTTCAGCGCCGCAGCTTGGAGATGCGAGAATCCTCCCAGGGGAAAGAACGGCACGTAGGCGATCTGGCTGGTCGCAAGTTCGTCGATCAACGCGTCATCGTGGCGGTGGGCGACGTTGTAGAGGTTCTGGACGCAGACGATGTCGGCGAGCTTTCGCCCCTCTTCCACCTGCGCCGGGGTGACGTTGCTCAAGCCGATGTGGCGCACCAGACCACGTTGTTGCAGCTCCGCGAGCGCAGTTAGCGGCGCCTCGATCGAGCCCTCTGCCGGCCCCATGGGGTTGAGCATCACGCGGAGGTTCACCACGTCGAGCACGTCCAAGCCGAGGTTCCTCAGGTTGTCGTAGACCTGCCGCTCGATCTCGGCGTCTGAGAACGCCGGATCCCAGGAGCCGGTCGGGCCTCGCACGGCGCCCACTTTCGTAGCAAGCACGAGTCCGTCGCGATACGGATGGAGCGCCTCGCGAATGAGCTCGTTCGTGACATGGGGGCCGTAGACGTCGCTGGTGTCGATGTGGTTGACGCCCTGCGCGATGGTCTCACGCAGGACGGCCAGCGCCGCCCTCTTGTCCGCAGGTGGACCGAAGGCGTTCGGTCCGGCGAGCTGCATCGCGCCGTAGCCGAGGCGACGAACCGTGATACTGCCGAGGTGATAGTTGCCAGCGAGATGGATGTTCGTCATTGAGGCTCCGTTCGAGGGGTACGCGCTGATCTGGCCACGGGACGCCTGCACGACAAGCCGTTCCAATCTGCACGGGTTGTGCGAAGATCTGCACAATCATGGACGACCTCGCAGACCTCACCGCGTTCATGGCCGTCGCTCGCGATGGCGGCTTCCGCAGCGCCGCTCGCGCGTCGGGGACGAGCGCGTCCCGGCTGGGGGATGCGATCCGCAGACTCGAAGGTCGTCTCGGCGTTCGCCTCTTGAACCGGACCACCCGAAGCGTCACTCCCACGGAAGCAGGCGCGCGGCTTCTTGAGCGGATCATCCCGGCGCTCGGCGAAGTGCGTGCTGCGCTCGATGTCGTCAATGGCTTTCGCGATCGACCTGCAGGGCGCCTGAAGCTGAACGTGCCCACCGCCGCCGCCAGGCTCGTGCTGCCCCGCATCGTGCCGCAGTTCCTCGCCAAGTATCCTGACATCGTCATCGAGGTATTCACCGACGAGCGCCGCGTCGACGTGGTCGCAGACGGCTTCGACGCCGGCATCCGCTACGACAACTCCCTCGAGAAAGACATGGTCGCCATCCCAATCGGGCCGCGCATCCAGCGCTTCGCGGCAGCCGCATCTCCCGGTTACATCGCGCGGCGCGGGCGCCCAACACATCCTAGACACCTGCTCGGTCACGACTGCTTGGGCTGGCGTTTTTCGAATGGCCCCGTGCGCGCGTGGGAGTTCGAGCGCGGGGGCGAGTCGATCCTGATCGACCCGAAGGGGCCGTTGGTTGCCGGGTTCGGCGGCGCGACGGACTTGGCAGTTCACGCAGCGGTTGCCGGGTGCGGAGTCATCTACTTGTTCGAAGACTGGCTGCGGCCCCAGCTCGAACGAGGAGAGTTGGTGCCGGTGCTGCGGCCATGGTGGTCGGGCCTCGCCGGGCCATTTCTCTACTATCCGGGCCGGAAGCACCTGCCAACACCGCTCCGCACGTTCGTCGACTTCATCAAGTCGAACCCAAAGGATTGACTCGTTCGTCGCAGCGCAACACCATCGCGGTCAGGCGACGAAAGAGCGTACGCGCTGCACGAACCACGTCCTTTGCGGCGCCAACTTTACGCCGACGGGCTGTGGCTTCGCGACGGCGGCGACGGGTGTTGCTGATAGGCTTGGGGCATGGTGAATGCGCGCGCGCTGCTGGCGCTGGTTGTCGTCGCGGCCTGCGGCGGGGGCGCGTCCAACCCCGACGGTGATATCGACGCCCCGGTCGCCACGGACGACGGCGGCGATGCCCAAGGCCTGGGCCCCGACGGCGGCGGGAGCTTCGCGCTTCCCCCAGTCAACGCGGGCCTCGACTACCAGCTCGGCGGCGCCTACACGCCGCCCGCTGGGGTGTCAGTCGTGTCCCGCGACCGCGAGGCGGCCCCCGCCGCCGGCCTCTACAACATCTGTTACGTGAACGGCTTCCAGGTGCAGATCGCGGAGGAGGCGGACTGGATGACGCCCCAGCGCAGCGACCTGCTCCTGCGCGACGCGGGCGGGCAGCTCGTGCGCGACGCCGTCTGGGATGAGATCGTGATCGACATCCGCACGCCCGAAAAGCGCGCCCGCGTGGCCGCCATCGTCGGCGGCTGGATCGCTGGCTGCGAGACCGCCGGCTTCGACGCGGTCGAGATCGACAACCTCGACTCCTATTCGCGCTCGAACGGGCTCATCACCCAGAACGACGCCGTCGCGACCATGGCGCTGTTCTCGGCGTCGGCCCACGGGCAGGGCATGGCCATCGCGCAGAAGAACTCGTCGGAGATCGTCGGCCGCAAGGCCGAGATGGGCACCGACTTCGCCGTCAGCGAGGAGTGCAACCGCTTCAGCGAGTGCGACGTCTACGTCGGCGCCTACGGCGATCACGTGCTGGTCATCGAGTACCGCCGGCAGGACTTCACCGCCGGGTGCACGCAGTGGGGGAACCGGCTGTCGATCGTGCTGCGCGACGTCGACCTGGTGCCGCAGGGCGCCGCCGGCTACGTCTTCGACGGCTGCTAGCCGTCAGCGCCCGACCTGGGCGGCCGACATCGAGGATCGCGCGGACTTGCCGGCCGACGTTCCGTCCGTGGCGGCACTTCGCTTGGTATGCCACGCTGTCGCCATCGTGGCTGTCGGGCGTTTGTCCGGAGTGTTCTATTGCATCCAGTTCGAGCGCGTCCCGGTGGAGGCGGTCGAACGGATCCTGCGCCTCGTCGCGACCGGAGGGCTCGGGGTGACGCTCAGAGAGCTCGCGGCCGCGATCGATGGTGCGCTGGGCGGTCACGAGCCCTTGATGTCGTTCGATTTCTCTGGCGGCCGGCACTCGGAGGCCATGCTGCGAGAGTTCCTGGTCGCGCTGCGCGCCCGTCTGGCCAGCACCGACGCGCTGCCGAGCGAGGCGACGTGATCGCGTCCCGCTTCACCCGCCACGCGGTCCTCGCGGGCGTCGCCTCGATCGGTGCCGCGGCCGGGGGCTGCGGCGAGACGGGACGGTCCGCCGCCATCGCTGCGAACGATGTCTCCTCGGCACCGGCCACGGCGCCGGCTGGCGTGACGGCCAAGCTCGCTCAACTCGTCGACGATGCCGCGGGTGGCCACGGCGCGGGGCCGCACATTCACTTCCACGCGGCCACGAGATGTCCGGCGTCACCGACTTCGACGTGAGCCCCGACGGGGCCTTCGTGCTGACGCGCAGCTCGCGCAACGGCGGTCCGCCGCAGGCGTTCCGTGGTCAGCTCGACACCGGCCAGCGCCAGGCGCTGTACGCCGCGCTGGCCAAGTCGGCGATCCTGTCGGTGCCGAGCTCGACGCGGCCCATCGGTGATGATGAGCAACCCATCGTGGTCGCGCTCGACGGCGCCGGCCAGGCCCGCACGCTGCGGATCTGGGCCGGCGACGCGCGTGACAGCGCGGCGGGCGGCGTGTTCACCGCCGCGGTGTATCCGGTGCTCGAGCAGCTAAGCGCCGGCGCGATCACGCTGCGTCCATGAGCGCCGGTTCGTCGGCAGGCTGGCGCTCGTCCGGGCGTATGCTGGCTCGATGACGCGCGCGATGGTCGTGGTCAGCGTGCTCACGGTGGTGGGGTGCGGCACGCAGGGAACCGTGATGCAGCCAACCGGGGCTGCCGAACTCGAGGTCGCCTGGACGCCTGTCCCGCTGGTGCTGCTTCCATTCGAGTCCTACGCGACGGCGAGCGCCGACGGCGCGTTGGTCGCGTTGGCGGACAGCGACCAGGTGGTCGTCGTCCGGCGCGGCGCTGGTGAGGCGACAACCGAGCGCTTGCAGGGTTGGCTGATGCCCGGCACCACGCCGCTAATCGCGACGACCAACAGCGCCGCAGGAGTCGTCGAGGTGCGCGACCTCACGCGAGGCCTCGCGTACCGTGCGCCGCTCGCGATCGGCGGGACCGTGTGGAACGAGCGGACGACGTGGCGCGCCGCCGACGGCGCGCTGGTGCGCGCGGTGACGTCGAAGACCGTCCAGGCGGCGAGCTTGCACGGTTACACGCCGGAGCTGACGACTGCCGCGTGGCGCGTCGACTTGGACGCCGGCGTCGCCGATATGGCGATCGTGGGCGAGCGGGTCATCGTGCAGCTCACGGATGGTCGCGGCCGTGGGGAGCTCGCGGCGTTCGACGTACGAGACGGCCGCGCCCTCTGGCGGCTCGCCACGCGCGCGACTTTCTTCGATGAGGGAGTCCTCGCGATCGCCGATGGCGTGGTCGCGACCGTGCTCGCGAACCTCGCCGTGTGCGAGACCTGCGAGCAGATCGAACTTCATGAAGTGGCGACCGGGGCGCTGATCCGGACCGTCGCGCTCGCCGGCCCCAGCATCGTCCGAGCGGCGACCGAGCGTGGCATCCGCACCGAGTTCGGCATCGCCAGCGATGAGCTGTGGGCCCGTCGCCACGTGCTCGGCGATGACGGCGACGGCTTTCACGAGTTCGGTCGACGTCGCCACACGTGCGCGTTCGACGTCTTCGATCTCCACAGCGGTGCCGTCCGCCCGGCAGCGGGCGCGTGGGCTGCCGCGCTCGCTGCCTGCGACTGGCCCGTGCTGTTGGCGCCGATCGCTGACGGCCTCATCGCGGTTCGGCACGACGAGACGGCGATCGCGTTGGCGCGCCTGTCGCGCGCGCCGTGAGCGGTCACGACCACCGCTCCCGCGGCCATCTCCGAAAACACGAAACCCGCCGTTCGGCGGGTTTCGATTTGTAGCGGGGGTAGGATTTGAACCTACGACCTTCGGGTTATGAGGAGCGAGCGCCAACCTTGTCCAACTTGCTGATGTTGTAGGACGCGATCTTATCGGGCCCGGGATCGCTGTCAACCTTGCCCGGCATGCCGAGCCGCACGAACCTATGGCCACAGAAATGGCCACCCCGCCCGACCTAGACGCGGCCCTCCGCGACCTCCTGTGGATCGCCGCCTGGCAAGCCGGCGAGATTCGAGCGCGGACCGCCCCGGATCTCGCGGACCGGCACGAGACGCTGTTGGCGGAGGTCACGAAGCTCGTGCGGGACCATCGGGAGGATCCGGCGCTCAAGGCGAAGCGGTCTCCCGTCCACGCCACCGATGAACTCCTCCTTCACGTCCACGACGGCATCACCTCGGTCTTTCGCGAGGCTAGCGCCACAGCGGCGAAAGCTGCAGCGCAGCAGGATGCCTCGTTCGTCGATAGGATCGCGGCCTGGCTCGAGCAGTGGTCAACCGCGACGCACACGGCGAACTTCGATCGAGCCACGCTCACGCACGCGATGAGACCCAGCCCGCCGGCCGCGTCGGTCGGTGAGTGGGTGCGTGAGCAGCGCGGGCCCGTCGAGGCCGGGGCAACGCTCCTTGAAGACCTCGGCGTCGTTGGGCGTACCCGCCTCCTGGAGCTTCGTTCGGCGTACCGTGCCGATGCGTGGAAGGAGGAAGGGATCGACCTCCTCGGCGTCGACCAGCGCGCACGTTACGGCGGCACCGGGCTCCGCTCTGACGAGGTGAGGCGCTACGCGATGAAGCTGCTCGGCTTCGCCCCCGAAGTGATCGATGCCGCGCTGGCGAGCCAGCCGACGGCTCTCGACCTCGACTTCGTCCCAGGCGGCTGGCTCCCCTGAACGAAGGGCGACGTGCTGGGGCGAGCCACCGCCATCGCGTCCGCGTCGACGCATTCGGCAACCCGTAACATCACGCACTACTACCGAATGAGCGAGGGGCAATAGTGGCCGCGAAGCAACAGGAAGCGACGACGGGTTGGGTCCTGCCTCCGAAGCCGATCGGCGGGCTCGACCACCTCGGCGTGCAGGCGCCCTGCATCGCGCTCTACGCCCAGCTCCTGCCGGGCATCACGAACGTCACGGACCGCGCGCGCTACTACTCGTTCCACCCCTGGCTGCTCCGCCACTTCGACCGGCGCTATGGCGAGAAGCGGCAGTCGAGCGACGAGCTGTCGCGCGTGCTCCGGCGCGCTGAGTGCCTATTCGCGCTGATCGCGATCCGGCACGGGAGGAAAGCCGAGGACCAAGACCCCGGGCGTCACGACGCCGCGGTCGTCGGCCGTCAGGAGCTGCAGAAGGCCGAGCAAGAGATCAGCAACGCGGACCTGAACCTCGGCGACTTCGCCGGCCTCGACGGCCCGGACACGCCCAGGCGCTACTTCAAGAACCGCCTCGGCGGCCTGGGCCAGTACTACTTCGGCCCGCTCCGCGACCTGCGAGTCCTAGGGACCATCGGCGAAGGACGTGCCGCCATCCCCGGGTACGACAAGGTCCTCGGTGCGGCCTTGGCGGACGCTCTCGATGGTGGCGTTGACGCCGACCAGTTCTTCACCGTGCTCGAGGCGCCGGCCGTTCGGTCTTCTGACCTCGACGACCTCGCCGCGTTCTGTCCCTGTCGACTTGCGGACAACGGACCGGAACGCGAGGCGCTTCGCGATCTGTTCCTCGGCCGGTCCCCGCGCTGCCTGGTGGACGGCGGCGAGCGGCGGCGAGCGACGCTCGGTTTGTTGCTCGCGCTGATCGACCGCGGAGCGGCACGGCACCCCGAGCTGGCGTTCGAAAACGTGTTCCGGATCGCCTGCTACACCGACGTGCTGCCTGGGGGCGGGCAGATCGGCCTCCCGGCCGCTGTCGCCGACGCGGCCCGGGGTTGGGCGACGTACCAGCGCAACGAGCTGCTGTCGGTCGCACTGCAGGGCCTCTTCGCCGCCGTCCTGGAGGCGATCGTGACCCAACACGACGGGTACATCGCATCGAGCGCAGAGGCCGGTCCCGTCGCCAGGTCGCTGTGCGCCGCGCTCGGCGCCGGCCTCCTCGACGAGTCGCTGTCCGCGGTCACAGACCGCCTCGGGGCGGAGCTGCCCGCCCTGGGCGAATGGGAGCACGAGGAACACGAGATTCAGCTCGGCTGGCGTTGCCAGGCGGCCTTCGCGGCCCATCAGCCTGACGAGCTGGCCGTGGCATCGGTGAAGCTCCTGCTCGCGCTGGCCACCCGAGGCCTGCCGGCTTACCCGTATGCCGACTTCACGCTCGACCCCGACTACTTCGCGCCCCAGGAGCTGCACCTCCTGTCCTTCAAGCATCACCTTCAGGCCTCGTGGGGCGGCATGACCGTTGGAGCCTGGGTGTCGTGGCTGGGCGTCCACTGGGGAGTCGAACGGCATCTCCGGGTCGCGCTCCGCAAGCTGCGAACGCAGCGGCAGGACACGTTCCGCGTGCGACCGCTCGAGCACGCCCTGCAGGTGGTCGACGTGCCCGAGCCCGTCTTCACCGTACCCCGCATCGGCCGCGCTGTTCAGATCCTGCGCGACCTTGCGTTGATCGACGCAGTGGCCGACGGCTACGACCTGACAGCGGCAGGGCACGCTGCGCTGGAGGCGATTCGTGGCTGACGCGTCCCCGCTGGCGGTGGTCTCGATGCTCGACCAACTCGCCGAGCCGGGCTTCCGGGCATCCGTGATCACGACGTACTCGTGCTACCTGCCGTTCTACGAGCAGGTGGTGCTGCGGCGTCTCGTGGCGGCGGGCTGCACGCACAACATCGTCCTCGTCGACGCCGCGCGGCTTGGCGACGCCCTGAGCGTGGCGGAGCTACGACCGCGGCTGGCGGGCACCGCATACACCTTGGTGCCCGTATCGAGGAGCGGCGCGTTTCACCCCAAGTTGCTGCTCCAGGTCGGGCCGACCAAGGGCGCGCTCTTCGTCGGCAGCCACAACCTCACGCTGTCGGGCTTCGGGCTCAACGACGAACTCACGAGCGTGTTCCGGGCCGAACCGCCCAACCCTCGCGCCGCGGCGGCGCCGTTTCACGTGGCGCGTGACTACCTGCGCTCGTTCCTTCCCGACACCTTGCCCGAGATCGCTGCGGCACTCGACGCGGTCTTCGAGAACGCCCCGTGGCTGAACGGCCCCGCCAGCATCGGCACTGCGGCCCGCGCGCTGCTGGCCGCGACCGGCGATGCCGGGGCGCTCTGGGATCGGGTCCGGCCGATGGTCCCCGCGCACGTGACGAGAGGCCTCGTGGTCTCGCCGTTCTTCGATGACGCCCTCGCCTTCGTGCAAAGACTAATGGCCGACGTGAAGCCGGCTTCGCTGACCATCGCCATCGACCCGTCGACAGCTGTCGTACCAGCTGACGCATCGACCAGGCTGCCAGGCGTCCGGTTCGTGAACCTCGCGGGGTGCATCGAGGTGCCGCGACGACGCGCCGGCGCACGTCCGTACCTCCATGCAAAGGCCCTCTGGTTCGAGTCGCCGGCGGGTGAGGTGCTGGTCACCGGCAGTGCCAACGCCAGCGCGCCCGCCTTCCTCGACGGCCCCGGTCGCCGGAACGCGGAGGCCGCGGTGGTCGACACCTCCCCCGGCGTCGCCGAGAGCCTCGGGCTGTTGTCCTTGTTTGACGCGCCCGCGCTGTCGATCACCGATTGGGCCAAGCTGGCATCGGCGGCGGCGAACAAGGAGGCCGACTCGCCGCGCTCGACCGTGCTGCTCGCGACCGTAACCGACGACGGCTTCGTCCTGTCGGGCACGGTGCCGGCGCTAGAAGCGTTGTCGGCATCCGACCAGGACGGCCGCGCTCTCGGGGGCGTGACGGTCGAGGCGCTCGAGCCGGTGGTCCGAGTGCTCGCGAGCCCCGACATTCGCGAGGCTGCGGCGTTCCTGTTTGGCTCGAGCCAGGGGCGCGCCGTCACCGTCCTGGTCCATCACCCAGACGAGATCGCCAGCCACACGGCGACCGACTCGCGCAAGGCATTGAACCAGGCGCTGGGGGCTCTCGACGACGATCCTGCGCAGATCGAAGCCCTCCTACGGGTGACGGAGAAGGTGATCTTCGACGTCGAAGACAACGTCGCGACGACTATGGCCGACGCTCCCCGGGCGACACCGTCGCCGGGTACTGGCCCCACGGCGCCGTCGTTGTCCACGCTTGCCATCGAGGCGCAAGGCCGCCGCGCTCCGCGCAAGCGAGGTCTGGCCCGCGGCGACCTTGCGTACCTGCTCGATGTGCTGATCCGCCGTCTGGGCGATGGCCTGCCGCCGACTGCGCCGACCAGCCTGAGCGAGCAGGATGAGATCGGCGGCGACCAGGAGCATGGTGGCGACATCGGCGCTGCCGCATCGGCGGTCGTCGACCTCGGCAGGCTGGCCCACGCATGCCGCAGCAAAGCCAAGAAGCTCGGGAAGCGGATGCTCAGCGCGATCGACGCCTGCAAGCAACCCGGTCAGGCCCAGCGCGTCGTGGTCCAGTTCGCCGCCGTCGCAGGGGTGCTTCGTGCGCTCGCGCTGGCCGAGCGAAGGCCGGAGTGGCGCCGGGCCCGTCATCAACTTGTCGATCGGGACGCACTCCTCGACCTCGCCACGGGCGTCACCATCGCCTTTCTGGCCCGCGGCGAAGGGTTGCTTGCGCAAGCACGTCGCGAGGCCGGCGCGGAGTTCGACGAACTGGGATCGGCGCTCGGGCTTCTCGCCACGCTGCTGTTCCTGTGCGGCATCGACGCCACCGCAGCCCCGCCGCGCGCAGACATGTTCGAAGCGCCGCCAGACGAGAGCGCCCATTGGTTAAGCGTGCAGCTATTCGCAATCCTGGCCCCGTCGCTGGCACTGGAAGGTGACGCGCAAGCGACCCTGACCCAGAGTGTGGAGCGCTTCGTCACCGCAGGCAGCTGGCTCCCTCGACACCTTGACCTTGCCGACGCCTTGGTCGACCTCGAGACCTCACCGCCGACGGCGGCGGGCGCGATCACTAGGCCCCAGCGTGGTGACTGGGCCGTGGTCCCTGCCGGTCTCAGCCCACGTGTCAGGGTCATCCTCAAAGTGCTCCCGGCGCTCGCTGGCGCGCAGGTCGTGGTGGCCGACTACGCGAACGAGAGCGGGCAGCGTGTCTTCGTCGCCAAGCGGCTGTGCGTCGTTCCTCGAGGAATGCTCGGAGGCGAGCAATGGGTCGGGGCGCGCTGCCGGTGACGGGCGAGCCGGTACACGTGCCCGCGCCGAACGCCATGCGTCATCCGCGGCCCCTGGTGCTGGCGCGCGCCGACGATGCTGAGCCCGAACCCTGTCGACGACGACGAGGAGATCTGCATATCCTTGCGCTGCTTGACTTCTCAACTCGAGAAGCTTAGCCTGAACACACGTACAGGTCTCTTCGCTATTGAAATGGGAGTTCACCGAGTTGGCTCACCCCGCTTTCACATCGCTGATGCGCCGGCTCTCCAGCGCAGGGTTCAAGCGGGAGTTCGCGCATGTCGCGGTGCTGCCCGACTGGTGGGCGCCGGGGTGCGAGGACGATCCGAGCCTGCTACCTGACGTTGAGATCCGCGTAGCTCGCTTCGTGGGGGCGCCACTGGCCGTTGTCCGCGATACTTCGGCCCCTCTTGAGGCGCCGAAGTACCAGAACGCACAGCTGCGCCGCGTCCGTGACATCAACAGAGATCGCCTAGGCCCAGCGATTCACGCTGCGCTGCAAGTCGGATCCGCCGCGATCCGGAACCTGACGGCGCCCGCGCTGCGCATTCCGCCTCAGGATCCCCTTGCCTGGCGCCGCGACATCACCACAGCCGGCCCGTTGCTCCAACTCGCGGATGTTGTCGCGGATCTCTGGAAACGCGGGATTCCGGTCCTCCACGCGGAGACGCTCCCCAACCCATCGTTTCAGGGCCTAGTGGCCGACGTAGAAGGCCGCCCCATCATCGTCCTCGGTCACGATCAGGACGAGCCCGCTCGGCTTGCCTTCATCATTGCCCACGAGGTCGCGCACATCGTCTTCGGTGATTGCGCTCCGGGCAGTCCAGTCGTCGATGAGCAAGAGGAAGTTTCCGACGACCACGTTATCGAAGCGCGCGCCGATCAGTATGCAAGCACGGTCATGACGGGCGGTGTTGCTATCCCGCACGTGCAGGCGTCGGGATTCAAGGATCTGGCGATGAAGGCTTCCGCCGTCGAGAAGGCGCAGCGCATCGACGCATCCTCGGTCGTCTGGGCCTGGGCACGAAGAACCGGCGACTACGCGATGGCCACAATGGCTGCGCAGGCGCTGTACCGGACCAAGGGCGGCAAGCGCGCGCTGCGCGCGTTGTTCGACCAGTACGTTGATCTCGAGAACGCGTCCGACAGCGATCGAGCCCTGCTCCGCTGCCTCCACGGTGACCCACAGCGCGATGCCGTTGCTAGTTGATACCGACGGCTTCGCCAAACTCGGTGTAGCGGGGCTCTTGCTCCCGCTTCTTGAGTTCCTCGGCATCGATATCGCCGAGTGCCGGCGCCTTCCAGCCCTTCCGCACATGCTCCGTCGCGGAGGACTGCCTCGTCGCTACGGACAGCCGGCTTGTGACGCGCTGGTTTCGATCGCGGACGCCATGGCCGTTGCGCCGTCGGCCTCCACCGCGTGGGTAGCCCGTCTCGTTGACGTTCCGCAGATCGATCCGGGTGAAGCGGAGTTGCTGGCCTCCGCGGCAGAGAACTCGCTGATGCTCGTCACGGGAGACAAGCGCGCGCTGATCGCGGTTGCGAAGGTGCCAGGATTCGCTGTCGCCCTCGCTGGTCGCGTCGTCACGCTGGAGGCCGCGCTGCTTGCGCTGTGCGAGCAACTCGGTGACGCACACGTGCGTGCTGCAGTGGCACCATTGCTCGCCAAGGACATCACCTTGAAGATCTGCTTCTCGGACGCGAACGCGAGCCCACGGCCGGCTCTCCGTTCCTACTTCGAGAGTCTGAAGCGCGACGTCGCACCGCTAGCGCCGTGGGAGCCGTCGAGCACCGGGGGGCGGTCTTGACCTTCGGTTCCGGTCACTACGTCCCGATCCTGAAGATCAAGCGAGGCGAGAAGAAAGCCCTGCAGCAGATCTCTCCGCAGGTCCGTGCGCGCGTGACACCGTTGCTCGAAGTCGTCGCGCGAAACGCGGCGAAGGTCGCTACCGTCGCCGAGCACCTCGACACCGCATTCAAGGACCTCGGAAAGGCGGTGGCGAACTTCCCGCGCTACCTGCTCGACTGCCGCGAGATCGCGTCCGATGGCCAGGGGGCGGCGACCGAAGTCTTCGGCCGCGCCGCGAGGCTCGGCGTCCCGTTTACGCCGGTCACTGGACTTTCGCGAGGCTTCGATGAGAAGGCCGCGCTCGCACATCGAGCGAACGGCGTGGCGATCCGGTTGACCCGTGATGAATTCGAGTCCGGTCTCATTCCGGGAGACCTTCCCGTATTCGTGAAGACGCACGCGCTCCGCGCCGACGAGGTGGACCTGATCGTCGACCTCGGCGCGGTTGAGGACATGGTGACGCCGGGGATCGAAGCGCTAGCGTCAGCGTTCCTCGCTGACGTCCCCGACAAGTCTCGGTGGCGCACGCTCACCGTGTCGGCTTGCGCGTTCCCGCTCGGCATGAGGGGCATCGATCGTAACTCCTTCGACGTGGTCGAGCGGTCGGAGTGGCAGGCCTGGCGCGACGGCTTGCACGCAAACCGCGCGCAACTGGAACGCCTTCCGACGTTCGGCGACTGCGCGATACAGCATCCAAGCGGTGTCGAGGGATTTGACCCACGGATCATGCCGGTCTCGGCCTCGATCCGTTACACGCTGCCGGATCAGTGGTTGCTCATCAAGGGCGTCAGCACCCGGATCATCCCGCCTGGCGAGCAGTTCCCCGACCTCGCCACACAACTGGTCTACGGGCACCTATCGGGCAACTTCGCGCGGGCGAGGCACTGCACCGGCTGTGAACGCATGCAGGCCGCCGCCAACGGTGCGTCGAAATTGGGTTCTGCTGAGGTGTGGCGTCTCCTCGGCACGGTCCACCACATCACGCGGACAGTGGAAGGGATCGCTGGGCTGACCTGGCCTTAAGCTGCGTGCGGACCGCGCCGGCAACTTCGTCCACTTCGTAGAGTTCGCAAACGCGGTCCCATACCTCGCGCCGAGGTCTGCCACGGTAGCCCCGGAGCGAATCGCGCGCGGCCAAGAGCGCAAGCGCATTGTCAAGCCACAGCAGCTCGACGAGTGACCGACAATCGCGCGCGGGGTTCCTGCGTCCCCGTCGACGCTGTCGCAGTCGCACAACGCCCGCGGACACGTCGGCGACCAGGATCTCCCACCAAGGCGGAATCACTTCGTCCGCGTCAGCGAGGTGCCGCGTCCCGACGACCAGCGTCGCACGGTCGAGGACGCGCCCGTAGAACGCCACCTGGCCAGCCAGACGGCGCAGGCTATCGCGATCAGACTTGATCTCGTATCCGTGCAACGCGCCGTTCACCACGGTCACATCCACGAACACCTGGCCACGGCAGAGCCCGAGTTCCTCCAGGAACGCCACATCGGGCTCGGCTTGGTGACGCTGCTGGAGCCGGTCCAGCAGAGCTGTCCTGATGTCGGAATCACACAAGCGCGAGCCGGTCACCGGGGCCTCGGACGTCTGGTTGCTGAAGCGCAAGGCGCTGGTCTTACGCCGGTACGCTTGGTGGTGTTTGACACCCCGTTGGGTAACGGGTCGCTCATTCGGCGGGCGGCGGTCTCGGTGACCCACGCGAGAAGCAGGTGACGATCGAGCGTGGCCTCCCCGTGGGCGCGTTGCCCCCGGCAACGTGCTTCTGTGCGGAGCGATGGCGGTCGAGGCCACGGCCGGCTCGTTCGCGATGCATCCGTCGTCCGCATGCGTGGTCAAGGCTATGCGGCAGGGGGCGACCCGAGCAAGGTGCGAACCGCGGTCATCGTTGAGACTCGCCGATCTCCTAGGACCGGTGGCCAATCGGGACGGGGCCGGCCGGCGAGCATGGCGAGGGTGGGGGGGCGCCAACTGCGAAGCCGACCGCAGTTCCTGTCCAACCCCGCGAAAGGCGAGAGCTTCGCGAAAGGCGAGAGCTTGGCCTACCGCGGCACCGTCAGGTCTTCATCGGCCTTGCTGGCCGTCTCGAACTTCTTGAACAGCAACTCGGTCATCGGGCTGCGCATGACCACGAACGTGTTCACGCAGCCGGTCACCGAGGCGTCGTCGAACTGCCCGTGCGCGTACGTGCCGTTGGCGTTGACACCGACGAGCATCTTTCCGTCGTAACGCACGTGGGTCTGCGCGGCGAAGTCCCAGCCGAACCCGGGCTCCGTGTGCTCGATGGTCCGCTCGTTGGCGAGGCGTGGCAGCCGACCATCCTGGTGTTCGCGTGCCTTGCCGATCACGGCCGGGTCGATGCTCTGCGCATATCGGGATCCATCACGATCGAGCCCTGCCGCCTCGTAGCAGATCGTGTACGTCGAGCTGACCAGCTTGCCGTCGACCAGGGCGGCAGTGGTGCGGCATGTGCCACGCGAGACGCAGGGCACGTCGGCGGACGAGTACTCCTCGACGACCGTGCCAGCAGCGACGAGCGCCACATCGCGCGCCTTGCCTGGCGCAACCGCCGCCTCGGCGCCGGCCAGGAAGATCATCGGCCCGGCGTCGGCCTTCGCGTTGGTGCTGCCCAACCCCGGCACCCGATACCCGGTGTTGCCCACGAGCTTGGTCCGCTTGAGCGACCACGTGGCCTTGCCCACCTGCTCCTTGCAGGTCGGCTCGCCGCACTTGGCGAACTTGGCCGGCACGCTCCCCTCGAAGTACGTGAGCGCGTCCGCCGCGCCCCCAGCGTCGGAGCCGCAACCGGCGCAGCCAGCCGCGAGCGACACCGCAACCAACACTCGCAGCCGGTGGACCGCAGGCGACATGACAAAAGGGTAACTCGTAGGTTGGTTTTACGTCCAGCGTCCGCGGCTCACCGTCGCACGGGTGCGACGCGCCACCCCGGAGCAAGTGACCGAGCAGGTCGGGCGACGCATCGCCGAGCTGCGGGTACGCGGTGAGCTGCAGGTCCTGGTCGAGCTGGTCCCGATTCCACCTCCGCGCGGCCGTCTTGTGCTCGACGATGACGTTGTGGTCGTGCTCCCGGACGACGAGGTCGATCACGCCGCTGAGCTTCTCGTCGAGCACCTCGCCGGTGTCCGGGTCGTGAAGCTCCACCCCGCTGAACGGCAACTCGACCGCGACCACGGACACCGGCCCCGCCGCGAGGACGTGCCGGTGGAAGGCCGACAGCATCCGCACCCCGACGTCGACCGGGTCGGGGGCGTCGTCATCGAGCTTGATGGGCACGGGGCCCTCGCTCTCGAGTGCCCAGGTGTCGCGGAACACCTGCAGCACCGCCTCCACCGCCGGGACCTCGGCTCGTTCGTGGATCGACGTGTACATGGCCCCCATCGCCGCGTGCGTCGCCGACCCGAGGGCCAACGGCACCGGCACGAACGCGGGCTCGACCCCGAGCACGCGATGCAACTGGTACCGCCGCGGGCAGATCGTGAACTCCTTGAGCTGCGAGATCGAGACGGTCAGCCCGTCCTCGTCCGACGCCGGCATGTCAGCCGGCCTCCCGCGCGCCGTGACCGTTCGTCGCGGCCAGCAGCTCGCCGATCAGGATGCTCGCCTGGCCCTTGGACAGGTAGGCGGGCTCCACGCCGAACCGCTTGCGCACGTGCTCCTTGAACCCGCGCTCGTCGTAGCCGGTCGTCCGCGACAGCGAACGCAGCGCGGCGTACTGCTTGGACGAGAGGCGGTTGCGGACCGAATCGGCGGCGACGGTCGGCGCCGGAGACGAGGGAGCGACGGGCGCGACCTCCGGCACCCGCGCCGGTCGTGCGGGCGGCACCGCGACCGGGCCGGGGGACGGCAGCGGCGACGCCACGTCGTCCTCGGGCACGTGGTCATCGTCAATGGTGCCGCGGTAGGCGGCCCGCCCCGGCCCCATGAACGCCACGGCCTTCTTGAAGGCGTTGGTGAAGCTGCCCTTGCGAGCGTCGGCCTCGCTCATCGCCGTGTGCCCGCCGTCGCCCCAGGCCTCGGCGAACACGACGAACTCGCCGTCCTGCCACTCCCCCAGCTCGACGCGCACCTCGGCGATGGCCTCGAATGCGGGACGTCCCTTCGCCGTGGTCGTGCCCTTGATGGTGATCGTCCGCTCCGTGCGGAAGCCGCCGACGCCGAGCACCTCGTTGAGCCGGTCGGCGAGGTACTGGTACTTGATGCCGGTGGTGTCGTAGCCGCGGCCCGTGGCGGCGCCGCGCGTCCGCTCAACCGCCTCCTCGGGGAACGGCGCCGCGAGCGCCGCGTAGAGCTTGATGCGTTCTTCCTTCGTCATGGGACCTCCAGGCCACGAGGGCCAAAATGGGCGAGGCCCCTGCCGGTCACGGCAGAGGCCTCGATGTGTTGTGGTGATGCCTACGCCTGCGAGGGCCGCAGCGCGTTGGCGATGACGTTGACGAGAGCGAGCACGAAGGCCATCAGGACCTCGCGCACGATGCTGCGCAGCCAGGTCATGCGGCCTCCTGCTGGGCGGCGCGGCGCGACGCCGTGCCGATCAAGAGCTGCCCCGCGACCTGCTCGAGTTCGAGCCGCCGCTCCGCCGTCGGTGCCGACTTTGCGATCCAGCTCACAGCGTTCGACAGCCGGTACGCCGAGTTCCCCGGCGGCAACTGCTCGATCCCGCCGCTGACCAGGACATCGCGAACCGCGTCGACCTCGGCCTTGAGCAGGCCCGACTTCGGAAGCGCAGCCAGCGCCGACTTGAAGTCGACCTTGGCGGCCATCGCGGCCTCGATCTGCGCAACCATCGAGCTCACCTTGGGGGCGGCGAGCGACCCGTGGACGACATCCCGGACCGCGGACGCCATGGTCCGCGTATCGAGCCGGTAGGTCCGCTCGCTGAACGCGACGTTGTCGTCGAGCCGCCGCCCGAGGTGGACCTGCCGCAGGTCCTCCTGGAGCCGGGCCAGGTTGGTGCAGAAGACGCGGAGCAGGAAGCACCGCACGCTGAGCGCGCCCGCGGCGAAATCCGACGTCGAGATCTCGATGCCGAAGGCGATCACCTCGTCCCCCGGCCGGAAGACGACCGGCAGCAGCGCGCGTACGCAGAGGCGGAGGTCACCCGCGACGCCCTCGAACGGGACGACGCCCACCTCCGCGCAGGCCGTCGCGAACGAGTCGACAACCACGCGGGCGTCGAGACGCCGGTAGTGGTCGGACATCACGCCGCGCACCTCG
>Ga0075163_10000727_pt1 | contig 43409 bp, 41 predicted proteins | sample JI1023141ADNA_FD_71478 | JGI IMG/M metagenome (GOLD analysis project Ga0075163, IMG submission 71478) | Wastewater effluent complex algal communities from Wisconsin, to seasonally profile nutrient transformation and Carbon sequestration -... | ecosystem: Engineered > WWTP > Effluent > Algae...
AGGAAAAACATCTCAACACTCTTTCCCAAAAACTATTGAGCCAGCACAAAGGCCAAGACGAGTTAATCCCGATTCTACACCTATTCCAACTCAAGATGATGAAGATGAATAGATTAAGTATAATAACTTATATAACTTAGAAGAATTTAAACTCCTAGAAAAATCTACCCTTCAATATGTAAAATATTGAAGGGTTTTATACTGTTCTTGCTAGTGTAAAAACTCTAACTTCTTTTGCTTTTGCTTTGATTAATTGACTAGTAGCAGCAGAAATTGTGCTACCAGTAGTAAAAATATCATCAACCAACAAAATTATTTGATTAGCAATTAATCTTGGTCGTGTTACTTCAAAAGCCCCTTTTAGGCTGTTGCTACGATCTATTTTATCCATTCCAACCCGGTGTTTAATAGTAGGTTTTATTCTAGCTAGACTAGCATTATCTAATGTGATTTTAGCCCAATCAGATATTTTTTCTGCTATTAGTTCTGATTGGTTAAAACTACGTTCTGAGAGTCGAGTTTGATGAAGTGGAATAGGAATAATTAAATCAACTGATTCTAAAATATTAGATTGTATTAAAGTATTTTTTATTAGCTCAAAGAGTTTTTCAGGTAAGTAAGGAGAAGTTTTAAGATGTAAAATACTGGCTTGCATAGCACCTTGATAAGCACCACAAGCACGAGCTAGGGAAAATAGGCTCTTTCTACAATAAGTACAATCTTTTAATTGAATAGTGTTTATTTCTAGAAGTAAATAAGGATAACCACATTTTTGGCATTTTTTATGTGGTTCAAAAGGCAAATAACTGTCCCAACAACTTTGACATACCACACCACTAGTTTTAGTTTCAACCAGTTGGTTGCAAAGATGACAAGCAGTGGGAAAGAAAGTGGCTAGTAATGCTTCAGAAATTTTTTTCATTTTCTTGCTAGAGAAATTACGCTAGCCACTGCTAGTAAGGTCAATTAAGATTCATCGTCGTCATCTAATAGACCACGTTCTTGTAAATCTTGACAAGTAATACAATGTCTTGCCCAAGGTACTGCATCAAGTCGCTTAGGTTGAATTTCTTTGCTGCAATTAACACAAGCACCATATTCGCCATCTTCTAGACGAATTAGGGCTTCTTCAATTAATTTTAAGATAAAACGATCATTAGTACTTTGACTAAAGAGTAATTCTTTAGTATAAGCGTTTGATGCTTTATCAGCAGGGTCTTGAGTTAACTCTGTATCAGCTTCTCGGCCATAGTTTTCAGTTCTTTCTACTACACCAGTTAAAGCAGCACGACGTTCACGCAACTTTGTTTCAAAATGCTTAAGTCTTTCTTTATCCATAAAATGCATGTTTTCTCTTAGGTATAAGAGAAATCTAGCCTCCTAAATAACAAAAGTAGGAAATTAATAGTAGTTTAACTAGTACTCTAACCCTTATTTTTGGTAAGGATGGTTGTTAATAATTGTATAAGCGCGATATAACTGTTCACTTAAAATTAAACGTGCCATATCATGTGTAAAAGTTAAACTAGATAGAGATAACATCAAATCTGCTTGTTCTTTAACACGTTCTGATAGACCAAAATGTCCACCAATAATAAAAACTAACTCTTTGGTGCTAGTGGTTTGATGTTTCTCTAAAAATCGTGCAAAAGCAGTAGAAGAAAATTGTTGTCCAGTTTCATCTAGAACAATTTTATAACTTGCTGGTGTTAGAGCATTAAGAATTGCTTTTGCTTCTATTTCTAGCACTGCTGCTCTCTCTGTTTGACTACGAACAGGAGTTAATTCTAAAACGTTGTACTTAACATATTTAGCTAGCCTATGCAAATACTCATTGATAAGTTCTAGCAGGTGACGTTCTTTAGTTTTATCAATCCAAATCAAACTAAGCTTCATTGTTCATCTTTAATTTCAGTACGCTTAGCATCACGCCATAATCTTTCTAGATTGTAAAACTCACGTGCTTCTTGGCCAAAAATATGAACTACAAAATCACCATAGTCCATAAGTATCCATTCAGCTTTTTGATAGCCTTCAATATGTGAAGTACGGCATTTTTCATTACGCAATTGATCTTGTATCTCATCAGCAATTGCTTGTACTTGACGTGTTGCACGACCAGTACATAGAATAAAGTAGTCGGTAAAGCTTGCGATTTCTCTTAGGTCTAAAATTACTATATTAGTAGCTTTTTTATCACTAGCGGCACGAATCGCAAGTTCTATGCGTTTATCTGATAATTGAAGTTCTGAAAGACTAGTTACTAGATTAGTTGTTTCACTCATGCTGGTCCCGATAAAGCTGATATTTAGCAATATAACTTGCCACAGATAAAGGAACCCATTGATTAACAGGTTCTCCTTTAGCTACTCTAGAACGAATATTGCTAGCAGAAACACCAAGTTCTACTAAATTTGTATAGAAAATAGTTTCTTGATTTATAACTTCTTCTGAACAATTATTTTGTCCAGATAAGTCTTTAATTGGCATATTCAAGGTTAAAGAGCGTTCCACTAAATCAATCTTATGTCCTGGTCTGCTAATAACAATAATGCGACAAGTACGAATTAATTCTTGGTGTTTCCACCAGTTGTTTAGATCACAGAACTGGTCTGCTCCCATAATAAAAAAAATTTCTGTTTCTGTGCCAAGAGTTTTTCTTAATTGTGCAATTGTTTGCACAGTAAAGGGTTGTGAAGGGGATTCTAACTCTAAGCGACAGACTATTATTTTTTCTATTTCACTAGTTGCCAGTATTGCCATTGCGTAGCGATGATAAGCAGAGCTAATGACATTTTTGGTTTTATGTGGCGGAGTGTAGGCAGGCATTAAATAAATTTGGTCACAACTAAAAAATTGTTGCACGCGATTAGCAATTTCTAAATGTCCATAATGAATTGGATCAAATGTACCACCTAAAATGCCAACACGCATCCTTATTGCCTACCATCTGATCGCCTATAACTGGCGCTATGAATTTTACTGGCATTAAGAAATAGCTATTTTTTCTAATGCTTTAGCTACAATATAAATTAACTCTTTAGTTCCTTCTCCGCTAACAGCAGAAATTTTATGGAACTGTAAGTTTTGTTTGTCACAAAACTGATGCAATTTTTCTAGTCGTTCAGGCTCATCTAATGAATCAATTTTATTAGCTATTACTATTACAGGTTTATTAGCTAAGTCTGTTCGATAGGTTTTTAGCTCTTTAGTAATTATCTGGTAATCCTCTATAGGATCTCTACCAGTAGCACTAGAAACATCAATAAGGTGTAAAAGTAGTTTAGTGCGTTCTATGTGTCTAAGAAACTGTAAGCCTAAACCTGCTCCTTCATGTGCACCTTCAATTAAGCCAGGAATGTCAGCAACAACAAATTGTTTATAATCTCCTACTTCAACAACACCTAGATTAGGGGTTAATGTAGTAAAAGGATAGTCAGCAATTTTAGGTTTAGCAGCAGAGATACGAGAGATTAAGGTAGACTTACCTACATTTGGGAAACCTATAATTCCTACATCTGCTAGCAACTTAAGTTCTAACTCTAAGTGTAAGACTTGACCAGGTGCCCCAACTTCCCATCGTCTAGGAGCACGATTAATTGAGCTAACAAAATGAGCATTACCAAACCCACCACGTCCACCTTTTGCTAATAACACCTTCTGGCCAGGTTCAACAAAATCTGCTAGTACTTCGCCTGTGTCAAAGTTTTTAACTAAAGTTCCTACAGGAACCTTAACTATAATATCTTCTCCATCACGACCAGCACATTTGCTGCCTTCGCCATGTGCTCCACGAGGAGCAGAATATTCAGGGTTATAACGAAAGTGTAGTAAAGTGTTTAATTGATCATTGGCCTCTAGATAAACATCTCCACCGTTTCCGCCATCTCCACCAGAGGGGCCTCCACGAGGGACAAACTTTTCCCGGCGAAAGGCAACACAACCGCTACCACCATCGCCAGCTTTTATCCAAATTTTTGCTCGATCAATAAACACTTTAGTTTGATATAGAGTAAAACTATGCTGCAGTATTTACTTCTGGGGTTTTAGCCACTACTGGGTAGACACTTACGAATTTACCCATACGGCCTTTATCTTCAAACTTTACCAGTCCAGTAATACGAGCATAGAGAGTATCATCTTTGCCAATCCCAACATTTTTGCCAGGTTTATGAGGTGTACCACGTTGACGAATCAAAATTTCTCCAGCAGAGACTAATTGTCCACCAAAGCGTTTTACCCCTAGGCGTTGAGAGTTAGAATCGCGACCATTACGAGAACTACCTACACCTTTTTTATGTGCCATAAATTTTCTCCTTAAGTTGTGCTTGTAGGTTTAGGCTAATGAATCAATGCGAACAGCGGTAAAGCCTTGGCGATGACCTTGTTTGCGTTTGAATTGTTTACGACGCTTAAACTTAAACACGATAACTTTTTCACCACGTCCATGTTCGACAATAGTACCTTTTACTTTTTGGTCTAACACAGGAGTGCCGATTTGAATATTTGAACCATCAGAAACGGTCAATGCCTCTAGTTCTACATTGCTACCAACTTCTTTTTGAATTGTTGGTATACGTACAACTTGGCCTGTAGTGACACGAAACTGCTTGCCGCCAGAAAGAATAACTGCGTAAGCCACAGCTAGTTTACCTCCCAAGGTTTAACTACAACATTATTTAAATACATTATTAAAATGATTAAATGTAAAGTTAGGTTTTCAGTAAAGTGTCAAATTATAATGACGAGAGGGGGGTTCGTCAATTGCACCAAGCCTAAATTCTGGTTTTTCATGATTTTGTGTCTGTCTTAACCAGTAAAATAATAAATACCTTAGGTTTTTATTTGGCTTAAACTATATAGCCAAAACTAGACTAATAACAATCAGATCACCTTTAATCTCAAACTAGTTTAAGAAACGTATAAAAGCTATAACTAGCTTATTAACAATAAAGTAGAGATGGATTATTAAAAACGTAAAGATATAAAAATATAAAACGTAACTAACTATTATATTTGTGATTATAGAAATATAACTAAGATAGTTACGCTACTGATGATTTACTATTTTTATTAGCTAGACTAATAAAAACTAAAAACTGTCTACAGCCTTTTGTTCATCATCAAAAGTATCAAAAACAGTTAGTAGTTTAGTAATGGTGAGTAAATCATGCATTTTTTTTGTTAAATTTAAGAGTTTAAGTTTAGCCCCACGATTTTGAGCAGAGGTATAACAACCTACTAGAGTTCCCACTCCAGAACTATCTATATAACTTAGTTCTGCTAAGTTAAGTAAAATATTTTTACTTCCTTCTTGTATTGCCCTAGCAACTTGCTCACGTAATTCTACGTTACCAGCACCTAAAGTAATACGGCCAATAATATCTATAATAGTTGTATCTGAAACATCACGACGGTTAAAAGTAAAACTCATTTATATCCTCCCAAAATTTAGTTTAGTTATAAGCTTATATAATTTCTTGCTATGTAGTTTAGATTATATCTCAAAATTGTTTTGTTATAGGTTTTTGGTTAAGAGCAAACACTTACAAAAACTATTACCAGAACTTTTTCATTATTTTAACTTATTTACCATATTTACCATATTTACCATCAAATAAAAAACATTTAATACCTCAACATAAAAGAGGAAAATATAAGATCTATTTGCTTTTGGATAGCCATTTTGGTTGCTGGTTAAGCCCTATGTAGAAAATTAAAAATTACTGACTTTTAAGGGCTTGAAAAGCACTAGTAATTGTGACACTATAGGCATTTCCTATTTTATCCCACGTATTTATCTATAGAACATTTCTAGTACATTTTGGAGGATTAAAATGAAGGTCTACGCAACACAGGAAATTCGTAATATTGGCGTTGTCGGCCATGGTCAAGCAGGGAAAACCTCGTTAATTGCTGCTATGCTTTTTACCTCTGGAGCAGTTAATCGGCTAGGCCGTGTCGCTGATGGGACAGCCCCCACAGATATTGACGAAGTTGAAATTGCTCGAAAAATGTCAATCCAAACCACTCCTGCTTATGCTGAGTGGAAAGGTCATAAAATAAATATTTTAGATACTCCTGGAGCAAGTGCTTTTGTACATGAAGCTCGAGGCGCACTACGTGTTTGTGATGCCGCACTATTTGTTGTTGATGCAGTTGGTGGTATTGGGGTAAGTACTGAAAAAGCTTGGAGTTATGCAGATGAATTTAACCTACCACGAGCAATAGTAATTAATAAGATGGAATATGAGCGAGCAGATTTTAAAAATACCTTAGCTGGAATTAATGAAGTTTTTGGCCGCTCTGCTGTGCCTGTCCATTTACCTATTGGTAGTGAAAAAACTTTCCGTGGTGTAGTAGATTTGGTCAAGATGAAAGCCTATATATTTCAAACCGATGGTAGTGGTAAAGTAACTGAAGGAGATATTCCTGCTGAATTAAAAGATGCCGCAGCCTCAGCACGCGAAGCTTTAATAGAAATTATTGCTGAAGGTAATGATGCTTTACTGGAAAAATTCTTTGATTTAGGTACTTTACCAGAAGAAGATATATTGCCAGGAATTAAATCTGCTATTTTAGAAAGACGTGTAGTTCCAGTTTTTGCTACTTCTGCTTTAATTAATGTTGGTAGTCAATCTTTAATGGATGCAATAGTTAGTTATTTACCATCGCCTTTAAGTGAGGTAAGTGGGCGTGTTAGTAATGAAGCAGAAGCAGAGGAAACAACACGTAAAGTTAGTAGTTCTGAACCTTATTCAGCCTTTGTATTTCGTACTGTAGCAGATCAATTTGGTAGAATCACTTTGTGTAAAATTTACTCTGGCTCAATTAAAGCGGACGCTACAGTATTTAATCTTACTAAAAATGCTCCAGAAAGACTTGGCCCAATTCATGTAATCCAAGGCAATAAGATGGAAAAAATTACTGAGGCCAATGCAGGAGATATTATTGCAGTAACTAAGTTAAAAGATACAACTACAGGTGATACTTTTGCTGATAAGGCTACACCAATAGTTTATGCTCCAGTACGTTTTCCAGAACCAGCTATTAACTTTGCTATTGTACCTAAATCAAGACAAGACGAAGATAAACTCTCTAGTGCCCTGTCAAAGATGTTAGAAGAAGATCAAGCCTTAAGATACACTCGTGAAGCACAAACAAAAGAATTCTTACTTTCTGGATCTGGTCAACTTCACGTAGAAGCCGCAGTAGAAAAATTAAGACGTCGTTATGGAGTAGAAGTAGAATTACATACTCCTAAAGTACCTTATAAAGAAACTATTAAAACTCGTGTTGAAGTACAAGGACGTCATAAAAAGCAATCTGGTGGCCGTGGTCAATTTGGAGATTGTAAGTGTGTTTTTGAACCACTACCCCGTGGTGGTGGATTTGAATTTGTAGATAAAATCTTTGGTGGGTCTGTACCTGCTAATTTCCGTCCTGCAATTGAAAAAGGTATTTTAGAAGCGGCTGCTGTTGGAACATTAGCTGGTTATAATGTAATAGATTTCAAAGTAGAACTAGTAGACGGTTCCTATCACCCTGTTGACTCAGACGAACTTTCCTTTAAGATAGCTGGCCGTAAAGCATTTCGTAATGCAATGGAAAAAGCTAAGCCAATACTTTTAGAACCAGTAATGAATGTGGAAATAGTTGCACCACAAGAATTTTCTGGGGATTTAATGGGGGATATTAATACTAGACGTGGACGTATCCAAGGTATGGATGCACGTGGAAATCAACAAGTTATCAAAGCTCAAGTTCCTCTTTCAGAAATGCTTAACTATCCACCAACACTTAATTCTATTACTGCTGCTAGGGGTAGTTACTCGATGGAATTTTCTCACTTAGATGAAGTACCAGCACTAATTTCACAAAAGATTATTGCTGAAGCACAAGCTGAAGGCCGTGTTAGAGTATCAGAAGAAGATTAATTTTAGTAATACAGAAAATTACTGTAAGGGCAGACACATAGGTCTGCCCTTTTTCTTTTTGATACGTAAGGTTTGTTTTTCTTCAATTAAAAAGGCGAAAATTGATTTGTAAAAGAGGGCAAGAAGCCTACTGCCACCACCATTTTTTTTCTTTAGATTTTTTCTCTGCTTCCATTTCTGCTATTGTTTGTTTTGCTTCTGCTTGACTACTATTAGTGTTAACTTTTCCTGCCATTTCATCTAAAGTATTAGTAAGAGAGTCTGTAGCTGTCATTAAATTATTTAGTGCAGAAAGACCTGTGGCTAAGTTAGATGATGAGTTTGGTGTGGAAGGAGTGCGGCCGGTTTTTTTTGCTGATAAAGCAAAAAGCATTTGTTCTTCATCTTTAGTTAAAGTGTCTTGCAATTTTTTTTGTAATAACTCTTTTAATAGTTTTTGCTCTTGTTCGTCCATAGTTTAACTCCTATATTTTTTGCTTTAACTTTACACTGGCAAGCATATGTGTTCAATAATAAAACTAAAACTTAAAAGATTTAGCAGGTGCCTCTAGACAAAAAATCCATAATTATTCTACTATCTATAAGTAAATAGAAATATTTAGGTGTAAAAATATGGCTGGTAAAAAACTACCTGTAAAATCTGTTTTATCATCAAAAACCAATACTAAATCACAACCTGAGACAGATTTTCTTCTTAAATCAGAAGATAGTGTTTCTCCAGAAAAATTTGATGAAACTATTGCTGGGGTATTTTCTTCTAAAAGGCATACTGGGCAATTTAGTGATAGATTAAAAACAGCAGAAATAGAACTGTTAGATGTAAAAAAATCAGAAGAAAGTATTTCAAAACAATCAACAGATGATAGTAAATGGACAGACTGTTTAGTACATGATATTGATGCTGATTTTGATACATCAGATGATATTATGGAATGGCCAACAGATTATGATGAAAAAGGTGAAGATTTTTAACTAAAGCAATTAATTACTAAGAAGAGGGATTAGTCTATGATGCCAAGCTACTTACCAGAACCGTTACCTCGTTTTCGTGCTATTTATGAAGCGCTTTATAGTGAAAAAGGTTGGGCAGGCGAAACTAATTCACTAAGGTTTGCTGCTGTTTCTGCACTTGCTTGCCCTGGAGAGCCAGCAGAAATTGCACAAAAAATTAGAAATATAGCTGATGAAATTAAAACTAAAGTAGGATGGTTTGGTGATTTAAGAACGTCTTTACGTTTTATTGTAAGTGCAATGCTTATAATGAATGAAGATAATGTTTCAGATTTTTTAGAGGAAACAAAGCGCGTACATGCAATGTTTAGAACAACAAAGCTAAGAAATGGTGGTATTTATGAAACTATGGCCATTTTGATTATGAGACTTAGCTTTTTTAAAGCTCCAATACAAATGGAAACTTTAGAACGATTTAAGGCTATATACCAACAAATGAAAAAATACCATTGGTGGTTAACTGGCCCAGATGATTTTCCTGCTTGTGCAATTTTAGTAACCCAAAAGGAATCTCCAGAACAAATAGGATCTGTAATTGAAAAAATTTATCAGGAATTAAAACTTAGAGGATTTACTACAGGAGATTATTTACAGACTGCAGCCAATATACTTTATCTTACACATACCGAGCCAGTAGAGATTGCAGAGCGTTATAGTAATTTAGCTACAGCATTTCGTCGTGCTGGAGTGCGAATGTGGCAAAGTGATTATGATGAACTAGCAATATTATCATTTTTAGAAAGTCCTCCTGATTTTATTGTAGAAAAATTACTAAACTATAGAGAAGAAGTAAAAACTTTACGACCTAAACCAGATTCTACTCTTACTTTTAACTTGGCTGCCAGCATAACATTTTTAGAGCTAATTAGACTAAATAAAAAGCTTAAAACTGTTGCTGATGTAAAAGCCTTGCTAGATATGCAAGCGATTATTAATGCCGCTGCTGCTGCTTCGGCGGCGGCTGCTGGTGCTGCTGGTGCTAGTTAAAACTGTCTATTATAAATACATAGGAAAAATAAAGTAATATGTCAGACATAATTGCCTCTGCTTTATTGGCTAGACTTGGGTTTTTAGTAGTAGAGTGTTTAGCAGAAGATCAATTTAAGCTTATTAGTAGTAGCCCAGAATGGTTTGTTGAACTTTCAGGCACTAGTGCTATTACTAGTGAAGATTTTCAACTTATAGAAATCTTTCCTTTTATAGAAGTATTTCTTTTTGATGCACAACCTTTTTGGGAACAAGAAGAAGAAAAAACTCTAAAGTCTGGTTCTTGGATAGAAACAGATTCTAATGGAAAAGATTATAATTTAGAAGCTACAGCGCTGCTTGTTAATAATAAAAAAATCCTTCTTATTGAACAATTAGGTAGTGACTTTGATGAAAAACAGTCTTTACTACAAAAACTACGGGAAAATACTCTGAATCATGATCAAATAATTAAAAAAATACGTGCAGAGATAGTTACAGGTAAAATTGCTGGGGAAAACACTGCTTTAATAGGAGAAATACTTGGAGGGCGATATAGCCTTGAAATGATTCTTGGTAAAGGGGGACTTGGAATAGTTTATCGAGCAAAGGATCTAGAAACGTTCCAAACTGTAGCAGTAAAAATGTTACTGGAAAATTCTGAGGATATAGATTATACGCAAAAGCTTTTTGAAAGAGAGGTAAAAGTACTTAAACGAGTTAATCATGCTAATGTAGTAGGAGTTCTAGATTCTGGATTAACTAATACAGGTAGACCATATTTTGTTATGGATTATGTTGAAGGACAATCATTAGGTGATTTAATGGAAGAAGAAAGAATTTGGTCAGTAGAAAGAGTTTTTAATTTGCTAAAATGTATTTGCCCAGCACTTAATGCTATTCACCAAGAAGGTATTGTTCATCGTGACTTAAAACCAGCAAATATAATGGTAAAAGAAGTAAATGGGGAGGAAGTAGGGGTAATTCTTGATCTAGGTATTGCTAAAATAGTCTCTGGAAAAGATAAGACCTTAATGAAACTAACAAAAACTGGGGTAGTTGTAGGGACTATACAATATCTTTCCCCAGAACAATGCTTAGGTAAACCTTTAGATAATCGCACAGATATTTATGCCTTAGGTATTATAGTTTATGAATTGTTAACAGGAATGTTACCTTATGAATCAGAGACAGTACAAGGTTGGTTATTTGAGCATTTACAAACAAAGCCTCCATCACTACGTAGCTATAACCCTATGATTTCTAGTGAATTAGATAATGTTATACATTGGGCATTAGAGAAAAAGCGAGAAAACCGCCCACAAACTACAATTGAATTTTTAGAAAAATTTGGCCAAGCTGCAAATCTTTCCTAGTTATATAACTTTACTTTACTAGTATAACTGCTTATAAAATTGTTTACTTTTCCTAAGGCAGTAAATGCTTTATTTATAAAGCATAGTTAAAGTTATAGATCGTTGAAAAATAGGTAAGAAAAGGTTATATTTGCTAAAACCCCGCATTGTCTGCAAGCAAGGAGACATTCATGCTAAAAAAGATAGTTTTATTTATATGTATAGGTTTATTACTTACTTTATCTGTATATAGTGATGGAAGTAGTAATCCTCAAGCCGTAGTTTCTTTGCCAGGGCAAATACAAGTAAATAATAACGTTGTTTTTAGCACAAATGGCCAATATGGATTTGTTGCTACCTACCGGCGTCCTGATGGTACTTCAGATAATGAGGTTTATAGTTTTAGTACCTCTACAGGGCAAATAGTTGATAGTAAACAAGTAGCTTTTTCCCCTACTGCAATTGCTAGAGATAGATTTGGTACTATGGTTGTAGCTGGATCTGCTATTACTAGTTCTCCTACAGCAGAACTTCATATTGTTCAAACAGATGAACAAGGACGATTTTTTCCAGATAGTTGTGTTTCTAATATTTCTGTACCTATGACAGGATTTGGGGATTTTATGCCTAGCCAAGTTGCTATTAGTGATTTAGGTTATGGCATATTTTCTAATAAAGCAAATATCTATGTTTTTAGTACAAAAAATACTTTTAATCATGTTTGTGGCGAAATAATTAATGTTTCAGAAATAATTACACCAGAAAATTATCGAACTAATAACCAATTAATTAATATTGATTTTAGTAAAAATAATAATACGCTATCAGTAATTTGGCGTAAGAGTAATGAAACTTTTAGTATTTTACTTTATAAATTAGCTCTAGATGGTACATTGTCTCCTATTGCAGTAAACCCTGCTAATCAGATAGTTAATGAAGTAGTATTACCACCGGGTGAAATTATTGCTAAAGGAAGTAATGTTGCTTTTGATGATACTGATAGTGAAATATATTTTGTTTCTAGTTCAACAGGAACTATTTATAGTTATAAAATTTATGGTGGAGGTGGATTAGTAGAAAAAAATCGCTATCAGCTATTTGCTGATGGTGCAATCCAAGCAGCACTTACTAGCTCTCGTAATATTGTCTATCGTAATATCCGTCTTAACAATGGCTCACAGCCAATCCTTTATATTAGCCGTCCATTAGGAATTAGCCGTCCTTTAGGGAAAAAACCAAATGCTGTGGTTACAGTCAATGCCTTTGATGCCTCACTGGTATCTGCCAAAATGTTTGAAGAACAAAGTACTATGAACACAACTATAAATTCTTCTGGCACAATATCTTATATTGTTATGGGTGGAGGCGCTCTTTACCGTTTTGAAACTTTAACAGGCGAGGTTATTCCTATACAAAACCTTTCTGACCATCCATTAAATGTTTATTTACAAGATCAAACAGGATTATTAGCCGTTACTAGTATGAGTGATTCTGCTGGTAGCGTGAACTTAATGCCAGTAGAGTAATGTAAAAATAGGATTGCGTCTCTATTTATGAGTACACAATATAACTTTATTCCTTGGTACAAAGCCTTTGATAAATCTAATAAACGTGAGCAACGAGGTTGGCTTTCTACAATTATTAGCCAAGCAGAAACTTCCTTTGAATGCGGTCAGTACCAAGAATTAATCCAATTAATAGAAACTACTCTTGCTCAAAATCTAGGAGATATTGAACAAGAAGTAATACTAGTATGCTTACTTAATGAAGCTTTATGTGAGTTAAGTTTTTATAGTGAAGCTGCTACAGCCGTAGAGCGTTATGAAACAAAATTAAGTGTCTTACCAAGTAAATTAAAAGCAGAACTTTTACTTAGAATAGGTGCTACTTCTAGCTGGCAAGCACATTATCCAAAAGCAATTGCTAAGCTAAATGAGGCAGTGTTGATTTTTACTGTCTTAGCTGATCGTGAAGGTATTACTCGCGGATATTTTGAACTCTCCTTACTTTATATAAATATTAATGAATATGCTATTGCAAGAGATTACTTAAGCCGTGCTTATAGTGAAGCAGAACATTTAGCAAATCGACGGCTTACAGCACAAATTTTTCTACGCTTGGGGATGGTAGATCATTATGAAGGTGATTTTACTAGTGCTAAGTCCCATTATAGTAATGGTTTAAAGTTAATAGAGGGGACAAAAGCTTATCGTTTACTAGGTTCTTTACAAATGAACTTAGCTAATACCTTATTTTTAGAGCAACGTGGGTCATCACAACAAATCATTAGTCTTTATGAAAATGCATTAGAAAATTTTAAATTACTTAATAATTCTCATTTTATTGCACATTGCTACAATAATTTAGGTGACTGTTTACTTCGCTTTGGGATGTGGGAAAGAGCACAAGATTTTCTTACCCAGGCTATAGAATTAGCCCGTAATTCTAACTATAGTCATAGCGAAAGTTTAGCCTTAATCACTTTAGCAGAATTAAAACTACGTTGTGGTGATTTAACTAGTGCTAGACGCTTACTTACACCAGCAATTAAAATTGCTGAACAAACAGATAAAAGCGTTCTTGCTTATGCAAAAAGGGTTTATGGCTATACTTATCCTGCTGGCAATCCTGCCGCACTAAAATCTTTTAACTCTTCCTTACAGCTAGCTAATGCAGTAGGTGATCATAATGAAATTACTTTTTCCCTTTTAGCCTTAGTTGACTATAACCATGGACGACAAGAATATGATCAAGCCCGTAACTTTCTTAAACAAGCCCAAGAGAGATTAAATCATAAACCCTCCCCTTATATTTCTGGTTTTGCCCAACGAATGACAGGAATTCTTAAGTCTTTAGAAGGTTCATTAGCTGAAGCTATTCAACATATTAATGCTTCTATCTCTATTTTTACTACTGTAGGGGATAGATATGAGCTTGGACGTAGCCACTTAGAATTAGCACAAACATTAATTTATGGGGAAAGTTTTGATACAGCAAGTTCTCATATTACTCAAGCCCAAGAAATATTATCTGAGTTAAAAGCACAACCAGAAATTGCTCGCGCTGAGCGTATGCTAGAGCATCTAAGACAACTACAATTAATAAATATTGCTGGTAAAACTTCTAGTATTACTACAGAAAAAATATCTGAACTCACCCTTTTTAAGCGGCTTTCTCAAGCTTGTATTACTCAAGAAATTCTTTTAGAAGAATTTGCTGTAATTACTTTTGAATCTTTCCTTCTTGACCGTTTATTAATTTTCTCGCCATTTACAGAAACACAAGCTTTCTTAATTGCTCATGGTTGTTCTCAAACCGAAGCAGTGCAATTACGTAATAAGATTATTGCGTTAGATAAAAAATGGTTAGAGAGTGGTAAAGTAATAAAATTATCAGGTAATCATTACCAAGATGTTTATCTTTATTTTGAAACAAAGTCAGGAGCTTTTTCTTACACAGAACAAGAACGCTGGGAACTTTTCTTAGAATTCTTAAAACTAGGTTTGGAAAACTGTGCACTACGTATTTCAGGTCAAGTTAAACCTGTTATCAGTGTATTACCACAAAATGCTGATGCTCCAAATACTTTGATTCAAGGGTTTGTTTACTCTAGTGCGGTAATGTGTAGAGTTATAGAACAAATTAAAAAAATTCGTACATCTGAAGTTACTGTACTAATTACTGGTGAATCTGGTACTGGGAAAGAATTAATTGCTCGTGCTATTCATGCAGAAAGTGCCCGATGTGAAGGGGCTTTTGTTGCTTTTAATTGCACTGCTACACCAAGAGAATTAATTGAAAGTCAGCTTTTTGGACATCGCCGAGGATCTTTTACTGGGGCTACTAGTAATTATTTAGGGGTAATTCGTACTGCTAAAGGTGGTACGTTGTTTTTAGATGAAATAGGAGATCTTAGCCTAGATATGCAACCTAAATTACTTAGGTTTTTAGAAGCAGGCGAGATTCAACCTCTAGGAGAAGGGCGACCATTAAAAGTAGATGTAAGGGTAATTGCTGCTACTAATGCAGACTTGGGACGTTCTGTAACTGAACGTCGCTTTCGTGAGGATCTTTATCATAGATTAAACATTATCCGTATTCATATTCCTCCTCTTAGGGATCGTATAGAAGAAATCCCTATGCTACTACGCTACTACCTAAGCTATTTTGCTAGTCGTTATGGTGATAAAAAAGTCACTTTTTCAGAGGCTACAATAAATGCTTTTCAGGCATATCATTGGCCAGGAAATGTTCGTCAGTTACGTAATGAAATAGAAAGATTACTTACCTATTCTGGTGAAGGTGATGTTATTTCACTAAATGATCTTTCTCCAGATATTCGTCAACAAGTTAGTTTAAGCGTGGTTCCTTTACCAACAAAAACTATAATTAACACCGCAGAATCATCTACAAAAGTTGTAGATATGTTTCGTGATACACCAAAAAAACTACGAGATGTTGTGCGGCCATTAGAAAAAGAGCTTATTCTAGCTTCATTTAAGCGTAATCGAGGTAACTTTAGCAAAGTAGCTAAAGAATTAGGTATATCTCGACGGGGCTTAAAACTAAAAATTGATAGTCTTGAACTAGAAACTTTGGTATTTAAGACAGGTAAAAATTAGCAATATCAAATTAAATTAATTAACCCTCAAAAATTTTACTGAGCATAAAATGATTAAATATAACAATATTTTTGATTCTGCTATTTTGTCTTTGCACAAGGTTTTGATTGATTTTAACTATGATTTATTAGTTCATGAGCTAAAACTTCCAATTTGGTATTTTCGTGATCCAGGTTTTATCCATTATGGTCATAGTATTGATAATCGTCTCTCCAAATTACCAAAAAGCTACCAACTACTAATTCGTCTCTTTTCCTTAACACAACCTGTTAGCCGCAAAGAAGTAGAGAAATTTCTTTTTTCAAAAGACCTTATAGATGAACTAATTGCTTTGGGCTTATTTATTTCAGAAGAAGACACCTTACAAACAGATTGGTATACAATAATTCCTCTTTTAGGTGTTTATGCTATCGCTACTATTGGAACAGCTCGTTCTATGGGAGCTTTTGTTGGTAGACAATCATATTTTGTTGCTACAAAAATGCTAGAACATTCTTTTGATAGCGCTCTAGATATTGGTTCTGGTTGTGGGATTTTAGCTATATTAGCTGCACAAAGAGCTAAAGAAGTAGTAGGAATAGATATTTTGCCTGAAGCTGTAGAAGTAGGAAAAGCAAATGCTGTGCTTAATAAAGTTGATAAGCGAGTAGAGTTTTTTTGTGGGGATATGTATCAACCTGTAAAAGGACTAAGCTTTGATGCAGTTTTTTCTAATGTCCCTTTTTTAGCTTTGCCAGAAAAATATCAATTAGTTGCCGTTTCTTCTGGGGAAGATGGACTAAGATTTATTGAACCCTTAATTGATGGGATGTTTAGGCATAAAATAAAAACCAGTGCAATTGTTGCTAATGGATTAGGTGATGAAACCCAACCTTTACTAGTAAGTTTATTAAAAAATAAATTGTTGGCTAGACGTGGTTATCAAGCCAAGCTTTTAGTTTATGCTAAAGGATTGATTGATGATAATTTTATTGGTGGCGCGGTTAAAATGGTCGCTAGTGCTTTTCAAGATCGTGGAGAAAATATTACCAAAGAAGAAATTTACCAAGATCTAAAGGAAATTTATCAAAAACTAAGAGTAGACTATTATTATGGAATTATTTTAGAGATAGAAACAAAAACTAGTGGCCCAGAAATAGAAATAATAGATATATCTAATAAATATAACTTAAATATGTCTCCATCCTTACGCCAAAAGGCTGTTATTACTAATGAGAAAGCCTCTTTATTAAAACGAGGTGAAACAGTTTTGTCTTTAGGCGAGGTAGAAAAAAATATTTTTATGTCTATGGTTGATAAAAAACTACCAACAATAGATCAAACACCTAATTGGATGGGTTTTGCTAGTCAAATAGAGCTAATGTTAGGTGTAAAAAAGCAATAACTTAGCTACATAAAAACTCAAAGACTGCTTGTAAACAAATATCCGGAATTTCTTTATCTTCAATATCATGCCGCATTGTTGTTGCATGTCCTGCTTCATAATAAAGAGTTTTATCCAAATATAAATGCCCACAGACATCCATAAAGCGATCACTAAAAGGGCGCATTGTTAGAGTTTTTAGCCCAGGTCTTTGAGGCATATTTAACTGAAATGGTTGACCAAGATTATTTTGTTGTACTTCTCTTAAAATTTCTTCTAGATTATAACCTTGGGCTTTAGCTAGGTAAATTAATAAGTCATAAGGCTTTACTACACTAGAATCTAATATTAATCGTTTTACTGCTGGATGGATTTGAGCTACTAAAGCAGCCCCAATTGCTCCATGTGATGCAGCAATAATGTCAATTTCCTTAACTCCTAAACAATCTACAACATAATCAAGTACTTGCCAAAGTAGTAATGTTTCCCAGCATCCTCCTGTGACTAGAAGCTGTTTTTGGGGATTAAACGCTCCTATTTGTGTAGCAATAAAAAGAGCAGAAATATCTTTTTCCATTAAAGTTGCTATTAAAGGAATTGCAGCTTTAGCCGAAGCTCTAAATCCAGGAACAAAAATAATTGCTCGTTTAGGGTTTTGATTAGGGATACAAATTAATTCACAAAACGCATCTTTATGAGTTTTTGGTAGGGGAGTAATAAAATATTCTTTTTTGCTTAAAAATTCATCTGCCCATTTAACAGAAGCATGCAAAGGAATATGGCAAAAAATGTCTGTAGGGGCAAATTTCTTTGTTAAAAGATCAGACCAATGATCATAAGAATTTACTACTAAAGTCGGTTGGGCTAAATATTCTTTTTTATCAACACAACTTTTTAATGCTTTAGCTAAGGCTAAGTCATTAGTTTCACCAGCTAAAACAGATAAATTTATAGGCTCACTAGTTAATGATAATGGTAGAAAAGCCGTATTAGTAATAGGTGGAAAAGAAACCGTTATATCTGGATATTGCTTTTTCCAAGTAGTTAATGCAGATTGTTGCACAATAGGGTTTGTTAATAATTCTAGAGGGGCTTGTTTTGCTGGTTTTATTAGCCTCTCGTTTAAATCTAGGCTAAAAATTATTTCTGTTTCTGCTTGAGTTTCATCTATGTCTATATAGTAATAATTAGGATCTACTTCTTCATCAGAAGGGAGCCATAACCACCAATCTTCTACAAAAGAGAACTCTTTAGCAGGAAATTTGTTTTCTGCTGTTTTTCTAGATAAAACTGAAGGGGCCGAAACACTTTGTTTTAGAATTTTTTCTTGAATATAGCCAAGATAATTTTCCCAACTAGGGTCTTCAAGCACATTACTAAAATCTGTGATATGGCTTTTAGGGCCACTGTCGAGCAATATCCAACCATCTTTCCAAGCTAGATTTTTAGCTGAAAGATCTAAAATCATTTTATATTGATGATTAATTTCTGATGCTTCTTTTAATACTGCTACTAAAGCTGATCGCTCTTTAGCCGTAATCTTATTTTCAAGTAAAAGTTGTTGTAGTGTAGGTTCTGAACAAAACTCTTTTAATAATGCATTAGAGGTACTTTCTAAAATACGAGCGGGTTTTAAGGCGGAAAGCTGAGAAACTAAGTTAGCTACTTTAGTTTCAATTTCTAAGACTTGATGAAAAAAATTAAAATTTGCTCTAGCTCTTTTATAAGCAAATAATTGATCACTTTTTAGGCTTTGAGCCTGATAAACAGTGCCAATTAGCCCACTTCCTAATTGATTTATTAGTCTTAAGGATTGCTGGTTAACGGCTACTACAGTGTTTTTACTAAGCACTGTAGTAGCTGAAATCATTGATCGTTTTAGCGTGTCGCTTTTAGTTAGCGCACTAAAAATCGCTAATTGTCGGGATGTAAGCCTAGGACGATACACAAAACTTTTTATTTACCAAATATAGCTTTGCGTAAATGTTTTGTTGCATGTTCAAGTTCAACTAGAGATTCAATAGATTTTCTAGTTTCTTGACTAACACCAAGTAGATCAGCAGCTTTTGCTACTGCATCTTTTTCTCCTTGTGCATAAGTACCATCAGCACGAGAGATCTCTATTGCATCTCGTAAAAGGTAACGAGCACGTTTTCCGCCTGGAGTAAGGGTTGGAAGCACATCTTCTAATTTAACTCCAGCAACATTAAAGCTTTCAATCATATTGGTAAGATCTTCAGAAGCGCCCATTCTTTTCATTCCTTTTCTAAGCGCATTCATTTCTTCTTCAGCAACCTCACCATCAGATCCAATAATTACTTTTAATGCCTGTAAATATTTAGTTATTTCTTCATCAGAAGATGGTGTTTTACCATAGCGTTGTGCTACAGCACTTTCTTCATAGTTACCCATATGTTCCTCCAGAAATTTTAGTTAATAATACAAAATTTATTATCTAGCTTAATATTAAGTGTTAAGAAGAAAAGCTAGAATAAAGAGAGTATTTTGGTCATTATCAATAAGTTTGTAAATACTGGTTTGCAATAAATTTAGCTTTAAAAACTCAAAACCCCAACCGATTTCTCGATTGGGGTTTTGAAGAAAAACTTGTAGATTATTATCCGAACTATACAGACAAGTTTTGAGCGGTTGTCTTTTGAGCATCGGATTGTGAACGGGATAGGTTGGTTACTGTTTCGTTCACGCGATTCAATGTTTGTTGAATTTGTTGTAGATTGAAGGTTAATTCTTGAATCTTTTGGTTTAATGCTGCGGTTGGGCCACCACCTTGGGTTGCGCCATCAAGTTCTTTAGCAGCAGCAGCTAATTGTTTCATTGTGGATTCAATTGATTTAACTAAGATTCCGCCAACCATTGCGAGTAATGCGCCTAAGGACATTGCACCACCACCAGCAGCAGCAGCTTTAGCGGATTCAGCTTTCTTTTTGTTGTCAGCTTCAAATGGATCGCCTTGACCAAACAAGCTAGCGACATCTTGAGCTTTGCTTGACATTGGAGCTTTGCTAGCTGCGTTAGAACCAGAAGTTCCACCAGTTAGGTTAGACATACCTTGGAACATTCCACCGATGTCTTTAATTGCACCAGCTAAATTGCCACCTTGAAGGTCTTTAGCTAAGCTGATTGCGCTTTTTACTACAGAAGTTGCAGAGTTTAATTGTTGGATTGCATTATTGAAATTATTTACACCACTGATAGCCATTTTTTTAATCTCCCTTGAAAATTAGATTTTATTGAATTTAATAATTTAATGATTGCGTAATTTTGTATGAACGTTACGTTCAAGTTACATTCACATTATCGGGGTGAGCATAAAAAAGTTGCTTAGAAATTTTAAATTTTTTGGAAAAAGTTGCAACTTTTTCCTGGCCATAACTAGTATCCTTGCAACCTTTTAGCGGTATTAAGTAGGCCTTGTGCACGTCTAATGGCCTGGTTTCTCATTCCTAAGGTCGCCCCCATTTTTATGGCCATTTCTAAGTCTGCTTGGGCCTGTTGATAGTTAGTTTGTTTCATAAAAAGCTCTGCACGGTTAATATAGGCCGAAATGTCCCGAGCATCTAATTGTAAGGCCATGTTTAAATGAGTTAGGGCCTTTTCGTCCTGCTCTAGGCGCATATAGGCCGCCCCTAATGCGCTATGGCAATAAGCATTTCGAGGGTCTATGGTAACTAGACCCTCAAAAATAATTGCTGCTTCTTCTGAACGACCTTGCTCATGTAAGGTAAACCCTAGCATAAGCAAGAGTTGATACTCTTGGGGTTGCCAGTCTTTAACCCTAGCTAGGGTTAAACGTCCATCTATCCAACCTTGCAAAAGCACATCATTCATCAGCTAATTTCCCTTATCCTTTGGTTTGTGAACCCATACGAGCTAGGATTCTGTCCTGAATTTGTAATAAGTGCTCAACTAGATTAAGCATACGGGCTTCTTTTTCTAATTGACCTATTAGCTTTTGTTGTAAAGTACCTGTTCCAGGGGCTTTTTGGTTAATTTTTTGAATTAATTGGTTTGTTTTACCTTTTTGCATATTAGCTATTTTTTCAAAAGACATCTTTCGCTGAGTTGAATCACCAAATGCATAAAGAACAAATTGAATTGATGGGGGTTCTAGCTCTGCATGTGCAGGAGGGGCTTCATCTAAACGCATTGCTTCTTTAAAGCTTAAAGCCTCAGGACTATATTCCGTTATAATGCCTTCTACTGTAGTTCTGCCACGCAACTCCGCCTGTTGAACATCGTTATATAAAACCACTTGAGCATTTTGCTCTCTATCTACACGTTGATCTAGAACACGATCTAAATTTCCAGCTAAGTTAGCATTATCTAATCTAGTTTTAATATCATTAGGCATAAATAAAATCCTTCCTTTATTATTAATAAAGTTTAATTATATGAAATATCAACTTTTTATCTCTTTATAACCTATAGCTACTGATAATAGACCAGTACGGTTTTTAAGATGTTTGACTACCTTGTTTAGACATACGATAGACCCAGTTAAGTACCTCAGCAACTGCCTCATAGAGTTCTTCAGGTATTTCTTCACCCTCTTCTAATTTATTAAGTGCATGAGCTAGAGGGATATTACGCATTACAGGAATATTATTTTCACGAGCAATTTCTAAGATTTTTTCGGCCATTAACATTTCGCCCTTAGCAATAATTTGCGGTGCGGGCATTTCTTCTTTTCTATATCTAATAGCTACGGCAATATGTGTTGGATTCACGATGACTACATCCGCCTTTTTTACATCTTGAACCGCGTTATGTTGTAATAATTCGCGGTGCAGGCGCTTACGAGCCGCTTTATTATGTGGATCGCCTTCATCCTGCTTATATTCTTGTTTAACCTCATACTTTGACATCATTAAGTCTTTTATCCACAAGTGCTTTTGTAGCCCAAAGTCTGCTACTCCGATGACAAGAAAGAGGCCGCCTACTTTTACTGAAATATCAAAAAGAATACTACCTGCTAGACTTGCTGAATACCAAAGGGAACGATTACCAGATACAATTAATTCCGGTAAATTAGCCTTAAAAATAACATAAAACATTGCACAAAGAACTGAAAGTTTGAAAATAGTTTTTAAGAGTTCAATATATGTTTTCTTTTGGAAAAACATCCCCTTAAAACCATTAACAGGATTTAATTTATCAAACTTTGGTTTTAGTGTCTCAGTGGTAAAAAGTGCTCCTACCTGTATAAACTCAACTGATAAGGCAATAACAAAGTTAGCTGATAAAACAGGTGCTAATACCTTAAACATTGCAAACCCACCAGCCATTAACACTTCATTTACTTTTTCTAAATCTAATTCTTTTATAGAAACAGCTAAGGTAATAGAGTCTCGCATATGTTGTATTAGAACATTAGCATTAAAACTATTAAGGATAGCTAAAAGCATAATAGTAACAAGAAAGAGAATTGCGCCAGATAAGTCCTTACTTTTAGCAATATTACCTTTTTTACGCGCGTCTTTTAACCTTTTCGGCGTAGGTTGTTCTGTCTTTTCTCCGCCCTGTCCTTCTGCCATTAGACCATTACCTCAAAAGTTTATCGGCAAAACAAAACAATTAGTTACCAAATGTAGCCTTAGCCATTATGGTATAAAGTGCTTTTAAGTAAGTAATAAACCTTTCTTCCATTTGTGCAATAATTGCTGCCCATACTAAAAAGAGCATTCCAATGCCTAAGAGCATTTTAATTGGTAAAGAAAGGAAAAATACGTTCATTTGTGGGGCTACTCGGTTGAAAATACCAAACACCACATCGGTTAAAAATAAACAAACCAATACTGGTGCTGCTAACTGCATAGAGACTAGTAAAACATCACCAGACATATGAATTATGTCGCTAAGTATTGGGGTAAGCTCTCCTCCAACTAATAATCCTCCAGCCATTTTTGGGAATGCATTTACTGGTAAGCGCTCAAAACTATAGAAAAGAGCTTTAAGATAAAGTAAATGGCCGTCTAAAGAGAAAAACAGCACTATTGCCACCTGTAATTTCATATTTCCAAGCAGTGAAGTCTGTGTGCTTAATTGAAGGTTTTGTAATTGAGCAATAGTTGCACCACGTGCATTATCAACCATTTGTCCGGCTGATTGAATACCATAGAAAACTAGTGAAGTAATATAACCAAGAGTAAATCCTATTAAGCCTTCTTTTACAGCTAGACAGATGTAAGGGATAAATGATGTTGGTACTGTTTCTGCAGGAATGGCTGAAGCCATTGCTGGATAAAGTAAAAAAGTTAGTGTAAAAGCTAGTGCAATTTTGACAGGAGCACTAATTGCAGCACCACCAAGAAAAGGAGTGTAGTTAATTGCAGGTACTAAACGTGCCATTATTAATCCATAGAGCGAAAGAAAAACTATTGGGGGTTCTTTAATCCCCAAACTGCTTAAAAAAAGCTCTATAGAATTAAAAATAATGTTATCCATATATTTTTCTTAGCGTATTGCTGGAATCTCTGAAAAAACTGCTTGAGCAAAGCGAATTAATGTTGCCAACATCCAAGCACCTGTAATTCCTAATACAATAAATGTAGCAATAATTTTAGGTACAAAAGTAAGAGTTTGCTCCTGTACCTGAGTTACTGCTTGAAATAAGCTGATAATAAAGCCTATTACCATTGCTGTAACCATTGCTGGAGCAGATAGAATTAGAATTAAAAGTAATGCTTGTTTGGTCAGTCCGATAACCAATTGTTCCATAACTTACTCCAATTAAAGTCTTGTAAAATTTAGAGATAGCTTAATACCAGACCTTTTACTAGTAAATACCAGCCATCTACTAAAACAAAAACTAATATCTTAAATGGCAGTGAGATTGTTACAGGGGATAGCATTGTCATACCCATTGCCGTCAGGATATTTGCCACAATCATATCAATAATTAGAAAAGGGATAAAAATTAAGAACCCAATTTGAAAGGCTTCTTTTAACTCACTAGTAACAAATGCAGGGATAATTACTCTAAAACTACCAGGATAAATAAAACTGGTATCACCTTTAGTCATTCGTTTAGCGAGTTCAAGAAAAAGCAAACGGTCACGGTCATGACAGTTACGTACTAGAAAATCTCTTAATGGTTCTTGGCCTTTTTTAGCTGCTTCATAAAGCACTCGCACATTAGCTTCTGAAATTAAAGTATTAGTTTCAGGTATTTGTCCAACAGCACTATAAATATCTTGTGCTACAGGGGTCATAATAAAAATTGATAAAATAAAAGCTAGTCCTGTAATTACTTGGTTTGGTGGGGCTTGTTGAGTTCCTAATGCGCTACGTAGTAGAGAAAGGACTACAGATATTTTTACAAACGATGTCATAGTAATAAGGATAAAAGGAGCTAAAGAAAGAGTCCCTAGGACTATGACCATTACTATTGGACTACTTACACCACGATTAGCACCATTTCCATCTTGTGCTAAAGAGATAGTAGGTAAAATCAGCGCGGATAGTAGTAAAAGTAAGAAAACTGAAGCACGGCGACTAGATTTATCTTCTAAAATAGCTTTAAGTACGCGCTTAAACATACTTACCTCCTCAGATATTTACTAAATTCTTTAATTGCAGTCGAACCAAGGGATGGTTTTGCTTCACGTGCTAGGCTAGCAGCTTCTAGAGTTGTTTGAATTACACTTGTTTCTAGCTCAGAAATTAGCTCTATTCTTTCTTGTGTAACTCCAAGTAGTAAATGTTTTCCAGCTACTTCAACAATATAAAGTGATTTTTGAGGTTCTAAAGAATAACGGCCAACAACCTTCATTAATTGGGTTTCTAAAGGCATGCCCATTATGCGTGGTAAAAAACGCAAGCTTCCATAGAGTAATACTATTACTACTAAGAGCATAAAACAGGTTTTTACTAGCATTAAAAAAAGCGTCCAACTATCTCCTAGTAGGGGCATAGGCACCACAGGTTGTGCTATTGGATCAGCTTGTTGCCAAAGCAAAAAATACACTACGGCTAACACAGGGTTTATCCTCTCTATGAAATTTTTGGGCTGGATAATTTAAGTTGATTTTCCAATGTTAATGCGCTTTGCTTGATAGGGCAAGAGGAGTTTTTAAATTCTTGATAAAAAAGAATTTATTTGAATAGCCTTAATATCCTAACTCCTAATTCGCCATCAACATCAACTAGTTCACCTTTGCCAATGATTTTTCCATCGACACTTAGTTCTACTGGTTCAGATGGGGTACGATTTAGGTCAATAATTTGACCTATTCTTAGTCGTGTAACATCTGAAATAGTTAAATTACGTCGTCCTAATTCAACCACTACTGTTACTGGTACAGATTGGATAAATTCCGCACTTTGTGACAGATCTTCTTCTTCCATCTCTTCGATTCCATCCTCCGATGCTTTAGTATCTTTGTTTTCTTGGCTATGTGGTCGTGGATTATTACAGACCGCATTAAGAATTACTTTTAACTCTGATTCTTCTGTGATTATTTCACCGCGAAAACCTACTTCTCCCCAAATGCCAAGTCTAACAAATAATTCCCCAGAGAGTTCAGAACCATAAAACTTTAAGCTGACATCTGGTAACAAGATAATATCAGAAGGTTCAAGAGAATAAAGATCTGTTGACGTAAGATTTATTTCCCCAACTTCTGTTATAAATTTAATTTTGAGCATTTCTAAATGAGGCAACCAGTCCATAAGCAACTCTAATTTATTTTGCTCATTTACTTCTGCATTGGTTACATCATTAAGTAATCCATAAGGGAGATAAAGATTTAAATATCCTAAGGCTTCACCAATAGATACTCTAGTACAAAGTTGTAAGGTAGGTTCATGTTTCTCAGCTAAACTATCAATATTCTTAAATGCTTGTCCACCTTGGGTAAAAAGCTGTTCTAAACGGATTGTGATACCAGAAAATTCCGCCATAGTATCACTCATTGCTTTAATAACTCTTAAAACTAAAAACTCAATTACTCCTGTTTCAATATTAGATAAAGCACGTAAGAGTTTATTTGTGCTATTACCTTCACTACCAAAAATTTGATCCACCATATTAATAATAAAATTAGGATCTATTTCTAGTAAGGCTTTACGTCCAGAAGGCTCAACTCCTATTACTGCAAGTGGAACAGGGGTATTAAGTTTTTTTGCTGTATCACCAAAAGATACTTCAGAAACACTCTCAATCTTAAAATCAATATGGGTGTCTTCATTAGAAAGTGTTTGTGTAAGTCCAAAAACTATTTGGAAAGGATAGATACCAATTAAATCACCTTGATTAAGTGGTGTAGGGGTTTTAGCTGAAATTTGTCGCCCATTAAGATAAGTACCATTAGCACTTTGATCTATAAGAAAAAAACCTGTTTTATTAGCAACAATTCGAGCATGTTGGCTAGACACAACACGATTATTAAGATGAAGTTCACAAGCAGAATTGCGCCCTAATAAAATAAATTCTTTTTCCCCTGCAACAAAACTTTTTTCCCATAAATCGCTAGTTTCGTCACTACTAACTTGGAAATTAAGATTTAATTGGCGCTTGCCCTTTATATATTTGCGTAGGGTATTTCCTAGTAAATCACGAAAAGTTTCTTCCCAGCGAGCGCCAGGTAAGCAACTTGACATACTAGTAGATAATTTCACACGCTCAGGTGAAACTTTTGGTAAGTTGGTAAAATGGAACGGCGTGATCCGCTTCATAATAGGTAAAAATGTAATGTCCTAACACAGATTAGAGTAGTAGGACATTACAAAACTTTAAACTGTGTAATCTGTATTAGTAGTGTTTATATCAATATTATTAGAATTGTTGCTAGAAGAACTCTCAGCATAGGAATAACCCCGATATTGCTGATTCTGTTGACCAGATTGACCTTGACCGGATTGGTTACCACCTTGGCCACCACTATTAGTTCCACCACTATCAGTACCAACTGATACTTGGAGATTAGCAACTTGTAAGCCTTTATCTTGTAAAGCTTGGATTAATTCTTGAGCGCCTTGATCAATTGTTTCTTTAACATGAACATTCTCTGCAATAAAAGTAGCATAGACTTGACCATCTTTAGTGCTAATTTTTAGTTTTAAGCCTTCTAAGGCATCAGATTTTAGATCAAATTGAAATTCTGCTACACCCATTTCATTAACACCTAGGCGTACATCTTGAACAATTTGTTCCATCATTTGACTTGGAATCATAGGTGCTGTTTGAACAGGGGCTGGAGTAAAAACACGATCTATTTGCATTGGAACTTGAAATGATGGTAGTGGCTCTGCCTTAACTATCTCTTTAAGTTTTTCTGGCTCTTCACTTTGGCCTAATTTGGAGAATTTATCAAACTCAGGCTTGATTTTTTGCTTTTGTTTATGTTCATCTTTCTCTACATTATTATGTTGATTGTTACTACGATTAGTACGAGGACGGGAAGACGTACTTCTATCATCACTATCATAATTATCTCTAGATGAACCAAAACCACCAAAAATAGAGCCTAAATCATCAGATAGTCCACCTAGGTCTTCTTCTCCTGATTGAGCTTGAGGATCTAAGTCTTCTTCTTGATCACCTACATAAAACTCACCAAAGCTTTTTCCTGTACTTACTCGGTCTTTTTTGGTTTCTGATTGACCAAAAGCGTTATTTGCTCCATAAGAGCCATTAACTTTACTACTCATAAAATCCTCCAAATAAATTATTAAAATAAAAAGTTGTTAATAATTAAATATTAAAATAAATTAATATTCGTCGTCTTTACGATTCATTTGTGCTGAGGTGTACATTATTTGAGCAATCTCTTCTAGTTGACGTGCTTCCTTTTTCATCTCTTGTTCTTTTAAGTCGCGTTCCCAATTTTCTTTATGTTTTTCCATTACTTGAAGCTCTTTAGATGCGGCAATTAAAGCATCTTCAGCTTTGCGGACTTCTCCTTCAGCGCGAGCAACAGCTTTACGTTGATTTTCCACTGCTTGTTTAATTTCTTCAATCTTTAAACCCATATCTTCAATATGAAGCTTACGGATTTTAATTTCATCTATAGTATATTTACCAGCAAACATTCTATCATTATATTCTTGGATCATCTCTTCTTTACGGTTAATCGCGTTTTTTAATTCTTCTTTGATATCTTCTAATTTTTTTTCCTCTGCTTTAAGCTCTTCTTTCTTTTTGGTAAGAAATTGAACTGCATCATCTCTTAGACGTTCTTTTTCATCTAGTATGGGTTGAAGGCGATATTTAACTTTTGCCATCAGGTCTCCTTAAAACAGTTCACTTGTTATTTAGCAGGGAAAAGCTTAATCAACTGATTAACTGCATCATCAAAACGAATTTTGTCATGAGTACCTTGTTTAAGGTAATTGTTAACTGCCTCTATACGATCAATTGCAAAGTCTACTTTAGGATCGCTACCACGTTTATAAGCACCTATTAGGATTAAATCTTTTTCTTTCTCATAAGTAGCAAGTACTTCACGTAGTTTAGCTGCTGCCCCAATATGTGGTTTACCAGCAACAAAAGTTTGAACACGGCTAACGCTATCAGAAATATTAATTGCTGGGTAATGATTACGTGATGCCATAGCACGAGACAATATAATATGGCCATCTAGAATTGAGCGGACTTCATCAGCTACAGGTTCATTCATATCATCGCCTTCTACAAGTACTGTATAAAAAGCAGTAATAGAGCCTTTATCAGAATTACCTGTGCGTTCAAGCAGTTTGGGTAGTTCTGAAAAAACTGAAGGAGGAAAACCACCACGAGCAGGGGGTTCGCCTGTTGCTAGACCTACTTCACGTTTAGCACGGGCAAAACGTGTAACAGAGTCCATCATTAACATTACTTTTTTACCTTTATCTCTAAAGTATTCAGCTACAGCAGTTGCAACATAAGCAGCTTTAAGACGTATTAAAGACGATTCATTAGAAGTTGCTACAATTACAACAGAACGTTTTAGGCCTTCAGGCCCTAAATCATTGTCTAGAAAGTCTCGAACTTCACGACCACGCTCACCTATTAGAGCAATCACATTTATTTCAGCTTCAGTATTTCGGGCTATCATTCCCAAAGTAGTTGACTTACCAACACCAGCAGCAGCAAAAATACCAATACGTTGCCCTTGACCAACGGTTAGTAGTCCATCAATAGCTCTAATCCCAATTTCCATTGGTTTTAATACACGTTCGCGCTTCATTGGATCAGGTGGATCATTATGAACAGGATATTCTTGAGAACAATTAAGAGGGCCTTTAGTAGCTACATCAATTGGCTCTCCTAATCCATTAAGTACACGTCCTAGTAATTCATCACCTACTTTTACTGTTAAAGAATAACCTGTAGGGATTACCTCACAATTCATCCCAATATTAGTAAGATCCCCTAGTGGCATTAGTAAAACTTCATTATCACGAAATCCTACTACTTCAGCTTTAACAGCCTGGGAGCTATGAGGAGTATTAATCAAACAAAGTTCACCTACCCAAACTTCTGGTACAGCAGCTTTAACAATTAAACCTACCAAGCCTGTTACTTTGCCACGAACTTCAACTGGGGAAATTGTGTCTATATCGTCTAAATAACGAGAAATATCAATACCTGTTTCTATTATTGGCATAATTCACCTAGGGTTACTTACGTTTACCTACCGCGTATGTCCAGCGCGTTTAAGTAGCACTCTTTCCATAACTTCAAGTTGAGTTTTTAATTGTGCATTAACTACGCCAGCGTCAGATTCAATAATACAACCGCCTGGTTGCACTTTAGGATCGCTTTGGAAATCAATAATTTTAGATTGTCCAACACGGTTAAGCAGTTGATCCTTTGATTTAATTAAGTGGTCTAGATCATCAGGATTAACTCGGATAGTAATTTTAGTTTGGCTACGTACAGTTTGAATAGCTTGAGTAACAATATCTGCAATAGTATCAGGGTGTTGCCTAAGTTCACGGCCAAGAATACGTGCAGCAACACGAATAGAAAGCCGAATCATATCCGATTCTGCTTGAGAGAGTAAGTCTCGTTTTTTTTCTGTTAAGTCATGAATAATTTCATTTACTTTTGTAAAACCTTCTTTATAGCCTTCTTCACGTGCTGCTTCGAGTACAACTTGGCGTTCATCTTCAATAGCAAGACGTTCTTGATCAAGTTTCATCCATTCTTCTTCAATTTGGGCTTTTTGTGCTTCAAGTTCTGGTTGAGCACTCTCAATAATTTGTTGTGCTCTTTCTTGGGCATCACGAATAATACGTTGTGCTTCAGCATTAGCATCATAGACAACACCTTTAATTACAGAAGATTCAACCGCTTTGCTAAAGGGTTCTTCAGACACAGCCGGACGCTCAGCACTTTTAATTATTCTCCCTTTTACAATTCTATTTTCGCTCAATGCTTTAAATTCTCCTTAATCATTTGACCGCAGCGGCAGGTGCTTCAGTTCTTGCGCTATTGGGAATTAGTGGTTGACGTGCTTGTAAGATGACACTAATAGCTTGACGAACTTGTTCTTTAGCAAAGGCAACTAATGCAGGGTCAGCTTGACGCAAACGTGCTAATAAATCATAAAATCGGCCAGATTCTTCAATAGAAAATTTTTGTGTAATAAACTTCTGTAATATTTCACTTTCGCCTAAAAGCCCACCAGCTAACAGCATAAATCCTGAATCTTCTGTAATAGAGAAATTACGTAGCTGTTGGGTTGTTAGCCATACTAAGGATTTTTCTGCTAATAAAACATGGTCTGCGTCTATTTCTCGTAATAATTTAAGTCTACGCACAACTTCTTTGGAAAAAGCTCTAGGAAAACGTTGAAGTGAAGCTACTAACTCATCTCGGTTTATTCTACGCATAGCTACTGCAATTGTTTGTAAACTCATCTCTCTTAGTAGAGCGCGTAGTTTTGGGGTAGTAAAGCGAGTAAGAGGATTTTCCCCTGGTAAGATAAAAGTAAATTGTCGAATAAAAGCATCTTTAACTACTTCTAAAAGTTCGGCTGCAATTTGTGGTGCTTCAGGACAAGCAGCTAATTTACGAGTTGTACGTTCTGGTAAATGTTGAGTTACTTCTGTTACTAACTCTGCTGGAAGGTGATAAAAAATAATACGGATAATAGGAGCAGGTTCATTAGATAGCACTAATGCAATATGTGAAGGGTGGACATCAGTAATTTGACGAAGCAAAAATTCACTTCTTAACGCTTTAAGTCCAATACTGCTAGCGGTTCGACGCTCATTTTCTGAGAGGGCTAAAAACTTTTCAGCACGAGGCTTAACTAAGTCTTGCTCTTCTTTGGGCAAAAACTTAAACAAAGAAATTGCATCATCGCCATCTAAGGTTAGGGCAATTGTAGTTAATGCCTGTAAATGTGCTGGAAATTGCTGTTCCATAAATTATTTTGTTGCTGGAGCAGGTTGATTTTGTCCTTTAGCTCTTAAAGCCATACTTCGTTCACGCTCTAATTGAGCAACTGTTTCAGCTAATTTTCTCATACGTAAGAAAGAATACATAAATAAGCCCATTAGCACTAGGATAGCAGCAGTAGCACCTAGGCCAAGGTATCTAATAATATTATTTTTTAAGTTATCAAATTTAGCTGCATTAGGTGCAGGAACAGGTTTAAGCACTACTTGGACACGAGCAGGGTCTAAACCTTCTACAGCAGGAGCAACAATATTACGTATTTCAGCTATATCTAAAGGAGGAGTTTCAGTATTATATTTTAATAATACTGAGGCACTAGGTTGAACTTGTTTTGCTTGGTCAACTAATGGATTTGGGTTTGAGAGCACTACATTTACATCAGTACTAACAACACCATTAATTTTTTCTAAGGTTAACTCTAAGGATTCTTGAATAGCAGCTAATTTACGTAACTGTTCTTCTGCTTCAGTAGGGATTAAAGCGCCTTTATCAAAAGCAAGTTTAAAGGGGTCATATTTATCACGAGGTAAATCATTTTCATCTAAAATAGCTTCTGCTGCTACTATTGCTGCATCACCAATTATATAAGGGGTTTCAATTATTACTGACCAGGTTGCTTTGTCTTCAGAAGCAACCCTAACTTTACTAGCATTTAGACCATTGCGTTGTAGTAGTACAGCAATACGTTGTGATTCATTTTCAGATAGTTCTGTACAGAGGTCGTGTTTTCGATTACAAGCAGTATTACCAAAGACAGCCAAAAGAATGATTAAAATAAGAGTAAGCTTGCCTAACATGCTATGCCTCATTTGCCCAAGACTTTTGTAAGTCTTGGGCAGTTGTTAAATATTTACTATATGTTGGTTTGTAAGACAGTCTTAATACCAGAAGAAATTTGATCTACTACTTTACTAATAATGGTTACATGTTCGGTAATATGGTGCATTTTAGTTTGTAGCTTAAGCATATCCATACTACTTACAGGGGTATTAGGATCAATATTATTCATAATACCTTCTAAAGAGCTTAATTCTTTATCAATACCTTCTAAATAATTTCCTACTTTGCCTGATTCACCAGTTGCTCCAACTTTATCCATTTCAGCACGAAGACTTTCTATTTTAGAGCGATTATCATAGAAAATGCTTTGATAGCCTTGGACTTCGCTACCTGGTCGGACAATTCGATCAAACATTTCTTGGGTTTCACGAGAAGCCATTTGAATATGGTCATCATTGACATGGCCAGTCTCTTTAAGATTTTCTACATGGGATTCTAATTCTACGCCTTTAGTACGAGTAGTTTCGAAGTCTTCATTAGTGATAGTTGCTTTTTTAGTTTCAGTGGCTCTAGAAGTTTCAGCTATTCTACTAGCAGCACTACTAACATTAATAGGGTCAACCATGATTTTCCTCCATAATAATTATGTTATGAAATTTAGGGGTTTTATTACATCTACATTTAAGGTAAATGTGTTTGTTAAATTTATGTGGAATAACATTTTGTCCACTTAAATACAACTGCAAGTTCAGTACTTGCCTTATGGCAAATACTGAAGCTGTTTTTGTATCTAGGTAGCGCTGACAATTCCTTTACTTTTTAACATTTGACATAAATGTTGTAGGCATTTGGTATGTAATCGGGATGTCCAAGATTTTGATAAGCCCAATTTATTACCAATTTCCTCCAAAGTTAAACCGTGATAATAATAGTACTCAATAAGTTTACGTTCTGTATCTGGCAAGTGCTCAACAGCTTCTCGAATAATGTCTCGAAACTCTTTTGTCTCATAGTCTTCATCTGGAGTAGCGCGAGTTTCAGGAGTGTTAAGGGATTCTGATGTTTCTAACGAGAGCATATAAGCAGAAACAATACCAGAAAACATAGCTTCAATTTCTTTAACTTCGTCTTCTACCCCTTGGCTACGAAGTTCGCTATTAGAGTCAGAATAGTTATTCATCAACTCATTAGCACTTTGTTCAAAACGAATACGGGCAAATTCTGAACGTGAAAACCAACCTATTTGGCGAAGTCCATCATAAATAGCGCCTTTTATTCGATAATAAGCAAATGTCTTAAAACTCACCCCACGGGTACGATCAAAGCGTTCTACTGCTTCGATTAATCCAATACGCCCATAACCTATCAGATCATTAATGTCGATCTGAGAAGGGAGTTTAGAAACAATTGATTGAGCAATTGAGCGTACATAAGGTAAATAGCGCTCAATCAGCTCGTCACGTTCATCGTCATTGTTGAACATTAAGGCTTGACTCATAGGCGCTCACTAGCGTCTAAAACCTTTAAATTATGGGATAAACTTTCCATCCCCAAAATGTTGCCAGATAGAATTACTGGGGATCAAAAATCGCAGTTAATTTGTTGTACAAAATTTTGAATATTTGTTAAAGGGCAGTATAACGTTACAGTTAGGTAAACGCAATAACTTTGAAAGTAAAAGCTACCTCAGAGAGTTTTCTTGAGGTAATAAGAAATTATTTCCCAGATAAAAAGCTTTGGAAAATAAAAAAAATACTAGTCAAAACACCTAAGGCTTATCTTAGTTTAGCTCCACAATACCAACAAAATTCTGGTTCTGAGCCAGTAGTAGCATAATCATTGGCTGCTGCTTGTGGGCTACCACATAATGAACAAAAACCATCGACTAGATTACCTTGTTGTCCGCGGTTAATAGCTGCTTGTAGTGAAGATGGAGCAGGAGCTTTACTATATGATGCTCCTGATGTTCCCATTGCTACAGATAATGGTGCTGTAGCATCTATAGGTGGATCCTCATAACGTTTAATTGGTTGAGGGGTTTTTGAGAGAGAAAGCCCCATAAAAGTTTGATATCTCTTACGAGTTCCTTTAGTAATAGGAGCTATTGGAGCAGATTGAGCTGATTGAACAGGTTGAGGTGCTTGAGGTTGAGCAAAATTAGCTTGAGCCTCTGTAGCTTCCATTAATTCTTCCCTAGAAACGCCCATTCCATCAGTATTTTTAGAAAAACCTAAATTAGTAACAGTAGAGGGAGATAAAATAGATAAAGGGTTAGCTCCTTTTGCTGAAGGGCTTGAAGGGCCTGAAGGAATGCTATTTGGGCTAGGTGAGCTAGGAGGGTTTATTCTACTACGTTCACCTAAAGCAAGACCTGCAAAAGTACTATAACGTTTTTTCTCGACCTTACTTGCTGGTGGTGGCGGAGGAGGAGGAGTTAGAAGATCCTCTTTATATTTATTTACTTCTGGATTGTCGTCCCCAAGTGATAAACCTGCAAAAGTACTATATCTTTTTTTAATTTTGCTATGTGTTTTAGAAGGAGTTTTTGGAAGTTCTGCATAACTTAGAGGACGATTAGTATCAGGTAGTGAACTAGCCTCAAACCCTATTGTGGCTTCTGTAGTAAGGTTTGTTGAAAGGTTTTCATTATGTAAATGTTCAGAATGACCAGATGGAACATGAGGTAAAAAGGCTTGAGTTGTTTCCATTGAATCATGGCTACCTGTATCACTAACAACTGTATTCGGTGCAGTGATAGGGCTTTTAGGTAGTGCAAAAGAAGCATTTGTGCGATTAGGGTCATCAGATATAGAAGCAAACTTAGCTGGGCTTTGAGTAGGTTGAGGTAGGGGTAAGCTTGAACTTGATTGAGATGGAGATGATAAAGATAAGCCGCTAAAAGGTTGATATTGGTCTTTTTTTACATTAGAAACAGCAGGTGTGGGTTCTGATGTAAAATTTGGAGTAGAAATTGGAGATAAAGCAGTAGTAGTTGCACCAAGATTACCTGATAGTGAAGCACTAGGAGATACAGTAGACTCAGAAAATGTATTTATTTTGCTTATTTCAGCTTTAAGTTCTTTAATAGAGTTTTCAAAGTTAGAATTTTGGTTTGAATTGCTTCTTAAGGTGTCTAGGTCGTTACGTAATTCTTCAAGTTGGCCAACAATAGTTTGGACATTAAAAAGTAAAACTGCTGTTGCGCCTCCAATAGCAACTGCTAAAAGCGCTGTGCCATAATCCCCAGAAGTTGCTAGTAATACAGCACTTACCAGACTAAGCATAGCAACCACTACACCAAAAAGACTAGCTGATGAGCTTTTCATAAGTTTCTCCAATTAATACTAAATAGTTTAGTACCAGCAATTTAAATATATATGTATGGCTAGACATTATACTTTAGTATAAGTATAAAAAATAAAATCAATTAAATTTAGATAATTGTTTAATATTTTAAGCAAAGTTGGAAATATGCCGGAAAATTATGCTGTTTGACAGATAAAGTTTAAACCTACTTAAGTAGAGGGACTGTGTTGTTAGTAATATTTTAAGGGTCAAAAACAGCGTAATTATATTTCTGGATTGACTATTATAATGAAATTTTGAATTTGATACTATAGGTTTTATATTGGTTAAAGGAAAAATCAGGAAATTTAAGGGCAAAATCTAAAGTAGAGTTATTTATAAACTATTTGATAAACCCTAGTATAAGCACTAAGACCTCTTAACTCTACGTCCATTAAAGGTTTAGTACGAAAAACATTTCCTAATAAGTGATAAGTGCTTTCGCTAATTAATATATGTTGGCCTTTAGCTTGTGACATTAACCTAGAGGCTAGATTAACAGTATTACCTATAGCGGTATAATCCATACGACGGTCTGATCCAATACAACCTACTGTAACTTCTCCTGTATTTATACCTATACCTATTTCAATTGGCTCAAAACCAAGTTTTCTAATTTCTACATTTAGTTTATTTAAACGTCTTTGCATCCCAATAGCGGCATTAACTGCATTAATAGCATCATCATCATTACGATAAGGAGCACCAAAAATTGCCATTAGCCCATCACCTAAATATTTATCTAAAGTTCCAAGGTTAGCAAAAATAATTTCAGTCATAGCACTAAAAAATAGATTAAGAGCTTTAACCACTAGTTGTGGACGGCTTTTTTCTGCCATACTAGTAAAACCACGAATATCAGCAAATAAAATAGTAGCTGGTTGTATTGTGCCACCAATTTTAAGTCCTTCAGGAGATTTTAAAATTAAATCAATTATATGATTAGGCATAAAACGCTGGTAAGAAGATCTAGCAATAGCTTCTTGGGCTAATTGTTCATAGGCTCTAGCATTATCAAGTGCAATAGCTGCTTGTCCTGCAACAGCATTTAACAAGTCTAAGTCATCAGAACCAAAACTATCTCGCAGGTCTATTTTATCTACATAAATTACACCTAAAACATCTGTTTTACCAATTAGTGGGGCACACATAACAGAATGAATATGTTGAATAGAGATACTTTCAGAACTTAGTCGCCTATCAGTTTGTGCATCAACAGAAAGTAGAGACAAACGATCAGCAATTACTTTACTAGCAATAGTACGGCTAATAGCAAAGTCTGTTTGTTGTGGGTTAGATAATTTTTTATTAGGATTTATTTTAATTAAACGAGGTTCTAAGGTATTAGTAGATGTTTGACAAACTAAAATTGCACAACGATCAGCAGGAGTTAGCCTAAAAAGTATATCAGCAATTTGTTGAAAAATTTGATCTATATTAAAGACAGAACTAAACATTCGGCCTAATTCATAGAGGGTTTCTAGGATTTTAATTTTTTCAGCTAAACGGGCTTCTAATGCTCCTTGCTCAAAATCTTTATCTAGCATTCTAGTTTGATAAGGATCGCCTGAGACAGAGCGAGTTAATACATTTTGTCCTATTGGAGATTCTTGATAACTAATATCACTTTTGCGTGCAGAACGATCATTAAGTTGAATAATAAAAGTGCCAATAGAAAATAAGTCACCGTCTTTAAGTGAAGCTTCTGTAATCCTTTCGCTTTTGACCACTGTGCCATTAGTGCTATTTAGATCTATTAGTAAATATTCATTCCCGATTCGCTTAAGTAAAGCATGAACAGCGGAAACTTGCTTAGTAGGTAAAACGAGATCATTTTGAGTAGGGTGACGACCAATTTTTGTTTCAGATTTGGTAATAACAAATTCTGATGTTTGGTTATTTAGCTCATTGGTGATTATTAGTTTGGCCATGGCCTGAGTAAACTATGTTTGGTTTGTGATATAAAAGCAAAATTTTACGCTACTTAGTTGGTAAATGCACGAAAAATATTTAGCCACAACTAGTAGGCAAGAAAAACTCACTAGTTGCGGCTAAATATTTTATTTATTTAGTTTGCTTAAGCCATACTAGGCATGGCTATCATCAAAAAAAGTTTTTAGTTTACGGCTACGGCTTGGATGACGTAGTTTTCTTAGTGCTTTAGCTTCAATTTGTCTTATACGTTCTCTAGTTACCGAGAAGTGACGACCTACTTCTTCTAATGTACGTTCATGGCCTTCAGCATCAAGCCCAAAGCGCATTTTTAGAATTTGTGCTTCACGTGGAGTAAGAGTATTAAGTACTTCCATTGTTGCTTCACGTAAGCTCTTACCTACAACCATTTCAGCAGGGTTAAGACTTGATTGATCCTCTATAAAACTACCTAATGAGGATTCTCCATCATCACCTATTGGAGTTTCTAATGAAATAGGTTCTTGAGCAATTTTTAATGCTTGACGTACTTTAGAAACAGGTAAATCTGTACGTGTGGCTAATTCTTCATGAGTAGGTTCTCGTCCTAGTTCTTGTACCATAAGACGAGCAGTTCTAACAATTTTATTAATTGTTTCTACCATATGTACAGGTACTCGAATAGTACGGCCTTGATCGGCAATTGCGCGAGTAACAGCTTGACGAATCCACCAAGTAGCATATGTAGAGAATTTATAACCTCTACGGTAATCAAACTTTTCTACTGCACGCATTAACCCAATATTACCTTCTTGGATTAAGTCGGCAAATTGTAGCCCACGACTGCGATTAATATAGTTTTTGGCAATAGAAACTACTAATCGTAAGTTAGCTTCAATCATTTCTTTACGTGCTTCAGCGGCTTGTGCATCAGCTTGAAGAATTTGGCGTAGACTACGTTTAATTTCTACTGCATTACTAAGGTAACGTTTTTCTAGTTCAGCAAGATGACGTTTTGCTGCTCTAATTTTCTTGCGTAGTTCTTCGTCAGAAAACGCAAGCTTTTTACTTCGTGTAGTCTTTTTTTCTACTTGTCCTTTATTTTCAGAGCTTTCTAAGAGAAAAGTTGCTTCTGAAATAACTCTTTCATCTCTTTCTATTTCATTAACAACTTTTTGTATAGAGCCAATAAAGCTACGTTTAATTTCTAAAGAAAAAGAAATTTTGCGAATTTGTCGACTTAGATTAATGCGTAAGCGTCTGATTTTACGTAAGTTACGAGAAGCTTTAGTCCGTTTATCTTCAGCAAATTTTTCACTTGTTCGTCTTACTTCTTTTAAGAGGTCTACAGATTTTTTAAGTTCTGTAATAGTTTCTTCTAGATAATTATTTTCGTTTTCTGCTGTAATATCATCGAGTTCTGAATCAGAGGTATCTATAACTTGACGGATAGAAATTTCACCTTTTTTTAGTAGGTATAATAATTGTTCTAGGTCTTCTGCCATTACCATAGAGCGAGACAAGGCTTTTTCCATTCGCCTTGAGCCTCGTTCAATACGTTTAGCAATATTAACTTCATCTTCACGAGTAAGTAAGCTAACGTTACTCATTTCTCGTAAGTATAAAGTCATGGCATCTAAAGATTTATCGGCATCAACACCAAGTTCAGGACGTCCTGAGATACCAACTTCTAAATCTTCTTCTACTATTTCTGGTGGTTCAGTTTCTTCTGCCCAAAAATCGCTCTGTTCTTCTGCAGCAGAGTCAATTTCGGCGAGAAACTTCTCCAAATCGATGCCAGAAACCATAGATTCGCCCCCCGACGAATCAAGGTCAGTTTCTAACATCTTATCATCTAAATTTGTTCTCATAGTGTCTCGATCCTTCCCGTTATGCCCACTTTTATGGGTCTTTGTATTTGTTTTATTTTTTATAGTTTCTTAATACGTAAAATACCCGACACGACCAAATGCATTATATCATAAGTATTTACTCAATAGCAATTGATATACGCTATGATTTTAATTTTTGTTTGTTTTTCTTTAGGCGGACATGGTAAACTTGGAGTTGATATTTTTAACCATACAATTTTTCAATGGCCAGTTAAATATATGTAATTAGCAATATTGTCAATCTTTGTCTGTAGAAAATCACAAATTTCTTTTCGAGGATATTAGATGAGAGTTTCTAAACTTCTAGTTGCAACAAAAAATCCAGGTAAAATTTCAGAACTAGAAAAATTATTATCTACTACCAACTTAGAAATAGTTAACTTACATAGTTTTCCTTCTGTTACAGATATAGAAGAAACAGGAACAACTTTTAAGGAAAATGCACTTATTAAAGCTCATCACTATTTTCAATCTACTAGGCTGCTTTCCTTAAGTGACGATTCTGGTTTATCTGTAGATATTCTTAATGGCCAACCAGGGGTTTATTCTGCTCGTTATGCTGGGCCAAATGCTTCTGATAAAGCGCGTTATGAAAAACTATTAACTGAGCTAAAAGACGTTCCTTTAGAAAAAAGAACAGCACGCTTTATTTGCTGTTTAGCACTAGTAGGTGATGGTATTGAAGAAACCTTTACTGCTAGCACAGAAGGACAAATAATTTTTGCTCCTCGTGGAGAAAATGGTTTTGGCTATGATCCAGTTTTTGAATATATGCCTTTGTCAAAGACCTTTGCTGAATTAAGCGCAGAAGAAAAATCTAATATAAGTCATCGGGGAAAAGCCTTAATTCAGTTACGAGATTACTTTACTCGCCTCTCTAGTTAAGTACTCCTTTTACAGTTATGACGAAACAAATCCTTTAGCAGTTCCCAACTTTTTCTGTTATTTAGGAGTACATTTTTTTTGATAAAGTTTGGATAAGATAATACTAGCAAAATTACGGGATGTTTTTTAATTGAGCTTGTTTTTGAACTATAGCTTGTGGCTTGAACTTAATGCTATATATTATGTTTAGTTTGTTATGATGAAAATAGAAAGAATTTCATCATAACAAACTATAGTTAAGAGTTATTGAACTATTTGGAAATCTTTCCCACTACGAACTACATTTATTTTAGTACGAGCACCATGATCATCTGTTACTTGAATAGTTACACGCTGACCTTCTGCTAAGGCTTGACGGGTAGTTTGCCCATTTTCAAGTGTGCCTTTAGTAATTAATTTTGCTGTCTTTTCATTGAGTTTAGGTTGCTCAAGATAGGAAACAAATTTCCCATTAATAAGTATCTCAATCTTAAAGCCTTCTACTGTTTCACCACCTTCATGTAATGGACTAATTTTTTCACCATGATTATGTATTGAAGAAGGATCAAGGTTAATAATTAGTTTGTCAGACTTAGCTGATTTAAGTGAAAGCTTCTCTACTTTAGGAATAAATTCAAAAATCCCAAAATCATCAGCACTAACTGAAGAAACAGGCGTATTATTACCATCATCAACTGTAATACGAAACCTACATACATTAGAAAGCACTCTAGGCAAATTAAGAGTAAATGTCTGAACATTTCCACCAACTCTAGCAAGTTCTGTAAAATTTGCCCCTGAATTAGAAGAAAATTCAATTGCTTGACTTCTTAATCCTTTATCATCAGTAGATTGCCAGTTTACTTGTATTTGCTGACCAGCAATAAATTGCTCACCTCCGTTTGGAGAAAGAATTTTTACTATTGGAGAACGATCATCAGTAATACGAAAAACTTTATCACTAACATCAGAAACTACTGTATTAACCCCATCATTAACTGTAATTCTTACTAAAGCTTGATTTGAATTTGTACCAGGCAATTTAACTAATGTTTGTTGTATTTCACCATTAACTTGAGCTAGAGAAATATAATTTGCTCCATTATCAAGGGAAAGTTCTACTAATTGGCTAACCAAACGTCGGTCATCAGATGAACGCCACTCTATAGCTAACATATCATTTGGTAAGAAAATTTCCCCACCATTAGGAGACAATACTTTAATTGTTGGAGGAGCATCAGCCACTATTTTAAATAGTCCAGATGTTTCTACTTTAAGAGGACTGTTTTGACCATCTTCTACTGTAAGACGTAGTTTAGCTTTATCAGTAGTTATATTTGGTAGAGTAAAAGCAAAACTTCTAGCTGTACCAGTTAAATTGCTTGCTATTGGGCTATAAGTAGTGCCGCCATCAATAGAAAGTTCTAATTGTTGGTTAGTAACCCCACGATCATCATTTGCAGCCCACTCTATTTGAATTTTTTCTCCTTGGCCAAAGGTTTCAGTTCCTTTAGGGAAGAGTATTTGCCCGCTCGGACTAGCATCTTTAGCTAGCAAAAAGTTAAATACCCAAAGCCCTGTACTAATATCACTAACATAAACTCTACCATTTGCTTCAGCGTAAACTCCCCATGCCCCTTCAAAACATCTTGAATTAAAAATAGATTTTCCATCCCAAGTTTCATAATTTCCAACTTCTTTCATATTTTTAGGATCAGAAATATCTACAATACGAAGTCCACGCTTGTAGTAAGAGATATAAGCAAAATTGCCTACTACCATAGTATTATGAATTATACTGTCTGAAGCATCATTAACTTTGTAAGCACCTATTTCTCGAATATTTTGAAGGTTGCTAATATCAAATGCTCTTAAATGACCTGTTCCACAAGTTTCATCAGTGGTAAAGACAGTCTTTCTATCTTCAGAAGGCCAAATATTATGAGTAAATGAACCTGAATAATTATGATCAGCTAACACTACTGGTTTGGCTGGATTAGTAAAATCAGCAATACGAAAACCACCATTTAAGTTAGCAATATAAGCAATATTATCTATTACAGTAAGATCATGTGTACCACCATTAGATTTTAATGTAGTGACAAATTTAGGATTACGAATATTAGAAATATCAACAATATGAAGTTTGCTATTACGAAAATCATTATCACAAAGATAAATAAAGTTATCTTTTACAAATAAATCATGAACTCCTTCAGGTAGGTTTAGGTCATAAATAGCTATTTCCTTAGGGTTTGCAGGGTTACTAACATCAACAATGGTAAAACCCACTTCTGATAAAGCACAAAAAAGAAAATCCCCTCTTGCTTGAAGGTCTAAAATCCCTGCTTTAGGAATAGATGGTTGATAAGTGCCTAAAAACTTTATATTTTGAGCATCCTTTACATCTACTATATGAACTTTACCATCATCATATCCACCAATATAAGCTCGGCCATCACTAACAAATACATCACTATAAGGTGCAGAATTAAAATTAAAATTAGCAAGTCTTTCAACATTACGGCCTGTATTAAATTGTGCTGATGTTGTAGTAGTGACAATAAAAATAATTAAAATCAATAGTCCAAAATGGATTAATTTTTTTAACACAAACACTCCTTAAAAATTAAATACTAAATAAAACTATAAATATAGGAATTTATTTTTGGATAAAAAGCCGCTTAAATTAGAAATTAGACAAGCGGCTTTTTGAAGCTTTTAAACATTAACGATCTTAAAAATAAGTAAGTTCGCTTAATATACTTCTACACCGCTAGCAACTAAGCTAACAGTGTTAGATGTTCCATCAGGATTGACTTTTAGTTTTGCTCCTTCGCTTACATAATGCTCTACTTCACCTTTAGGTAAAACTTTTAATTCTACTTTACCTTCGGCTTTTACTTTTTTGCCTGAAGCATCAGTAGGAACAAAGAAACCATAATCCTTAAAA
>Ga0075163_10000728_pt1 | contig 43404 bp, 26 predicted proteins | sample JI1023141ADNA_FD_71478 | JGI IMG/M metagenome (GOLD analysis project Ga0075163, IMG submission 71478) | Wastewater effluent complex algal communities from Wisconsin, to seasonally profile nutrient transformation and Carbon sequestration -... | ecosystem: Engineered > WWTP > Effluent > Algae...
CGCCGTACGGCGACACCGCGGTCGGCGGCGCCACCGCGAACTGCTCGTCGATGTGCAGGGTCTCGCGCTCGACGGTGCGCACGCTCCACAGGTCGTAGCGGAACGACAGCGCCGAGCTCGAGCCGACGCCGACCATCACGTCCTTCCAGTCCTCGCCCGAGGTGTTGTCGACGATGGCCCAGCCCTCGAGCATCACCTTGCCGCTGTCGGAGATCGCGATGCGGTAGCTCGGCTTCCACACCGGCGCCTCGGTGACGTAGGTCAAGACCACGTCGGCGACCTGGCCTGGCTCCTTGGCGGTCGGGATGTCGAGCGTCATCTCGAGGAACGGGCCGCCGTCGCTCTGCTGGCGCGGGAAGCTCGCCGGCAGCGGCTTGCCGGTCTTGGCGTCCACCACGGTCAGCGACTTCAGGAAGTCGTCGACGCGATCGCGCGGCACCCGCACGGTCAGCTTGCCGCCCTCGACCTGGGCCCGGCGCTCGTAGAACGCGACGCCGTTGCGGTAGACGACCACCTTGCCGAGCGACACCTGGTCGACCTTGACGAAGGTGGTGGTGGGCTTGGCCGTGGAGGCACAGCCGGCGGCGCCCGACAGCGCGGACGCGAACAAGAAGCCAGCGAGAAGCTTGCGCATGAGACCTCGAGGGGATCGGTGGGTGGACGGACGTCAGGCACACCCGACGGCCGGGCCGCATGGCGACCCCGCTCCCGGTGCGCGTTCGATAGCCCCTGAGACGCGCCAGCGCGACCCGCGGTCTACGGCCGGCGGGGTTTCTTACCAGGGCCTGACAGGGTGCCGGTGTCTGGGGCGCCGGGCGCCGCACCGCCCACCACCGCCCGGGCCTGCGCCCGGCGTTCCTCGAGTTGATCCAGCGTCTTGGGCCAGTCGGCCTTGAGCAGTCGCGACAGGCCGCGATCGGCGAGCAGCTTGCCGCCGGTCTGGCACGGCGCGCAGTAGTTGGCCTCGTTGTCGGCGTACTTGATGCGCTGGACCGGCGCGCCGCAGCGCGGGCACGGCTGCCCGTATTTGCCGTGCACCGCCATCTCGGGCCGGAACGCCGTGACCTCGTCGGGGAAGCCGGCGCCGACCTCGGCGCGCAGCCGCTCGGTCCACTCGGTCAGGCACGCGCGCGCGGCGGCGAGCAGCGCCGCGGCCTCGGCCGCCGTGAACGTGCGGGTCTGCTTGAACGGCGACACCGCGGCCCGGTGCAAGATCTCGTCGGAGTACGCGTTGCCGACGCCGTCGATGATCGTCGGGTCGGTGAGCGCGCGCTTGATGGTGTGGTTCTCGGCGGTCAGCGCGGCGAGGAAGCTGTCCGGCGTCGCGGTGAACAGGTCGAGGCCGCCGCGATCGAAGTCGGCCAGCGCCGCGGCGCCGCGGACGACGTGCAGCGACGCCCGCTTCTTCTTCGAGGCCTCGGTGAAGATCAGCGCGCCGTCCGCGAAGTCGAAGGCGACCAGCCCGAGCTTGCCAGGCATCGCGGCCCCTGGCGGCTTCCACCGCAGGCGCCCGGCGATCATCAGGTGGATCACCGCGTACAGCTCGTCGTCGAACCGCAGCACCAGGCGCTTGCCGAGGCGCGCCACGCCGCGCACCACGTGGCCGAGCAGGGCGGTCACCGGCGGGTCGAACGTGCGCACGACGAACGGGCTCGGGATGCGCAGCCCGGTCAGCGTGTGCCCGCCCAAGGTCGCCGCCAGCCGCTCGACGTAGATCGTGATGTCGGGCAGCTCAGGCACGGTCGCGCTCGCGGAACACCAGCACCTTCAGGTAGTCGGCCTCGGGGAAGCCGACCGGGTGATCGACCTCGGGCGGCAGGTCGCGCTCGAGCGCGAAGCGGCGGCCGAGCGTCGCGTGGGCCACCTCGGTGAACTGCCGGCGGCTGACCCGCGACGTGCAGCACGCCACGACGATGCGCCCACCCGGGGCGACCCGCGCCGCCGCCGCCGCGTGCAGCCGGCGGTAGGTCGCGAGCACGCCGGGCACCTGATCGATGCGCGAGGTCATCGATGGCGGATCGACGATCACCAGCGCGAAGCGCGCGTCGCCGGGCGCCTGCTTGCACCAGTCGAAGACGTCGGCCTCGACGAACGCGTGGCGCGCGGCCTCGCCGACGTGGTGGGCCGCGGCGAACGCCAGCGCGTCGGTGGCGCGATCGATCTGCGTGACGTGGGCGGCGCCGGCGTGCTCGCAGGCCCGGCCCAGCGTGCCGGTGTACGCGAACAGGTTGAGCACGCGGGCCCCGGCCAGCGGCGCGGTCCGGCACCAGCGCCGCAGCCCGCGCAGGTCGAGGAAGGTGCCGCTCTTCTGTCCGGTCTTCGGACGCGCCGCGAAGGCCAGCGGCCCCTCGCGGAACCACGCGAGGTCCGCGGCCACGCCGGCCACCACCCGCGGCGCCGCGCCGGTCGCGCCGCCGACCCGCCGCTGCGCGCCGCGCACGACCACGCCGGCGGCGCCCAGGGCCCGCGCCACCCGCTGCCCGGCGAAGCGCGCCAGCGCGTCGAGCCCGGCGCCGTAGGCCTGGGTCACCACCGCCGCGCCGAACACGTCGACCACCACGCCAGGCAGGCCGTCGCTCTCGCCGCTGATCGCGCGGAAGCCGTCGGTCTCGTCGCGCAGCGCCCGCCGCCGCGCCAGCGCCGCGTCGATCCGCGCCGCGAAGTCGGCCGCGCGCGGGCGCACCAGCGCGCGATCGATCACCCGGATCGCGATCGCGCCCTCGGCGGCGTAGACGCCGTGACCGACCACCTGGTTGCCGCCGTCGTAGAGCGCCAGCCACTGGCCGTCGGCCAGCGCGCTGGCCGCGCTCGACACCAGGCCGCGGAAGATCCACGGGTGGCCGTCCTTGACCACCGCCAGCGCGCGCTTGGAGAGCTGGTAGCGCTGCGGCGCTGCGCGACGAGTAGGCACGTGTCGACAGGCTACCAGCCCGCACACCCCAGAGAACAGCCTCGCCGGCGCTCGGCTGGCGCGGACGCGGCCCGCGGCTCAAGCGCCGGGCCACGGTTCGCGTGGTACCACCGCCGGGTGTTCGCGTTCGCGATCATGACGACACCGGTCGACGACCTAGGGGCGTGGGTGTCGGACCAGCTCGCGCCGTACGGCTACGCGCTCGGCCACGGCGGCGAGGTGATCGAGCGCGGCCGGGAGTTCAACGGGCTTCGCTACCGCGTCGACGGCCCCGACGCCTACGCCGCGCGGCCGTGGCACGTCCCGCGCTCGCGGTGCCCGTTCGTCGGGCCGCTGGCCGGCTACGTCACGATCGAGCCGGTGTGGGAGACCCTCGCCGAGCACCAGGAGCTGCGGCTGGGGCTGCTGCGTGAGGGCCGCGGCGTGATCGCCCGGCTCGACGACGATCGCGCGCTCGCGGCGGTGGCCTTGCGGTCCTTCGACCTGGGCAGCGCGCTGGGCAAGTCCGGCTTCGACGACGGCGACTGCATGCTGACGCGCGACGACGACACGCCCTATGCCGCCGACGTGCTGGCCCGCGTCCACGCCGCCGCCCGCGCCGCCGGGTTCGACGCGATGGCGGGCTGGATGAGCACCTGTCACAACCCGGTCCGCGCGGACGCGATCGCGGTGCTGGCAGACGGGCCGCCGCACCGGACGGCGGGGCGCGCCGGCGCGCTCGTCGACCGCGACACGCTGAGCGGCGTCGCGGTCGAGATCTGGGCCTACGACTTCGACGCGCTGGACGACGACGTCGACGACTTCTGGCGCTGAGCGCCCCAGCAGCTCAATCGACGATGATGTCGTTGATCAGCTGCACGTTCTCGCCGGCGGGGTAGCCGTAGCTGACCCAGCCGGTCTGGGTGTCCTCGCTGCCCCAGCCCCAGACCCAGACGCCGAACGGCGCGGTCGAGTCCATGACCCGCACGCCGGTGTTGCAGCCGTTCTGCCCGGTCCAGTGATCGACGAGCTTCACGTGGGCCAACTCGAACTCGCCGCTGGCGCCGACCGGCTGCCAGCCGGTGACCGGGCCGAGGCAGTCGAGCGCGACCGGCGCGAACGCGCCGTCCTTCTTCTTGCGCACCACGGTGAGCGCGGTGAACGGGTACGTCGGATCGGTGAAGAACACGTAGTGCGACAGGTACTGCGCCGGCGGCACCAGCCGGACGAAGTCGGGGTCGCCCCAGCCGCCCTGGCCCTGATCGCCGGCGCCGCTCATGTACGTGAACATCGCGAACGGGTTGTCGGGGCCCTGGCTCTCGACGACGAACGGCGTCTCGGTGCGGATCTCGATCATCTGGCCGAGGTTGACCGTCGCCGGCCCGACGCCGGGCGGGTCGTAGGTGAGCTGGGTGCCGTCGACCGCACCGTAGATGCGGTAGATGCGCGGGTCGCTGCCCGGCTTGCGCGCGGCGTGCGGCGCGGCCACGTAGCTCGAGCCCAGCGCGCGCACCGGCGCCAGCATCTGCTCGCCGTGGTCGCCGCAGCAGCGATCGATCGACATGATCTGGTGACCGCCGAACACGCCGATCGGCTTGTCGGCCGAGATCGGGCTGCCCGACAGCGGCGCCAGCTGGGTGATCTGCGCGTACTGCCCCTTGTTGAGCGTGAACGTGTACGGCGCGCCGGCGGCGCCGGCCGGCAGCGGGCCGCCGGCGGTGATCGCCGAGGTCGGCCGCAGCGTCACGGTGGTGTTGTCCTCCATCGCGACGACGTTGTGCGACGGCCCCATCGCGAACGGCACCGGGATCGGCGGCGCCGGATCGTCCTGCGCCGAGACCGCGACGTAGTTGGTGCCCCAGGCGCTGGTCGGCAAGAGCAGCGACGCACCAGTCGCCGCCGCCGCGCCGCCGCCGTACGGCAGCATCTGGTACGCCACCACCGGCTGATCGGTCGTCAGGTGGAACGCGGTGCCGACGCCGGTGCCGCTGATTTGCGCCTCGGTGCCGACCGCCGCGCCGCCGATCGCCGCCGGGCACGCGACGTTGCCGAGGCCCGGCGCGTAGGCGAGGAAGATCACCGCCACCTGCCCCGGGGCCAGGCCGGCCACCGGATCGTAGGCCTGGTACGTGAGGCCGGCGCCCTGGCCGCTCGGCAGCTTGGCCCAGCGCGCCAGATCGATCGGCGTCGCGCCCCACTGCACCTGCATGTGCACCGGGCGGCGCGACACGTTGGCGACGAACATCGTGTAGCAGGCGTCCTGCGGCGGCCCGGTGGCCGCGTCCATGTCGACCGAGTAGTAGTCGCAGCCGACCGACGAGTTGGTCTGCTCGGCGGCCTGGCACGGATCGAGGCAGACGCCGTTGCCGCAGGCCAGCGCGTCGGGGCAGACGGTGACGTTGCCGTCGCAGTCGACGACGCCGGTCAGGTCGTCGGTGCAGCGCGGGCACAGCGGCGCGTCGGGCGCGTCGATCGGCGGGACATCGTCGTCGTCGTCGCCGCCGGAGACGCTGGGACCGCAGGCGCCGAGCACGAGCCCGGCGCACGCGAAGGACAGGCAGAGCGCGCGCATCCGCCGACGGTACGCCGAACGCGCACCGCGGGTTGGTACCTCGACTGTCGCGGCGCACGTTCCTCCCGCCGTTCTCCCTTGACCCCCGCGGCGCCATCCGGTCCCATCGCCCCGGGGAGCCACATGACCAAGCCTTATCTTGCGACCATACTGCTCGCAGCGGTCGCCGCATCGTCGGGATGCGGCGGCGGCTGTTCGAGCCTCGAGCCGATTCCCGGCGGATTTCCGTCGGCGGCGCGCACGCCCAACGCCGGCCAGGTCCGGATCAGCCAGTCGGGCCTGGCCACGGTCGCGGCCGATCCAGCGGCGCTGCTCGGCGGCCTGCTCGGCGGCGGGGGCCTGACGTTCGACGTGCCGGCCAGCTGCGGCGGCAACCCGGCGGTGTGCTGCCCCGGCGGCAATCCGCAGTCGCCGTGCGGGCCGATCGTGATCGACCTGGCGGCGCGCCCCGGCGACCTGCCGCGGATGGAGCTGCGGCCGGCCCAGGGCGCGTCGCGGCTCGACGTCACCGTGCGGGCGCGGGTGCAGACGCAGATGGACATCCCGGTCACCGTCCCGCTGATCGGGAACTGCGGGATCAAGATCGACACCGCGCCGGGCACCGCCCCCGACATCAAGCTCGACATCCCGATCAACTTCCGCCAGGACGCGATGGCGTCGACGACGCGCATCGAGGTCGGCGACGTGGTGGTCTCGCAGCTCACCAGCGATGATGTCCGCCTGACCGGCAGCTTCGGCTGCCAGGCGGCCAGCCTCGGCATCGGCCTGTTCATCGGCACGCTGACCAGCACGTTCGCCGACGCGATCAAGGGCGCGATCGCCGACCAGGCGTGCAAGGCGTGCCCGTCGGGCGACGTCGGCGAGTGCGGGCCGTTCGCGACCGCGTGCACCGACAACGTCTGCATGCGCGCCGACAACACCTGCTACCAGGAGGTCGGCATCACCGGCCGGGCTCGCGGCGCCAACCTGTTCGCCAGCCTGTCGCCCGGCACCAGCGGCGCGATGGACGTCTACGAGGTCGCCGGTGGCTACGCGACGTCGAACACCAACGGCCTCGCGCTCGGCCTGCTCGGCGGCTTCCGCCCGGCCGGCGTCGCCCGCGATCGCTGCGGCCCCGCGGCGACCGCGCCGGCCCGGGTCACGATCCCGCAGTCGGCGTTCTTCCAGGGCAACACCCGCCCCGACACCGGCGCCGCGTTCGGCCTGGCGTTCGGCCTGCACCAGAGCCAGATCGACGAGCTGGCTTACAGCCTCTACGACGGCGGCCTCCTGTGCCTGACCGTCGGCACCCGCACCGTCGACCTGCTCACCACCGACACGCTGGGGCTGATCGCGCCGTCGCTCGCCAACCTGATCAGCAAGACCGGCGCGGTCGCCGTGGGCCTGCGGCCCCAGGCGCCGCCGACGATGGTGCTGGGCGCCAACACCTTCACCACCGCGATGGATGGCACGGTGATGGTCAACGAGCCGCTGCTCGACATCAACTTCACCGGCCTCGAGCTCGACTTCTTCGTGTCGATCGAGGACCAGTACGTGCGCATCTTCACGATCGTCACCGATCTGCACCTGCCGCTGGGCATGCAGGTCAACGCCGCCGGCGAGCTCGAGCCGGTGTTCGGCGATCTGGCCGGCGCGTTCACCAACCTGTCGGTCAAGAACAGCGAGGCGCTGACCGAGGATCCGGCGCAGCTGGCGATGCGGTTCCCGGCGCTGCTCGAGCTGGCGCTGCCCGGCCTGGCCGGCGGCCTCGGCTCGTTCGCGCTGCCCGCGCTGGGCGGCCTCAACATCGAGGTCACCGACATCACCGCCGTCGACGGCAAGCAGTTCCTGGCGATCTTCGCCAACCTGGTGCCGGCGATGAAGGCGCTGCCGCCGGTCGCGACCGAGGCGCAGATCGACGACGTGCTCCTGCCCGGCGCCGACGCGCTCGCGGATCCCGACCGCTGGACCACCGAGGACGCACCGCGGATCGCGCTGGCCCTGGGCGGCGACGCCCGCGACCTCGAGTGGTCGACCCGCGTCGACGACAGCCTGTGGTCGGCGTGGTCGCCGTACCCGACCCGGACGATCTCCAGCCGGACCCTGTGGCTGCCCGGCATCCACCGCGTCGAGGTGCGGGCCCGGGTGCGCGGCCACGCCGAGTCGATCGATCCGACGCCGGTGGTGCTCGAGCTGCCGATCGCGCCCGAGCGCGGCAAGACCCGCGCGGGCTTCCACGGCGCGCCCGGCGAGGGCGGCTGCAATTGCGCCACCGGCGGCCAGGCCACCAACGCGCTGCCCCTGGGTGCGGTCGCGCTCGGCCTGCTGCTGCGCCGCCGCCGCCGCCGCGTGATCTCGCGCCGGACGATGCGCCGCCTGGCCACCGCCGGGCTGGTGCTCGCGCTCGGCGCGACGTTGCCGGCGTGTGACTGCGGCGGCACGCCGCCGTGCGGCAGCAACGACTGCCTGCCCGGCGAGGTCGCGGTCGGCACGCTGGGCCGCTACAACGGCGCCGCCACCGATGGCACCCGCACCGTGGTGTCGACCTACGACGCGTTCCTCGGCGATCTGGTGCTGGTCGACGTCGCCGCCGACGGCACCCGCCGCTTCACCGCGGTGGACGGCGTCCCCGACGAGACCCCGACCTACGATCCGTCGACCTACCGCGGCGGCGTCGCCACCCCGGGCCCCGACGTCGGCTACTACACCTCGGTCGCGCTCAAGGGCGGGCTCGCGCGCGTCGCGTATCAGGATCACGACGCGCTCGCGCTCAAGTTCGCGATCGAGACCGCGCCCGGCGCGTGGTCGACCTACGTCGTCGAGGATCAGACCAGCGCGGCGGTCGGCGCGTACGCCAGCCTGACGCTCGACGCCAGCGGCGCCCCGGCGATCGCGTACCTCGTCGAGAACGTCCCGGCCGCCGGCGGCGCGCTCGAGACCCAGCTCAAGCTGGCGCGGGCCCGCACCGCCGACCCCACCCAGTCGACCGACTGGGCGGTGGCCACCGTGGCCAGCGCGGTGGGCTCGTGCGCCGGCCGCTGCGTGTCGGGCGACGCCTGCCTGGCGCCAGCGACCGACGGCGATCCCGAGACCTGCGCGACGCCGACCTTCGACTGCCCGACCGCGTGCGCCGACGATCAGGTCTGCGTCGGCGCGACCTGCCGCACCGCGGTGCCGGCGCCGACCGCCAGCGATCTGCCGCAGGGCACCGGGCTGTTCGTCAACCTGGTCGCGCTGGCCGACGGCAAGCTCGCGATGGTGTTCTACGATCGCACGCAGACGTCGCTGGTCATGCTGGTCGAGAACGCCCCCGGCGCCGGCGCGTTCACCGAGACCGTCCTCGACGGCACCGGCGATCGCGGCATGTGGGCCAGCGCGCTGGTCGGCCCCGACGGCACGCTCCACGTCGCGTACCAGGACGCCCGCGCCGACACCGTGCACTACCTCAGCTGGAACGGCAGCCCCAGCCCCACCGAGCTGGTCGACGATGGCACCCGCGCCGGCGATCGCACCCACCCGGTCGGCGCCGGCGCCACCGTGTTCCTGCGCGGCGGCGCGCCGGCGATCGCCTACCAGGACGCCGCGACCGCCGACCTGGTGGTCGCCGCCAAGAGCGGCGCGACCTGGACGCCGACCCCGATCGCGTCGACCCGCAACCTCGACGGCTTCCACCTCGCCGCCGCCGGCGCGACGCTGGCCTGGGACGCCCTCGATCCCACCGCCCTGCCGCCCGGCAAGCTCGAGATCCAGCAGCAGTAGGCTGGCACCGGATCAGGGGCCCGGAGCCGCTGCCGGCGCGTACCCAGTTCCGCGTGGGACATCCCGGCGATCTTCCACGTGGGACGTCCCGGCGATCTTCCACGTGGGACGTCCCGGCGATCTCCCACGTAGAAGGTCACGCGCACGCCCGCCGATCTGCCACGGGGGACGGCCCGCCCACCTTCCACGTGGGACGAGCCGCCGATCTCCCACGTGGAAGGTCACGCGCACGCCCGCCGATCTGCAGCGGGGGACGGCCCGCCCACCTTCCACGTGGAACCTCCCGGCGCTCTCCCACGTGGGACGTCCCGTCCATCTTCCACATGGGACGCCCCGGCGATCTCCCACGTGGGACGCCCGGCGATCTCCCACGTGGGACGCCCGCCGATCTCCCACGTGGGACGCCCCGGCGATCTCCCACGTGGGACGCCCGGCGATCTCCCACGTGGGACGCCCGGCGATCTCCCACGTGGGACGCCCGACGATCTCCCACGTGGGACGCCCGACGATCTCCCACGTGGGACGCCCGGCGATCTCCCACGTGGGACGCCCGCCGATCCTTCACGTGGGACGCCCGCCGATCTCCCACGTGGGACGCCCGCCGATCTTTCACGTGGGACGCCCGCCGATCTCCCACGTGGGACGCCACGGATTTAGCCGCCAGCCAGCAACACGATCACCAGCGCGAACGCCGCGGCGGCGACCACCGCCGCGACCGCGATCGGCCAGCGCGGGGGCACATCGAGCGGGATCGCGGTGCCGGTGGTCTTGGTGTGGGTGTCGGCGACCAGCATCGCCGCGGCGCCGCCCAGCGCGGCCGCCGCCGGGTCACGGTAGCGGATCGTGGTCTTGCCGAGCGTGATGATCGCGCCCTCGGACAGCACCACCCCGGGTTCGGCCACCGGGGCCAGCACGCCGTTGACCCGGGTGCCGTTCTTCGACTCGAGGTCGCGCAGCCAGGCGCCGTCGGAGCGGTGCTCGATGACCGCGTGGCTGCGCGATAGATCGGGATCGAGCACCACCCAGCCGCTGTCGCCACGGCCGATCACCACCCGCGCCCCCACGCCGGGCAGCGCCAGCCGCTGCCCCGACGCCGGCCCGCCCTCGACGACGAGCTCGGGCGGCGGCGGCGACTGGTCGCCGAGCAGGTCGCGCATCAGCTCCCGGGCGAGCGAGTCGGTGCGCGCGGCGTCGGCGTCGGGGGCCTGCGCCCACGGCGCCGCCACCAGCCGAGCCGGCCCGACCTGGATCGCCTTGCCGGTCACCACCACCGGCTGGTCGACCGCGGCCGGCACCCCGTCGATGACCACCCCCGGCGCCGCCGCGATCGCCACCACCCGATCCCCCTCGCGGGTCAGCCGCAGCATCAGCGGCGCGACCGCCGGGTCGATCACCCGGACGTCGGCGGCGCGCCCCGAGCCGCACAGCACCGGCGACGTCAGCTCGAGCATGCGCTGCGGCGCGGTGCCGATCGTGACGGTGACCCGCAGCGCGCGGGCGGACGAGTCGCTCATGGCCCGAGTATCGACCACTCGCGCCGCCGGTTGCCTGGCCGCGGACGATTCCCGCGGATGACGCCCCGGCTCCCGCGGGCGCCCACGACATCGCTGGCAAATTGCCGCACAATGGGGGGGTGCGTCGCTTCGCCCTCGCCGTCGCTGCCCTGGCGGGCCTGACCGAGGTCGCGTGCGCCGCCACCGTGACCGGCCGGGTCTTCATCGATCGCAACGGCGACCACGAGCGCCAGGCCGACGAGCCCGGCGTCCCCGGCGCGGTGGTGGCCCTCGATCGCGGCGCGTTCACGATCACCGAGGCCGACGGCACCTACCGCCTCGACGTGGCCGCGGCCGCGGGGATCGTCTGGGTGCGCGTGCCCGACGGCTACCGGCCCGGCCCGGTCTGGAAGGACGCCGCCGGCCCCGACCTCGACCTGCCGCTGGTGGCGCTGACCGCCGCCGAGGCCGCCGCGCCGCTGACCTTCGTGGTCGCGGCTGACTCGCACACCAACACGATCGCCGCCACCGATCCTTGGGACGGCGGCGATCTCGCCGACGCGATCGACCAGGCGATCTCGCTGCCGACACCGCCGCGGTTCTTCACGATCGTCGGCGACATCACCCAGGGCAACGCCCCCGAGCAGTTCGAGCGCGTCCAGACCGCGCTGGCCGGGGTGGCGGTGCCCTGGGTGCCGGTCGCGGGCAACCACGACTGGTACGACGGCGGCACCACCTACCGCCGTTACTTCGGCCCCGACAACTACAGCTTCGACGTCGGCAACCTGCACGTCGTGGTGTGGGACGCCAACCTGCCCGAGCCCACCCAGGTCGCGTTCTTCGCCGCCGACCTGACCCACGTCGACCCGGCGATGATCGTGATCGGCCTGGGCCACGGCTCGCCGCGCGACGAGGTCGCCGATCAGCTCGCGGCGCTCGGCGTCGACTACCTGTTCACCGGCCACTGGCACGCCAACCGCAAGGTCGAGCGCACCGGCCTGGTCGAGTGGGGCACCCAGACCCTGGTGATGGGCGGCATCGACTCGTCGCCCGCCGGCTACCGGGTGGTGACCTTCGACGGCGACACCCCGACGGTCGTGCACCGCGAGCGGCTGGTCGAGCCGCACCTCGGGCTGGTCGCGCCGACTCCGGGCTCGTGCGCGCCGGCCGGCGGCTTCGAGCTGCTGGCGGCGGCGGCGCTCGACGCCAGCGCCGCCGAGGTGACCGCGACGATCGACTGCGGCGCGCCGATGCCGCTGACCGCGGTCGGCGGCTGGACCTACCGCGGCGCCGTGCCCGCGCTGACCCCCGGCACCCACGTCGTGCAGCTCCACGCCGCGACGCCAGCCGGTCGGGTCGTCGACAAGACCGTGCGCTTCGAGGTGTGCGCGACGGCCGACGCCACGCCGGCGATCGGCGCGTGGCCACAGCTCGGCGGCGGCCCTGCGCACCAGGGCTGGCAGGCCGCGGCGATCGCGCCGCCGCTCACGACCCGCTGGACCACGGCGGTCGGCGGCGCGCTGGCGCTCGGCTCGCCGGTGGTCGCCGATGGCACCGTCGTGGTCAGCGTCGCCGATCGCGCCGCCGGTGATCGCGGCGGGCTGGTCGCCATCGATCTCGTGACCGGCGCGATCAAGTGGCGCTACGTCACGCCGTATCCGCCGTCGAACGCGCCGGCGATCGCCGACGGCACCGTCGTGGTCGGCCTGGGCAACGGCGAGGTCCACGCGGTGGCGCTCGCCGACGGCGCGGCGCGGTGGACCTACGACGTCGCCGCCGGCCTGCCGATGCTCGAGTCGTCGCTGTGGGCCGCGCCGACGATCGCCGCCGGCGTGGTCTACGTCGCGGTGCAGGGCAAGCTCGCGGCGATCGAGCTCGCCACCGGCGGCGAGCTGTGGAACCAGGATCGCGCGCCCGGCTACCCGTGGCTCGGCACGCTCGCGGCGATCGCCGTCGCCGACGACACCGCGCTGGTGGCGTTCAACCGCGACGATGGCCTGACCGGCTGGAACGCCACGACCGGCGCGCCGCGCTGGGCCAACACCGGCGGCGCCGCGGTGGCGATCAACGCGACGCCGATCGTCGACGACGGCGTGCTGTACATGGTCAACGCCCGCGGCGAGGCCTCGGCCGCCGAGCTGGCGACCGGCCGCGTGCTGTGGACCCGCGGCACCACCGACGGCGGGTTCGACTGGGGCTACAGCGTCACCGCCGCGCCGGCGCTGGCCGACGGGCGGCTGTTCGTGCCGACCCAGTGGGACGATCTGGTCGCGCTCGACGCGACCACCGGCGCCGAGCTGTGGCGCTACACCACGCCGGGCGGCCCGCTCAACTTCGCGCACTACCGCTCGAGCCAGGCGGGCTTCGTCGCCAGCCCGGTGGTCACCGGTGATCGCGTGTGGATCGGCCGCCCCGACGGCGTGCTGGCCGCCCTCGACGCGACCGACGGGGCCGAGCGCTTCACCGTCGACCTGGGCGCGCCGATCGCCAGCGCCATCGCCGCCGCCGGCGGCTACCTGATCGTCGCGACCTACGACGGCACCGTCCACGCGCTCGCCACCGGCACCGCCGCGCCGCAGCCGACGATGGCGCCGTGCGAGCCCGACCCGCCGCCGGCCGAGGGCGGCTGCTGCTCCACCGGCGAGCACGACGGCCCCGTCAGCGCCGCCGCCGCGCTGGTCGTCGCCGCCTGGCTCGGCCGCCGTCGCCGCCGCGCCTGAGCCGCGCGGGCGCCGGCTGCTGCGCCCGCTACTGTCCGCTGAACCGCAGCTCGCCGACCGCGACGCCGACCGGCCCCTGGGCCGCGTACACCGTCGCCTCGGCGCTGGGCGGATCGATCGCCGCCTCGATCGTGAGCTCGTTGGTGCCGACGGCGCCGACCACCGGCCAGCTCACCATCGTCGCCTCGCCGATCGTGCGATCGACGACGACCTTGCCGTTCCACCGCACGACGACGGCCTTGGTCGTCGCGCCGGCCGCGAGGTTGGGCTTGAGCCACAACGTCAGCGTGATCGGCTCGGGGATAAGGTTGGGCACCAGGAACGTCGCCCGCCGCGCGATCGTCCAGCGCACGCCACCCATCTCGGGGCGACCCGGCGCGAAGCCGTGGATCGCGTACTCGTCCTGGCGCGGGCTGCCGATGCGCCAGCTCTGGGGCTGCGCGCGCAGCTGCGCGGCGGTGTAGTCGATGCCGGGGAACCACGGGTAGTCGCCGACGATGTCGTCCCACGCCTGCAGCGGCACGTCGTGCTTCCACGCGAACCACGCCGACGCCGGAAGCGCGAACGGGTTGCCGATGGCCCGATACACCGGCGCGGCGATCGCGCGCAGCGGGCCGCGCACCTTCTTGCAACACGCCGGCGCCGCTGCGTACTGCGCCGGGCGCCCGCCGTGCAGCGGCCACACCTGCACCAGGTTCCACCACACGAACCAGCCGAGCCCGAGCACCGCCAGCGGGTGGCCGATCGCGCGCGGCCAGCGGGCGCGGCGCACGACGTCGGCGCCGAGCCGCAGCCAGCTCGCCAGCCCGACCACCAGCGGCATCGTCATCGAGCACAGCCGGCGCTGACCGAAGCTGGCCGAGCCCCACCAGTCGAGGATGATCGCGTTGAAGTACACCTGCAGCGCGACGGTCAGCAGCAGCCCGAACGCGATCATGCGCGCGTGCGGGTGCCAGCGCGGGCCGCGCCACGCCAGCACGCCCAGGCCCAGCACGCCGGCGTAGGCCAGCGGGTGGGTCGCGAACCAGCCGTTCTTCGACGCGAACAGCAGCTCGAGCACCATCGGGTAGCGCGGCCGCGTGTACTTCTCGCCCTGCGGCAGCGACGTGAACTTCCCGTACATGTCGTTCCACGCCAGGAACTGCGGCACCAGCACGATCAGCGCGATCACCGCCATCGCGGTCGCGGCGATCGCCACCCGCGCGCGCCACCGCCACGGCTCGGCGCCCGTCGGCGGCGCGCCGACGATCGCCAGCGCGGCCTCGAACGCGACCACGACGCCGAGCCCGAGCTCTTGCGTCCGCATCAACGCGGCGACGCCGAGCAGCCCGCCGAGCAACAGCACACGCCGGCGATCCCAGCGCCCGATCGTCAGCGCCCACGCGGTCAGGAAGCCGGCGGCGCCGCCGGCGTCGAGCGCGTGGCTGTAGCTCGGCATGAACGTCGCGTAGTACGTGACCGAGGTGCCGAGCAGGATCGCGACCGCGGCGTAGGCCGGGCCCCAGCGCCCGCCGAGCAGGCGCCGCGCGAGCACCAGGCCGAGCCCGACCGCCAGCATCGCGGCCAGCGCGCTCGACGCGAACGCGATGCGCTGGTGCCACAGCGTGTAGCCGTGGAGCTGGATGTTGGCGCCGAAGGTGTTGGCCACGACCGCCGTGCCCTGCGCGGCGTAGATGAGCGGGATCCACACCAGCGGCGGCCCCACCGGGTGCGGGATCGTCGGCCGCACCTTCCAGCCGCCCGGCGGCCCGAACGGATCGCCGAACCGGTTCAGGTCGTTCCGGAAGTCGAGATCGCCGTCGAAGGCCAGCGACCGCGCCATCAGATACATCAGGTGGCCGTCACCGCGGGCCAGGACCGGCCGGTACACGCCGTCGCCGCGCGGCGTCTTGGGATCGCCGCCCATGTCCTGGTTGCACCCGTACATCAGCGCGATCGTCAGGAAGCCGGCGGCGACCACCGCGCGGGCCCAGCCGAGCCCGGCGCCGAGGCGCACCAGCCAGCGCGCGGCGGCGCGGACGCGGGATCGCCGCGGGACGTCGTTCACCGCGCCATCCTACTCTGGCGCCAGCGCCGACGGGCGCGATGGGCGCCAGTCGCGTAGGATGCGATCGCGATGTCGTCCCCCGCCGGCGCTCCCAGCCGGACTCGCCGCGCGCTCGCGTGGCTGGCCCCCTCGGTCGTCGCCGCCGCGCTGGCCCCGACCGTCGCCGGCCTGATCGACGCCGCGACCTACGCCGACGGCGCGCTCCGGATCGTCGTCACCGCCGGCTTCGCGCTGGCGCTGGCCGGCCCGGTGGGCCTCGCGCTGGCGATCGCGGCGCGCGCGGCGCTGGCCAGCTGGCAGCCCCGGGCGCTGATCGCGCGGCTCACCGACGCCGGCGGCGCGGCCCCGCGCCTGGCCGGCTGGCTCGTGGGCGGCACCGTCGGGCTCGCGCTGGTCGCGTTGGCCAGCCACCAGGCGGTGATCGGCCTGGCTCGAGCCACCGCGTGGAAACCCAAGACCATCAGCGTGCTGATGCCGGTGGTGATGATCGCGGCGGTCGCGCTGATCGCGATCGCCACGGTGCCGATCGCGGTCGGGCTGGGCCGCGGGTTCGCCGCCGTCGAGGCCCGCCGCCGCCGGCCGCTGTTGACGCCGCGGCGCGTGCTGATCGCCGCGGGGCTCGCCGCCACCGCGGTCGCGGTCGGCGCGTACGTCGTCGCCGTGCGGCCGCTGCTCAAGCAGGTCGCGCTCGACGGCGCCGGCTGCGTCGCGCTGACCGCGGCGCTGCTGGTCGCGATCCACCTGGCGTGGGCGCGGCTGCCGCGGCGCGCGCTCGGCGCGGTGGCGCTGCTCGCCGTGCTCGGGCTGGGCGGCGCCGCGGGGTACGCGCGCTGGCAGCGGCCGACGCTGGTGCTCGGGCTGTGGGGCAACGACGGCTTCGGCGCGCTGGCGATCGATCTGCTGGTGAACGAGCGGCGGGTGCGGCGCGCGGTGCCGGCGGCGGCGCTGCGTCCCGCGCGGCGGGCCGGCGCGCCCCAGCGCGACGTCATCCTGTTGACCATCGACACCTTCCGACCCGATCGGCTGGCCGCGTACGGCGGGCCGGTGTCGACGCCGGGGCTCGCGGCGCTGGCCGGCCAGGGCGCGCTGTTCGATCTGGCGCTGGCGCCGTCGAACGTCACCCGTCGTTCGCTGCCCGCGCTCGCCACCGGCGTCGCCGCGACCCGCGTGCGCGGCCGCGTCGCCGGCTGGGCGCTGCGCCTCGATCCGCGCCACATCACGATCGCCGAGCGGCTGCGCGCCGGCGGCTACCAGACCTTCGGGCTGTTCTGCTGCGAGGCGTTCTGGAACGCCCGGCGCCCGACCGGGCTGGAGGCCGGCTTCGACCAGCTGGTCGTCGAGCACGACGCCGACAAGCTGGTGGCCGGCCTGGCCGCGCGGCTCGAGGCCCGCGGCCCCGACGCGCCGCCGAGCTTCGCGTGGCTGCACTTCATCGAGCTGCACGAGTGGGCAGGCGGCGATCCCGACATGCGCCCCGAGAAGCGTCGCCTCTACGACGAGGCGCTGACCCGCGTCGACGGCTTCGTCACCCAGCTGACCGCGGCGCTGGCCCGGCTGCCGGAGGCGCGGCGGCCGATCGTGATCATCACCGGCGACCACAGCGAGGCGCTCGGCGATCACGGCGCGCCGTTCCACGCCAGCGACCTGTACAACTCGCAGCTGCAGGTGCCGCTGATCATCGCCGGGCCAGGCGTCGTCGCGCGCCGCATCGGCGAGGCGGTCAGCCTGCTCGATCTCGCGCCGACCATCCTCGAGCTGGCCGGCTTCGAGCCGCTGCCGCACCCGCTGTTCGACGGCCGCTCGCTGGTGCCGCTGCTCACCGGCGCGCGCGATCCCGATCTCGCCGCCGGCCGCGCCTACGCCGCGATGGTCGCCGACCGCTACGTCCCGGCCGGCCGGGTCGCGCTGGTGCTCGGCCGGTGGAAGATCATCCGCACGCCGGGGCGCGCCGACGAGCTCTACGACCTCGGCACCGATCCTCGCGAGCTCGCCGATCGCGCCGCCACCTCGCCGGTGCAGCTGGCCGCGATGCGCGCCGCGCTCGACGCCCAGCGCCAACGCGATCGCCAGTCGCCGTTCTGGCAGTGACGGGCGCGCGTCGGCGCCGTCAGCGCCGCGGCCGCAGCTCGAGGTAGTCGAGCGCGAACACCGCGCCCTTGGCGGCGCTCGGCATCGTGAACCCGACGCGGTGGCGGCCCGGCGTCAGCGTCACCGCGAGCTCGTGGTGGGCCAGCGTCCAGCCCGGCGCGTCGGTGGCGATCGCGGTGGCGACCACGACGCCGTCGACGGTGACGTCGATCGCCGGGCTGCCCGGGTGGTCGACGGTGGCCAGGTCGAGCGTCATCGGCCCGGCGTCCGCTGCGATCACCCACACCGGCAGCGAGAAGCGCGCGCCCGACTGCGCGACGGCGAAGCGCAGCGCCTCGCCACCCGACAACGCGACGTTGCCCACCGCCGGCGCCGGCGCACGCTCGCCGAAACCGCCGCGGGCGTCGTCGAGCGGGTACAGCGCGCCGCCCTCGTGGCGCATCGGCGCGTCGGCCGCGAACGTCAGCGGCACGAACTGCTTGCCCTGCATGCGCAGCGGCCGCCGCCGCGGGAACAGCCGCGCGAAGCCGGCGTCGGCGGCGTCGCCGAGATCCTTGACCACCAGCGGGCGGTTGCCGTCGAGGTCGACCGGATCGAACGTCACCGTCGCCGGCAAGGTCATCGAGTCGACGAACACCAGCGCGTCGGCGAGCTTCGGATCGTCGAGCGCCGCGACCAGCGCGCCGCCGCCGGTGCGCGGCCGCTTGCCGGCGTGCTGCTTGACCGCCGGCCAGCCGGCGATCATCCCGGTCACCAGCACCGCCGGCAGCGCCGCCGCCACGCCGCCGCGCACGCCCGCGCCCACCCGCGGCCAGCGCAGCCGCCCCAGCAGCCGCGCCACGAGCGCGCCGCCGTCGACGATCGCCGCCGCGCTGGCGATGAGCGCGATCGGCCACGCGAGGTAGTAGAAGCGCGCCCCGTAGATCACGCCGTGATAGAAGAACAGCCCGTAGCCGACGACGGTGGCGACGAACACGCCGCCGCACAGCGCCAGCCCGCGGGCCCGCGCGCCGCCACGCACCGCCGCGCCGAGCAACCCCAGCGCCGGCAGCAGCACCAGCGGCGTCCAGCCCCACGAGAACTGCACCCACGCGTCGAGGCGCTTCTTGGTGTTGGCGACGGCGTGCTTGGGCTGGAAGCCCTTGGGCCCGAAGTTGGTGCCCTGGGTGATCGGGCACTCGCCGACGCCCGGCCCGAAGCCGATGCGGAAGCAGTCGCCGCGCCGCTCCTTGAGCTGCATGTAGCGCTGCTGCGGCGGCAGCATCGCGTCGCCGGTGAGCGCGCGGTTGTAGAGCAGATACGCGCCGGCGATCGGCAGCGCGCACGCCACCGCCAGCAGCAGGCGCCGCGCCGCCAGCGCGCGGCCGCGCCACAGCGCCAGCCCCAGCATTGGCGCCACCGCGACCGCGATGATCACCGCGTCGAGCTGGCGGGTCGCGCCCAGGAACGCCAGCGCCGCGCCACCGGCGCCGGCCCAGGCGCGACGGTGCGCGGTCGCGCCGGCGACCCCGCGCGCCAGGCCGAGGATCGCCAGCACCGCCGCCAGCGCGGCGGTCGCGTGGGCCATGAAGCTGGCCGCGTGCATCAGCCGGAACCACGACGCCAGGTAGAGCAGCACGACCACCCGCGCGGCGATGTTCCCTGGAGGGTTCGTCGACAAACCCTCCCCCGCGGGGTCAGGCCCCCGCGGGTCCCCCACCCGATACGCGAGACTCCCGCGACCGCCGTCCCGCCCGAGCAGATCCTCGGCGAGCAGGAACAGCACCAGCACCAGCGCCGCGCCAAGCAGCGGGTTGACCCAACCCGCGGCGCCGACCAGCTCGCCGCCCGCGAGGAGCACGCCGTAGCCCGGCGGGAACACCGCGTACCACTGATCGTGATCGTGGACGCCCCACGACACGTAGAAGAACTCGGTGGCCGGCGGCGACGGCGCGGTCAGGTGACCGTGGGCGAACGTGCGCGCGGTGTGCAGGTAGCCGAGCTCGTCGGGCACGTCGGGGACGCCGCGGGCGATCGCGTGGTGGGCCCACACGCCCGACGCCAGCGCGACGAGCACCGCGCCGGCGATGAACCACCGCCGCGGCGGCCACGCCAGCAGCCGCCCCGGCGACCAGCCGCGCACCGCCGCCACCGCGCCGAGCGCGATCGCCGCGAGCACGGCGACGCCGCGGCCGCCGCGCAGCCCGGCCACCGCTGCGTCGACGATCGGCGTGCGCGCGCCCAGCGCCAGGCCGACCAGGCACGCCAGCGCGATCAGCGCCACCAGCGTCCGCGCGGCGATCGTGACGACGCGCTCGATCACCGCGCCTCCGCCGGCGCGACGCGGATCGGGTTGATGATCGCGTAGGGCACCACGCCGGGCCGGCCCTTCTCGCGCTGGTAGCTGCCGGTCATCCACTCCGGCAGCGGCTGCTCGCCCGAGGCGTCGACGCCGATCCACGTCGGCCCGCTGACCGGCACCTCGACGGTCACGCGGTGCGTGCGCACGTCCGGCGGCACCAGCTCGGTGCGCACGACCTGGCCGCCGACCCGAACGCGGATCTGCTCGGTGTGGACGTAGCGCGCCTGGGCCAGCTCGATGTCGACGCGCACCGTGCCGCTCACGGCCCGCACGGTCTGGCCCGGCCCGGCGCTGGGCCCGCCGCCGACGTCGACCACCTCGACGTCGAGCCACGGCCCGGTGGTCGCGACCGCGCGGCGCGCCCGCACCTGCGCGGCGAAGCCGTCGACGTCGAACGGCGCGACCGTCGCCGCGCGCGGATCGTCGTAGAGCACGTAGGTGCGAGCCACGCCGTCGAGCACGCCGTTCAGGTGGTGGGTGTCGCTGGTGCCGACCGCGGTGACCCACGCGCCGTGCTCGATGAGCGCGTAGAAGTCGCGCACGCCCTGATCGCTGCGGCGATCGCCGGGCGCGTTGAACGCGGTGTGGCCGGCCAGCACCTCGACCGCGTCGAAGTCGAGCGGGAACGGCGGCGGCCAGCGCGTGCCGTCCCAGCCGGTGTTGTCGAACAGCGCGTACATGCGGAAGCGCGGGTGGTTGACCTGCACCAGCGCGCCGGGTCGCTGCTGGTGGCCCCACGCCATCAACTCCGCTGGCGTCATCGCGGCCAGCGCCGCGGCGTCGGGGCTGCCGCCGCGCGGCCCGGCGGTGACCGTCGTCGGGTACACGCCGAGGTGGGCGATGTCGCTGCCGAGCTCGTTGGACGGCACCGAGGCCAGCACGCGGTCGAGCCCGGCCTCGGCGATCGCCGCGGTGAGGTCGCCGTTCGACGCGTGATCCGACAGCGCGGTGACCTGGATGCCGGCGCAGGCCTGGCTCATCGCGCGCAGCGTGTCGGGCAGGCCCGAGTCGTTGGAGCGCGCCGCGTGGACGTGCAGGTCGGCGACGAGCGCGCCGTCGACGCGCCACACCCGCGGCAGCGCGATGTCGAGGCGCGCGGCCTGGCCAGCGGCGATCGTCACCTCGCCCTCCCAGGCGTCGTGCTCGATGTCGCGCCACGCGGTCACGCGGTAGCGCCCGAGCGGGATCGCCGGCGACGGTTCGCAGTCGTCGCCACCGCCCACCGGCAAGGTCGCCTCGCCGTCGGGCACCAGGATGCCCGCGACGGTGCCGATCGCGCGCGGCCCCAGGTGACAGGCGCCCTTCGCCTGGCGCACGCCGCCGTACAGCTCGGCGCGGCCGATCGGCAGCGGCCGATCGCCGTCCCACAGGAGCACCCGCGCCGCCACCGGCGGACCGTCGACGCCATCGGTGATGCGCACGGTGAGGCTGGCCGCCGCCGGCGGCTTGCGCGCGCGCTGACACCCGCCGGCGGTCGCGGCCGTCGCGACGATCGCCAGCGCGACGCGGAGGTACGGAGCGAGCGCCACGCGTCCGGCGTTGTACCACGCACCCTCGCCGCGATTGCGTCGCCGTCGGCGCCGGGCCACGATGCGCCCGTGCTGCGCCTGACCGTCCGTTCGCTCATCCCTGCCCTGCTCCTGGCCGCGTGCTCGGGCGCGTCCCCGCGCACCGCCACCCCGGCACCGAGTCCAGCTCCGGCTCCGGCTCCGGCTCCGGCTCCGACTCCGGCTCCGGCTCCAGCTCCGACTCCGGCTGCGGCACCGGCTCCGGCTCCGAAGTCGGCCTCCGCGGCCGACATCGCCGCCGCCAAGGCCGCGCTGCGCGCCGCGTACCCCGACGCTGGCGCGCGCATCGATCGCGGCGTCGATCAGGTCGCGGCCTTGTGGCGCACCAGCGACGGCGATCTCACCGCCTTCGTCAGCGAGCACTTCGCCGCCACCCAGCCCGCGGTCGACGCGCTGTTCGCGCGCCTCGAGGCCACCTTCGAGCAGGTCGACGGCCTGTCCAACGAGCTGGGCCGCGCGCTGCGCTGGCACGCCGACGTCGACACCGGGCCCAACCTGCCGGTCGACGAGCTCCTCGCCGCGGTCGACCCCGGCGCCCACCTCACCGACGATCTGTTCACGTCGAAGGTGGCGTTCGTCGCGCTGCTCAACTTCCCGCTGACCACGCTCGATCAGCGCCTGCGCGACGCCGCCGGCTACAGCCGCCGGCAGTGGGCCGAGGTCCGGCTCACCAGCCGCTTCGACAGCCGCGTGCCCGGCGACGTCTCGGCCGCGGCCAGCGCGGTCGAGGCCGCGTCCGACGCGTACATCGCCGGCTACAACCTGTGGATGCACCACGTCCTGTCCGAGGACGGGCAGCGCCACTTTCCCAAGGGCAAGCGGCTCATCAGCCACTGGAACCTGCGCGACGAGCTGAAGGCCAACTACGCCGACCCCGACGCGGTCGCCAAGCAGCGCACGATCGTCGCGGTGATGGAGCGCATCGTCACCCAGACCATCCCGGCGGCGGTGATCGACAACCCGCGCCTGGACTGGAACCCGTTCACCAACCAGGTCACCGCGGCGCCGGCCGCCGAGCTCGAGCCCGACGCGCCGGCCGATCGCCCCACCGCGCCGGCCACCGCGCCGGAGCCGGTCGCCCGCTTCCAGCACGTGCTCGACGCGTTCCACGCGGCCCAGGCGATCGATCGCTACGCGCCGACCGCGCCCACCCACCTGGCCCGGTCGTTCGCCGCCGCCGAGATGCCCGAGCCGCGGGTGCGCGAGCTGATCGTGTCGATCCTGTCGTCGCCCAACGTCGCGCTGGCCGCCGCCGAGATCGAGCGCCGCCTGGGCCGCAAGCTCGGCCCGCAGGACCTCTGGTACGAGTTCGGCGGCGGCGAGCAGTCCGAGGCCGCGCTCGACGCCGAGACCCGCAAGCGCTACCCGACGCCGGCGGCGTTCAAGGCCGACCTGCCGCGCATCCTGACCAAGCTCGGCTTCGCCCCCAAGCACGCCAAGGTGATCGCCGCGCACATCGCGGTCGATCCGTCGCGCGGCGCCGGCCACGCGATGGAGGCGATGTGGCGCCAGGACCTGCCGCACCTGCGCACCCGCGTCGAGAAGCTCGGCATGGACTACAAGGGCTACAACATCGCGGTCCACGAGCTCGGCCACAACGTCGAGCAGTACCTGTCGCTGTACGAGATCGATCACACGCTGCTCCGCGGCGTGCCCAACACCGCCTTCACCGAGGCGCTGGCGTTCCTGTTCCAGGCCCGCGACCTGCAGCTCCTCGGCAAGCCGGCGCCCGACGCCAAGGCCGAGCACAGCCGCGTGCTCGATCACTTCTGGAACACCTGGGAGATCGCCGGCTCGGCGCTGGTCGAGGTCGACGTCTGGCACTGGCTGTACGACCACCCGAACGCCACCGCCGCCGAGCTGCGCGACGCCACCGTGCGCATCGCCCGCGCCACCTGGGACCAGTACTACGCGCCGGTGCTCGGCAACGCCGGCCAGACCGCGCTGCTCGGCATCTACTCGCACACGATCTCGTCGCCGCTGTACCTGTTCAACTACGTGCTCGGCCACCTGATCGCGTTCCAGCTCGAGGAGCACGTCGCCGGCAAGGACGCCAAGACGTTCGCCGCCGAGTTCGTCCGCGTCACCCACCAGGGCGCGATCCTACCCGACAGCTGGATGCAGGGCGCCACCGGCGCGCCGGTGTCGTCGGCGCCGATGCTGGCCGCCGCGGCCCGCGCGCTCGCGCAGAAGTAGGACGCGTGGCCCACGCCTGCCGCGTCTGCGCCTGGCCGTGCGCCGTGGCCGCGCCGCGGTGCGGCCACTGCGGCGCGACCGCCCCGGTGCGGCTCGACGTGATCGTCGACGTCACCCGGGCGCGGCCGGGCGCGCCCCGCGGCGACGCGTTCCGCGAGGCCGACGAGGCGCTGGGCGCGGTCGTGATCTCGGCCCACGCCAGCGACGCCGCGCCGGCCCTCGCGGTGACCGTCATCGTCACCGCCACCGAGCTCGAGGGCATCGAGCGCATGCCGCGGGCCCAGCTGCGGGCGCTGTTCGTCGAGCTCGCCACCGCGCCGCCCGAGCTGCGCGCCGCGACCGCGACCGGCGGTGCGGTGCTGGCGCGCGCCCCGAAGGACGTGCTCGAGGCCCTGGCCGAGGCGCTCAGCCAGGTGCTCGGCCTGCCGACCCACGCCCGCCCGTACATCGACCTGCATCCGCGGCCGCCGACGGTATGGGAGCGGATCATCACGCCGCGCGGCGTGGCGATCGCGCGGCGCCCGGTGGCCTCCCCCGCCGTGGCCGTCGGCAGCGCCGGCGCGCTGGGCTCGATCTACGCGGCGGCGGTGTGGTGGCCGCTCGGCCTGGCCGCGCTGGCCGGCACGATCGCGGCCGCGGCCTGGTCCCGCCGCTGGCGCCCCGCCACCGTCGAGCTGATCGGCGACCAGCTGCGCTGCGGGCGGCACGTCGTGGCGATCGATCAGGTCACCCAGGTGCGCATGATCCCACCGTGGCACCCGGAGCTGTCGCCGGCGCACGCGGTGCGGGTCGAGGTCGAGCGCCGCGATGGCCGCCCGCTGGTCGTGCACCGCGGGCGCCATGCCGTCACCGCGCGCGACCTGGCCGCGGCGCTCGAGGCCGAGCTGGCCGGGTGGCGCCTGGCCCGCCGCCGCGCCGCGCTGGCGCCGGGGGCCCCGTGACCGCCCCTGCCGATCCGCCCCCCTCGGCGCTGGTGTGGATCTCGCGTAGCGTCGCGGGTCCCGACGACGACGTCCCGTTCCGCGCCACCCGCGCGGATGACACCGTCACGCTGCGCCCGGTCGACGCCGATCACCTCGGCGCCAGCATCGTCATCACGCCGCGCGAGGTGCGGGGCCAGGTCGTCGTCGAGCGCGCGGCCATCACCGCGGTCGCCTGCGCCGTCGGCCATCCCGGCCGCTGGGAGCTGATCGCCGTCGCTGGCCCGCGCATCGTGCTCGGCCATGGCACGCCGGCGTCGATCGCGGCGCTGGCGCGCGCGCTGGCGCACGAGCTCGGCGTGCCGCACGTCGACCATGGCGTCGCGCTGGTGCCAGCCATCCCGCCGCGGTGGAGCGCGACCCGCCCGGTCGCGCAGTTGATCGTCGCGCACACGCCCCGCACGTCCAGCTTGATCCTCGCCGTCCCGCTCGCGGCGCTGATCCTCGGCCTCGTGCTCGACGCCGCGCTGGGGCTCGGCGACATCGCGGCGTTCGGCGCGATGGGGTTCACCGCGCTGGCGATGTGGCGCCTCGACGCCGCGCGCGGGCTCCGCCGCCACCGCCAGCAGCTCGTCATCCTCGGGCCCGCCGGGCTGCAGCGCCGCGCCAGCGGCGACCACGCGACGTTCCCGCTCGCCACCGTCGAGCGGTTCGTCCCGCGGCGGGACAGCGCCGCCCTGACCACGCTCGCCGCGATCTGCGACGGTCGCGAGGTCGAGCTGATCACCACCCACGATCCAGGGGGCCGCGACACTCGCGCCATCGCCACCCGGCTCAACGTCGAGCTCGACCAGCTCCGCGCCACCGGCTCGCGCTGACCGCGCCGCGCCGCTTGCGTCCCGCCGCGATCTCGGCGATCCACGCGGCGTGCGCTACGTCGGCAAGGTCTACCGTCCGCCGTCCGAGGCCGACGCGCTGATCGTCCAGGCGACGATCGGCTGCTCGTGGAACCACTGCACCTACTGCGACATGTACCGCGACAAGCCGCGGTTCGCGGTGCGGCCGCTGGCCGAGACGCTGGCCGACCTCGCCGGCGCCGGCCGCGCCGCCGGCGACCGGATCGACAAGGTGTTCGTCGCCGACGGCGACGCGCTGGTCTTGCCGATGGATCACTGGGAGGCGCTCCTCGCCGCGTGCCGCGCGCACTTCCCGCGGCTGCGCCGGGTCAGCTGCTACGCCACCGCGCGCGCGATCGCCGACAAGACCGACGCCGAGCTGGCGCGGCTGCGCGCGCTGGGCCTGGCGCTCGTCTACATCGGCCCGGAGTCGGGCGACGACGTCGTGCTCAAGCGGCTGGCCAAGGGCGCCTCCGCCGCCGAGCACGTCACCGCCGCGCAGCGGGCCCGGATGGCCGGCCTCGAGGTGTCGGCGATCTTCTTGCTCGGCGCCGGCGGCGTCGACCGCTCGACCGAGCACGCCGCGGCGTCGGCGGCGCTGGCCACCGCGATGGATCCGCACTACCTCGCCGCGCTGACCTTGACGATCGTCCCCGGCACGCCGCTGGCCACCCAGGCCGCGCGCGGCGACTTCACGCTGCCGTCGATCGACGCGCTGCTCGGCGAGCTGCGCACGTTCGTCGCCGAGGCCCGCCCCACCGACGCGCTGTTCCGCACCAACCACGCGTCGAACTACTTGCCGGTCGGCGGTCGGCTGCCGCGCGACGGCGCGCGCCTGGCCGCCGCGATCGATCGCGCGCTCGCTGGCGAGGTGCCGCTGCGCCCCGAGCACCATCGCGGGCTGTGAGCCGCCCCGCCGGGCCGCGCGGTCAGCGACGCCCCAGCCGGCGCAGCCAGACCCGGTACGGGAACGCGCCGACGTACGCGAAGTAGACGGTGTCGAGCCCGCCGCGGAAGCACGCGCGGTCGAGCGCGCCGTCGCCGATCGGATCGGCGCGGCGGTCGCGCACGGCGCACCGCGGACCGCCCGTCGCTGCGACCACCGGCGGCCCGGCGAACGCCAGCGGGATCGCCAGCGCCGAGGCGCGCGCGTCGGCCACGCGGTACAGCCCGCGGCCGTCAGCCAGCCAGGTCCCGGCCGGCGACGTCATGCCGTTGGGATCGCGCTCGTCGTCGCACGCGATCTGCGCCCACGCGTAGCCGCGATACGCCTCGACCGCGACGACCTCGCAGGTGACCCGGCGCCGCGGCGCGCGCACCGAGCGCCACACCGTCGCGGCGCCGCGCTCATCGGGGACCTCGTCGATCCGGTCGACCTGGTAGGTCCAGCGTCGCCCGGCCTCGAACATCGCCGCGTAGCGCGGCGACAGCGCCGGGGCCGCCGCCGTGGGCGTCGGGATCAGCGCCGCGATCAGGATGAGCGCGACGGCGCCGCGGCGCATGCCCGATCCAACGCGCCCCCGCCCATCGCTATTCGCGACGCGCCGCGGCCCGCCCGCTACCGATACATCGCGCGCAACAGCTCTCGCTCCAGCGCGATCGCCAGCGCGACGTTGATCGGCACCAGCTCGGGCGGGCCGTCGTCGGGGTCGTGGGCCTCGGCCTGGACGTCGGCGAACATCGCCACCTCGCCGCCGGCCGCCAGGTACGCCGCCACGCGATCGCGCACCGCCGGATCAGCGGCGCTGTGCTCGCGACAGATCGCCACCTCCGGCGCGCCGTGCTTGTCGCGCACCGCCGCGAACGCGAACAGCCGGCAGATCACCGGCCGCGCCGCGTACACCGTGCAGCCGCCGGGCAGCCGCCCCGGCGCGAACAGCGCGCACGGCCCGGCGCCGATCGCCCGCGCGCGATCGAGCACCGCCTCGCCCTCGCCGGCCGCGATCAGCTGCCGCGCCACCGGCGCCACGTCGGCGACGCTGACGTGGGGCGGCGTGCGCACGCAGCACGCGCCGCAGCCGGTCGGGCAGCCCAGCCCGGTCGCCGCCGCGATCGCGTCGTTCTTGCGATCGGCCTCGGCGTAGATCGCCAGCCGCTTCGGAGTCATGGTCGGCCTCGCTGGTACACGTCGACCAGCGGCGCGCCCTGCGCCGACACCCGCAGCACCCGCGTCGCGTCGGGCGGGATCGGGCACGGCCGCCAGCTCGGCTGGTAGTGCACGATCCACTGCGCCTGCCGCACGTCGTGCACCGGCTCCCACAGATCGCCGCGGAACCAGGTGAGGTGGCCGGGCTCGACGCAGTCGCGGTGCACGCGATCGCCGGTCGCGGCGTGGGCGTTGACGTAGCCGATCGCGCGCTCGAGGCCCTCGCCCCACCACGCGATCTCGTAGCGCCGCGCCTTGGCCACCGCCGCCGGCCCGCCGGTCTGCTCGCCGTAGTAGTCGAGGTAGTAGGGGTGGATGCGCGCGCAGGTCACGATCAGGTAGATCGCCAGCGCCGCGGGCACCGCCAGCCCCGCGACCACGTGCAGCCGCGCGCCGACCCAGCGCGCCAGCGCCGCGGCGCCGATCGCCGCGGCCAGCGCGAGCGGCAACAGCACCGGCAAGACGTAGCGGATGCCGTCCTGCCGCACCGGCGACAGCATCACGCCCAGCGGCGCGAGCGCCCACACCGCGATGATCACCGCGCCGCGCCACGCCCGCGCCGCGGCGATCGCCAGCCCCGCCGCCGCCAGCGCGAGCACGACGATCGGCGTGGTCGCGCCCAGGTACGGCAGGAAGTACCAGCGCGGCGGCGCCTTGGTGAGCGCGCCGTGGAACGGCTCGAGCGAGTGCGTGCCCTTGAGCTTGGCCCACGCCTCCTCGGTGTGGGCGATCGGGTGGGTCCACAGCCGCGGCCACAGCGCGATCGCCGTGACGATCGCCACCGCCGGGATGATCGCCATCCCCAGCGCCACCGCGCGCCCGCGCGCCCCGGCCGGCGCGGTGATCACGATCGTCAGGCCGATCGCCGGCGCCATCAGGCCGTTGACGAAGCGGATCATCAGCGCGACGCCGAGCACCACGCCCACCGCCACCAGCCGCCACACCAGCGGCCGGCCGCGATCGCCGCCGTCCCACACCCGCGCCGCCAGCCACCACGCCAGCGCCCACGCCGCCACCGACGGCGCCTCGTGGCCGACCACCTGGCCGTGGCCGATCAGGTGCGGCGACAGCGCCGCGATGCCGCCGGCGATCGCGCCGACCCGCAGATCGACCAGCCGCCGGCCGATCGGCACCAGCAACGCGCAGGCGAGCGCCATCGCCAGCGCCGACATCGCGCGCGCGCCGCCGAAGCCGTCGCTCCACAGCCCGCCGAGCCCGGCGAGGTACTTGGTCACCGGCGGGTGCTCGTAGTTCCACCGCCAGGCGGCGTCGTCGAAGTCGCCGCGCACCAGGTTCTGGACGTAGTTGCGCCCGGCCGACCAGTAGGTGTCCTCGTCCCAGGTCTGGCCGGCCGCGCCGAGGTCCCACAGCCGCGCGATCGCCGCCACCGCGAACACCGCCGCCGCCACCAAGAGCGCGTCGCGGGGCAGCGCCACCAGCGCCGCGCGCCCGCTCCACAGCGCGGTCGCGATCACGATCAGCACGACGAGCCACGCCGCCAGCGCGTCGCCGCGCGCGGCGCCGGGATGATCGAAGCGCGCCGCGCGCGGCGGCTGCGGCGCCAGCGACGACGCCGGCACGTACTCGGGATCGCCGGTGCGCCCCGCGGGGTGCCACACCAGCCGCGCGCCCGGCGGCGCCGCGAACCGGATCGCCACCGCGCCGCGCGACAGCACGACCCGCTCGGTGCGCACGCCGCGCCCGGCGATCGGCGCGGCCAGGCCCTCGACGGAGAGCGTGGCCGGCCCCGGCGACGCGAAGCCGATCCGGGTCGGCCCGCCGCGCGGCACGAACAGCGCGCCGGTGAACGCCCGGGTGCCCGGCGGATCGCCAGCGACGCTCGGCGCCGCCGCGAACCGATCGAGCGGCGCCGGCACCACCGCCGCGCGCACGATCAACACCAGCGCGATCGCCGCCAGCGCGATCAGCCACGGCGCCACCCGCGGCGCCCACGCGCGCAGGTTCATCGCGCGAGCCCGGGACACGCCAGCGCGCGATCGCGGCGCGCCAGGAACGTCAGGTACTCGCCGCGCTCGACCAGCCCCGGCACGTGCAGCACCACCTTCTCGAAGCCGTTGGCCTGCCAGAAGCCGGCGCAGTGGTTGAGCGGCGCGACGCCGGGGCCGCGGCGCAGGTCGTAGCAGGACAGCACGATCGTCGGGTGGTGCGCGAGCATCAGCGCGTCGGGCCCCCACTTGTTGTGGCCGGCGCGCGGGTTGGTGCGCGGCACCTCGTGAGCGACCCGCGCCGACACCAGCCCGAACACGTCGATGCCGCGCAGCCGCGCGTAGTACGGCAGCGCGCCGACGCCGCCGAAGATCGCGTAGTCGTCGGCGCGCACGCACGGCGCCAGCGCCTTGCCGATCAGCGCGCGATCGTGGGTGTACGCGCGCAGGTACGCCGGCGTGTCGATGCCGCGATCGTTGGCGAAGTTGCCGAAGCGCAGGCTGGCCTTGGTCAGCGCCAGCTGGCGATCGGCGAACGCGGTCAGCACGATCGCGCCCGCCGTCAGCATGATCGTCGTCGCCACCACGCCGGCGCGCCACCGCGCCACCAGCGCGCCGAGGTTGGCGACGCCGAGCGCCACCGCCAGCGCCGCCAGCACGAACAGCGGCATGATGAAGCGGTGCAGCCCCATGAAGTCGCCGCCGACGCCAGCGACGTAGCGCAGGTAGACCAGGAAGATGATCGGCGCCAGCGTCACCAGCGCGAACCGCGCGTCCTTGCGCGGCCACGCGATCAGCCCGGCGATCGCGACCGGTGACGCCCAGGCCAGCCCGGTCTGGGAGAACCACCGCCCGACGTAGTGCCAGCCGTTGCTCCGCATCTTGGCGTCGTAGCCCGGCACCGCGGCGCCCGCGGCCTTGACGTAGTACGTGTTGGGGAACGGCCAGCCGTAATACCACCAGCGCCACGCGAACCACGGCGCCCACAGCCCGAGGAACGTGACGACCGCGTTCCACTCGGCGCGGTTGGGCTTCCACCGCCGCTCGCCGATCAGGTTGGTCGCCACCCGGTGCGCCGCGAACAGGGCGACGATCAGCGGCCCCTCGGGCCGGGTCATCGACGCCAGCGCCAGGCCGATCGCCATCTGCCGCAGGCCGCGCAGCTCCTCGCCGGCGCTCGCGCGCAGGTACCCGTCGAGGGCCCACACCAGCAGGAACGTGTACAGCTGGGTCTCGAGCCCGCCCGACGACCAGCACGCGAAGCCGCTCGAGCACGCGAGCAACAGCGGCGCCAGCCCGGCCACCGGGTGGCCGCGACCGAGCACGCGCTCGCCGATCCGGAACGTGACCGCCAGCACGCCGAGCCCGAAGCCGACGCCCAGCACGCGGGCCGCGACCTCCGGCGGGATGCCGACGATCATCAGCACGCCCAGGACGAACGTCCACAGGAAGTTGGTGTAGCCCTCGACCGGATCGCCGACGTTGAACGCCAGCTGACCGTGCTCGGCGAAGTTGCGCGAGAACACGAACGAGATGAACGCGTCGTCGGTGACGAAGTCGTACTGCTGCGCGTGCCAGATCAAGATCGCCGCGGCCAGCGCCAGCGGCGCCCACCGCGCGATCGCGCGCCACGGCCCCGCCCCGGGGGCAGCGCGCGCGACAGGGAGCGAGGCTTCGGACGACACGGCGCGAGCCTCCCTTGCCGCTCGGGGCGATGCAAGTCAAGCGCTCGCGCGAAATCGCGTCGCCGACGCGCGCGCGGCGCGCAGTCTTTGCTAGCTTTCGCGGTCGATGTCGACACCGACGCGTCCAGACGCCGCGGCGCCCGCCGCCGCGCCGCGGTCGGTGGCCGAGGCGGTGGTCGCCGGCGCGCTGACCGCCGGGCTGGCCGGCGCCGCCACCGGCGCGATCGACGCGCTGTGGTCGTGGCGCGCCGCCGCGCAGTTCGCGCCCGGCTTCTTCGAGCGGGTCCGCGAGGTCGTGTACCTCGCGGCCAGCTACGGCCTCGCCGGCGCGCTCGCCGGCGCCGCGCTGGCGACGATCGTCGTCGGCTACGCCCGGTGGACGCTGCTCGGCCGGCTGTGGCGCCACGCGTTCGCGCAGCACGCCGCCGCCCGCGCCCAGGGCCACCCCCACGCCGTCGTCGGGCTGTCGCTGGTGCTGGCCTACGCGCCGATCGCCACCGGCGCGCTGCTCGTGGTGTTCCCGCGGCTGGTCCACGGCCTCCACACCCGCAAGAACTTCGCGCTGGTGGTCGCGGTCGCGATGGCCGCCGGCGTGCTCACGCTCGCCGCCGCGCTGGCGCTCGCGATCGCCTGCGCCCGCGCGCTCGAGGCCGGGCTGCGGCGGCTGGCCCGGGGCCGGCTCGGCCCGGCGCTGTCGTGGGTGTGGACGCCGGCGGTCGCGCTGGCCGCGATGGCCGCGATCGGCGCCGCGGTGATCATCGTCCGCACCTGGAGCGTCACCCGGCTCTTGCCGCTGCGCCCACCGGCGATCGCGCTGGTCGCGCTGGTGCTGGCGGTGCCGCTGGGCGCCGTCGGCGCGCGCCTCGCCACCCGCTGGGCCGCGCTCCCGCCGCGCTGGCGCCGCAGCGCGCCCGCGCTGGTCCCGCTCGCCGCGTTCCTCGTCGCCGCGCTGGCCGGCAACCGCCCCGGCGTCATCAAGGCCGCGGTCGCGTACTCCGGCGTCGGGGATCCGCTCACCCGCGCGTGGAAGCGCCTCGTCGATCGCGATCGCGACGGCCACTCGCCGTGGTTCGGCGGCGGCGACTGCGACGACGGCGACGCCCACGTCCACCCCGGCGCCAGCGACATCCCCGACGACGGCGTCGATCAGAACTGCGTCGCCGGCGACGCCAAGAGCCAGCCCGCCGCCGTCGACCCCGGCTTCGTGCCGCTGCCGCCGGGCGTGCCCGCCGACGCCAACATCGTGCTGATCACGATCGACACGCTGCGCGCCGATCACGTGTCGAGCTACGGCTACCGGCGCCCGACCACGCCGGCCCTCGACGCGGTGGCCGCGGCCGGCACTCGCTTCGCCGCCGCCTGGGCCCACGCGCCGTCGACCCGCTACTCGATGCCGGCGATCCTCACCGGCCGGCTGCCGCTCGACGTCTACTACGATCACGGCGTCGCCGGCTGGCCCGGCATCCTGCCGCGCGCCACCACGCTGGCCGAGGCGCTGCACGATCGCGGCTTCGCCACCGGCGCGTTCACCAACTACTGGTACTTCGATCGCAGCCGGCGCATGGACCAGGGCTTCGACGTCTACGACAACGACAACGCCCGGCTGCACCAGGGCGCCGATCCCGCGCACACCCGGGGCAGCTCGTCGCGCCAGCAGACCGACAAGGCGCTCGGCTTCGTCGCCGCCCACGCCAGCCAGCGCTTCTTCCTGTGGGTCCACTACTACGACCCGCACCACGAGTACGAGCCGCACCCCGAGGTGCCGAGCTTCGGCGGCGGCGAGGTCGATCGCTACGATCAGGAGATCCGCTTCACCGACCTGCACATCGCCCGGCTGTTCGACGACCTGAAGGCCCGCGGGCTGTGGGACAAGACCGTCATCGTCGTCACCGGCGATCACGGCGAGGGCTTCGGCGAGCACGGCGTGCTCCAGCACGGCTACCACCTGTACGCGCCGCAGACCAAGGTGCCGCTGATCGTCCGCGTGCCCGGCCTGCCGCCGCGGGTGTCGACCACCGCGGTCGGCCACGTCGACATCCTGCCGACCTTGGCCAACCTGGCCGGCGCCGCCGCCACGCCCGAGATGATGGGCCGGTCGCTGGTGCCGCTCCTGGCCGGCGCCCCCGACGATCCGGATCGCGTGGTGTTCCAGCAGCTCTCGTATGAGGGAAATCACGAGATGCGCGGCGCCGCGACCGCCGACTGCCACGTGCTGTACAACGTCTCCCCGCACACGAGCTGGGAAGTGTATCGCCTCGCCGACGACCCCACCGAGACCCACGACCGCGCCGACGCGCCGGGTCGCTGCGCCCGGGTGCGCGCCAGCTTCGAGCGCTGGTACGACAGCGCGCAGATCCCGCCAGGCGCCGCCGCCGCGCTGCTGCCCGATCGCCCGGCGATCGCGGCGCCGCTCGACGTCGATCTCGGCCCGGCGGTGCGGCTGCTCGCGGTCGACGCGCCGGCCGAGGTCCACCCCGGCCAGAGCTTCCCGATCACCTGGACCTTCGAGGCCCGCGGCCGGCTGACCGGCGGCTGGAAGGTGTTCGTCCACGTCGAGGGCCCGAGCGGCGGCCGGTTCACCGTCGACCACGCCCCGGCGCGGCCGTTCGAGTGGTGGCGCCGCGGCCAGCACATCCGCTACACCGTCGACGCCAGCGTGCCGCCGAGCGCGCCGGCGGGCGACTACGCCATGTGGATCGGCCTGTGGCGCAAGGCGGCGCGCCAGCCGGTGCGCGCGCCGGCGGGGGTCGCCGTCGTCGACAACCGGGTCAAGGTCGCGACCATCCGGGTGGTGCGATGACGATGCCGGCGTGGATGCGCGCGACGTTCTGGGCGCTGTTGTCGGCGCCCGGCGTGTGGCAGATCGGCCTCCTGGTGTGGGCGATCGCGGCGCGCTTCCCGTACCCGTACGACCTCGAGTGGATGGAGGGCGGCGTCCTGCACGGCGCGGCGCGCATCGCCTCGGGCGACGGCATCTACGGTCCGCCGTCGGTCGACTACATCTCGTTCCTGTACACGCCGCTCTACCCCGGGCTCCTGGCGTTGCTCGGCTCGGTGTTCGGCCTGTCGTACCAGCTCGGCCGGATCATCTCGATCCTGTCGCTGATCGGCCTGGCCGTCCTGGCCATCACCAACGCGCTGGCGTGGTCGCCCAAGCACCGCGGCGCCGCGGTGGCCGGCGCGCTGCTCGGGCTCGGCCTGTTCGCCGCCGCGTACCCGTTCATGGAGGGCTGGTACGATCTGGTCCGCGCCGACACGATGTTCTTGTTCATCGCCACCGGCGGGCTGATCGGCCTGTCGCGGTGGGCGCGCGCCGAGGCAGGCTTCCGCGGCCACCGGCTGGTCGCGGTGGCCGGCGTGATCCTCGGCCTGTCGTTCTTCGCCAAGCAGACCGGCGTGCTGTACGCGCTGGCCGGCGGGCCGATCATCCTCGCGCTGAACTGGCGGCGCGCGCCCACCTACGTCGGCGCGGTCGCGGTCACCGGCCTCGGCGGCGCGGCGCTCCTGCAGTGGACCACCGGCGGCTGGTTCTGGACCTACGCCTTCAAGATCCACCAGGCCCACGACTGGAACAAGGATCGCTTCTGGAAGTCGTTCGAGCTGATCCTGATGCACTTCCGCTGGGCGACCGCGCTGATCGTGCTGGGGCTGTGCGTCGTCGTGGCCTGCGCGGTCGTGCGGCGCCGCGTGCCGGGGCCGGCGAAGGCGCTGCTGCTGTGGACGTACGTCTACGCGGTGTCGACGCTGGTCGGCGCGATCGGCTGGGGCACCGAGTTCGCGCACTACAACGCGTACATGCCGGCGTTCCTGCACGGCGCGCTGGCCGCCGGGTTCGCGGTGCCGGCGATCCTGGCGTGCAGCGAGCTGCTGTTCGACGGCGACGCGCTGCCGCCCTACGGCAGCGTGCCGCGCGGCCGCGCGCTGGCCCACGCCGCGACCGCGCTGGTCGCGCTCGGTCTCGGCGTGCAGCTCTACCAGGCGCGCTGGAACCCGCGGCCGTTCATCCCCACTGCGCGCGATCGCGCCGCCGGTGACGAGCTGATCGCGACGATCCGCGCGCTGCCGGGCCACGTCTGGGTGCCGTCGCATCCGTGGTACGCGCACCTCGCCGGCAAGCCGATGTACGTCCACCGCATGGGCGTGAAGGACGTCACCGCGCGCAAGCCGCGCCCGGTGATGGGCCTCGAGGAGGCGCTGCGCGGCCGCGAGTTCTCGGCGATCGTCTTCGACAACCGCGATCTGTTCCTCGAGGTGCCGGCGATCAACCTGTACTACCGGCCCGACGATCTGGTGCCGCGCAGCGCGCGCCCGCGGCTGTTCACCGGCGCCAAGATCGTCCCCGACTCGATCTGGGTGCCGGCCGGCCGCGCGCTCCTGCCGCCCGGGTGGCGCGTGCTGTTCGACTTCGAGGATGGCACCTTCGCCAACTGGACGATCTTTGGCTCGGCCTGGGGCACCACGCCCGAGCGCAAGGAGGTCAGCGGCCAGGGCATGGTGCGACGCTTCGGCGGCCGCAACTTCGCCACCTCGTTCCACGGCGGCGACGAGCGCACCGGCACGCTGCTGTCGGCGCCGTTCCCGATCGACGCCGACAGCATCCGCATGCGTCTGGGCGGCGGCAGCGGCGACAGCGGCCTGCGCGTCGAGCTGCGCATCGACGGCAAGCCGGTCCGCACCGCGACGCCGCCGGCGCCGCCGTCCGAGCGCTTCACCGACGTCACGTGGAACGTCGCCGACCTGATCGGCCAGACCGCGACCATCGCGCTGGTCGACGAGTCCCAGGCGTCGTGGGGCCACCTGAACGTCGACGAGCTGTGGATCGGGCCCGCGGAGTAGCCGCCCCCGCGCTGGTGAGCCGCCGTACCGGCGCGTCGGCCGATGTCAGGACCGCGACGTAGGCGTCCGGATCTCGACGCCGTGCCAGCGACGCGCGCGCGCGCGCCCCGCGAGCGCACGCCCCAGCGCACCACGGGCCCGGCACGGGCCATGCAAATGCCTGGCGCATGCGCTTACTCCTCGTCGCCTCCCTGCTCATCCCCATCGCCGCCTGCGACAACGCGCCGTCCTCGGACTACCCGACGTCGGAGACCGGCATCTTCGTCGACGTGTCGGTCGACGGCGCCCGGCAGGCGGCGGCGACGGTCGGGCTCACCGCCGACAACCCCGCGCTGCTCGAGGTCACGTACCTGCGGCTCGAGGGCGGCGATCGTTTGTCGCTCACGCTGGGTGGGGCGGACGTGCCGCTCGCCGAGCAGACCTTGCTCGGCGCATACCAGTACGTCGGGAGCCTGACCGGGGTCGCGGGGCGGGCCGCGGTCGCGGTCGCCTACGAGCGCGCCGACGGCGTCGACGCGCTCGCGACCCGCGGCACGCTCCCCGCGGAGTTCGACCTGGCGGCGACCGCGACCCGGTTCAGCCGCGCCGACGGGCTACAGCTCATCATCTCCGGCGCCGGCGGCGCCGAGGAGCTGGTGGTCGCGGTGCGCAGCGTCGAGGGCTGCTTCGAGCCGTTCACCGAGCGCGGCCCGGCGACCGCGAGCGCCGTCTCGATCCCGGCCGCGCGCTTCGTCTTGACCCCGAACGGCCCCGCGACCTGCAACGTCGACGTCACCGTGCGCGCGGTCGCCCACGGCACGCCCGACCCGGCGTTCGGTCGCGGCGGCCTGGTCACGCTCAGCCAGGTGCGCACGCTGGCGCTGACGTTCGATCGCTAGCCGCCGTCAGCGCGGCGTCGGTCGGCGGTACACGCTGACGATCGGCACGCCATCGAAGCGCAGCACGAACACCGGCTGCACGGTGCCGTAGCTCTGCCAGATCATGAAGTCGTGGCGGCGGAAGTGGCGCTCGTGGATCACGATCGCGAGCTGCGAGCGCGCGACGCCGGCGTCCTCGTGGCCGGCGTCCGGCAGCCCGGGCGCCAGCAGCCGATCGCGCGCGTAGACGCCCCACGCCGGCGTCGCGTCGTGGGTGTAGACTGGGCGCGGCGGCGCGCCCGCTGGCGGCGCCTGCGTGCGCAAGAACGGCAGCACGCCGCGCGCCGCGTAGCCCCAGAACTGGCGGTTCATGCCGAGGTCGGCGCCGCCGGGGGCGCCGCCGGCGAGGCCGTTGTACGAGGTCAGCGCGTACGGGTGCGCGTGAGCCGTCTCGGCGGCGGCGCCCGCGACCAGCGCGCCGCCGACCACCGCGATCGCGACGATCGGCGCGTGGCGATGGCGGGCCAGCGCCCACGCCTCGCCGAGCGCGGCGACCGCGGCGCGCGCCGCCCAGGCGGCGCCGACGCCGGCGGCCAGGCACACCGTCGGGATCGCCGCCTCCCAGTGCTTCTCGGCGCCGAAGATCGGCGTCGAGCCGAGGAAGAACGGCCCCATCGACGCGGCCAGCGACAGCCCGAGCAACAGCGCGGCGCCGTCGGCGAGCTCGCCGCGGGTCCGCCACCAGCCGCGCGCCCGCGCCAGCACGCCGATCGCCGCGGCGGCCAGCGTCCCGGCCGGCACGGTGAGCAGCGTCGTGACGACCGCGACGTGCCACGGGAACGGCGGGTGGTTCCAGTTGTCGCCGAGGTACTCGAAGTTGTAGTGCACGTGGTGCAGGTGGAACTGCAGCCAGGCGCGGATGTGCGCGACGGTGTCGAACCACAGCCACGGCCACACCGCGATCAAGGTCAGCGGCCCCAGCGCGATCAGCGCCACCGGCACGTACCACCGCGCGCGCAGCCCACGCCCCAGCGCGCGCAGCCCGCGCACCGGGCCCGGCGCGGTCGTCGCGTACGCCTGCCGCGCCACCACCCACGCGAAGTGCGGCGCGATCGCGAACGGCAACAAGAGCGCGTTGTGCTTGGTGGCCAGCGCCAGCCCCCAGACCACGCCGGCGACGATCGCCCACCACCAGGTCCAGCGCCCCCGGCGCGGGCCGACGCTGCGCCAGTAGCAGTACAAGGTCGCGACCCACAAGGTCGCGATCGGCCCGTCGAAGCACGCGAGCCCCGCGTGGAACAGCGCGCGCGGCAACGCCAGCGTGAGCAGCGCGGCGATCACCGCCTCGGCGAGGCCCCACGCGGCCACCGCCCACGCGAACACGATCAGGATCAGGAACGCGTGCATCAGCGCGCTCGGCGCGCGGTACGCGGTCACGTGCGAGACACCGAGGCCGTCGTGCAGGAGCTTGTGCGACAGCCCGAACAGCGTCTTCATGAACGGCGGGTGCTCGCGGTTGTGATCGGTCGCGCCGGGGCCACCCCACGCCGCGGTGATGCCCTTCGCGCTGGTGGCGCCGGCCTTGCCGTGCACCACGTCGATCCACCACCGCGCGTAGCCGTCGCCGGCGCCCATGTAGACGACCTCGTCGCGGGCGACGCCGACGTCGCGCTGCGCGCCCACCGCGGTCGCGAGCGTCACCACGAACAGCGCCAGCCCGATCGCGCGCACGCGCCAGCGACCGGTCACGACCGCGCCTCCGCGGCGAAGCAGATCAGCCGCCCGGTCGCCTTGAGCCCGACCGCCCGCGCGGTGAACGTCACCGTGCCGCGGCCCGGGCGGGTGGCGATCGTCCGCCGCACCCATCCGTCGTCGACGCCGAACCGCCAGCGCGCCGCCTCGAAGCCGTCGATCGCCACCGCCAGCTCGCCCGGCGCGCGCACGTCGCGCCGGGTGAACACGTCGGCCAGCCCGACGCCGACCGCCAGCTCGGTGCCGAGCGCCACGTCGGCGAAGGTCAGCGTGACCTCGCCGTCGGGGGCCGGCGTCACCTGCGCGCAGCGGTGCGGCGCGAAGCCGACCTCGGCCAGCACGTAGGTCGGCCCGCCGGTGCGCGCGCCGCCGACCGCGGCCGTCGCCACCTGCGGCGCGAAGTCGGTGACCACCGCGCGCGCCGCCTGCGGGTAGCGCCGCGCGGTGACGCCGCCGATCGTGAACGCGCGATCCGCGGTGAGGCCGCGGGTCTCGGGCGCCCGCGCGCCGCGGATCGACAGCTCCCAGATCGCCGGGTAGCGCGCGGCGTCGAGGCGCCCGGCCGCGTCGACGGTGATCAGATCGCCGACGTGCAGGTACGCGGTCGGCTCGACCCACGCCGGGGCCACGACGATCAGCTCACCCGGGCCGAGCTCGGCGCGCAGCCGCTGGCTCGCCGCCGCCCACGCGCCATCGCCGGGCACGCCGGCCCCGGCGCCGACCGCGCGGCAGGTGCCCCAGGCGGCGATCACCACGAGCGCGAGCGCGGGCGCGAGGCGGGCGAGGCGCGACGGGATCGACGGCACGGAGGCCGCGCATCCTACACCGACGCGAGCGCCGGCGGCGTCGTGTACAGTGCGCGCGCCGTGCCCTGGCTGCGCCGTCACGCCATCCCGCTCGTCCTGTTCCTGGTCGGCCTGTGCGGCTATGGCGCCCTCGCCGGCTCGCGGCTGTGGCACCAGTCCACCGATCCGCACTTCGTCTACCAGGCCGACGCGTGGCTGCACGGCAAGGCGACGATCTCGCCGCCACCGGCGCGCGGCGACGACTGGGCCAAGGTCGAGACCGTGGTCATGCGCGACGGCCGCGAGGTGCGCGGGCGCCGGCTGCACATCCGCCCGGTGTTCCGCACGACCACCGGCGCCGAGCTGCCGCTCGCCGACGTCGCGGCGAGCAAGGGCCAGACGTTCTACGTCTCGTTCCCGCCGCTGCCGAGCGTGCTGATGCTGCCGGGCGCCGCGCTCGGCGGCCGCGCCGGCAACGACGTCGTGCCGACGGTCCTGTGCGCCGCGCTGATCTTGCCGCTGGCGTTCCTGACGTTGCGCCGGCTCGCCGGCGCCGGCCAGTCGACGCGCACGCCCACCGACGACGTCTGGCTCACGCTCGCGCTCGGCTTCGGCACCGTGCTGTGCTTCGCGTCGGTGCAGGGCCGCGTCTGGTTCACCGCCCACGTGCTCGGCGTGCTGCTCGCCATGGCCTACGCGTGGGCGTCGATCGAGGCCCGCCGGCCGATCCTCGCCGGGCTGTTCCTCGGCCTGGCCGCGATCACCCGCACGCCGATGGCGTTCATGCTGCCGCTGTTCGTGCTCGAGGCCGCCCGCGGTGCCGGCGGCTGGGCCGCGCTGCGCGGCGATCGCGCCGGGTTCCTGCGCGCCGTCCGCGGGCCGCTCGTGCGCTTCGCCATCCCGGTCGTGGTCATCGCGATCGCCGCCGCCGCGTACAACCTGGCGCGCTTCGACGCGCCCACCGAGTTCGGCCACACGTACCTCGACGTGCGCCAGCAGGCGCAGATGGAACAGTACGGCCTGTTCAGCTACCAGTACCTCGCGCGCAACCTCGCCGTCGCCTTCACGCTGCTCCCCGAGTTCCCCGCCAAGGGCCCCTTCGTCCAGGTCTCGGGCCACGGCCTCGCGCTGTGGGTGACCACGCCGATCTTCCTGCTGCTGCTGTGGCCGCGCACCAAGCCACCGATCCACCGCGCGCTGTGGCTCACCGTCGCCGCCGTCGCCATCCCGACCTTCTTCTACCAGAACAGCGGCTGGGTCCAGTTCGGCTACCGCTTCAGCCTCGACTACACCGTGTTCCTGGTGCTCTTGCTCGCCGTCGGCGGCCGCCCGCTCACTCACCTCACCCGCGCGCTGATCGTCCTCGGCATCGTCATCAACCTGTTCGGCGCCTGGTCCTTCGCCCGCCACCCCGCGTACTACCGCGTCGGCGGCAACGCCTACGGCACCGTCGTCGCACACTGACCGCCGCGCCCGCGCCGGTCGAGCGGCCGGCGTTTCCGCCGGATCGACGGGCCCGGCGCCGCCTCGCATTGCCAGCCCCACCGCTTGAGGGAGCCGCCCGCGCACCGTAATGTCGGGGTCGTCGGACCAGCCTCCGGCGTCCAGGGGAGACCGCGATGATCTTCGGAAAGATGTTCGGCGCGTTGCGCGCCCAGCTCAACAAGCTCGCCAACTTCTTCTGGGAGGCCGACCCGATCGCCCAGATGCAGTACGAGTACGACGTCGCCGTCGAGCAGCTCAAGGAAGGCCGCGTCGGCCTCGAGCAGTACCGCGGCCTGGTCGAGCGCGTGAACCGCCAGGTCAAGGAGGGCGAGGCCCACCAGGGCAAGCTCGAGGCGCAGGCCAAGGCGTACCTCAAGGCCGGCGATCGCGAGACCGCCGCCAAGTTCGCGCTCGAGCTCCAGAAGGCCAAGACCCAGCTCGAGTCGAACCGGCAGCAGCTCCAGATGCACGAGCAGGCCTACCAGAACAACCTCAAGAAGATCCAGCACGCCAACAAGAAGCTGGGCGAGGTCAAATCGAAGATCCAGCAGTACGACGCCGAGCTCAAGATGAGCGAGGCCGAGGCCGAGGTGGCGAAGCTGTCGCAGAGCTTCGACCTCAACGTCACCACCGACTTCGGCCAGCTCGAGCAGGTCATCCAGGGCAAGATCGACGCGAACCGCGGCAAGGCCCGGGTCGCCTCGGATCTGTCGCAGCAGGGCATCGCCGACATCGACGCCGAGGAGCGCATGGAGAAGTCGATGGCCGAGGACGCCCTCAAGGACCTCGAGGTCTCGCTCGGCATGCGGGCGCCCGAGGTCACGCCGGTCGCCGAGGCCCAGAAGGATCTCGGCCCCGCCGAGCGCGCCAAGGCGACCGAGTAGCCCGTCCCCCACGTCTCCCGTCACCGCATCGTCTGTCGCCCGGGCCGTCCCGGGCAGGAGTGAGTCATGGCCCAGCCAGGTGGAAAGCCGAAGCCCGCGTTCTTCATCGCCGTCGTCGCCGTCATCGCCGCGCTCGTCGCGTTCGCGGTGATGCGCGGTTCGAGCAAGTCCAAGAAGAGTAACGGCGGGGGCAGCGGCACCGCCAAGGTCAACATCGACGACATCAAGAAGCAGGCCGGCACCACGCCGACGCCCGCCGAGATGGACGACATCAACAGCGCGACGACCGTGAAGGAGTACACCTTCGAGTCGGCGCAGAAGCTGCCGCCGGTGCCCGGCACCTCCGACTACAAGTCGATCGGCAAGGAGCGCGTCGTCAAGTTCGCGATCAACGTGTGGGCCGGCTGGGCGCCGATCATCTACGCCAACGAGGGCCTCAAGGCCAAGAAGGTGTGGACCGACGGAAAGGGCCAGCCGTTCAAGCTCGACCTGATCATCGCCGACAACCCGGTCGACATGCGCAACGTCGTCGCCTCGGGCGATGTCCACATCGGCTGGGCCACCGTCGACATGCTGCCGCTGCTCATCGAGGGCCTGAAGGTCGACCCGCGGACCATGCCGCGCGTCTTCCACCAGGTCGACTGGTCCAACGGCGGCGACGGCATCGTCGTCCGCAAGGGCCTCAAGATCGCCGACCTGCGCGGCAAGAAGGTCGTGCTGGCGCAGAACTCGCCGTCGCACTACTTCCTCCTGAACGCGCTCCTCAACGGCGGCGTCCAGCCCGACGAGGTCGAGATGATCTTCACCAAGACCGCGTTCGAGGCCGCGCGCGCGTTCGCCACCCAGAAGGACATCGCCGCCGTGGTGTCGTGGGCGCCGGACATCTACCGCATCGCCGAGAAGCTGCCCGGCAACGAGCTCCTGGTCACCACCGCCCAGGCCAACCACCTGATCGCCGACGTGTGGTGGGCGCGCGCCGACTTCGCCCGCGACAACCCCGACATCATCGAGGGCATCGTCCGCGGCATCCTCGACGCGACCACCGCGCTCAAGGACGACGCCGCCAAGCAGCAGGCCGCCAAGTGGATGAGCGATGGCTTCGGCATCCCCGCCGACGAGACGCTCGGCATGCTGGGCGACGCCCACTGGACCAACTACGCCGAGAACCGCGAGTTCTTCATCAACCAGAACAACCCCACCAACTTCGAGCGCACCTACAACACCGCGTTCCTGCTCTACAAGGCGGTCGGCGCGCTGTCGCAGAAGGTCGACTTCGACCAGGTCATGGACTTCTCGGTCATCAAGAAGCTGGGCGCCGACGACAAGTACGCCAAGCAGCGCAACGAGTACGAGGTGACCTTCGCGCCGGTCGCGGCGTCGCAGATCCCGGTCGAGTCGACGATCCTCACCAAGACCGTCGTCGTGCAGTTCTTCCCCAACTCGGCCGACCTCTACAAGAAGGTCGAGAAGCGCGGCCCCAACGGCGAGGCCAGCGAGGGGCTCTACGATCCCAACGTCGACTTCGTCGTCGAGGAGATCGCCAAGGTCAGCAAGCAGTA